>Ga0182041_10000735_pt1 | contig 15860 bp, 15 predicted proteins | sample flu12Cox44000178_FD_125967 | JGI IMG/M metagenome (GOLD analysis project Ga0182041, IMG submission 125967) | Lab enrichment of tropical soil microbial communities from Luquillo Experimental Forest, Puerto Rico - flux8day.12C.oxic.44.000.178 | ecosystem: Environmental > Terrestrial > Soil >...
GACCATGCTGCGCGCCATCATGCGGCAGCTGCCACTTTGGGGCGGCAGTGTGCGTTTTCTCGGAGAGGTTCTTACCGATGCGAAGGCCTTCGTACCCGCGCATCACGGTATGGGCTATGTACCTGAGGGGCGGGGAATGCTTGCCTCGTTGACGGTGCGTGAGAATCTCGAGATGGGCGCCTATCCGCTGCGAGCTCAGGCATCGTTCGCCGCTAATCTCGAACGCGTGCTTGCGCTATTTCCTGCCTTGATGCCGCGTCTTGAACACGCCGCCGGCGATCTGTCAGGCGGTCAGGCGCAGATGCTCGCGATCGGGCGTGCTCTCATGGGGTCTCCGAAGCTGCTTGTGCTGGATGAGCCATCATTGGGGCTTGCTCCGCAGATCGTCGCTCAGGTCTATGTTGTTCTCGGCCAGCTAAAGGCAGAAGGTCAGGCCATTCTTCTGGTCGAGCAAACCGTGGGTAAAGCGCTGGCATTGTCCGATCGCGCCTATGTCCTGGACCGCGGACGAGTGGTGCTGTGCGGCCGCTGCGCGGAGGTGAAAAACGACAAACTTTTGCGCGACGCTTATCTAGGACTCTGAGCGGGCACCTATCGGACAGCCAATCCGCCTCGATTAAGCGCGCACCTTCCTACCAGCAGCATTGAGTGAAGCTGAAATTTCGGATCCCAATGACCGTTTCTTCGGGGTGCAAGCAGTGACTTTTCATTAAGAGAAGGCATAGCAAATATGGACATCGGAATGAAAGGCAAGCGCGTTGTCGTGACCGCAGGCGCGCAAGGGATCGGCTGTGCAATCACCGAGGCATTCGTCGCCGCAGGCGCGCAGGTTCACATCTGTGACGTCAATACAGAATTTCTGGCCAATGCCGGCAGACATTTTCCCAGCGTAAGTCAAAGCCATACCGATGTATCTGACCCGGGTGACGTCGATGCCATGTTCGACGCCCTGAAAGCTCGATGGGGTGCGCTGGATGTTCTAGTGAACAACGCTGGTATTGCCGGGCCGACCGCCAAGGTGGAAGAGACCGATATTGGCGAATGGCAGAAAACCATCGCGGTCAATCTGACCGGTACCTTCTTGTGTGCCAGACGAGCGGTGCCATTGCTCAAGTCGGCCGGCGGCGGCTCGATTGTCAATATATCCTCGATGGCAGGCAAGCTCGGATTCCCGTTACGTACCGCCTATTCGGCATCCAAATTTGGGGTGGTCGGGCTGACCCAGACCTGGGCGATGGAGCTCGGACCCGCCGGCATCCGCGTCAACGCCATTTTACCTGGAATCGTTGCAGGAGAGCGGCAGGAGCGTGTGATCGCTGCAAAAGCCGCGTCCTACGGCATCGATCACGAAGCAATGCGTGAGCGGCTGCTGTCAAAAGTCTCGCTGCGGAAGATGGTGACCGCCGAAGACATCGCAAACCAGATTCTGTTCATCTGCTCGCCAGCTGGTGCAAGCCTTAGCGGTCAGAGTTTGGCGGTCTGCGGCAATGTCGAGCATCTCGGCTAACGATCACCGGGTTGGGTCACGGCATGAACGAAAAAATATGCATCGTGGGTGCAGGTCTCATCGGGCGATCGTGGGCAATCGTCTTCGCCCGCGCTGGTTTTGCCGTAGGAATCCACGACATGGCGCCCGATGCGCTCGCATCGTGCCAGAAACTACTGCGTGAAAACCTCGACGATCTGGCGCTGCATGGTTTACTCAGCGAGGCTGTGGAAACGGTGCTGTCGCGCATCACGTGGGCCACTACTTTGGCCGATGCATTGGAAGGCGCGGTGCTGGTTCAAGAAAATGTGCGGGAGTCACTGGATGCGAAAAAAGCGATGTTCGCCGAACTGGATAACCTTGCAGCCCCCAAAACGATCCTTGCGAGCTCCACCTCGTGGATTCCGGCCTCGTTGTTTTCGGTGGAACTTGCTGGCCGTGTGCGCATCCTGGTCGCGCATCCAGTCAACCCGCCATATCTCGTGCCTTTGGTCGAATTGGTGCCGGCGCCGTGGACTACAAGTGACGTCATCGAACGCGCCTGCGACCTTTATACGAGGGCCGGTCAAACTCCGGTGCTGCTGAAAAAGGAAATCACCGGATTTCTGCTCAACCGAATTCAAGGCGCGGTCCTGAATGAGGCGTTGAACCTATATGACGGTGGCTATGCCTCGATGGAGGACATCGACAAGGTTGTGAAGGACGGTCTGGGACTGCGCTGGTCATTCATGGGCCCGTTCGAAACCATTGACCTGAATGCGCCAGGCGGCGTCATTGATTATGCGGATCGCTACGGAAAGACTTATCGTGAAATCGCCAAAGCGCAAGCTGGAAACGACTGGAACCGAGCTTTGATTGCTCGCATCCATGCCGAGCGCCGCGCTAAACTGCCAACCGCTCAAATAGGCGAACGTTCACGCTGGCGCGACAAGCGTTTGATGGCGCTCGTCGCACACAAGCGTGACCAAGCATCATGAAGCGGCGCAGACGTGAGCGCGAAGAAAACCATGCGTCATCATGGTGCGCTGGAACATGAGGTATGTCGGATGAAAACGATGGGGTTGCCTGCTGAAGGCGCTTTCCTTGGAAGAGTCCGCAGCCCGAGAGGGGCGCATCCAATGATTGTGACCGTGCGTAACGGCAACGTGGTTGACATCACGGTTAAACACGCTCCGACCGTCAGCGACATTTGCGAAATGTCCGACCCGGCCGATTATGTTTGTTCGGCCCCTGGCAAATTCGTCGGGATACTCGAAGACATTGCCTCGAATAGCTTTGAGGCGACGCGTGATCCGTCAAGGCCATTCTTTCTTTCGCCGGTCGATCTCCAGGCCGTTAAGGCAAGCGGCGTGACCTTCGTGTCTAGCCTGCTCGAGCGCGTTATTGAGGAGCAAGCCCGTGGCGCGGCGGAAAAGGCGGATGCGATCCGCAGAGACATTACCAACTCGATTGGGAAGGACCTTTCGAAACTTAAGCCAGGTTCGCGAGAGGCAATGGATATCAAGACCAAATTGATTTCTCTAGGTGCCTGGTCTCAATATCTTGAGGTCGGCATTGGTCCGGACGCGGAAATTTTCACAAAATGCCAGCCGCTGTCGTCGGTGGGTTTTGGCGCGGATATTGGCCTGCATCCGATATCCACCTGGAATAATCCAGAACCTGAGATTGCGATTGTCGTATCGAGCGCCGGCCGGATCGTGGGCGCAACGTTGGGCAACGACGTCAATCTTCGCGACGTGGAAGGACGCTCAGCGTTGCTCCTGGGCAAGGCGAAGGATAATAACGCTTCGGCTTCGCTTGGACCGTTCATTCGACTGTTCGACAATTCCTTTTCGCTTGAGGACGTCAAATTGGCGCATGTCCGGCTGACCGTCGAAGGCGACGACGAATTTATGCTCGAAGGCGCGAGCTCTATGGCGGCAATCAGCCGATCTCCAGAAGATCTTGTTGCCGCTGCGATGGGAGCGCACCATCAGTATCCCGACGGGATGGTGCTTTATCTTGGGACGATGTTCGTCCCGTCGAAGGATCGTGGTGAACCAGGAAAAGGGTTCACGCATCGAACCGGCGACATCGTTACGGTCTCGACGGAGAAACTCGGCGCGCTCGTCAATCGCGTGCGCTCTTCATCTGACTGTGGACGCTGGACGTACGGTGTGCGCCAGCTTATGCGAGACCTTGCCGGCGAGAAACTGATTTGATTGCCTTTGTGCTTAGTTATCATGAGTTTTGGTCGTGCAGAGCCTCGGCAAGCCGATTGGTGCGCCGACCAGGTTCTGGTAGATCGGCGTTTCCACCTAGCTTTCGCCGAGATTCCCCAACGCGAATCATTCTGCTTCAAAAGCAATCAATGTTGCCGATTGGCGTTCGACACCAGCCGATCCATAATTCGGTTTGCTGGTAGTCGACACGAAACCGGGGGCCACGGCCCGATTGGGGGATCGCCGAATGACCTTTAGTCAGATCCAGACGACGGGAGAAACCTTCTACGTCGAGACCAATCGCACCGGCTATGACCTTCTGAACGATCCTTTGCTGAATAAGGGCACGGGATTTACCGATTCAGAACGCGACTTGTTCGACTTGCACGGGCTCCTCCCGCCGACGGTTGCCAGCCTCGATGAACAGGTCGCCAGACGATTACAAGCCTTCCGGCAATTGCCGAGCGATTTTAACCGCTATGTCTTTCTTCGTGGGCTCCAGGACACCAATGAGGTGCTTTTCTATGCCCTCCTGGTGCGTCAGCTCGAAGAGATGCTGCCAATTGTATACACCCCGACCGTCGGGCTCGGCTGCCAGTATTTCAGCCAAACCTTCCGCAAACCGCGGGGTCTCTTTCTAAGTTTTCCACAGAAGGAGCGCATCCCTCGAATTCTCAACCAATTTCACCTTGATATTGAAGCGATCGTGGTCACTGACGGTGAGCGCATCCTCGGTCTTGGTGATCAAGGCGCTGGCGGCATGGGAATTCCGATCGGCAAGCTATCACTGTACACGGCCTGCGGCGGTCTCAATCCAGCAACCACACTTCCGGTCACGCTCGATGTCGGGACTGACAATCCGGAGCGTCTCTCCGATCCGCTGTACATAGGCTGGCGTCACGAGCGCGTACGCGGTCAAGCATATGACGATTTCATTGAGATCTTTATTCAAGCTGTTACGAAGCGCTGGCCACATGTACTGCTGCAGTGGGAGGACTTCGCGCGTGATAACGCCACGCGGCTTCTCAACCGCTACCATGATCGGCTCTGTACCTTCAATGATGACATTCAGGGCACGGCCGTTGTCGCTGCGGGTACATTGCTGGCGGCAATAAACGTTACGGGTGCGCCCATGCGCGAGCATCGTATCGCGGTGCTCGGCGCCGGTGGGGCAGGCAGCGGCATCTGTGCACTATTGCTACGCGCATTAGTCGAGGATGGGCTGCCCGAGTCGGAGGCCCGTCGACGCTTTTTTTTCGTGGATCGCGACGGTCTCCTGGTCGACGGCATGCCAGGACTCATGCCTTTCCAGGAACTCTTCGTGCAACCGCGTAGCGCTATTGAAGGGTGGGCATTGGAACGTGATGGCGTCATCCGGCTAGGTGATGTTGTCCGTAATGTTCACCCGACGGTTCTCATCGGCGTATCAGGGCAACCTGGTACTTTCCCTGAAAACGTGGTCCGCGACATGGCAGCACATGTCGCGCGGCCTGTCATATTTCCGCTTTCGAATCCGACATCGCGCGCAGAGGCGACGCCGACAGACCTGATGGTTTGGACAGAGGAAAGGGCAGTCATAGGCACTGGTAGTCCATTTCCACCGGTGCTCAAGAATGGCGCTTATGTGCGGGTCGACCAGACCAACAATGCCTACGTGTTCCCAGGCATTGGTCTTGCCGCCATCGCGGCGCGTTTAAAGCGCATTTCAGATGGAATGCTAATGGCTGCAGCGCGCGCACTAGCTGACCTCTCGCCGGCACGGCTCAATCCGCACGCTAATTTGCTCCCGCCGGTATCGGAACTGCGAGACGTCTCTCTGCGGGTTGCCCAAGCAGTAGCCCTCCAGGCGCGCAAAGAGGGACTGGCCGAGCCTATCGATGCTGGCGACATGTACCGCAAGATCCGCGACAAAATGTGGACACCGGTCTATCGCCCATATCGGAAAAAACCGAAATAAAGGGGGCGCTTGGTCCGTGTGTTCGTTTGCTTGTGTGTACTAAAACGGTCAAACTATTTGGTTGACTAAAGGCATCGCCTACGCAGCTTCGCTTCGGGCCGCTTCGCTCTGATCGCGGAACGCATACACGTCCATTCGCAACACGCTGTAGGTGGCGCTGATGTGGAGCCGTTCCGTACGCGCGTTCTCACCCGCCGCGCCTAATGCGACGTACAGGGGCAAGATATGCTCCTCGGTCGGATGGTTCTTCGTGGCAAACGGCGCCTGCCGTCGGTAGTTGAGCAGATCGTCGGTTTGGCGATTTGTTAATGCTGCGTGGAACCAGTCTGCAAAGCTGTTGACCCAAGCGGGGGCCGGATCCTTGGGGCCGTGGCCCCGAAACTCCGACAAATCATGGGTAAAGCTGCCGCTGCCGATGATCAGCACGCCCTCTTGCAGCAGTGGCGCTAAAGCGTGTCCGACGCGAAGATGATGGAGTGGACCGAGATGCGGCTGAACCGACAGCTGCAGAACGGGGATATCGGCTTCTGGATACATCAGCAGCAACGGCACCCAGGCGCCATGATCCAGGCCGCGCCTCCGATCGATGGTGTGGTCGAGACCAGCTGCGTGCAACAGCTGCGAGACGCGTGTGGCGACCGATGGAGAGCCGGGTGCGGGATAACGCATGTCATAAAGCGGGCGTGGGAAGCCGTAGAAGTCGTGGATAGTATTGTTGCGATCCACGGCATTGACCATCGGCGATGCCGTCTCCCAATGCGCCGAGACCACAAGTATGACCTTAGGACGCTCAAGCGTATGGCCGATCTGGCGGAGAAACGTGCGTGCCGGCGTATCGGTGAGCGGCAGGGTCGGCGCGCCGTGGGACAAAAATAGGCTTGGCATCATCACGATTGCTGCGTATCTGCGTCGATGCGCCGGCCTTGCTTTCGCGTTTAGTGAAGTGGCATCGCGATGTCGAAGAGCAGAACCTCGGCCTCCTGCTTTCCTTCGATTTGAAGTGTGTCGGGCGCGTCAATCGCCACACCATCTCCAGCCTTTAAAAGTTTGCTGTTGAAGACGACGCTGCCACGCGCAACCTGAACCCAGGCTCCGCGACCCGCCGACAATGTATGCGTCAGCTTCTGACCTGGCGACAGAATCGTGGCGTAAAGATCCACGTCACGATGGATCGTAACGGAGCCGTCGCGCCCGTTACGCGATGCGATCAAGCGAAGTTTTCCGCGCTTCTCGGCAGCGTTGAACGACTTCTGCTCGTAACTCGGCGTCAGTCCTTTGCTTTCCGGAATGATCCAAATCTGGAGGAAGTGCACGGGCTCAGTTTTGGAATGATTGAACTCGCTATGACGGATTCCTGAACCTGCGGATATGCGCTGCACGTCGCCAGGGCGAATGACCGAGCCGGTTCCGAGACTATCTTTGTGCTCAAGGGCGCCTTCGAGCACGTAGGAAATGATCTCCATATCGCTGTGGCCATGCGTATCGAATCCCGCACCAGGCTGAACCCGATCCTCGTTGATCACACGCAGCGGTCCGAAGCCCATGTGCGCGGGATCATGGTAGTGAGCGAAAGAGAAACTGTGGAAACTGTCGAGCCAGCCATGGTCCGCATGGCCGCGAGACTGTGCTGAGCGAATGGACATTGACATAGGCTGCTCCATCAATGGGCGAGCGCCGTAGCGCTCGCCCGATAACGACTTAGATCTCGCGCGCGATCAGCGCATCCACTGAATAGCGGCCGCCGCCACGAATTACATACGAAAGCGCGACGATGCCCCACAGCAGCGGATACTCATATCCGCCGTCGGTCCAAAAGAAGCCTGCAGGCAGATGAACCTGCACGACGGCAACGGCCATCAGGCCAAATACTAGCGCAGCGATCGGGCGGGTGGCGGCGCCGGCAGCGAACAACAGGCCTCCGAAAAATTCAATTATGCCGGCCATCACCGCCAGAGACGCAGGCAGACCGAGCTTGGCGACAAAGAACTGGCCGGTCGCTTCGATGCCGTAGCCGCCAAACCAACCGAATAGTTTCTGAGCACCATGCGGAACGAGCAGCAAACCGGCCGTCACACGAACAAGCGGCTCTGCGAGGGGTGAGAGGGCATTCGTTATCGACGCAAAAACGGGAACAACCGGCTCGGCGAGGGAAATGCTTGTGACAGACAGCTGAAACCTCCTAGCTTTTGATCGGCAGGGCGACCTCGCGCCCAACTCCTAAAGTTCGATGTAGATTGCGCGCTGTGCTGAAACAATCTATCATTTTCGCACAACACTGTTGCTATTGGAGCAACAATCATGGACCGCCTTGCCGCAATCAAAGCCTTCGTCAAAGTCGCGGAAACGCAGTCCTTCTCGGCGGCGGCGCGGGGTCTGCGCGCGTCGAAGTCTGTTGTCAGCCGCCAAATCGCCAGCCTGGAAGCCGAACTCGGGGCGCGATTGTTTCATCGCACCACGCGCTCGATGACCCTAACCGAGGCAGGGCGCAGTTACTTCGATCGTGCCTCCCGCATCCTGGCCGATCTCGAAGAAGCTAATCTCTCGGTCAGCCAGCTACAGTCAGCGCCACGAGGCCGGTTGCGCGTCAATGCACCGATGAGCTTTGGCTTCCTGCACCTTGCACCCGCGCTCGCCGATTTTCTGTTTCGCTATCCAGAGGTTGAAGTTGATATCACCCTGACTGATCGTTTCATCGATCTCGTCGACGAAGGCTTCGACGTCGCTGTCCGCATTGGCAGTCTTGAGGATTCGAGTCTGGTGGCACGCAAGCTGGCTTCGATCCGTCGCGCGATATGCGCAAGTCCGGCTTACTTAAAAGCACGCGGCGCTCCCGCTTCACCCGACGACCTGAAGACGCATGATTGTCTGTGCAACAGCAACGTGCCGCTCGCGCGCGAATGGCGCTTCATCACATCGGATGGGCGGCCATGGCCAGTCGAAGTCCGCGGACGGCTGAGCGCCAACAACGGCGACACTCTAAAGGTTGCGGCATTAAAAGGGCTTGGCTTCGTCAATCTACCAACCTTCATCGTCGGCAGCGATCTGCAAGCCGGCAAACTGGTTACCGTTCTGGATAAATTTATTGCTCAGGACATGACCCTAAACGCGGTCTACCCGCACTCCCGCCACCTATCGCCGAAGGTGCGCGCATTCGTGGATTTTCTGGCCGAACGCTTCGGTCCGCGGCCATATTGGGACCTCATTGAATGACCCAAGCGCGAAAATCAAACTGAACCGATGTTATCGCGTAGCACCCCCGCGGATGCCAGACCCAGCTGAACACGCAGAATTGTATCAAGGTCGGTCGACGACAACGACCCAGTTGGCGGCATGGCCGACGGGATAGCGACCGCCGAGCGTCAGGGCGCCTGTTTGTTTGTCGATCTTGTAGACTGACAGCTTGTTCGACTTTTCGCCGGCGGCGATCAGATACGATCCGGTCTTGTCGAGCCTGATGCCGCGCGGCTGCTTCTCGGTCGCGTAGGAAGCAAGATAGGTGAGTTTGCCCGTGTGCGGCGCGATCGACAGGAGCGAAATGGTGCTGTTGGTGCGCTCGGTCGTGTACATGAAGCGTCCGTCCGGCGTAATGTGGATGTCTGCTGCCCAGATGCGCGGCATCGTATCGCTGCCGGCGACCGTAGTTGACGCTGTGGTCACGGCCGTCGATACCGCCTCGCGCGCGAGCCCCGGCTGCAGATCGGTCTGCGGCGGTGCGGAGCCGACATACTCGACCTCCGACAAGACTCCCGTATTCTGGTCGATCGCGAATTGCGCCACGGCACCGGAGAGTTCGTTGAGAACGTAGAGGTATCTGTTGTCGTTGGAGATCGCCAGATGACGCGGGCCGTTGCCGGGACGGGCTTTGATAAGCGGCGGCTCGTTCGGCGTCAGCTTGCCCGATTTTTCGTCGAATTTGAATTGTAGGATCTGCGCGCTGCCGAGATTGGTCGCATAGACATATTTGTTCGTACGGTCGGCGATGATCGAATGCGGGTTCTCTCCGGTCGGGATGACCTGCAAGGCGGGCTGCGTAATTACGCCCGTTGCGTCGATCGGATTGACCGCGACTTTGTGGCCTCCATAGGAGGCAGTGAACAGGAACCGACCATTCTTGTCGACGGAGACATAAGGCATGCTGTCGACGAGCGGCGCGGTCGCCTCTTCCTCCAAGGCGCCTGTCAAGCCGTCGATTGCATAGGTGATGACGCGCAGCGGCTGCGAGCGCACGGCCGCGTAGAGATGCTTCTGGTCCGGGCTGACCGCCATGGGCATGACGAGCTTGCCGGCCTTGGTCTTACCGAGCGGCGCCAGCACGCCAGCCTTGTCCATGGAGTAGCCGTCGATTTCGCCGTCCTCGGCGTTCGAGACATAGACAAAAATCTTCGCGGCAGCGATGCCTGCCCCAAGCGCAACCATGGAGACGCCGAACGTGAGCAACATCCAACAGCAGATGCTTGACGATCTAACGCGGTGGAATTTGAATTAAATCGTCTAGTTGGCCTTTGGTTAGCTCTGTTGGCGTGAATTTAAAAGTGACTGCGTCTTTCGTGATAATATCCAGTCCAATGATTTTGTCGGGTTCCAGTGCTGCGCGTGGGAAGAAACCATCGCGCGTGCGCTTGGCTTTGTCCTCACTTATCTTAAGCCAATCGGCATAGACCTTCAGCGCATTCGGGTCGCTGTACATGTAATCAATAGTTTCGCGGTAGCCTTTCATATAGCGCTCAACCACATCCTTGTGGGCCTGGAGATATCTAGCGTTGACGATGTTAATCCTCACCGTCTGCCCTTTGAACGCATCTGCATCGTTGCCCGTGGCGATCATGCGGATTTCCTTGCGATCTAATTGATCAAGGCCAAATGGTGGTGCAGCCCAACCCACGTCGATTTGTCCCGACATGACGGCCGTTAGATTTGCAGAGGGGCCGCCTGTGGCAGTCGGTATAGCCTTGAGTTCGTACTGCTTCATGAAGGCCGTGACGATGCCATGGGTAGATGAACCATTTGTCGAATAGGCAAGGATCTTACCCTCGGTGTCCTTCAGGGACTTGATCGGAGAATTCGCCTTCACGTACCAATAGAGGTCGCCGGCGCCTGTCGTCTCCGCACTAATGACGCGGAGAGGCGCTCCCTTTGAATAGGCACTGAGCACGCCCATCACGCCGGCAGCAATACCGATGTCTACACTGCCTGAAATCACGGCCTGCTGGGTTTCGCCTGCACCGTTCGTGTAGACGATCTCAAGCTCGAGCCCGTGTTTCTTGAAAATGCCTGCGAGCTGACCGATTTCCGATACGGAAGTATCCCAATTCCCGCGTTGGCCTACTGCCAATCTGACTTTCTCTTGGGCGCTAACAGCCGAAATGCTGAACGATGTCAGTATTGCAACTGCGCAAGCGATCGCCGCTCTTCTCATTTGTTCTTCCCCTAGTGGTGCCGTTTTAGCTTCGCTGGCTTCGCGATTTCTTCAGAGATGATGAGTCTCTATTCCACGAATTTCGACTCGAATTCATCAAGTTGTGAAATCGTGGCATGCAAGTTTCTCTGGATTTCTGCTAACCCTCCGAGCAATCCTTTTACTTCAGTCGGGGATAAACCCTGGACAGCCGTGTCAACGACCTCTTTCGCCAGAGGAATCAGCTCACCCTTAAGTTTGCGGCCTTTTGCAGTTAGAAATACGTGCGACTTACGTCGATCCTTTTTGTTGCGCTCCCTGCGAACGAGCCCGCACCGCTCCATAGCTAAAATGGCATTAAGAGTTGTCGGCTCCATCGTGCCGACACGCCGTGAGAGCTCACGCTGCGTGAGCCCGTCCTCGTTCCAAAGGGCACGCAAAAAGTACCACATTCCCAGCGTGACGCCCCGCGGTTCGATTTTGAGCTGCAGGTAGCGCTGCAAGGCACGGTGCGTGGAACGAATTTGATAGCCGACACTTTTCGAAAAAGGTAAATCTAAGTCGCGATCGGTGATTATAGCCGATCGGCCACTCTCGGATTTCAACAATTCCTTGCGCTTCAAAGTTGCGCCTCTCTCCTCGCCACAGGCGGCCGTTGTTGCAAACATACGGAAACAGACGTTCGCGATATCCACTGCTCTGCTAAGGCCTTGCGATCGAGCTTTCCACGAGCCGTCTTCGGCAAACCAGTGGTGACTATGATCTGTTTTGGTGCCTTGAAGGGGGGCAACATTGAGCCGCAGTAGCGCAAGAGATCGTCTGTGTTAATCGTGCCGCCGGGCTTGCCAACGACAAACGTAATGACTTCTTCGCCGTAAGTCTGATCAGGAACTCCCACTGTCGCCGCTTCAACGATTTCAGGACGCTGCAGCAGAATCGCATCGATCTCTAGCGGCGATATGTTTATACCACCACGAATGATCAGATCCTTTTCACGGCCGGTTATATGCAGGAAGCTGTCGGCATCGAGGAAGCCGATATCCCCTGTCCGGAAACGTCCCTGGCTATGTATCCTTATCGTCCCATCGTCAGCGATATAGCGATATTCGTTATTTGAAAAGCCGCCGACCTCGATCTGGCCAATCTCCCCGGCGGGCAGCGACTCGCCACGCTCATTAACAATCGCGAGCTTATGGTAAGGCAATGGCTTCCCGACGGTGCCAATCCGACGGTAAACGCCTGGGTTGGTTGCGATCCAACCGATTTCGCTGCAGCCATAGCTCTGTGCAATGGGAATTCCAAAGTGCTCTTCGAAACGGCGGCAATCTTCGATCAGCAGCGGGGCAGAACTTGAGATGACGAACCGCAAGGTCGTCGGCCGTATGAGACTCGCCAAGTCCGAGCCATCGCCATTAAGCAACATATTGATTGTTGTTGGATTGCCTGCCGAAATTGTCACTCCGTAATCAGCCACGTATTGGAAGAAGCGGCTGCGGGTAAACTTGTGTCCAAGAATTAAGGTCGCACCGCGAGCGAGCGGAGCCAAAGCGCTTAAAACCTGCGCCGAACACCAATTGAACGAGCGGAAATCGTAAATCCGGTCATCGCCTGACATACCCAGTCCGTCCGCGGTCGGCTCTACATTGGCCAAAAGCTCTCGAAAGGAGAGCACCACGCCTTTCGGCCGAGCGCTGGTTCCAGAAGTAAACAAAATGCAGGCATCATTGCGCCGGTCGGCATCTGCTAAATCTGCCTTTGTCGCTTTGCAAGTTCGAACAGCGCCGAAGAAGCCGAGATCACTACCATCATCGAAGACCCCGAGCGGCAGATGAGGTGTCGTTAGCTTTTCTAAGACACCATCGAGCTCTAATTTTGCATCGAACAATGCCAGCTTTGAATTCAGGGCGGGCACTATGTCAGTAAGGTAAGTGCGGTTTGTCTCAACATGCACGGTGCAGATCGTTGCGCCGTAGGCCATGACCCCGACGTAACAGAGTAAATGTTCAATCGAATTTTCAGCGAGCAGCGCAATGCGATCGTTGGCTCGAATACCCTGCTCGCCTAGGAGGCCACCAATTCGCCCGGTCAGCTCCTGCAATTGCCCATAGCTAAGCGTTCGGCCATCTTCAGCTGAGATGATATAGGCCTTCTCTGGATCGCGATCCGCGTTGCGATCGATCCAGTGTCGAAGCAGGTTTGGACCAAACTCGACTTCTTCAGGCATAGGAACTCAATCAGAAACGATCGCACAGCGCATAACACCCACGCTCCGTGGGCGGATCAAAATAGTACTCAGCGTCCAGTGCGAGCCAGGGAGTGGACCCAACCGACCATGCGAGATTTTGCGTTCTCGATGTCCTTTTTGGTGAAGAAGTCCTCCGGATTGACCCGATCGACTGGATAGACTGGCCGTAAGAAGTCCTTCTCGTATCCAAATGGTACCGTCGCATCGATCCCCATGCCGCCTTCAAATTGAGTATTCGATGCCGTCCATTGTTTCTCGCCGGCCGTCATCCGCTCTGCCGGCATAAAGGTTTGCCCGCGGCCCCCAGGGATCGGGTTCAGAATGTCTGTCCGTGGATTCACCCGAGTAGTAAGGCACCACATGATATCGTCCATCGAATAAGGATCGACATCCTCGCTGACAGCGATCGCGAGTCGCATACCTTGCGAGCACGACAACGCTGCGCCGAGAAAATTGCGCTGCCAGCCCTCGTCGATCTGATGGCGTTTTTTGACCTGGATAATGCAGCCGCCCCAATCGGTCATCGAATAGGGAATAACAACGTCTTGCACGATGCCGGGCTGCAGTCGCTCACAAAGCTCGAAAATTGCCGCTTCGCGGACGGTCGTATCGATGTTGTGGTCATCGAGCATGTGAACACCGAGTGCAAAGATTATTGGTTTCGTCTCGGGCTTGCGCATCGTCACGGCGGTGACGTGAAATGTGGGCGCCTTGTAGGCTTTGCCCATGTAGCCAGCCCATTCTGGGTGGAAATGGAAGCGGCCTTGGACGCCTGCATCTTCCGCTTCTTTCGTCTCGAAACGGCGGTCACGTGGATGAATGTGGCCTTCCAGTACCAGTTCCGCGTCAGCGAGCGTGTAAGCGTCCACCGTGCGGCACTTTACCATGCGGATGGGTCTGCCTTGTGCGGCGCCGGCGATGCCAATTTCGTCGCAGCCCATCGGAAGGATAGCATAATCAAATCCGGCGCCTGCCAGAAGCGTACAGGCGGGCGGCACACCGAAGCACATTGAGATCGGGATCGGCTTGTCATCCTTGTAATATTTATTGGCGACTTGCCACATATGCGAGCCTGGCGAGATCTGGAATGTGCCGACGTTGCCCCAGCGGAAGTTCATGCGATTGTAGCCGAGGTCTGTACCGCCATCGAACTGATCAAAGCTGATGCAGCGGATGCCAGAGCCGACTGTAAGCTCGGATTCGTAGGTCGTGTGCCGAATAGGCACCATGTATTTGTTGACGTCATCCGGGTTGAGTATGATGTGCTCCTGTACTGGAGCCTCCTCCTGCGAAATAATCTCTGGCTTGAACGGCTTGCGAAATGCTTCGGCAATCTTACGAGTACGATCGACATCGTTCTTCCAGCCAAACATCTTGTTGATCACGTTCATGTCGCCGAACAGGTTCGTAATCACCCTGTGATTGGGCTTGCCCTTGACGTTGTTGAAAATGACCGGGCAGCCCCCGTCCATGTGCTTCTGCAGGCCGGTAATTTCGAGATCGGGGTCGACTGCCTTGTCTGTTTCGATCAGATCGCCTTGTGACTTCAGCCACTCCAACGTCGTCCGCAGATCGATAACATCGGCGGTCGCAGGTTTCGCTTTAAGGTTCATTTTCTGCATGTGAACGACTCCGGTTTCTCAACGAGCGCAAACGAGCGTGTACCCCCCGACCTCAGAAGATTGCGAGCCCAAAAAGCGCCTTTCAAAAAATTACTTATCCGTCTAAGTATTTTACGATACCCCAGATTATGTCCCATGGAAAGCACAAATAAGCATCCGCATGCACATAGGAAAACCGAGTCCACCTAACGGGGAATTTCAAATGCGAAGGTTGGCACCGACGAACAGATGGTCACATTCGCACTAGCGAAAGCCAAGTCTATATGCTGGAATAGAAATGGTGTTCAAAAGGAGCCTGCCATGAAAAAAATCTTCCTCGTCGTTGTTATTTCTATGTTCGCCGCTGGGTCTGCGTTGGCCCAATCGTGCGAAAGCAAGGCCGTGTCGAAGGACGGTAAGCCCTTGTCGGGTGCGGCAAAAACGAGCTTCGTCAAAAAATGCAAGCAGGATGCTTGCGAACCAAAGGCCATTGGCAAAGATGGCAAGCCATTATCAGGCGCGGCCAAAAATAGCTTTATGGCGAAGTGCGAGAAAGAAACCTAAACCGCAGGATGAGGGTAAGTTTAGTCGCGGCAATTTGTGCCGCACTCGTGGCGTTTTCGGCAAGCACCGCATTCGCAGATCAGAAAACCGGTGGCTGACCGACAAAACTCATAACGGTACGAATGCTCGTCGAGTTTGCCGGCCCAATTAAGCGGACTCAACTCTGATATCGCGAGGTCTGGTCCGGAAGCCGCCGGCGCAGCCGGCGGCTTCCGGAAATGGTGTTCAATTGGGGCAGCAGCTACTCGTTTCGTCGGCGGTTCACTGTTGCTGCAGATCGTCGCTAGGTCCCATCATTCCAAAGCCACCGGAGTTGCGATGCATCCAGCCGCGCTGCCCCAGCATTCCATGCCAGGCGCCGAATTGCTGCTCCTCAAGTCGTGCGAGCACGATGAATCGGTGTTTTTGTGC
>Ga0182041_10000736_pt1 | contig 15848 bp, 17 predicted proteins | sample flu12Cox44000178_FD_125967 | JGI IMG/M metagenome (GOLD analysis project Ga0182041, IMG submission 125967) | Lab enrichment of tropical soil microbial communities from Luquillo Experimental Forest, Puerto Rico - flux8day.12C.oxic.44.000.178 | ecosystem: Environmental > Terrestrial > Soil >...
CCCGCCTGCACGGCGGCGTCCGCAACCTCACCGGCACGAGCGATGTCGTCGACCCGCACCTCCAAGCTATTTCGCGCGACGAAATCCTTTGGTGTGCGGCGTCCGTTCGCCGTGTCGTACTCCTGCTCGAGCCGGATGCCGGTCGTCCGGCGCGCGTCGCCGGCGATCGACAGCTCCGTCAGACGCTTGATCACGGCCGCGATCTTGTCGGCGTTCTGGCGTTGAGCGTCGCGTGAACTCGCCGCCCGTGACTCAATCCCGAGTGACACGTGGGCGACATCCGGCGCTCTGGTCACGATCGCCGTGCCGCTTGCAACGACCGTAGGCGGCTCCGATCCTGGAACCGGAGCGCCGGGACTCGATTGCCCGGGCACATGGGATGCAGAAGCATTGTGCCCCGCGCCGAGGGCGGCGCTCAGGACGAGCGCTGTCAGCGCCGTCATCGTGCTTCGCATGAGCTGATCCACTTCCGCGCAGAGCGGCGCATGAAGAAATCGCGCACGGGCCCTCGGCCCAGATCACGAGACATTCGTGACTTGAGGCGCCAGTATAGTCGATCGCCTAACCATCATCGGGGCGCAAACCGGGTACAGTGATCGCATGAAAGTCGAGCCATTCTCGATGGAACGGATGCAGTCGACCTACGAGAACCAGGTTGAGTTCAATCTGTCGGAGAGCGGCGTGCATCCTCTGCGGCTTGGCGATCTGCTGGACGATCAGTCAGTCCGGGACGCCATGATGACCGAACGCCTGCGCTACACGCAATCGAACGGAACCGCCGCGCTGCGAGAGCTCATCGCGTCGCACTATCCGGGGGCGACCCCGGCGCACGTGCAAGTGACCAACGGCGGAGCGGAAGCCAACTACATCGCCATGTGGAACCTCGTGGAGCCGGGCAATGAGATCGTGTTCATGGTGCCGAGCTACATGCAGATGTGGGGACTGGCGCGTGCCTTCGGTGGAGCCGTGAAAGAGTGGCCGCTCGCGCCCCCAGACGCGAGTCGGCAGGACGCAGGGCGATGGCAGATGGACCTTCAGGGACTCGAGCGCCTCGTGCACGATCGCACGAAGCTCATCATCATGTGCAATCCGAACAACCCGACCGGCGCGCGCTTCGACCGGGCGGACCTCGATCGCGTCGCCGCAATTGCAGAGCGTCATGGCGCATGGATCTTGTCCGACGAGGTGTATCGAGGGTCCGAACGCGATGGGCGCGAGACGCCATCGATGTGGGGCCGCACCGACCGCGTCATCGTGACGAGTGGTCTGTCGAAGGCGTACGGATTGCCGGGGCTTCGCATCGGGTGGGTGGTCGGCCCGCCGACACTTGTGGCGTCGCTCTGGTCGTACCATGACTACACGACGATCGCGCCGGGCGCGCTGAACGATTTCCTGGCGCGCCAAGCGCTGGATCCCGCGCGCCGCGGGCGCATCCTGGCACGAACGCGCCGTATCCTGAACGACAACTTTCCAATCATGGCCGAGTGGCTCGACCGGCACGGCCGTCTTTTCAGCTACGCGGCGCCGGACGCCGGCGCAATCGTCTACGTCCGGTATCGCCATGACGTCAACTCGACGGAGCTCGTCGACCGCCTGCGCGAGCGGAAGAGCGTCCTGATCGTCCCGGGCGATCACTTCGGGATGGATCGCTATCTGCGCATCGGCTACGGCGAGGAGCCCGAGTACCTGCGCCAGGGCCTGACCCGGCTTCACGACCTGCTCGTCGAGATCGGCGGCATCGGCGCGTGACGTTCGACCTCGTTCTGGTGGGATTCGGGCACGTCGGTCGCCGATTCGTGCGTTTGCTCGACGAGCTGGCGCCTAGGCTCGCGCGCGCGCACGCCATTCAAACACAGGTAACGGGGATCGCCACTCGTACGCGTGGACAGGCCTTCGATCTCGAGGGTCTCGACGCCGTCGCTCTGGCCGCCGAGGTCGAAGCCGGCGGCCACCTGAGAGGGGGGTGGGCCATTCGCCGTCCTTCAGCCCGGGGATCAACGATGTCGTTCATCCGCGAGACGATGCGCCGCTCTGCCGGCCGGCTCCGCCAGCGTCGGCTGGTGATCGTCGAGACGACCACGCTCGATATCGAGCGCGGGCAGCCGGCAATCGCGCACGTGCGCACGGCCCTCTCTGGCGGGGCCCACGTCATCACGTCCAACAAAGGCCCCGCGGCATTCGCCTATCACGCGCTCGCCGACCTGGCGCGCCGGGCCGGTCGATGCTTCTTGTTCGAGAGCGCCGTGCTCGACGGCATTCCGCTGTTTGCGCTCGCTCGGACCGCGTTGCCCGGAGTCACCGTGACCGGCTTCAGAGGTGTCGTCAACAGCACGACCAACTACATTCTCGCGAAGATGGAAGAAGGCCAATCGTTCGACGGTGGACTCTCGGAGATGCAGCGCGCCGGCATTGCCGAGGCCGATGCCTCGCTCGACGTCGACGGGTGGGACGCCGCCGCGAAAACCGCGGCGTTGGCGAACGCGTTGCTCGGCGCCCGGTTGACGCCACGGGCCGTGGAGCGCGAGGGGGTCAGTGCGGCCGTGGCCGAGCGGGTGCAGGCCGCGCGAGCCTCGGGGCGGCGGCTGAAGCTGGTCGCGTCGGCGAGCGCCGAGCCCCGGGCAGCAAAGGGGCCCCGGAATGAGACCCGTCGCCCCGCGGCTGACATCCGTGGGCGGGTACAGCTCGTCGAGCTCCCGGCGGCCGACCTGCTCGCGCAGCTCGACGGCCCCGAGAACGCGATCGTCCTCCAGACCGACCTCCTCGGGGACATCGCCCTCGTGCAGCGCGGCTCGGGATTGACGCACACGGCGTACGGGTTGGTGTCGGATCTCGTGACTATTTCTCGGGCGCTGACAGGCGCCACGCCCGAATGGCCGCGGCGAGGGCCTCGGGGTCGTACCCCTTCAGCACGCGGTCGCCGATGATCGTCACCGGCACGGTCCGCAGTCCTCGCGAGAGCAGCTCAGCGTACGCGCTATCGTCTTCGTCGACGTTGCGCGCCGCGAACGGAACGTCCTGGCGTGAAAGAAACTCCTTCACCTGCTCGCAGCTGCGTCAAGCGCTGCCCGCGTAGACGATAATCATCTCGCTACCTTTGCTCGGAATGCGTTGCCCATGCGGACACCTCTAGAAGGTATCACCGTTCTCGACCTGACACGCGTGCTGTCGGGCCCCTACTGCACGATGCTCCTCGCCGACATGGGCGCGCGCGTGATCAAGATTGAACAGCCCGGCAAAGGCGACGACACGCGAGGATGGGGTCCGCCGTTTCTGAACGGTGAGAGCGCGTACTTCCTGAGCGTCAACCGCAACAAGGAGAGCGTGACGATCGACTTCAAGCATCCCGAGGGGCGCGCGCTCTTGAACCGCCTCGTCGACCGGTGCGACGTGCTGGTCGAGAACTTCCGCCCCGGCACGCTGGCCAAGCTGGGGCTCGATTACGCATCGCTCTCGACCCGGCACCCTCAGCTCGTGTACTGCTCGGTTTCCGGCTTCGGACAGACAGGCCCGCGCCGGCAGGAATCAGGCTACGACGCGGTCATCCAGGCCGAGGGCGGCTTGATGAGCATCACCGGCGCCGCCGACGGCCCTCCATTCCGCCTGGGCGTGGCCATCGCCGACATCGTCTCCGGCATGTTCGCGGCGTACGGTATCAGTCTGGCGCTCCTGTCGCGCGAACGCTCCGGCCGAGGGCAGGAAGTGGACATCGCCATGCTCGACGCCGTCAGCGCGCTCCTGACCTACCAGGCTGGCGCCTACTTCGCCAGCGGCCACGTGCCCCGCCGCCTCGGCAACCGCCACCCGAGCATCGTGCCGTACGAGACGTTCGCGGCATCGGACGGCGACTTCGTGCTCGCCGTCGGCAACGACGATCTCTGGAAGACGTTCTGCGAGGTCGCGGATCTCGATTTCGGCGACCGCTTCGCGACAAATCGCCAGCGGGTGATGGGCTACGACACGCTGCGGCCCCTGATTGCCTCGCGCCTTGAGACCCAGACCCGCCAATACTGGATCGACCGCCTCACGGCCGCAGGCGTGCCGTGCGGCTCGGTGCGGGATATCGGGGAGCTCTTCGGCGATCCGCAATTGCGCGCCCGCGACATGGTCGCATCGGTCCAGCACGAAACCATTGGATCAATGGAAGTCCTCGGCGTCCCGGTGAAGTTGTCGGCGACGCCCGGCTCCGTGCGCACGCCGCCGCCCCGCTTAGGCGAGCACACGGCCGCCGTTTTGGCGTACGACCTCGGCCTCGGCGCGGACGCCATCGCAACGCTTCGCGAGCAACGGGCGATTTGAATGGAAATCGCCGATGTTCGTAGAGGCGTGCACGAGACGATGGCCCGCGCCAAGCAGCGGGCCGCCGAACGGCGCGTCCGGGCGGACGCCGCATCGCGAGCCTTCGAATCGTTCCTCAGCCGCACCGCGGTGCCGCTCTTTCGCCAGGTCGCAAACGTGCTGCGCGCCGAGCATTACACCTTCAGTGTCTCGACGCCTTCAGGCAGCGTTCGATTGATGTCCGACACCAGCGCCGAGGACTTCATCGAGGTCTCGCTCGACGCGACCACCGACTCCCCGCGCGTCGTCGGCCGCACGAGCCGGGCACGCGGCCGCCGCGTCATCGACTCGGAGCAGGTCGTGGCGTCGGGGGATCCCGAATCCATCACTGAAGCCGAGCTGTTTGCGTTCCTGATGAGGGAGCTCGAGCCGTTCGTCGAGCGGTAACCGCTACACGAGCCGTTCGGCGAACGACGTGTCCAGGCCCTGGAGTTTGAGTGCTGCCTGAAGGCCATGGCGATCGCTCGCGCAACGGTACGCTTCGCGACCGTCGACAACGCCCTGCTGAACGAGGCTGACGAGCGCATCGTTGAGCGGCATCATGCCGTAGCGCCGGCCGCTCTCGATGGCCATCGGGAGTTGTGAGGTCTTCCCCTCTGCAATCATGCTCGACACCGCCGGCGTGTTCAGCAGCACCTCTCGCGCGGCGACCCGGCCGCCGCTCCTCTTCTTGAGCAGCGCCTGCGCCACAACGCCACGGAGGCTGCCGGCGAGCGCCAACTGCACCTGTCGTCGATGATCGGGCGGGTAGAGATCGATGATGCGTTCGACGGTTCCCGTTGCCGTGGGCGCCGAGAATCCCCCAACGACCAGATGGCCGGAGGCCGATGCCTCGAAGGCGACATCCATCAAGCCCGCCGTTCGCAGGTCTTCGATGACGAGCACATCGGGATCTTCGCGCAGCGCGGCACGCGCAGCGGCGAGCAGGTCGTCGTCGTCCCCCCGCACTTCGCGCTGGCTGATGAACGAGCTCCCACGCTCGTGCACGATGTTGATTTCGCGCTCGATCGTGATCACATGATCGCGGCGCGTCCGATTGATCAGATCGACGAACGCGGAAATCAGCGTGCGCTTCCCGCTGGACCGCGGTCCGGCCACGAGCACCAGGCCCTCCGGCTCGCTCGCGAGCCCCCGCACCGCAGAAGGCAACCCGAGCTGGTCGACCGACACCGATCGCGGCGACATGAGCCGGAACACCCCGCCGTGCCCGCGATGGTCGCGGAAGCTCATGCAGCGGACGCGACCGACCTCCTCGACATCGAGGATCCACTCCGTGCCCGCGCCCGTCCCGAGCGCTGCGCGATTGCGCTCGGGCATCAACGTCGACAGAAGCGACTCGACGTCTCGCGCGGTCAGCACCGGCTCGCCCTCGAGCGTCTGCAATTCGCCGTCGACGCGCACGCCAGGCCGCGAATCAGGCGACAGATAGAGCGTGGACGCGCCGCGGGCAGCGGACAGGCGCAGCAGCCGGTCCAGATCTGACACGGCCTTGTCGCCCAAGGGCGGCCGGGGCTCGGGGCGGATTTGACTGCGGGTGAGCGGCAACACCACCGCTGGCTGCGCTGAAAGGACAACCGGTTCAGGCGCTTGCGGGAGGACAACCGCTTCGGATGCCGGAAAGACAACCTGCTCGGGCTCCAGGGAAGCAACTTGTGGCGCCTCCGCCGCGAGCGCTCCCGGTTCCTGGGCTTCCTCCTTCGGCGCCTGGGCCACCCACGCCTCAGCTGCCTGCGCCTCGGTCACCCACATCTCCGTCGCCCAGTCCTCTGCGAGCCCGGCCTCTGCTGGCTCCTCTCCCACCAGCCGTGCCTCTTCCGCCCGCGGTTCCAAGACGCGCTCCTCGGAGAGCCACTCCTCTGCGAGCGGTGATTCCACGTCACCCGCTTCTGCCGCCTCCGATTCCAACGCCAGCGCGGGGACGACCGCATCCGCTATTCGCTTCTCGATCGCCTCCTGGGACTCGACAAAACGCCGCGACGTCATGGCTCCCATAAACCGGTCCGGCGGCCGCTGATTCCCTGACGCGGCGTCCGTCCGGAAGCTTGTCTCGGACATGCCGGCCGCCGTGCTTTCGCCGCGGGTCTCGGCCTCCGCACGAGCCTGAGCTCGGCTGCGTGTCGCGGTCTCGCCGAGGAGCTCGGCGCCAACCCGCCGTTCATCCTCATCGCGAACTTCGGCTCCATCGCGGGCCTCGGTCCCGCCTTGCGTGCCGTCTCGACTTGCAATCTCAGTCGGCGCAGAGGCCTGGGCATCGCCGTGGGGCCGTGCTTCCCCGCGCGCACCAGCCTCAGCGGAAGTCATGGTCGCAGAGCTAATCGGAGCACCCGCGACGGGGTGCCCCTCGGCGGGCATCTCCGCCGCGAAGTCGGTTGGCACGCCTTCTCGCCCCTGCTCGACCAGATCATCGAGCTCCAGCGAGTCGGGCATCGGCTCCACGGGCGGGGAGAAGCCCGGCGCCGGCGTATACGCCGGATAAGGCGGCGCTGCAGCGGCAGAATCCTGCAGCGTGAAGGTGTCCTCCGCGGCGTGCTCATCGTCCGGATTCCGCCGACGCCGGACTTCCACCCACACGTCGTCGCCGCTGCGCGCCGCGACAATCGTGAAGTGCTCTCCTGGGAATTCGGCGATTGGCGCGAGCTCGTGCTGCACGGCACCAAATTCGCTCAGCGCGCCTTGAAGGTCCGCCGGTAACAGCTGGCCGATGATGCCGTTGACGGCGTCGAGGGCCAGCCCCCGCGTCGCGAGGTCGACCTGTCCTGTGGGCGCCACGACGTAAGGCTTGTCGCCCGCGTGCATTACCAGGGCGTCACCGTCGACATGGACGATGGCCTGGAGCAGCGAGGGAATGAGACTCACCGTTCACCTTGTCGGCAGAACATCAGCGTTCTTTAGGGAGATCTCGTAAATGCGAACGAGCTCGACGAGTTTATACCCCCGCGTCTGGTAGGGAGGGATCACCCGTTCGGTCCGGAGGTACTGCAGCATCCCCTCGTCAGAATAGTCCGGGGCGCCGATTTCGGGAATACCTGTCAAGACAGCCTCGAGCCCAGCAAGGGTCATGGCCTTTTCGGCGACCGATCGGGTCGCCGGAAAGACGCCGAACCGCCTGAACCGTTCCTGCCGGTTCGACACGACAAAGTCGACGAACAGCTCGTTGCTCATGAACTGATAGTCGGCGTCGGACCGCGTCGCCGGCGCGTCTTCGACGCGGACGAACCGGATCCCATCGACATCGCGGAGACGCGCCAGAAGGAGCTGCGTGAACTCCCCCTCGCCCGACCAGTTCGCCGTATCAGTCTCGAACGCCATCGTGAATCGCCATCAAGCCACCGAGCACCGGCTGATAGGCGGTCCGGGAAAATCCGCGCGACTGCATCATCCGCACGACGGCCTCCGCTCCGGGATACTGGCGGATCGACGCAGGGATATACCGATACGTGTCGGGATCGCCGTGCAGAACCCAGCCGAGCAACCCGCCCACCGCGCCGAGATAGGCCAGGTACACCGATCGAACAACGCCGTTGGCCGGTCGATTGAAATCGAGCGAGAGCAGGCGGCCGCCCGGCCTCAGCACGCGTTGAATTTCCTCGAGCGCGGTCGCCAGGTTCGGCACATTCCGCAGGCCGTAGCCGGTCGTCACGAGATCAAACGACCCGGCCGGGAAGGGGAGCGCGAGCATGTCGCCCACGAGAAACTGGAGCGCGCCGGGGGCTCGCGACCCGAGCGCGGCTTTTCGCGCACATGCTTGCTCGATCATCCGCTCGGTGATGTCGAGACCGACAACGCGCGCTCCCTGGCCGGCGCACGCAAACGCGATGTCGCCGGTTCCCGTTGCGAGATCCAGCGCCCACAATCCGGGGCGGAGCGAGGCCATCCGCACCAGCCGGCGCTTCCATCGTTGATCCTGACCATACGAGAGCGCGACGGTGATGAAATCGTAGCGGTCGGCAATGGTCGCAAACAGCGTGCGCACGTACTGCCGTTTGCCTTCCGGCGTCGCAATCCGGCGATCCAACGCCTCTCCAGGCATTGTTGGATAATAACGTCCAATGCTCCCGTCGAGCACCGTCGAGAACTACCTGAAGGCCATCTATCAGGGCCAATCCACGCTGACCGACGGTGCCCGTCTTGTTCCCATGGGCCAGGTCGCGTCAGCGCTCGGCGTCACGCCGGGAACGGCAACGACAATGGTCAAAGCGCTCGCCGAATCAGGTCTCGCCGAATACGAGCCGTACAGTGGAGTGCGCCTGTCGACGGCCGGCGAACGGCTCGCTGGGCTGGTCCTCCGTCGGCATCGCCTCGTCGAGCTGTTCCTGGTTCAGGTCATGGGCATGCGGTGGGACGAGGTGCACGACGACGCCGAGCAACTGGAGCACGTGGTCTCGGAGCGTCTGATCGAGCGGATCGATGAAATGCTCGGGCGCCCGACGTACGATCCGCACGGCGATCCGATCCCGGATCCCGAAGGCGCGATCCCTCAACGTCATCTGGACAGCCTCCTGACGTGCCCGATCGGGACGCCGCTCAGAGTCATGCGCATCACCGATCAAGATCCGGCGTTCCTGAGATTCATCGAGAAGAACGATCTCAAACCCGGACAGAGCGTCGAGGTCGAGAATCGCGACGCCGCGGCGGATGCGGTGTGGCTTCGCGCGAAAGGTCAACGCATCATGATCGGGGCCCGCGCCGCCTCGAAGCTCCTCGTCGAGCCGATCGAATCGTAAACCGGGCGCCAAACCGCCACGCGCCGAGCCGCGCAGACTCTGAGCAGCGCGCGTCCCGCTACATCAGTTTGCCGAGCGGCCCCAGATCGAGGTTGAGGTCTTCAGGCGAGAGCCCGAATCGTCGGCCGATGTCACGAATCGTTTCTTCGAGCCGCATGAGCGCCTGACCGACGGCCTCGACCTCCCGGCGGGTCAGCGTCTTCTGTTCCATGCGTCGAATGGCTTGTCGTTCCATCAGCTGCCGCAGGAACTCGACGACCGTCAGGACGAGCTGCGCAACCGACCGCTGAACATCGTCGGGCTCGGGATTCCACCGGATCGGTTTGATCTTGCGCTCGAGCTCGCGCCGGAGCGCGCGCAGCTCCGCGGCCGTCACCGGCGCAGCCCGAACGGATCCGCCGGCGCGCTTTCCGCCCCTGGCGCGAGCCGACCTGCCTGCACGTTTCGCGCGATGACTCCGAAAGGACCTTCCTGGCCGAAGCCTGCGATGAATCGCGGCTCGAGAGCGGCGTTTCATCGTCACGCTCGGAGTCTGGAGGGTCTTGATCGTCGACGCTCGCGGGCTCGGGCTCGTGTGACCGGAAGGACTCGATCAGACGCGCAGATGAGGGCGGAGAGCCGAACGTAGACGAGATCGACGCCCGCCAAGCCAAGGGTCAGATCTCCGTTGACCATCGCCCCTTTGTCGAGCAATCGATCGAGCAGATCCAGGACCGACGACTCCGGCGAGGCCAGGACGAGATCGGCGACGCGCGGAGTGGCGGGCACCCGCTTCCGCGGCATGTCAGTCTTGAACGAACGTGTAAGGAGGCCAGGGACCAGTCAGCGTGACCGCGTAACCGTGTGGCGCCAGGGCACGTGCCTCCTTTGCGGCCAGCGCGCGGAACACTTCCGTCCGCGAACGGCGGACGAGAAAGGCGGCGTCGAGAAGCAGCGCGCCGCCGTGCGCGATCGATTCCATCGAAGTTCGGCGTCTGGCAAGCCGCGCATGCCTCGCCAGACGGTCGTACAAGGATGACATGGTCTGGCGCGCCCGGGTACTCAGCGCGAGCGACGCATCGCGATGAGCTTTCTTTCGAGACAAATACGCGAGCCCCGTCGCCGATTCGCTCCCGCCCCGGGGGCGGACGGCGAGCGTGCCGCCGGCGCGGCGGGCAATGACGCGCCCGTGGTCCGTGCGGCCGCCACCGGCGAGGTCGGTCGCGATCACTGCGCCAGCTTTGGCGCGATCGAGCAACACGCGCAGGCCCCACTCCTGGTGGCTTGCGACCCGCCGGGCGGCCGCAGCGAGCCGCGATCGTTCGGCACGCAGGTGCCCAACCGCCCGCTCGTCGCTTGCGAAGATCGTAAAGAGCTTCATGGGCAGGACCGCGCCGGCATCGATGAAGTGCTCGACGACGGCTTCATGGCGAACAGCAGCCCGAGAGACCCAGTCCAGATCCGCCAAATGGCGATTGATCGCTCCCTCGCTGAACCGCTTGGACGGCGCATCGGCGACGACGGCAAACAGGCCGCGATCGACGTCCAGCAGCCGTATTTCCCCCGTTCCGTCGAGGCCGCGCGGCACGCGCGTCAGGCGCGGCCACCGCGCGGAGGCGACCACGCAGTAGACATAGGTCGAGCTCATTCGGAATCCCACGTCTCGATCTCGACACGCGACGTGTCGTCATCGGACGGCATTGAAATCGCCTGCTGCCGCTGACCCTTGACCTCGCGGATGCGCGCGAGAAGAGCCCGCTCAATCTTCGCAAACGCCTTCCGCGATATCTCGCCCGCCTCGAGCCGCCCATGCGCCTCGAGCAGCTGTTCGCGGAGCGCGGACTCGTCGTTCATCTCGGCGTTGACAGCGGTGGCCACCTTGTCGAGCACGAAACGCAGGGAACCGATCAGGAGGGAGTCAAGGACGAACATGGCGAATGGCTCGAGCGGCGGATGTCATGCTCTCTCCAGCTTCAGGCGAATATTCACGAAATTGTAGGGCGGCCAGGGCCCGGTGTACTTGAACGTCAGCCTGTCGAACCGGGCGGCGATCGACTTGACCTTCGCGTCGAACTCCGATTCGCAATCGCGCGTGATCAGAAACGCGGCGTTCATGATCATCTTCTCGCCGATCGGCTTGTTGATGCGCGACGCCACGGACACTTCGCGCAGCAGCTCCAGGATCTCCGCCACGTAACGCTCGGACCGGGATTGCAGCGCGGTGTCGATGAGCCGTCCATACTGCATCCGGGCGAAGTAGGTCGGGCCCTTCTGGCCCGAGATTTCCTTCTTCAGCCGCGTGATGTCCTCGTCCTCGGTCTCGACCTCGCGAATCGCCTGATCGCGGTCCCACAGCACCTTCAGGCCGAACTCGAGCTTGTTCTGCATCTTGTTCAGCACGTCGTCGAACGCTTCGGCCGCCGAGCGCAGCAGCTCGACGATATCTTCACGTGTTTTGAAGATGGTCCCGAACGACATCGGTATGACGGTATGGTCGCGCATGACCGCTTCGTTCACGCGCTCGTGCGCGAGGACGTTCTCCCGCGTCGAGTCCAACACTTCGAGCGGCGCATCGGACACGACCGCGGCGAGATCACGATAGTGCACCGTGTAGACGTCGGACGGGGCCGCGCCAATCCCGATGGGACCGAAGCGCAAAGGCTCATTCGATCTGATGATGCAGTAGACGTATTTCCCCCGGCTGCCCCCCGCCGTGGCCGTGCCGGGACGAACGGTGTGCAGCACGCGCTCGGCGGTCCGGCGCGTGGCGACGCGATCCGGCTTCGACGCGGGTTTCGCTGCGGAGGGTGAGGCCGCAGCCCGAGGCTGGCTTTTCGCTTTCGCTGACCTCGAGCCGGAACCACTGGCCGCTTTCTTCGCGATGGATTTGGAGGCGCCGTTCACGGCCGGCGGGTCGCCGGAGCGACCGCCTTTCCGGCCGTTAGCGAACGCGCCTGGCATATTTCCCGCCCCTGGGCGACTTCTTGACGGACATCTTTCTTCCGCTCGACTGTTCATCGAGAATCGCCCGAATCTCCCGCACGAGATCCTCAGGAAGACACGGTTTGGTGACGAACGCGTCGCAGCCGGCGCCCTTCGCGCCCTCCGAGATGCCGGCGAGCGCGTGACCCGTCAACGCGACAACGGGGATCGATCGAGTGCGCTCGTCCGCTTTGAGGCGCCGGGTCGCCTCCCATCCATCCATGACAGGCAGCGACAGGTCCATGAGAATGATGTCGGGCGCCGAATCGATCGCGCGCTGCAACGCTTCCATGCCGTTGACGGCCTCGACGACTTCGAAGCCGGAGAATTCCAAATACTCGCTGTACATCTCTCGCGCGTCCGGGTAGTCGTCGACGACCAGGACCCGCGGCCGCTCATGTTTCGTCGTCACCTCCGCCCTCCAGCAGACTTGACCGGCAGCGTCAGCGTGAAGGTCGACCCTTTGCCCACCTGACTCTCGACCGTAATTCGCCCATCCATCATCTCCGCAAGGCGCCGGCAGATCGAGAGACCGAGGCCGGTGCCGCCGTAGGCGCGGGTGGGCGAGTTGTCGAGCTGCCTGAAGTCTTCGAAGATCTTCTCTTGATCGGCCGGCGCGATCCCGATGCCGGTGTCCGTCACTGAGACGGTGACCGCACGCTCGCGCGGATAGCGGCGGGCGGTGATCGTCACGTTGCCATGATGCGTGAACTTCAACGCGTTGCTCAACAAATTGAGCAGGATCTGCTTGACCTTCTGGCGATCCGTCACGAGGATTGGCAGATCCTTGTCCAACTGGCTGGACACGGCGATTTTCGACCGGATGATGATCGGCTCGAGCTCGGCTTTCACCTCCGTCACGAGGTCGGGGATGCGCAGCCTCGAGATCTGCAACGGCATCCGGCCCGCCTCGATCCGCGAAATGTCGAGGATCTCGTTGATGATGGTCAAGAGGTGGCGACCGTTCGACTCGATCCGTCTGAGCTGCCGCTTGGCGCCGGGCTCGATAGGTCCGCCCAGACCCTGCAGCACCATCGAGGTGTAGCCCAGGATCGCGTTCAGCGGCGTCCGGAACTCGTGCGACATGTTGGCCAAGAACTGTGATTTGAGCTGAGAGGCCTGCTCCAGCTCGATGGCCTGCCGCCGGAGCAGCTCGTTCTGCTGGGCAATGTCGGCCGTCGCCGCCTGAATTTTGCGCTCGAGCTCATCGGAGGCTCGCTTCAATTGCTCGTAGAGTTTCGCCTTCTCGATGGCCTCGCGGCGATCGTGCAGGATGGTCACGACCGCGGTCAGCTCGCCCTGCTCCGACACGATCTTCCCGGCGATCGCTTCGACCGGCATCGGCTCGCCGGTCTTGGGATCGACCAGGCCGATCTCTCCCACACGGCGTTGATCGGCCCTGACGAGCATGCCTGCAATGAAGGATGAAAAGTGCGCATCGTTGGTCTGGACCCAACGCTGCTCGTCGGCGCTCGCGCGAGCGGGAGTCGTGAACAGCCGCTCGGCCGGCTCGTTCATCAGCGACGTCGCGCCGCTGGCATCGGTGGCGACGATCGGGTCGGCCACCGAGTCGATGATGAGATTGAGTCGATCGCTCTCGCCGCGCGCTTGAACCTCGGCGACTCGCATCTTCCGGTAGTTGTCTTCAATCTCCTCGCTGGCGCGCCGCAGGTCGGTCACGTTTCGCAGAATCGACACGACGCCGGTGCCTTGACGCGAATCCTCGGTGACGGTACTGAGCAGCTCGAAGACGAGATCCGAGCCGTCGGTCGGGTTGACGAGCAGGAGCTCTCGCCGCGACGCGCCGGTCTCTTCGATCGCCTTGCTCGACAGCGCCGACGATAACAACATGGTGTTCATGCGGACCGCTCGCCGGCGGCCATCGCTGTCTTCCTCTGTTGCCGTAAACAGCGTGAGCGCGCGCGCGTTCGCGATCGCCAGGCGGCCATCGGTGTCCGTCAACAGGATCGGGTCGCTGACGGCGTTGATGATGCTCGTCAAGAGCGAGCGTTCGCGGCTCTGACGCTGATCGCCATCGGCCAGCGCCTGGTACCGCAGGATCTGATCGAGCTTCTGGCTGAAGACGATCGTGAACCACTGGAGCTCGGGCACACGCCGGCCCGGATCCCCGAGCAGCAGGAGGCCAAACGCTTCGTCCGACACTCCCGGCGCGCCGAGTGGAAGCGCGTGATAGGCGGCATCCTCGAACGGCGTCGACGGTCGGCGATTCCGGTCGGCGGTCGCGTGCGCTCGCGCGAAGAAGATGGGCGTGCGCTGCACCAGAATCGAGACGAGCGGATTGCTCCAGTCGTCGAGGGAGACGGTGTAGGAAGTGACCGCGGGTCCGAGCATGCCGTACGCGCCGACGACAAAGAGCGCGTGCTCGCTGTTCGGGCGGATGAGGCACACCGACTGCGGCACGCCGCCCACCTCGCCGAGCCACTGGAGCGCGAACTGCGCGCAGTCGGCGATCTCCGTGCGGCCGACCAGCCCCTCGAGCAGCCGGACGCGCGCCGCCACCGGCGCCTCGTCGTCGTCACGCTCGATTGAGACACGCACTGGGGCGCTGCTCCGGTACGATGGCGAGTCGTGCCGCTCAGCGGCGCGCCGACTTGCGCCGACCGCCACGAGAGCGGCGGGCCGGGCTGCCACTCTTGAGCTTGACGCGGAGCGCGTTCTCGGCAGCGATTTCACCATACGCCCTGCCTTCGACCGTCGGCTTCGAGACCGTCGGGACTTGACCCACCATCTCGGAATACTTCAAGTACGTGTCAATCGATGCCACGACCACGCGAGCTTCGACGGTGATGAGATCGATGCCCACCAGGGAAACGCGCACCCACGCGTCGATGACGATCCCTTTGTCGAGGACCCGATCCAGGACGTCAATCAGACTAGCGCCGCCTGCTGCGCGTTCAACGGGCATCGAAGACTCCTTATTTCAATGCAGCGGTCCGCCGGCGCATCTGCATCGCAAGCCGCCGCTCGAGCGCGCGCACCTGTTTTCGCAACTCCTCGTTTTCCGCAGAGAGCGCCTGCTTGCCAGGCGAGAGGTGATGATCGAACTTCCACCAGTCGAGGCCGATGTGCTCGGCCTTGTCGATCGAACAGATCAGCAGCCGGATCCGAATCGTCAAGAGCTCCACTTCCGCGAGCGACACTTTGATATCGCCCGCCACGACGAGCCCTTTGTCGAGCACTCGATCAAGGACTTCGACCAGCCCCGCGGATCGTCCGTGCGCCTCTGGCAGTTGCGGCATAAGCAACGTATTCTACGGCGACTCGTCAACGACACGATGTCCGGGCACAGCGCCCGAACCCGTTGATGTCTCGCGCAAACGGCGTCGGAATCGTAAGCCTGTCATCTCAGCAATGGCAGTGCCACGACGTGTTGCGCAATTTGGTGTGGAATGGAACGCACTATGCATCGAACTCGGACACCGGCGACGCGGTCAACGTACTGATTTCCTACAGCGCAACGCGCGGGCACCCCAGCCAAACTTGCACCTCACGACTCGACACCCAGAGCTCCGACGAGCTCCGCCGGCGTGTCGATGACCAAATCGTCCGGTCCGATGCTCTCGGGTGGAAGGTCCTCGAAGCCAAACCCGTATCGCGCCAGGCAGACGGAGGCGCGCGCGGCGCGCGCCGTTCGCCAGTCGATGACCGAGTCGCCGACGAGCAGCGTCGTCGCGGCCTCGGCACGCGCGAGGTGTATGAGCTCACGGAGCGCGGTGGGATCGGGCTTGCGAGGAAACGGGCCGTCGCCGCCGAAGACCATGCCTGACGCAAAATAACGCGCCAGCCCCAGCCGGTCGAGGATCGTTC
>Ga0182041_10000737_pt1 | contig 15845 bp, 13 predicted proteins | sample flu12Cox44000178_FD_125967 | JGI IMG/M metagenome (GOLD analysis project Ga0182041, IMG submission 125967) | Lab enrichment of tropical soil microbial communities from Luquillo Experimental Forest, Puerto Rico - flux8day.12C.oxic.44.000.178 | ecosystem: Environmental > Terrestrial > Soil >...
AAGAAGGCGGCATCACGGCTCGGCCCCGAAGCATTACGGCAACCGCGGTCCATGTCGTTCTAGATGACGACCGATGGCGTCTTACTGTCGGTGGGCGGCGGATCATGGTTTGTGCTACCGGCGGCGGTGTTCTTCGTTCGCGAGCCGCCCTCGCCACTGAGAGTCGCGCTCCCGCTGGCTGCGCGGTTCCGGGCGATGCTGCTCGGGGGCGCGATGTTCGTAGCGAGGAACAGGGAAGGGATGCAGGTAGCCGACCCGATTGGCCCAGGTGCGCCCCCACGGCCTGTCAGCGATGATGACCGCATGAGTGCCCCACTCGAACCGACTCGCACCCCAGCCCCACGGTCCCCACCATGTGCCCATGCTGACTCCGTAGCCGAAACTGATCGCGGTCGCAACGCCGAACGCTGGCCGCGGGGCCACGAACACGATCGCAGGATTGTAGTACGGCACCATGATGAAGACAGGATTGACCGGCAGGATCTCGATGTAAGGGCCGCTCGTCACGGTGATCTGCGCATTCGACCGCAGGTACCCAAAATTCGCTGCCGCCTGACGCATGCGTTGCACCGCGTCCATCACTTCGGCGCGCTGCGCCAGAAAGGCATTGCCGAGCTCCTGGGTCCATGGCATCGCGGACGCCATCATGTCGAGTACCGACGGAAACGGCAGCAGCGCCTGCACACTCGGATCCCACGGAAGCTGATCGGCTGCGACAGCTTGGGTCAACGCGGGGCCGGCGAAGGAATGGTGCTCATCGGCCCAACGCGCCGCCTCGGGAATCTGATCGGAGAAGGTCGCTGCAGCCAACACTTGAGCAAGCAGTGGATCCGGATAGAGCGCAATCGGGGAGACGATGCGATCGAGTTCCATTGCCGGGTATTCGGGCGGCGTTTGCGGGGTCGGAGCCGGCGTGTGCGGATACGGCAGCGGTGGCGGCAGTTGAGCTGGGAGCGGTGCCTGGGCGAACGCTGAAAGTGCAAACCACGCCCCAAAGAGGGTAGCGAAGACGGTCACTATCAGATCGTAGCGGAACTTCTGAATGTCGCTCGCCCGGCCCTGGACAAATGGCTGGCCCGGCCCGATCAGGCGGCCAGGCTATTTTGCGAACCTTTCGGGCTTGGTCGTCTGTCGGTTGGCGAGCTCCTGTCTTCATCCGCGCTATTCAGCTTCGATCGACGCCTTAACGGGTCGGCAGTCCCCGCGAGCGGCTGCGATTCTGAGAATATCGACTCGGCGAAATCAGGGCGCGATGAAGCCATGCGAATCGCCAACCTGATGTTGGAGCAAAGCTTGACGCCGATGTCCGCGACAGCTGCCACGCTCAGGACGCGAGGCCGGAGGCGCGAACTTGCTCGAGGAGGGTGCGGCCAGCGTCGCCCGCATCGAGATGAGAGAAATCCGGCGGCAGCTCAATTACGGTCAAAGAATCGACAAGTCGCGAGAATTTCTGAGCCGCATGCGTGCCGCGCGCTCGTCGCAAGTCGGCACTGACGACCACCAGCTTCGGCTTCACGGCCTGCATCAAAGTGACGGCGTCCGGGAGGTTGCCGGTGGTGAGTACGGCATATCCGTTCTGGCCGAGCATTTCACGCACGTACGCCTGCACATCAACCGAGCTGACGACACAAAGGATGTCGGCGCGGATGTGGGACCCACCGTCACCTGAAGACGACGGTTCGTAAAACGCCGCGATCGCCTCGCTCTCCGACTTGTACACATTGAAGATCTGCTCGAGGCGAGTGGCCTTCAACACCGCTGTGAGTTTCGGCGACGCAGCACAGAGCTTCATGCTTCCCTGGGCGTTTCGGGTCCGCGCGCTGTAGCGGACGAGGAGACCGAGCCCGGCGCTGTCGACGAACTCAACGCCGCCGAGATGCAGAACCAGGTACGGTCCGAACACCAACAGCTCGTCAAGCGTCCGTTGGAGTGCAATCATCTCCACGCCTTCCACCAGACGACCGGTGCAGGCGACGACGGCGATGTGACCGGCGCGACGATGTTCCACCGAGAGAGGCATGAGCGCTGATTGTATAAAAATCGGCAGGATGATGCGCGGCTTTGCCGCCCGCGACAGTGAGCCCCGCACCGAGTCGACCGTCGTTGAAGCACAGCGGCGGAAACTGGACGCCCCCCACCTTGGCCCAAGCGTGAACCCAGGCAGATGAAAGAAAGGCGAAAACAAGCGGAACGGCTGCGAGACCTGGGACCATGAGCCCCAGTGCACAATTCAACGCCTCGATTTATCCTCCTAAGGAGCAACTCAAGTTGGGAGGTCTCATGTCAGTGTTTACCAATCCCGCTTCGGCCTCGACTGACCACGCCAAAGCCTACACGACTGCAGTTCTTGATCTGCTTGGGACCAGGGATCCGTTGAGCGTGCTTCGAAGCACCGAAGCGGCGCTGCGGCGAGGCGTGGACGGATTGTCGCATCAGCAGCTCACCAGGCCCGAGGCGACCGGCAAGTGGTCTATCCGACATGTCGCGCAGCATCTGGCGGACTCGGAGCTGGTGTGGGGATATCGGCTGCGCATGGTGCTGGCCCACGATCGCCCCCCTCTCGTCGGCTACGATCAGGATCTGTGGGCCGATCGGCTCCACTACAACGAAGCCGACGCGCACCAGGCTTTGGCAGTCTTTGGCGTGTTACGCGGCGCGAATCTTCGGTTGCTCGACGGCGCGTCCAATCAGGATCTCGACCGCGTGGGTCTTCACGCTGAGCGTGGTGAAGAGAGCGTCAGGCACATGATGCGACTCTACGCTGGACACGATCTCCTGCACCTCAGTCAGATCGAGAGAATTCGACACGGCGACTCAAAGGGATCTTAAGATCCGGGCGCCATTGGGGGCTGTGACTGGTCTGGCTTGCGTTGTATGTGTAATGTCGGCGCTCGAAACAGAACTGTCGTGCTAACGTAAACCTCCTTGACGCCATGACAGCCCTGGTCCTCGCCCTTGCCGTCTTGCGGGCGTCGCTACAGACGTCGGCTCTCGGGGCATCGCCCCCTCACCTTCAGCTGTCAGCGCCTCCGGTATCAGCTCCTCAGGCGACGACGCTCGACGATGTTGTGGTCACGGGGCAGATCGGCGATGTTCGGGCGCTGATCGCCGGCGGCGCGGACGTCAACGTGAAAGACAAAGACGGCGTCACGCCGTTGATGCGGGCGGCCTCTGCCGGACGTGCGGACATCGTTCGACTTCTGCTCGCCAACGGCGCAGACGTCAACGCGACCACGAGCGGCGTGACGGCGTTGATGATGGCTTCCCTTGGCGGATATCCGGACGCAATTCGACCCCTGCTGGCGGCAAAGGCCGATGTCCGCGCCCGGGACAATCAAGGTCGCACGGCACTGATGGCTGCCGCGTCGAGCGGCAACGCCGATGCCGTCGAAGCTCTTCTGAAGTCAGGCGCAGACGTCGCCGCTGAGGATGTGTCCGGCGGCACCGCGTTGACGTATGCCGCCGCGGAGGGTCACGCAGCCGCCGTGGAGCTGCTGCAGAAGGGCGGGGCGAGACCCGGCGACGCCGAGCTGATTCTCGCGGCCGGCCGGTGCAACACTGCAATCGTGAGGTCGTTCGCGGCAGCGGGGATGAGCGTGAACCCAAAGGACGCAAGCACGACCCCGCTTGTCGCCGCGGCGGGCGGGAACTGCGTCGACACGGTCGACTATCTCATTGCCAACGGTGCCGATCTCAATGCACGAAATACAGACGGCTGGACGCCGCTCATCAAGGCATCGGCGACGGGGCACGCCGAAATCGTGGAGCGGCTGCTCGCCAAGGGCGCTGACATGAGCATCGAGGATTCCCTGGGACGAAGCGCGTGGATGTACGCGGCGATGGCAGACCATGCCGAGATCGCCGAGCTGTTCCGCAAGGCCCGGGCCGAGCGACAAGCGGCAGCGGGCCCGATCGAAGTTTCGAGTCCTGCTTTCAGAGACAATGCCACGCTGCCGCGCGAGTATACCGCCGATGGCCGCAACGTTTCGCCGCCGCTGGCCTGGTCCAACCTCCCGGCGGCGACGAAGTCCGTTGCTTTGGTCTGCGAGGATCCCGACGCCGGGAATCCTCCGCCCTTCGTGCACTGGGTCATCTACAACATTCCGTCCACCGTGAAAGGTCTGCCCGAGAACGTTCCATTCGAGCCCGACGCGGCGATGCCGGCGGAGATCGCTGGCGCAGTACAGGGGATCTCAGGATTCCGTCGTCCGATTTACAGAGGCCCCGCGCCGCCGCCGGGCAAGCCTCATCACTATCACTTCGTTGTCTATGCGCTCGATATTGACGGTCTGCCCAAGGCGTTGACTCGCGCGGACCTTCTGGAGGCAATCAAGGACCATGTGCTCGGTCGAGGCGAGCTGGTCGCGATCTATGAGCGAAAGCCCTAGTCGCAAACGGCCGCCTCAGCGATGTCGGGAAGGGGCTCCTGAGTAAAGCAATGTCGGGAAAACGGGGCGAGGAGTAGACATGACGTTCATCTCACGCCGTGATCTGTTGAAACGCGTCAGCGCGGCCGCGGCCGCACCGGTCGTGCGAGCCTCCGCGGGACGCGCGTCGCGGGACACGCTTGCCGGGCAGGGACCTCCGGCCTGGTTTTCCGGTGACGAGCCATCGGCCAACCCTGCCGGGTTCCCCGCTGCCGAAAGCGCGACTTCAGGCGTGCAGGCGGTGCAGGGCCAACCTCGTTTGCCGCTGGAGAGTCTGACGGCGCAGGAAGCCGAGCTCATGGACGCGATCGTTGCCCGCCTGATTCCGACCGATGAAAACGGCGCTGGCGCAATCGAGGCCCACGCCGTGCACTACATCGATCGTGCACTCGGGGGCGCTCTGGCAGCGTCCCGTCAAACCTACACGGCCGGGCTCGCGGCGCTCGACCGATACGCGCAGTCGTCGCGTGGCGCGCCGTTTACGAAATTGTCGCCGACGGACCAGGATTCGGTTCTCATCGACGTGGAGACCGGGGCAGCCACTGGATTCACGGGAAGCTCCGCCGCGTTCTTTGCGATGGTCCTGAGCCACACCCATCAAGGTACGTTCGGCGATCCTTACTACGGTGGCAACGCGAATTGGGTCGGTTGGGACCTGCTCGGCTATCCCGGCGTGCGGACGGTCGTGAGCGCATCCGACCAGCACGCGCTCGAGAGCGGGCAGCTCAGATCGAATCACAAATCCGCCTACGAGTACGAGTCGTTCACGAAGGCGTCATATGACCACGAGGCTTAAAGAGACAGACGTCGTCATCATCGGGCTCGGCGCGGCCGGCGGCGTCGCGGCGCTACCGCTCGCCCAGGCAGGGCTGCAGGTCGTTGGCCTCGAGGCTGGCGGCCTGCTGACGCGGAAGGACTTCGCGCCGGACGAGTTGCGGAACAATTATCGAGGCTGGCCGCAGGCGGCCCAGAAGGCCAATCAGGAGATTCCCACGTCCCGCGCGAATGCGTCGTCGCCGACAGGTCCGCGCGGCACCATTCACCCGATGATGAACGGGGTGGGCGGAACGACGCTGCACTATTGGGCACAGAGCTGGCGTCTGAATCCTTGGGATTTCAAGGTCGTCACCGAGACGACGCGGCGGTACGGAGCTTCGCGGATTCCACGCGGGTCGACTGTCGAGGACTGGCCGTTCGGCATCGACGAGCTCGAGCCGTACTACGACAAGGTCGAGTACGAGGTTGGGGTATCCGGACAGGCCGGGAATGTTGGCGGAAAGGTGGATCAGCGCGGCAACATCTTCGAGGGGATGCGGGCCCGGGGCTACCCGATGCCCGCGCTGCGCTGGACCGAATTTTTGGAGAAAATGGCGTCGACGGCCAGGTCGCTCGGCTGGCATCCATTTCCAGGGCCGGCTGCGATCAATTCGCGGTCGTATCAGAACCGCTCGGGCTGCATGTACCACGGCTTCTGCAACCGCGGAGGGTGTCACGTCGATGCCAAGAATTCGACGGCAATCACCACGATTCCGCGCGCTCAGGCGACGGGTCGGTTCAAAGTGGTGACTCGTGCCCATGTCACGACGATCGAGGCCGACAGCAACGGTCTCGTCACCGGTATCAACTATGTAACCGATGGCGTCGATTATTTTCAGCCTGCGAAAGTTGTGCTCCTCGCGAGCTATACGTACGAGAACGTCAGGCTCCTGTTGCTGTCCAAGTCAAAGGCCTACGCGAACGGCCTGTCGAACAATCGGGGGCAAGTCGGAAGGCATTACTTCAGCCACCACATGTTGGCCGGCGTGTCTGCGCTGTTTTCCTGGAACACGAACTCGTGGTACGGCCTGCCCGCGCAAGGCGTGGCGGTCGACAACTGGGCGGACGACAATTTCGACCACTCGGGGCTCGATTTCATCGGCGGCGGCAATCTGTGGGTGTATTCGGATCGAAGGCCAATAGGGGCGGCCGGGACGGACACGTTCGGGATGGCCCCTAGGTGGGGATCGGCGTGGAAGACGTTCATCAAGCAAAATGCCGATAGGACCAACAACGCTTATATTCAGAAGACCACGCTGCCATACGAAGACAACTATCTCGATCTCGACCCCACCGTCAAAGATCCCCTTGGATTCCCGGTCTGCCGCATCACCGCCGAGTTCAAGGACAACGAGCGCAAGATCGCGGCGTTCACCCAGGACAAGATGGAGCAGTGGTATCGAGAGGCGGGGGCAATCGCGGTCCAACGTGGGCCGGTCGGCGGCGCGATGGGGCTGTCCACGCATGCATACGGCGGCACCCGGATGGGCGACAACCCCTCGACGAATGTCGTCGATCGATTTGGTTTCTCGCACGAAGCGCCGAATCTCGGCGTCCTTGGCGCGTCGACGATGGGCACGAGCGGCGCGCACAACCCGACACTCACGGTCCAGGCGCTTGCGTGGCGCACTGCAGAACATCTGGTCAAGAACTGGAAGAGCATCGCCACAGCCTGAGTGTCAAAAGCGCGTAACCGTCCAGTGTCAAAAGCGCGTGACCGTCAAAAACGGAGCGGCCGCTTGATTCGGCTATAATTCCCCTCATGTGGACCAAGATGATGACGGGGCCGCGCAAGAAAGCCCCGAAGACGATTGCGGTTATTGACCCGGATCGCTGCTTCGGCGCATTTGCGTGCTCGATCTGTCAGGCTGCATGCCCCGTCGCGGGTTGCATTGTTGAAGAGCCGGACGCGAATGGGCGGATGGTGTGCGCCGTTCGAGCCGATCTCTGCATCGGTTGCGGATTGTGCGTGACGTTAGGGAATCCAACAGCGCCACAACAGCGCGATTTCGGGTGTCCGCCGGATTACGACGCCATCAACATGATGCCGTTCGAAGAAGTCGTCAGGATCTTGACCGCGAAGCCTGCACAACCCGGGACGGCAAGCGGTGATCAAGCTTAGCCTCGATGAAGGCTGACGCCTGGCCAAGCTCCGTCAGCGACACCCCTGTTTCGATTCCCATCCCGTCCAGCATGTAGATCAGATCGTCGGTGGCGAGGTTGCCGGCGGCCCCCGGCGCGTACGGGCACCCGCCGAGGCCGCCGGCGGATGCGTCGAACGTTGCGATGCCATAGGGCAATGCAGCGTAGACGTTCGCGAGCGCCGTGCCTCGGGTGTCATGAAAGTGCAGCGCAACCCGATCGACAGGCAGGCGGGCCAGAACCTCGTCGAGCACGCGAGGCACCTGACCTGGGTGAGCGATCCCAATCGTGTCGCTCACGGAGACCTCATAGACCCCGAGCCCTGCGATCTTTTCCGCGACAGTCGCGACCTGGGCGGGCGCGACGTCGCCCTCGAAGGGGCAACCGAATGCTGTCGACAGGTAGCCCCGCACCCGTAGTCCCTCGGCCAGCGCGCGCCGACACACCTGTGCGTATGTCGCGAGCGATTCGTCGATGCTCTGGTTGATATTTCTGCGGCTGAAGGTTTCCGTCGACGAAGCAAAGATCGCGATGTCGGTGACGCGGGCCTGCAACGCCCGGTCGAGGCCGGCCAGGTTCGGCACCAGCGCGCTGTATCGCGTGCCATGTTTACGGGTGATGCCGGCGAACACCTCTTCGGCGTCGGCCATCTGCGGTACCCACTTGGGGCTGACGAAGGCCGAAACCTCGATGACGGGCAGCCCGGCTGCGGTCAATCGGTTCACGAACTCGATCTTGTCGGCCGCCGAGACGGAAGCCTGCTCGTTCTGGAGACCGTCGCGCGGTCCAACCTCGACGATGGTCACGTGTTTTGGCGGCATTCATGACTCCAAGGGCGCCCTCCCCCCGGCCCGGCTCCTCCGAGACGTCCTCGAACCGATTACTCCTGCGGCCCCTGCCCCTTGGCCAGTCTGCTCAGCGATTCCGGTATCCCAGTTGGACTGAACTCGACCAACGTCGCGTCTGCCGGGACCAAATCGCCCTCGCGGCACCGAACGGTCGAGATTAGAGCGTCGGCCGGCGCCCGCAAGGGGAGCTCCATTTTCATGGCTTCGAGCAGGACGACGAGGTCGCCCTTCTTGACCGAGTCGCCGGGCTTGACCGCGACTTTGAGCACTGTAGCAGGCATTGGGGCGGTCAGCGACGTCTGTCCGACGCCCGATTGGCGCGTTCTCGTTCCTGATGAGGATGGCGTGGGCGGCTGCGCCGAGAGGCTGGTCCACGGGTCGATAGCTCGTCTCCGTTCGCGATTCGAGACATGAGAGTGGGCATGTGTCGGCAATGCTGAGTTTGCGCCCAACTGCAAGTCAGTGCCGCTGTGACGAGACGCGCCGAACGCGGGATGTCCGAACTCATCGCCCGGTGATTCCACAAGCGTGGCGCCTTCGCGATCGAGGAGTCCGGTATCGATGCGCCCGCGGCGGAAGGCGTCCATATCGAGAATGCCTAGGAGGACCGGCACGTTCGTCTTGACGCCGCGGATTGGAAACGCGCGCAAGGCGGAGGCGAGTCGATTGATGGCAAGCGGCCGGCTCTCGGCTGACGCGATGACCTTCGCGATCAGGGGGTCGTAGTAGATAGATATCTCGCTACCCTCCGTCACGCCGGAATCAATCCGAACGCCCGGCAAATAGGGCGCGCGATACTCGACGAGACCACCGGCCTGGGGGACGAACCCCCTCTCGGGATCTTCAGCGTAGATTCGCGCTTCGATCGCATGGCCGCGCTGCGAGAGCTGCGCGTCGCTCCACGGAAGCGGCTCGCCTGACGCGACCAGCAATTGTGCCCGGACGAGGTCGACCCCCGTTACCTGCTCGGTCACCGGATGCTCCACCTGCAACCGGGTGTTCATCTCCAAAAAGTAGAACGGCGCCGGATCGGTCACGTCGGAGACATCAACGAGGAATTCGACAGTGCCGGCATTTCGATACTCGACCGCGCGGGCCACTGCGACGGCCGCTTGCGTCATCCGGCCCCGCAGAGTAGCGGTCAGGATCGGTGACGGGCTTTCTTCGATCACTTTCTGATGCCGGCGCTGCACGGAGCAGTCGCGCTCGAAGAGGTGAACGGTGCGGCCATGATTGTCGCCGAACACCTGCACCTCGACGTGATGAGGTCGATCGATGAGGCGCTCCGCGTAGAGCGTCCCGTCACCGAACGCCGCTGTCGCCTCGCGCCGGGCCGCCTGAATCGCGTCGGCAATCTCGCGCGGCTCGCGCACGACGCGCATGCCCCTCCCGCCCCCGCCTGCAGACGCTTTGACGACGGCAGGCAGACCGACTCGCTCAACTGCAGTCCGTACGCCGACGTCGGATTGATCGGCCGGCGTCTCGCCGGGAACAATGGCCACTCCGGCTGCGTTCGCCAGCCGCCTCGACGCGATCTTTGATCCCATCCGGGCGATGACGGCAGCAGGTGGTCCGACGAAGACGATGCCCGCGGTCGAACAGGCATCCGCAAACGCTGCGTTCTCGGACAGAAACCCGTAGCCAGGATGAATAGCATCGGCGCCTGACGTCTGCGCGGCTTCGATGATCCGCGGGATCGACAAGTAGCTTTGGGCGGCGGGGGCGGGTCCGATCGGGATCGAGCGATCCGCGGCGAGCGCGTGCAGCGACCGCGCATCGACGTCGGAGTGAACGGCGACTGTCTCGATGCCGAGCTCACGGCAGGCGCGGATGACGCGCAGCGCGATTTCGCCTCTATTGGCGATCAGCAGGCGGCGGATCGGCATCCGGTTGGTCCTTAGGCCTTTTGGTCCTGGTGCGTGGTCCACGCGGCGGGCCGCTTCTCCAGGAACGCTCGCAGCCCCTCCTGGCCTTCTCGCGACACTCGACGCCGAGCGATCGCCCGCGCGGTGATCGTCGCTGCGTCCTCGATGGTCTTCTCCCACACCTGCGGAATCAACGCCTTCGCGGCGGCCACCGCTTCCGGGCCGGCGGTCAACAGCTCGCGGAGGTAGGCGTCGACCGACGCGTCGAGATCGGCAACAGGCACGACCGTGTGGACCAGACCGACTTCCTTCGCACGCGCGGCTGAAAACCGAGCACCCGTCAGAAAAAGCTCGCGGGCGGCGGATCGGCCGATTTTCGCAAGAGCAAAAGGCGAAATCACTGCCGGCAAAATCCCCAGCTTGACTTCGGTGAAACCAAAGACCGCGCCGTCCTCGGCCACGACGATGTCGCAGACGGCGGCCAGACCGGCCCCCCCTCCGAGCGCGGCGCCGTGGATCCGCCCGACGAGCGGGACCGGAAGGCCGTCGAGCGCCGCAAACATCCCCGACATCGCCTCGGCATCGCGAAGATTCTGCTCCTCGGTGTACTCGATCGTTTTCGCCATCCATGTCACGTCCGCGCCGGCGCAGAACAGCTTCCCGGCCCCCCCGAGCACAACGACTCTCGGCCGCTCGCCCACGCTCCGTTCGCTCAATCGCGCCGCCCAATCGGTCAGTTCCGCGATCATGTGATCGTTGAAGGCATTGCGCACGTCCGGCCGGTTGAGGACGAGGCGCTCGATCTGTCCTGCCCGTTCGACGAGAATGTGTTGATAGGCCATGGCATCGGCGACGAACGAGCGCGCCTACATTCTGAAGACGCCGAATCTTGCGGGCGGGATTGGCGCGTTGAATGCGGCAGACAGCCCGAGCGCCAACATCTGGCGAGTCTCGACCGGATCCAGGATCCCATCGTCCCACAGTCGTGCGGTGGAGTAATAGGGAGACCCCTCCGTCTCGTATTGGTCGAGGATCGGCTGGCGGATCGCCGCTTCCTCCTGCTCTGAGAGTGCTTTCCCCTCGCGACTGAGTTGGTCGCGCTTGACGGTAGCCAGCACGGCCGCCGCCTGCTGGGAGCCCATGACCGATATGCGCGCATTCGGCCACATCCACAGGAGCCGGGGCTCGTAGGCGCGGCCGCACATTCCATAGTTGCCCGCTCCAAACGAGCCTCCGATGATCACCGTGAACTTCGGTACCACCGAGTTGGCGACCGCGTGCACCATCTTCGCGCCGTCCTTCGCGATGCCGGCGCGCTCGTACTTGCTCCCCACGATGAAGCCAGTGATGTTCTGCAGAAAGATCAACGGAATGCTCCGCAGGTTGCAGAGCTCCATGAAGTGCGTGGCCTTCAGCGCCGACTCCGAGAACAGCACGCCGTTGTTCGCGATGATGCCCACGAGGAAGCCGTGCAGCCGTGCGAAGCCGGTGACCAGCGTGTTGCCGTATCGCTCCTTGAACTCATCGAAGCGGGATCCGTCGACAATGCGCGCGATGACTTCTCGAACATCGTACGGCTTGCGAAGGTCCAGGTTGACGATCCCGTAGATTTCCGCCGGATCGTACGCCGGCTCCTCGGGCGTCGTCATATCGGGGGGCAGCACTTTGACGGTATTGAGCGTCGAGACGATAGTGCGGCACAACTCGATCGCGTGGTCATCATCGTCGGCGAAGTAGTCGGCGACGCCGGACATTCGCGTATGCACGTCGGCTCCGCCGAGATCCTCGGCCGACACCTCCTCGCCGGTCGCCGCCTTCACAAGCGGCGGTCCACCCAGGAATATCGTTCCAGTGCCTTTGACGATGACGGTCTCATCCGACATCGCCGGGACGTACGCGCCGCCGGCCGTGCAGGAACCCATGACGGCCGCAATCTGCGGAATGCCCTCGGCCGACATACGTGCCTGATTGAAGAAAATTCGGCCAAAGTGGTCCCGGTCCGGGAAGACTTCGGCTTGCAGCGGGAGAAACGCACCGCCCGAGTCGACGAGGTAGATGCAAGGCAGCCGGTTCTGCAAGGCCACGTCCTGGGCCCGAACGTGCTTTTTCACCGTCATCGGAAAATACGTTCCGCCCTTCACCGTCGCATCGTTGGCGACGATGACGACTTCGCGTCCCGACACGCGCCCGATCCCGGTCACGAGCCCTGCGGCCGGCGCCTCATCATCATAGAGACCAAAGGCCGCGAGCGGGGCGAGCTCGAGAAACGGTGATCCGGGATCGAGCAGCCGGTCGATGCGCTCGCGCACGGCCAACTTGCCCTGTTCGCGGTGACGCTGAAGATACTTGGCGCCGCCGCCTTCGCGGGCGCGCGCTCGGTGTGCGCGCAGCTCGGCGACAAGCTGCTGCATGCGATCACGATTACCTTGAAACACCGGGTCGGTCGAGCCGATATGGGATTCGATCTGGCGCATCGTCACCAGCCGCAGCAGTCAGTCTTGAACCCGCAGGCAGGGCATCGCCAGACCGCGTGCATTCGATACATTTCGTGGCCGCACCGGTCGCACAGGGTTTTCTGGTCAGCGTTCACGGGACTGACCATAGGCGCCAGACTGTCGGGCTGCGAAGGCAGCCGAACGGGCGTAATGCGTCGAAGCGGGCGTGGGTCCGACATCGCGGCGATTATCGCAGATGCACCTCGGCGTTCCTGTCCATGGGTCGACAGAGTCAGCGAATTGCTGTGAAAAAATGACTCAGCCGTATTGTATCCGTACGCTGTGTAATGCCCCTGGACGAACTGTCAACTCGTGTATTGACCTGATGCGCATAATTCATACATTCTGTGAGGTATGAGTCTCAAACGTAAAAAACGAGTCCTCGCGATTGACGATGAGCCGGCGATGACCGAGTGGCTCAAGATCCTGCTCGAGCACGCCGGGTGTGACGTGCGCACGGCGCTGATTGGTACACGAGGCGAAGAACTCTTCCGTACGTGGCACCCCGACGCGGTCATCACCGACATGATGCTTCCCGACGTCGACGGCATCGAGCTCGTTCGCAAGTTCAAGCAGCTCGATCCGGAGGCCGAAGTCATCGTCATCACGGGGCAAGGCAACATCCCGCGATCGGTCGAAGCCGTGAAAGCCGGTGCATTCGACTTCCTCGAGAAGCCGGTCGACGCCGAACGTCTCCTCGACAAACTCGAGAAGGCGATCAAGCAGAAAACGCTGATCGACGAGAACGAGCAGCTGAAGGCCAAGCTGCAAGATCGCTACAAGTTTCAAAACGTGATCGGCAAGAGCAAGAAAATGCAGGAGCTGTTCGAGCTGATCGAGAGCGTGGCTGCCAGCGAAGCCAACATTCTCATTCAAGGAGAGAACGGCACCGGCAAGGAGCTCATCGCCAACGCAATTCACTACAACAGCAAGCGGTCCAAGGGGCCGTTCATCAAAATCAATTGTGCCGCGATCCCCAAGGATCTCATCGAGTCGGAGCTCTTTGGCTACAAGAAAGGCGCGTTTACGGGCGCGACGATGGACAAAGAGGGGCTTTTCGAGATGGCTGAGGGAGGCTCGCTGCTTCTCGATGAGATCGGCGAGATGCCACCGTACCTGCAGACCAAGCTCCTGCGCGTACTGCAGGAACGCGAATACCGGCCGATAGGCAGCGACCGCATCGTCCACGTCGATTTCCGCCTCATCTGCGCCACCAATGTCGATCTCGACACGGCGCTCCGCGAGGGACGTCTGCGCGAGGATCTGTACTTCCGAAGCAATACGATTACCCTTCGTGTGCCGCCGCTCCGCGAGCGCACCGAAGACATCCCTCTTTTGTGTGACTACTTTCTCGACAAGTTCCGTCAGCGCTATCAGAAGAATGCCAGGACTCTGGCGCCGTCGGTCTACCATCTGCTCATCCGGAATCGATGGCCTGGAAACGTGCGCGAGCTCGAAAACGCCATCGAACGCGCTGTGCTTGTGACGAAGGGCACCGAGATCGCGGTTGCGGATTTGCCAGAGTCGATTCGCGAGGAGTCGACCAGCTCTACGGACTTCGTCATCCCTCCGCATCGAACGCTGGCTGAGATCGAAAAGATGGCGATTCTGCAGACACTCCAGCGCACGAACTGGAACAAACAGGAAGCGGCGCAGATTCTGGGTCTGTATCGGCCGACGCTCTACAGCAAAATGAAGAAGCACGACATCCGTGACGTCGGGAAATCGACGCGGACGGCGGCGTCTGCGTCAGGCGCGCCGTCGAGCGCGAGCTAGCTCGAGCATTGGTTTCGCAAGGTTCGAGCGTTCGCGACCGTGGCACAGAACTTGTAAAATCAGTCACAGAAGCATGAGGCTTCGAGGAGGGCGCCCTTGACGGATGACTCGCGAGCTATTGTTGCAACGGTCGCTGGAGCGATCGTCGGGGGGGTAGCCGGGTATCTCTTCTTCTCGGAACATGGGCGTCGCATGCGGCGGGCGTTCGAGCCAGTCCTCGATGACTTCGCTCGAGAGCTGGCCAGCTTCCGCGGTACGATTCGTCGGGCAGTCGCCGTTGCGAACGAGGGATGGAGTCTCTTGAACGACGCGTTGGATGACACCGGTGGCGGAGCCCGCCATTTTCCCAGCGCGCATCAGACATCGCCGTTCTGAGAACCATCGGATCTCTAGGAGGCGTACATGGCAGACGGTTACGATCGTTTCGAGAACGAAGGGGGTGGTGGCGGGAGCTTCGTAATGGGCCTGCTCACGGGCACTGTTCTTGGCGCGGGGCTCGGGATGCTGTTTGCCCCGAAGTCCGGCTCCGAGCTTCGGAATCAGCTTTCCGAGCAGGCGGGCAATCTCGCCAACGCGGCGTCGGAAGGTTACCGGCGCGTACACGATACCGCGATAGCTATGGGCGGCGGCTCGTCTTCCTCTTCCCAAGCGACCGCCACTGCCGATCCGGCGTCCATGTCAGGACCGGTGTCAGAAGCCACGGCATCCGAACCCTCCTCATCGGCCGGGACTCGTTCAGGGAGCCATCGTCGAGGCTGATCGGTCATGCCTGCCGCCACCACGCGTGCCGTAGCGAACCTGCTCATTGGCGCCGCAGGCGCCACGGTCGTGTACGTAGTCGTCACGAAGCCGTCACTCCGGCGTTTGGCGATGCGGGCGGCCCGCGTCTGGGTGGGCGCCGTGCTGCCGGTGTTCTTGCTGAATCAAGCGCGAGCGGCGTGGGTCCGCTCGGCAGCGCGTACGCGCCGTCCTTATGCTGAGCCGCGATGGGACGAGACTCAGATCCGCGTCTGACATAATGCCGACGTGGGGCGCGTTCGCGAGGTTGTGCGACTGACCGGTCACTCCGCGTGGCGCGGCTTCATCGGCTTCTATAACAGCGACAACCTGACATACGCCGCGTCGATCGCGTACTACGCCCTCCTCTCGCTGTTTCCATTTTTTCTACTGGCCTTTGCGCTCCTGGGAACGGCAACTGCGGACGACCACGATCGCGCGGCCGTTTTCGACTTCGTGCTTCGCTACTTTCCGAGCCAGTTCGACTTCATTTCCCGCCAACTTGACGAGTTTCGCAGCAATTCGCTGGGGATTGGCGTGGCCGGCACGATCGCGCTCGTCTGGGGTGCGCTGGGGTTCTTTGGCGCCATCAGCACTGCCGTCAACTACGCGTGGGGCGTCGAACACCAACGCAGCTACTGGAAGCACAAGCTGTTCTCATTTCTCATGCTGCTCGTCGCGGGGTGCCTGCTGCTCGTG
>Ga0182041_10000743_pt1 | contig 15790 bp, 17 predicted proteins | sample flu12Cox44000178_FD_125967 | JGI IMG/M metagenome (GOLD analysis project Ga0182041, IMG submission 125967) | Lab enrichment of tropical soil microbial communities from Luquillo Experimental Forest, Puerto Rico - flux8day.12C.oxic.44.000.178 | ecosystem: Environmental > Terrestrial > Soil >...
CGCCCGCGCACATTCAATAGCCATGGCTGCTCTCTCTTCCTCCTGCGTCAACGGCAACCGGTAGATTTGTTTTCCCTCAATCCATGGCGCGATCCAAGTCAGGTAAAGATCGTAGCCAACAATAATCTCACTTGTTCTCAGGGCAGCCTCAGCCAGCGGAGGAATGAGGTTGGCAAAGCCCGGGCCGGCCGAAACCAGGAAAAGTCTTCCTCGTGAATTCATATTTCTGCAACTTCCTCCGCGATGGCAACTGCGACGCCGTTTCGAGCGGTTTTGCGCAAGATCAAGCGACCCTTAAAGGTTGCCAGCAGAGCACACGGTTCGCATACCCCCTCGATACCAAAATGGGAATGCACAAGCGGCGAACCTTCGGCGACCCAGGGCCTTTCCCGAATCAGAGACCGTGGAATCAACCGCAACGGCACATCAAGTTGTTCGCACCATTGCAGGATCGCCGGTTCATCTCCTTTCAGGTCGACCGTTGCTACTTCGCGAACCTCCTTCTCGCTTCGTGCTACCGCTGAGAGAGCTTGCGCCACTGCCGTGCCGATCTGGTCAATACTTGCGCCCTTCCTGCATCCAATTCCGACGACGAGAGGCTTCAGTGTTTCGGTCGCGGTCGTGACGACGGGCACTGCTCCGGTAAGATTCGCCACCCGGTAGGCCAATGAATTTGCACCGCCCTCGTGACCACCTAGAAGCGATACGACAAATCGGCAACCTTCATCGACAACAACCACCCCAGGGTCGACGGTTTTATGCTTCGTTAAACCATCAAGGTAACGAACGGCGATCCCAACGGCCATCACCATGATCCATTGCGGACAATGAATGAAGCTTGCGGAAAAAGCCTCACGGTTTGTCACACCCGCTTCACAAATCAGTCCTCCCAGTTGGCCACCCAGATGCGTTTCGAGGTAGCGGCCAAGTTTCTCCGCTTCATAACGAACCACCCAGATTCCAAGCCCCGAATTCATGCGGACAGCCTGCATTGATCACAAATCTTTGGCAAGTAGCCACGCAGCCGCCTTCAACGGGTGAGGCTTTGTGATCAATGCAGATCTAACCCGCAATACCCGGGCGGCTTCTTACAACGCGTGATTTTTGCGGGTTAGCTTTCCCTTGCGAAAACGGTGGGAGTATTCGGCCGCATAGAGGCAGGACTCCGAGGCGTTTTCGCGTTTAAGCACGTCGCCCACTATCATCATCGTCGACAGTTCCCAGTCTTTGGGTGCAATGTCGTCCAACAGGTTGCCAAGAGGTCCGACGTGAATCTTTTCCTGCGGCCACGTTGCCTTCTGAACAAGAGCGACGGGCGTATCCGCGCGGTAGTTGGCGAGAAGATCCACAACGACCTGAGAAAGACGCGCCCCGGAAAGAAAGATGCAGATTGTCGTCCCATGCGCGCCTAGGGCCGTGAGCGATTCCTTTTCTGGCATCGGGGATGCCCTTCCTGCGGTTCGAGTGAGAATAATGGTTTGTGCGAGCGCGGGTTTTGTCAGTTCGGCTCCGAGAATGGCTGCTGCCGAAACAAAGGACGGCACCCCAGGAACGACCTCGTATTCTATGCCCAGCCGGTTAAGTCTTTCCATTTGTTCGGCAGTGGCGCCGTAAATGGAGGGGTCCCCGGAATGGAGGCGCGCCACATCAACTGCCTTCTTTTGTGCGTCGATATAGTGTGCCTCCTGCTCGTCCAGGTTGAGATGCGCGGTGTTAATGATCGTCGCGTCAGCCCGACAATGAACCAGCATCTCTTTGCTTACCAAAGAACCAGCATAGAGAACCATGCCCACTCGACCAAGAATCTGAGCGCCCCGCAGCGTGATCAAATCTGCAGCGCCGGGACCGGCTCCAATGAAATAAACCTTCATAAGCGAGGCCGCCTCAGACCGGGCGGGTGTGACGGGTAGCGAGGTCGCGCCGGGAGCAGCGGCGATTGAAACGGCCTCGCTATAGAATCCTTAAAAAGCAAGGTCATTTGATAAGGATGCATAGAGATGGAAAAAAACTAGACTCATTTGCGACCGGTTTTGCTTTTTAAGGATTCTGGGGCGTTTTTTCTGATCAGCAAGGTCGAGAGATAGCCCCCGGCTTCTTCCGGGTTCATCTCGGCAACCGGCACACAGACTCTTTCGTCAGGCATGCCTACATGGTTGCCAAAAACACAGTGCTGCCCTATGCCCATCTCGCGCAGGAGCCGAAGCACGGTGGGCAAGCGATGGCCGATCTTTAACAGGATCACGATGTCATGATTCAGGATCATCGATCGCAAATCGTTGGCCAGATCGGGGCATGGCAGGACAAGGACCCGTTCTTTCCCCTCCCCTAGCGCAAATTCGGTTGCCGCCGCGACCGCGCAGTAGCTTGTTACACCTGGAAAAGTCCGATGCCGCAAATTGGGGAAACGTTCCTTTAAGGCAGCGAGTGCATAGATATACGTCGAATAGGTAAGAGGATCGCCCAGGGTCAGGTAGGCAACATCTCGACCCGCAAGTAACTCGAGCCCGATCGTTTCCGCGAGTTTAGAATAGCGTGACGCAAGTTGGGTTCGATCACGCTCCATCGAGAATTCAATCTCACGAAATCTTTCGTCTGGTATGTCATTTGGCGGCAAACAATTTCGCGCAACCGAGCCCTCCCGGTTACTGGCTCTCGGCGTAAAAATGACATGGCACCGCTCCAAGGCCTGCCAGGCGACTAACGGAATCAGTCCAGGTTCCCCGGGCCCGACCCCGATACCGAAAAATTTCCCCGTCGTCGTCATTCCGCTTCTCCCAACACCTTGCCATCCATCCCAAAAAGCCGGACACAGGTCTGATCAACACTGCTCAGCTTTGAAGCAGCCTTTGCCGCAATTCTGGATTCCACCAACGCCCAAAACAGCCGCGAAAAATGCTCGCCGCGCAATAACTCGATCACGCCTTCCACCGTCCCTGATGAACCGATCGAATCCCGAAGCGCCCCCTTGATCCCAAACTCATCCGCCACCTTGAGAACGGCTTCTACTGCGCTTCTGCTGCGTGAGGAATGCGTGTCCCAGACGTCCTCCAGAATCTTCGCGAGTTTTCCCGGATGACCGACGAGCCACAATTTCGGCAGGATGCAACCGTTCTCCACCAGGGTGCGCTGTACGCACTCAAATGTGAATCCGATGAAATTCGACATCTGCACGACTCGCTTCACCGGGATCGTGAGAAAACTTCGAGCAAATCGCTGGCCAAGATTTCCCGGAGTCAAAACTATTTCCTGGGGCTTATCGCCGAGTGCGACGCGCACATAGACTTCGATCGAAGCCTGGAATGCGGCTTTTGATTTGGGTTCGACAATCCCCGTCGTTCCCAGAATCGAAATGCCTCCCTCGATCCCGAGTCGAGGATTGAAGGTCCGCCTTGCAATCTGCTCGCCGTCTTCGCACCCAATCTGCAAAACGAAACCGGCATCCGTCTGCATATCTCCTTCTCCAAGGATCTCCAGCACCGCATCGATCATCATCTGGCGGGGCACCGGATTGATTGCGGGCTCTCCAACCGGGACGCGAAGACCGGGCTGGGTGACCACCCCTACGCCCTCGCCGGCCTCGAATACAATACGGCCGTCTCGATTCCTGGTGACTTTGGCAAAGATGCGCGCCCGATGCGTCTGGTCCGGATCGTCGCCCGCATCCTTGATGACAACGGCCCTCGCTGATCCATCTTGCTCGACGGTAATTTCCGCTACCGGCACGGTGAGACAATGAAGCCCCCCTGGAAGGGAAACGTCGACCTCAGAAGGGTTCTCGTCGCAAAGGAGCTTCAGAACCGCCGCTTTCACCGCCGCAGTTGCACAGGTACCGGTCGTAAAGCCGCGCTTAAGCCCATTCTCCGCGGGTTCGGCGAGATCAAATGGCACGGTGCTATGCACGGAATTTGAATTCGTCCTCGTACTCGTCGTCGTCCTCGTCCTCGAATGGCGTGGCTAGGCCTGATGCGTTCTCGCGCACCCGGTATTGATCAGGATCGAAGCGCCCGACCAGTTTGCTAAGCATAGCCACAATACGGACCAACATTTCTTTGCCGGATTGAATTCGTTCTAAACAAACAAATTCCTTGGCCACAGAAGCATCCAGGCAGGCTGCGCATTCGATAGCCGAACCGCGTGCATCGTCAAAGAATTTTGCCCGCTGGCGTCCTTGTCGTCTCCCATTGCCTTCGGCCGTATTCAAAAGGGCCGAGAGACTCGCGCGATCGAGTTGCTCCCTGAGCTCTCGCGTCTGCGCGGGCGATGGGCCAAATATATCAGCCAAAAATTGCGTGGCCCAAGTGAGAAATTTCAATTCGAGTCGGTAAACGTCGAGTTTTTCGTGGTCGAATTGTGCTGGCGAAACCATGGTTGGCTCTAATAACGTTGCAGATAATTTAACAGCTCTGTTCTGGGTCTGAATTTCTATATTAAGCCGAGGACGAGGAGGACGACGAGCACGAGGACGATTTTAGCTTCGCAAAACGAATCATCAGCGCATTTACTACCGCAGCAGCCCAGGGAGATCCGCCGCGGGTGCCTCGATTGGTTATTCTTGGCACGCGCAAACAGCGTCTCAATCGTTCCTTGCTTTCCTCTGTTCCTACAAATCCGACAGGTAAACCAATGATCAGATGTGGGCGCCATTGATGGAGATCAACCAGTCGAATCGCTTCTTCGACAGCGGTCGGAGCGTCTCCGATGGCAATGATAAGATCATTGCCAAAACTCATCCAGGCCCGCCTGATTCCGGCCGCCGAGCGGGTTAAGCCGGCTGCTTCGGCCAGCAACCTGGTTTCCTCGTCATGAACGAAGCAGCGGACCTCGATGCCAAGTGTTTGCAGCAGCGTTCGCCGCAAGCCGCTCTGCACCATCGTTACGTCGGTTATGATTCGCGCGCGCCTTGCCAATCCCTCAATCCCGGCGGCACTGGCTCCTGGAGAAATAAATACTTCATCAACCACGCTAAAATCGCCGCTGGCATGAACAAGGCGCTGCAAAATATCTCTTTCCGGTTCGGGAAAGGAAAACCAATTACGTCCTGCGCGGATGATATTGAGACTTTCCAGTTCGATCGGATGGGCCTTCGCACCGTCGAAATCAATTCGCGTTTGGGATTCATTTGCTGCGTTTTGCCGGCCGGACCCCAGAAAATGATGTCCGCGCTGCGGTGCACCGACATCGTTCTCATACCCGACGATCGAAACGCGATATTTGCACAGGCTGCAGTTCGCCATCGATTTGCCTGTGAACGCTTCTTCGGCCCGCTCAAGAAAAGTGTCGGCCAGAAAATCATGAATTCCAAGGTAGTCGCATTTTAGAAACTCCGTTTCCGGACGCCGGGGCGTGAGCTCATCCACGGCGGCGTAGATCCGTTTGACCAGGATTCCGGTAAACAAAAAGAAGGGCGCGACAATGATGCGCTGAAATCCGAGTCGCGCGGCGCGCTTCAATCCCTCGGCAACAAGAGGCCTTGCCGTGCCCGAGTAGCAAACGAACGATCCTCCAAAGCCAAGTCCCTCTTCAAGGATTCGTCCCAGCTTGGATACCTCAGAGTTTGCATCCGGATCCGTCGTACCGCGACCAACGATCACAAGGCAGCTGTCGGATCTTCTGATCAGGCGGTCGGAGCGCGCTTCGGATTCAATGATTTTTTCTCGGAACAACCTTAAAATCAAAGGGTGGAGATGAAGAGCGGAAGCGTAGTGAAGCTTGACGTTGGGAAATGCCTGCTGCAGTGACCGCACCTCGGCAGGGATATCGTTTTTTGCGTGCGTAGCCGCGAGCAACAATCCTGGAACAATCGCGATGCGTTTCGATCCGGAGGCGATATTTTCTTGGACGGCCTCACTGATTGTGGGGCGCGCAAACTCGAGGAAACCGTGAGTCACTCTGCGGCCGTTCGCTCGTGCTCTGACCAGGTGGACGAGATTTTCAAACTCAATGACTCCTTGCGGGTCGCGGCTGCCATGTCCCGCAATGACAATATCGTAAGCGGGAAGCGGAGTCATGATCGACCTCCTTCCGATACTTCGCACGGTTCAAGCTGACTCCGCATCGGATGCGAGGTGCGGATCAACATGATGCTCATATCGCTGAACACGGCAGAGCAATTTCCCAGCTTTCCCGACCAAGCCGCTTCGCTCTGCGTCAGCCGTTCCCACACTTCCACGGGTTGCTCGGGAGAAATGCCGCGCGAAATCAGAAAGAGTGATATTTCGCTCGGCATGAAATCCCATGGCCGCGGAATAACGATCGCGTTTCGATCGTCATCGAGCACATGCACAAGATGTTCCTTAAACGGTCCGATCTCTCCGCGCCTATGAAAAGTGATAAACGTCGTTTCGTCGAAACAAACCCTGCAGCGAGACGCTAGCACCTGCGCGGAGCTTATCCCGGGTATTGTTTCCACCGGATGACCGCATGCGCGCTCGATCCGCTCGAGAAACTGAAATCCGGAAAAATGGACGTCTCCCATAAAAACTACGACGCATTTCATTCCTTGATGATGCAGGGAAGCAATCACCTGAAGCTTCTCGGTCTGATCTTTGTAACCCATTGGCACAATTTGCGAATTCGGTGCAATGAGCGATTTCACAATCTCCACTACCGCCCCAAATCCGCCGACCACGTCAGCTCCCTCAATCAGTTCCCGGCCGCGCTGAGTCATATAGCCGAGATCGCCAGGGCCGGCTCCGACACAATAAATCATAATGTTGTTGCCTCCCTTTTCTGCAGCAGGGGCGCAATCGCAATTTCGCTCTCTGCAAAGTAGAGATGAACATAGGATGCATGCAACAGCCCCTTTCGAAATCCTTCCGTACGTTTTGCACCCAGCCGTTTTCGTCGAACTGTCCAGAGGTTCGCGAACGCCTTTTCGTCGAGCCAACGCGAGTGATGAAATTCATGTCCACGAAAGCTTGCGTCAGGAGCTGCGGCATAGCCTGTGCATTCGCAATAACCGAAGTGCTGGCGGGTTGTTGTCATCTCCACTTTGCCCGGAAGGACGCCCGCCATTGGGAACCGGTTCCCTTTCAAATCGATAAGTTCCTGTGAGAGCAAAATCAGTCCCCCGCACTCAGCGTAACAACAAAGTCCATTTGAAACCGCTTCACGAATCTGGGTTCGTATTTCACGATTCTGTGAAAGCCTTTCAGAGAACAGTTCCGGGAACCCTCCTCCAATCATCAGCCCATCGATTTTGGGAGGAAGCTCGGTATCGTGAATGGGCGAGAACTCTATCAGTTCAGCGCCGGCACTCTGCAGATAATCGAGATTTGCCTGGTAATAAAAATGAAACGCTTCATCACGGGCAATGGCAATACGAACGTTGCTCGCCGGTTGAACCGGTTCGTAGGAGAGAGGCGGCGGCGGCTGCATCAAATCGGCAATCGCCGTCACATCAATGAATTTTTCCGCAAGCATCGCCAACTCGTTGCGAGTCGGGAAAATGCTTTCCTGACTCGCCCGAAGGCCTAGATGCCGCTCGGGCCACGATAACTGTTCACAGATTGGAACGGCTCCGTAAACCGGGAGTTTCAAAGGCGCGATCGCCTCGCGCAGATACTCCGAGTGCGTGTTACCGGCGACGCCATTCAATATGACGCCGGCAATGCGATCGCGACCGGCCTCTGCAATAAATCCGCGGACTGCCGCGGCGAGCGATCGTCCGGCCTTCACGCTTGAAAGAACAAGGACCACGGGCCAGTTCAATAGCCGGGCGAGAGCCATCGTACTTCCGTCGTCGGAGAGGGTTTCACTTCCATCGAACAGCCCCATCACACCTTCGACGATCGAAAACTTTCCGGCTCCGTGTCTGCCGATTTCCGATCGGATATTGCTGCTCCCCATCAGCCAGGCATCCAGGTTGCGTGACTTCATACCGCTGATTCGGGTGTGGTACCCTGGATCGATAAAGTCAGGTCCAACCTTGAAGGGTTGAATTGGCAATCCTCTCTCGGCCAGTGCCGCCAGCAAAGCGCATGTCATAGCCGTCTTTCCATCGCTGCTCCGCATTCCCCCAACAATTATTCCACCGGGCTTTAAATCGTTCATCAGAACTCTATTCCTCTCCTTGCAAGGACCCCGTTGTCGAAGTGGTGTTTGATCTTCCGCATTTCGGTTACCACGCTGGCGCGTTCGATGAGCTGCTCCGCTGCGTAGCGGCCCGTAAACACCAATTCGACGTGGAACGGACGCTTCTCGACAATATCAATGGCACGTTCGACCGAAATGAGGCCCCGATGGATGCAATAGTTGATCTCGTCGACGATCACCAGATCATACTCGCCCCCGACGAGAATCTTTTCGAGCCCGTCCATTTCGAGGGCCAGTGCGGCCCTCATGGCTTCTACGTGTGCAGGAATATTTTTACTTCTCGATAAAATCCAATCCTGCTCGACGTTCCTGTAGGTAAGGTTTGGATGCAATGTAGGGCAGATCGCCAGTTCGCCGGTTTTCCAGCGCGGTTTCATCATTCGCAAATAGTAAACGCGAAAACCGCATCCGAGAGCTCGGAGCATTAAACCCATCGACGCGGTGCTCTTCCCTTTTCCTTCTCCGGTGTAGATTTGGAAAGCGCCCAGCTTAAGCCGCGGTCTTTGTGTGCACGCCAGACTCATTTCGATCCAATTTGTTAATCAAGAAAACTGCCAACAAAAAAAATCCGGTCCCGGCCGCAGTAACCCCCCACATCCAGTTCAGACTTCTGTGGATGTCCGCAATGCCAGCTTGACGACCTGACCGATTAAACAGCGGGCCCCTCACAAGCGTGCCGTCGTAAAAATTGTCGCCTCCCAGACGCACGTCAAGAACTTGAGCCATTGCAGATTCTCCCCAACCCGCGTTTGGACTTGGATGACCGGCGGCTTCAGCGCGAATGGTTGCCAGAAAATTCTTGCGCGCGCAAAAACAAAACAAGATTCCGCAGACACGCGCCGGGACCCAACTCAGGCAATCATCGATACGGGCTGATGCCTTGCCAAATTCTTCGTAGGCCTCTGTCCGGTGGCCGACCACCGAATCGAGAGTATTTGCAGCTCGATAGACAAGCGCGCCCGGCGCTCCGCCGATCACACTCCAGAACAAAGGCGCAATGATCCCATCGGTTAGATTTTCCGCGATGCTTTCGATCACACCTCGGACCACCTCCGGTTCATCAAGGCATTGCGTATCCCTGCCGACGAGCCATGAAAGCCGTTTGCGAGCCTCAACCGGATCACGGGCAGCGAGTGGTTTCAAGACAGCTTCGGCATGGCAGTGAAGATCCCTCGCTGCAATGGTCTGGTATATTATTACGGTATCGAGAATCGACACCGCGCCGGGACCAATGAGGAAGCAAAGACGCCGTATGGCAACGTAAAAGAGCAGAAGAGTTCCAACCACGGAGAACCAGAACACCACTCCGAGCGTTACCGTCCGCTTTCCTCTTTTCGTTAATAGCCGCTCGCAGGATTGTGAAAGCCAGCCGGTAAGTTTTGTGATATGCGGCCAGTTGCGAGGATCCCCAAACAAGAGATCCAGCCCAACAGCCGCCGCAATTTGAACAGGGTTAATTAGAAACATAATCCCAAATCCCTTTCAAATCGAGATGTTCATCCAGTAGATCAGCCATGCGATCGTAAACCCATTGCAGATGGATTCGCCACGAGACCTCCGCAGGCCAATAGCCCTGAATTCCGGCGCTCCTGGCCAGTTCGCAACGAACCGCGCTTGATTCGAACAGGCCATGCAAATAACTACCCCAAACGTTCCTCACCCGACAGCCTTCAGGCCGGACTCCATCGCGGCACTCAACAAAACACAGCGGCTCACAGCTGCGTGAAGCGGTGCTTTCGCCCATATGAATTTCGTACGCCTGCCAGCGATGGTCCTCCCAAATTACCGACACCTGCAGGACTTCCTTTTTGTCCGCGAATCGTGTCCTGACAGGTAGGAGATTCAATCCAGGCAAATCACCCAAATTACCAGCGACTCCTTGAGCATCGCTGACAAATTCACCAAGCATCTGGTACCCTCCGCATATTCCCACAATTGGGGTGCCGCGCTGGGCAGCGCTTTTCACCGCGCGATCAATGCCGGTCCGGCGCATCCATTGCAGGTCGGCAATGGTGTTTTTGGTTCCGGGCAAAACGATCAGTTTCGCCGCAGCGAGATCCTCTGCGTTTTCAACCCAGCGAAGGCTGACGCCTCTGTCGATAAGCCATGGCTGGCAATCCTGTGAATTCGAGATGTGGGGGAATCGAATCCAGGCGATGAAATCGCCTTGGCCGCGCTGCTCAGCCTGGTGACAAAGACTGTCTTCGCTTTCCGGTTGAAGTTCCGGTGCAAACGGAAGGACACCGAGATACGGAAGCGAGATCTTTGTTGCAAGCAATTCTCCGGCACTCGCAAACAAGGAAAGGTCTCCGCGGAACTTGTTTACAACAACTCCGAGCCCGCGAGCCTGATCGGCTGCTGTGAGGAGGTTCCATGTGCCCACAATCTGCGCGAACACTCCGCCCCGTTCGATATCAGCGACAAGCAGCCATTTGCCATTGAGTTTGTGAATGGGCCGGAGATTAACGATGTCGCGATTCATCAAATTCAGCTCCACCGGACTGCCTGCACCTTCCAGAACGAGCACATCGCATCGGGTCTCCCAGTATTCCAGGGCCTCGCACACAATCGGCCACAACTTTCCAATAAGCCTGTAATATTCAGAGGCGTGAACATGCTCGATCGCTTCACCCAGCACAACAAGTTGGGAGCCAAGTTCGCCGGAGGGCTTCAGCAATATCGGATTCATCTCCGCGACGGGCACCAAACCACACGCTTCCGCCTGAGCGGCTTGCGCGCGCCCAATTTCGCCTCCGGCTAATGTCGCAAACGAATTATTGGACATGTTTTGCGCTTTGAACGGCGCTACGGAAAATCCTCTTCGACGCAGCGACGCGCAAAGTGCGGTGGCAAGCCAGCTCTTCCCGCTGTTTGAACAGGTCCCGAGCACGGAAATAGCCTTCATGCGATCCTCCGCATCTTTTGTTCACACAAAACCGACAACTCCCGAACGAGCCGATCATTCTCGGTAGAAGTCCGGACCGCAAGGCGCACAAATCGTCCGGGAGCCATGCCGCGAAACGAATCGCACACTCGCACCAGCAATCCACGCTGACCCAGTTCTTTGTAAAGAGTCTGCGCTTCAAGCAATCCGCTGGACAGTTCGACAAGGAGGAAATTTGCGGCGCCGCAATGGCATCGAATCCCGGGCACCTCGTTCAACTGCTCAGCCAACCTTCGTTTTTCAATTCGCAATGCTTCAAGTGAGAGCGCGAGTTCCGCGCGACGTTCGTTGACAAGGAACGTTTCCGACCACGCTTCGGCCAACCCATTGACGGTCCAGGGCGGCTGCATGCGACGCAGTCGATCTATTGATCCGGCCGTCACGAGAAAACCAAGGCGCAATCCCGGGATGCGCCAGCTTTTCGTGAGAGACCTGACAATGAGGAGTGAACGAAACTCTTCAACTACCGGAAGAAGCGTCTCATTTTCAGCGTCCTCAACAAATTCGAGGAATGCTTCGTCAATCACCCAGCTCTTCGGGCGTTGCCATCTTTTCCCAAACAATCGGATGAAGCCGGCTTTCCGTTGGAATGATCCCGTCGGGTTATTTGGATTTCCAATCACAACGACATCAAACGGCTCCAGAAAATGAGCCCATTTTTCGATCGGCTCAAACCACAGGGCCCGAGGCAAGGTGACATGCCGGCGTTCGCACTCCACCGCATCAAATGATCTACTGTAATCGCTGAAGCCGGGTTCAATGATTGCCACTTTGCAACCGGCAAACAGGCGGGCGGCAAGATAGAGACCTTCAGTGGCTCCGGATGTCGGGAGAACATGTTCAACGCCGACTCGGTAAAATGCTGCAACCCGATGGCGCAGCGCTTCCGAATCGGTTTCCGGATAACGGGCGATTTGGGTTGCCCAAGATTCCCATTCAACCGCCGAAATAGAAGGAGCAAAGACATTTAGATTTGAGCTGAAGTCGATAAACTGGTCGCGCGCCAGGCCAAACTCCCGTTCCGCATCCGACAATCTGCCTCCGTGCAATGCCTGAGACACCTTTAGCTTCCTTTCAAAGCCAGTGGCAATCCAGCGACCACGAGCTCGACGTTTGTAGCACAGCGCGCCATGAGCTGATTTGCGCAACCTGACAAGTCGCAAAAGGCTCTTCCCTCGGCGGTTGGCGGCACGAGTCCTCCTCCGACTTCGTCACCCACTAAAATCACGGATCGCCGCAATTCGAGCGCTACGTCTAATGCTTCCTGGAGTTCGGCCAGAATCGACTCCGTCGGGCGCCGCTGCATGAGGTGATACGAAAGCCAGAGCGTAACGCTATCCACCAGAAGCAAAGAGTCTTCGCTCTCCACAATCTGATTCCGCAGGTCAAAGCGATTCTCAACCGTTTGCCAATGACGCGGCCGCCGTTTTCGGTGAAGAGCAATTCGGTGCCGCATTTCTTCGTCGGCAGCCTCAGTTGCGCAGGTAGCCAAATACCTGACCGGAAGTCCGGAAGCGGCCGCAAGCCTTTCGGCATAATGGCTCTTTCCGCTCCGGCTTGCGCCCAAGATGAATCGAAGAAAGGACGGGGTCATGTCTCAATTTTCAACATTTGCGAGCTTGGAGGGCTGCGGTCCCTCGCAGCCGTTGCCGGCCGTGAATTGGCATCTTTTCACGGCGCCGACGGAGCGGACGCCCTCCAGGGGATCGGTCAAAAAGGTCCGTCCGGTCGTGGCAACGATAATCGCTGGACGCGGCCTTTGCCACGATCCGGCTCGCCAGAGGCTCGCCCTACCGACGATGGGCCATGAAAACGTCGTCGGTAGGGCGAAGACTTCGGCGAGCTCAGTCGAGCCGCTCCTGCTGAGCCGTCGCGGTTTTTCAGAAAAATCGATTTTCAACCGCCGCAGATACACGGGCCGTCCTTTCTGAAGTGGAACAATCCGCCATACGGGATGTTGTAATCGAACGCTCGGGACAGCGGCAGGTTCGCAAACGCTGAATATGCCGCCCGGATGACCCCCGCGTGTGTCACCACGAGAACGTTGGAGCTGATCGGATCGATGCTCGATATCGCGGTCAAGGTACGGTGCTGGAGTTGCGAGAATGACTCACCGCCCGGTGCAGGTGTTGTCACGAAATCGGCGACCCACTCCGAGAACGCTTTGGCCTCTTCGTGCTGGATCGCATCCCAGGTCCGATTTTCCCAAAAACCGAAATCTAATTCTCGCCAAATTGGGTCGAAAACAGGCTTGATTCGAAGTCGATCGGCGATCCGCTCGGCTAGGAGCCTGCATCGTTTCAAATCACTGGAAAGGAGGTGATCGGGAAACAGGTGACAAGCTTTTTCGGTAAGCGATTTCAAGGTTGATTTGCCCGCCGTCGACAAGTCGATATCCGTTTGTCCAATGCAACGCCGCGTCGCAAATTCGACGGCTGGATGACGCATGAAAGTGAGCCTCATCACATTCTATCCTTTGATAGGCACGAATCGCCCTGCCAATAACAAGTAGCAAAGAAGTTCGATAAACTGGTTAGCGGCACCCAGGCAGTCACCAGTGATTCCTCCAATCATCCGCCGAAAAAAAACAGCGGCTGCCCAGACCGCTGCCGCGGCGCCACAAATGCATGCAAGACCGCCGCGCCCCAGCAAAAAAACCGCCAAGAAGCCCGGCGGCAGAAGCGATAAAACAAATTCTCCAAACGTTATACTATGGGCGAAAGGGCTCGCTTTAGATTCTCCTTCGCGGGCATAAGGACAGGCAAACAAAAGTGCTACCGTGCCGGCGCGGCCCAATCCGTTTGCCACAATGAGGGCGCAGAAGGCGACCTTCGTTCCCTTCTCGAGCAGGGAATCAAGCAGCAACAACTTCGCCGTTAGCGAAAACCAAAGCGCAACCACTCCGTAAACGCCCACCGTACTCCCTTTCATTATCGCAAGCCGTTGTCCGGGCGCGCTGCCACCCGCCAAGCCGTCAACTGCATCTGCCAAACCATCTTCGTGCAAGGCGCCGGTCACTAAAACGGTCGTCAACATGCACAACAGAACCGCGACCATCGCCGGTAAAACCTGTTGGGTGCAAAAAAGCACAGCCCCGGCCAACAACCCGATCAGCGAACCAACTATCGGAAAATAGACCGCTGAGCGGGGCAGGTCCTCGGCCCGGAAAATGTAAAGATTTCCAACGGGAATTCTTGTTAGAAAAACCACGGCACCGAGAAACCTGTTCATCTGATGCCTGATCTCAGCGGCTACTGTCTTTCCCGTCATCCGACTCTTCCTCGATAGCGCGTGAAATTCCAGCCGACTCGAAGGTGGCCATTTCGGATAAAATCTTTGCGGAAGCTTCCAGAATTGGCATTGCCAGCGCGGCGCCAGTCCCTTCTCCCAAGCGCATGTTCAGATCGAGCAGCGGTTCGACCCCGAGCAACTCGAGGGCCCGTCCATGCCCTCGTTCTTCTGAACGATGACTAAAGAAACAGACTTCTCTGCTATTCGAATCGAAATTGAAGGCAGCTGCTGCTGCCGCAGTCGCGATGAAACCGTCAACGACGACTGGCAAACCTGCTTGGGCTGCTTCCAAGATGGTTCCTGCCATCGCCGCGATCTCAAATCCGCCGATCGTTTGCAGCCAGTAAAGGCCTGCCGGTTCCGTTGCGAGCGGGCTATATTTGTGCAGCGCGCTGCGAATCACCTCAATCTTGTGTCGCAGCGCTTCATCTCCAATTCCGGTACCCCGACCCGCAACATCTTGCGGGGGAATTCCACACAGCGCAGTGATCAGAGCAGAGGCCGCGGTCGTATTGCCGATTCCCATCTCCCCGATGCCGATCAAATCAATTTGATCTGCGAGAGCGATTCGGGTTTGCTCGCGGCCGGTTTCAATGGCCCGATTGCATTCTGGCTGACTCATCGCCGGTTCGTGCAGAAAATTCGAGGTTCCTTGTCCAACCGAGCGAAAGAAAAATTTAGGATTCTGCAGCAGTTCTTGCGGCCAGACCGCGGCCACGCCGGCATCGATAACATGGACATCGATCTGGCCGTGGCGTGCCAGAACGTTGATCGCAGCTCCCCCGCCCATGAAATTCAAGACCATCTGTCTTGTGACCTCGCTCGGGTAAGCGCTAACATTCTCCTCGCATACGCCATGGCTGCCTGCGTAGACGCAGATTCGTTTTCGTCTCAGGCTTGGCGTGATCGTGCGTTGCAATCCAGCGACGCGTACCGCGAGATTTTCGAGTATCCCAAGTGAGCCGGGAGGCTTGGTCTTCCGGTTCATTGACTCAAGCGCGAGAGCGCGAATCCTTCCCGAAACGCTTTCAGACACCCTCGCCCGATCGGAAATATCGGGACTGGCCGTCCGAAGTTCCGCGACTTCACTCGGGCCAGTATTTTCTAACTCGTTTCTCATTATGTTCACTCTTCACTTTTGCGATGAAGCTTTCTCGCAGCCGCTTAAGGGCGCGCAGTGACAATCCAGTGGCCAAGTATTCGGACTCCAAGTTTTACGCTCTCCCGCAGGAGAGCACCTTTTCTCCAGCCTTCACCGACTGCTTGAGCCGATTGGCCATGCCCCGCTGAAACTCAGCAGGCGAAGAATTGCAACTTGATACCGCAGCGCAACTGTGACCGGTTTTCACGGTCTTCCATGAATCCACTGGCATCTCTTCAAAGTTTCAAAAAACCGCCCTCCATCCGATCATAGAACGCCTTGAGTGTCAATTGCAGTTGCTTCCAAGGTCAGACAGCGTC
>Ga0182041_10000751_pt1 | contig 15694 bp, 4 predicted proteins | sample flu12Cox44000178_FD_125967 | JGI IMG/M metagenome (GOLD analysis project Ga0182041, IMG submission 125967) | Lab enrichment of tropical soil microbial communities from Luquillo Experimental Forest, Puerto Rico - flux8day.12C.oxic.44.000.178 | ecosystem: Environmental > Terrestrial > Soil >...
AACGCCGCCCCCGCCAGCCCGTCCTGCTCGTAACCCACCATCTCGGCAAACGCCGCATTGGCAAACAAGATGATGCCGTTTCGCGACATAGCGAGCGCAGGAACCGGGAGTCGCTCCAACGCCGCCACCGCAGACAACCGCGTCAACGCGTCCATCGCTGAATCGCCGGACCGCTCATTACCCCGCCGCTCAATCCGCGCACTGCCATCGCTGCTATCCATATCAGCGACGTCGCGCAGGTCGCCAGGTAAGCCCCCCGCCGGCGACGGCACAGACGCCGCTATCTGTGATTGTGTGTTCACGACCGACATGTACTCCTCCTCATGGAAGCAAGCCGCCCCGGAGGGGGGCTAGGGAAACGCGCCACAGAGGTTGTTCAACCTGTGCCAGATACCGATGATCCGCCAATCGGGATGAACACATACTTATTATGCACATATTTAACGAGTTGGCAGTCTTTTAGTAACCCTTGACGTGAGCTCATCCGTTTACATCTTCCCGACGAAACTTGAAAGCACCTCTGAACTGGGCAAATGTGGTGGAGCTAAGGGGATTCCAACCCCTGCCGTCCCAGCAGAAACATAAGCTGAGGTGGCGCCGATCCCCTCTCCGCAAGGAACATCGCCGCCTGAATTGTCGTGGGCTGGTTACGTCTCAGGCCAGACAACGCCCGCTCACGCAGCGCATCAGCGATATCGTTCGGGAGTGTGATGCTCAATTGCCGCGTCGTTCGTATGACGGACCTCCACGCGTCGAGCCCCGTCGGCGGGAGTGCACTGCAGTGCGAGCCTGGTCGGCGACTGGGGGGTCGGGCCGGACGCGGGCGGTGCACGCATCGAGTTGACATTCCCATTCAGGAGTAGTCCCCGCGTCAATATTTGGTGCCAGTAGCGCCAATTGTCCACCAGCACAATGCATTATGGTGCGGTGCTTGCGGTACGCCAACCATTACCCATCGAGCGCCGGGCTGCCGACAAGCGCCTGGTCGGTCGAGCGGACCGAAAGCGACGGCCGCGGTACAACCATGCGGCCGCCTCCTACCTACAGGCAGAGGGGACCGGGACGCCGTGCTGGAAAAGCAAGGACACAGCCCGGTAATACCCAACAGTGGGCGCCGATTCAGAGCCGAGGATTCCCGCTGGGGGTTCGGTCCGCTCAGCGGACCGCGCTCTTGCCACAACCCGCCCGAAAGACCAAGAAGGACGTAGCACACCAGGCCACCAAAGACCGCGAAGAACACCCGCCCGTTACTCACTCAGCCGGCCTCTTCGGACAGCCGGCGGACGGAGGGCCGATGCAGCCGCGTGCCGCAGACGCGCTTGCGCAGTCAGTGTCCGATATCACCGCGGGCTGGGCAGCCGCGCAAGGCGTCGACCCGAGTACCCTCGCCGCCGCGAGCTTGGTGCTTGCCCGATCGTCGATCGCCGCGGGACCCGAGGTCTTGCGGTGCCTCGTACGGACGACCACGGGGACGGTCGTGCCCCAGCCGACGCTGATTGACCGAGCTCCGCCCGCTCACCGAGCAGCCCGTCGGGCTGCGGGGGCTTCCACGACGCTTGCGGTGATTCGCCGCCCCGCGTTGGCCAACCGGGCCAACCCGACCGGGGTACCGACACTCGCGGCCGACCAGCATGAGGTCGAAATGCCCTGCACGGCTTCGCGTTCCGACTGCGCCATCACCCAGGTGCTTTCACAGGCGTTCACCCCCGGCGGGTTCGGCACCTATCACACGCGTGGCCTGGAGTCTGCCGTTGGCCACCACCGCGATCACGGCCCTGCCCGAGGTCGGCGGGCCCGGCGCCGCCCAGCTGGTTCTCGGCACGTGCCGGAATACTCACGAGCGATCTGCTCACGACCACGATCGAGACGTCGGCGGTGTTGGGAGAGGGTAGAAAATGACTCGGGACGCCCGAAACGGGGTTCAGCCGCCAGCGCGGGCAGCTCACGCCGGAACGGCACCTCTGGCGTGCGTGGCCGGGCCGCGGCGGCACCCCGGATCGCTCAGCGATCCGCCCGGGGCGTCGGGGGCATGTGCTGGATGTTGTGACGATACCGAGCATCACGTGCGACTCATCGACGGCTTCGACGTATCCGTGGCCGGCGAGAGCATCGAGCTGTCACGCAGCTGCCAGCGGCTGGTCGCATTCCTCGCCCTGTGGGAGCGCCCGGTGCTCCGCTCCTTCGTCAGCGGAAACCTCTGGCCGGACAGCGACATTGAACACGCAAACGCGAGCCTGCGTACAACGCTGTGGCGGCTGTCGACCGGACGCAGGAGCAACCTCGTCAACGCGACCGCCAGCCACGTGAGCCTGCACCAGTCGGTGTCGGTGGACTACCATGACGCCCTCGCGTGGTCCCGCCAAGCCATCACGACGGCGACCGAGCCACTGCCGGCGCCGTGGACGCTGGCGAAGATCGACACGCTGGCCGGCGACATCCTGCCGGACTGGTACGACGACTGGGTCCTGGTCGCCAGGGAGCGGTTCCGCCAGCTGCGCCTGCATGCGCTCGAGGCCCTCTGCGAACAGCTCACCGCGACCAGGCGATTCGGCGAGGCGCTCATGGCGGGGCTCGGGGCCATCCAAATCGAGCCGTTGCGCGAGAGCGCGCACCGTATGGTCATCGCGGTTCACCTCCAGGAGGAAAACCAGATCGAGGCGATGCGCCAGTACCGCAGCTACGAACAACTGCTGTTTAGGGAGCTCTCACTGCAGCCGTCGGCGTCGCTGCGCTCGCTGGTGTTCGCATCACGACGCGCCACGACGTCGTAAACGACCCCTGCTCCGTACGCATACCAGTGGATGTTCTCGGCGTGCGCGTGCCGAATTCGGTGTGAACAGATCGTCGAAGCTCAGCGACGCGTTGTGTAGCTTGTCGACCGTGATCGACCCCGTGTCAGCTTTGACATGCCCTTGATCTTGCCCGAGGCAGTGGGGTCCGACGCGTTGGGTTCGCGGTCGTACAGCGTGAGGTTGACGTCCGAGACCTTGATAGGCGAGCTTGTCGGCCCCGAACTTGCCGACCCGGATCGAGGTACCCTTGCCCGGTGACGCGGCCTTGGCCATCGTCAGCTCAGGGTGGTCGACATCGATGCGCATGCCGCCACCGGCGAAGAAATCGATCGATGAAGTCCAGGTCGTCAGCTTCACGTCGCCGTCGAGCTTGTCCTTGATGCGAGCCTGCAGCGGCAGGGTGATGTCGCTGATGTTGACATGCCCCTCGGTCGCCAACGTCGCCCAGTTGATCTTGAAGTCCGGGTGCAGCTTGGCCGGGTCCGTGCCGATCGGGCTGCTCAACTCCAGCCCGTGAATGGTCGGCGCACCGTGTCGGCGCGCGCCGGAATGAACCGGGGGGTCGTAACCAGACGTTCGGGCTATTTCTTGGCGAGTTTGGACCAGTGGATGTTCTCGGCGTGCGCGTTGATCGTGCCGGTGATCCGCTGCGGGCGGCCGAACAGACTGTCGAGGACGACCCGCACGTCGTGGACCGTCCCGACCTTGATCGAGCCGGTCTTGAGCTGGTGGGAGCCGGTGGACGGCGCGGGATCGACCATTTTCAGGTCGACGCTGTCGAGCTTCACTGCTTCGAGGCCGACATCGAGCGCACCGGGGTTCGTCCCCGGCCTGCCTTCGGGTTTGACGACCGGCGGGATGCCGCCCTTGATCGTCAGGTGCATCAGGGCGTGCTCGCTGAGGGTGATGCTTCCGTTCACCGTCTGAGACTTGATCGGGATCGGAACCGGCGCCGCGTTCTCGACCGAGAGGTCGGCGTCGAGGCTGCGGATCTCGAGGCTGTCGAGGATTGCCTGCGTCTTGATGGCCTTCTTCCACGCCTTGTCCTTGTCGGTCGGCGCGGCGTCCTTGTGCATGTGGAAGATCGCCGTCCAGAGGTGGAACCTGTCGTTCCTTGCCTCCTCGAGATCGAGATCGCTCGTCACGTCCCAGGTGAGGATGTCCTGCCAGCCGTCGTGCGGACGCTTCTCGTCGGTGACCGTGACCGCCACCGGCATTTCGCCTGGCCCGGTCGGCTCCGTGTAGACCGTCGTGCGTGTCGGCAGCTTCTTGTCGTTGCCTGACTTGGCTTGCGGTGGATCGCTGATGTAGATGCCGAGCTCGAGCGTGCGCTTCTCGTTGTCCAGGCGCAGCATCGGATCGCGGGCAAAGAAACCGATCCACGACTGCGGGATGTCCGGCCCCGGCTCGTCGATAGCCGAGACCATGTGTTCCGCGTTCTTCTCGAACGTGGGTATGTCAACGGAACCCTTCGTGATCGGTACGACGAGCGGCTTGGCTTCGGTGCCGACCTGAATGTCGGTGAGGACGTGCACCACGTTGGCCCTTACGAAGAGGACGACCTTGACGGTGCCGTTCACCGAGTCGATGAGCGGCTTCAGCGTCACGTCCTCCGGCTTGCCGGAGTCGTCGTCCTTCGATGACCCACCGGTTATCGGGGGCGGTGGCATGAGGGTCGCCAGGTCCAAGTCGAGGTATGCGTTCTCGATGTCCAGTGAATCGATGTCGATGTTGCCCGTCTCGGTGTCGTACTTGGCGTCCTTGGGCAGCGTCGCCTTCGGCACGGTGAGGGTGGCGACCGTGCGGCCGTACATCTTCAGCTCGTAGCTGAGGTCGTCAACGTGGGTACCGGTGGCTGTTACGGCGCCCTTGTCCGCGGTCAGGTGCTTGAAGCCGATCTTGCCGACGCGGATGCTGCTGTCGCCGAGTTGGACGGCCCCTTTGATCGTGAGCTCGGGGTTGTCGACGTCGATCTTGACGCCGCCCTCGGCGACGAAGCCGAGCTTGATGTGGTCGGTGGTCAGCTTCGCGTCGCCCTTGAACATGTCCTTGACCTTGGCGCTGACCGGCAGAGTGAGCCCCGCGATATCGACACCGCCCTGGTACCTCATCGACGTCAGGTCGACGACCATCGGGTCCTCGGTGCCTCCGCCCGTCTTTTCACCGCCGATCTCGACGCGGTTGATCGTCGGCGGGTCGCTCTCCGCGCGCGGCTGGACCACGATGGAGATGTCGTCGTCCAGCAGGTCGATCTCGAATCCGCCTACGTTGACCTTGTCGATGAGGAAGTGCTCGATCGTCGCTTGCTTGAACGGCGATGTGCCGGTGTGCTTCTCGCCTGGCTTCCACTTATCGATGCGGACGCGTGCCCTGATCCCGAACAGGTCGACGCGTCCTCCCGGCGCTGTCTTGAACTCGTACCGCTTTCCCTTTTCGGTGCGGCTGGCGAAGTCGAGAGACGAGACGCTGATCAGCCTGATCGACAATCCGTCGCGGATCGCCGGATCCTCGCTGCCGATGAGGATGCTGTCCGGCCCGATGTCGACACGCGCGTCGACGCCCTCGATCCCCACGGCACCGCCGAGCTTGTTGACGCCGATGATCCCGGTGAAGCCGCTGCCGTCGTCGAGGACGGCAGCGCCGGCGCGCAGGCCGTGCAGAGTTGCGATGGTGTGCCCGGCGCGCGAGAGGTCGAGCTGCAGCGAGTCGAAGTGGACGTTGCCGCCGGCCTGAAGCTTGTACGTGAGCTTGCCGGCGAGTTCGGCGTTGAAGTCGGTAACGGTGATGGACTTCTTGGCCGGGTTCGCGTGGATGTGCTCGATGCGCAACGGCGGGCCGCCGTCGCTGCTGGGCGTGCTGAGATGCAGGTCGATGGGGTAGTCCTGCACGCGCAGGTCGCTGCTCTCGAGACCGTAGAGATCGATGGCGTCGATGGACCAGTCGAAGTCGTTGGGCATGTTCGGGGTCGCGACGTCCTGCTTCTTGGTCCCGGTCGCCGCGGCGGTGATCTTCTTGATCGACAGGGCGTTGTGGGATGTGACGTGCAGGTCGCCGACCTGCCAGTCGACCGCACCAAGCTTGATGTCGGTGACGGTGGCGCTGGCGGATGCGCCCTTCGGTGTCTGCGTGTAGCTCGCCGCGACGAGGAGCCTGCGCAGCTGCACGCTGCCGTCCGGTGAGCTGAAGACGCCGTTGAGCGCCATGAGGTTCTGCAGGTCGAGGTTGATGGTCGTGCCGTCCTTGGCTTTCGCGAAGCTCGCCGTGAGCAGCGGCACGCGCTTGCCCTCTTTGTCGCGCACGTCGGCCGTGGTGATCGTTCCGGAGATCGTCTTGGCGCTTTTCAGCGCACCGATCACCGCCTGGAACTTGAGGTTGTCGAGCGATCCGACGCTCGCCGACCCACCGAGCGCGTCCCAACCGGCCGCGCCCTTCTGGATGTCGAGGTCGTTGACGTCGATGTTGTGCAGCGACCCGCCGTCGATGACCGCCATCACCGGCCCCGACCTCGTCGTGAGGTTGGCGACGATGCCCTTGGCGCCGATCGTGTCGATGTGGAACGACTTCACCAGGGCTCTCGCCAGTTCGCTGCCCGTCGCCGTCTTGCTGAAGCCGAGTAGGACGTCGAGCCTGATCCCCTCGAGGACGGCGGAGATTGCCTGAACCCCGTTGCCCATCTCGCCGATCGAGACGCTGTCGATCTCGATCTTGTCGAGCAGGACGTCGTAGATCTCCAGCCCGTCCTTGGTCTGTCGCACCTTGCCGGTGAGCGATCCGACCTTCACCTCTCCGATCTCGCCCTGCGGCAGGTGAATGCCCATCGCGCTCACGTTCTTCAACCCGAAGGACGGCGCGAGCTGGCCGGTGAGGGTTTGCGGTGCGGTCTTGCCGAGTTGGTCGGGGCGCTCGGTGACGCCGGCGGTGCTGAGTCCGACGTCAAGCGATCCCGTGATCATGTCGATGGCGAAGCCGGGCGTCTTGAGACCGATGACCTGCGCGTCGTGCAGCGTCGCCGTGATGTTGCCGGTGGCGGGGTCGAGTTGCCCGGTGATGCGGCCGAGCTTGATGCCACCGACCTCGATGCCGAGCATCTTGCGCGCCTTGTCGGTGAACTCGATGACACGCTGCTGGGCGGCTTGCTTCTCGGCGTCGTCGGTGGTGGGGGACTGCGTGATGCGGATCGCCGCATCCCGCTGGACGAGGGCGCCGATCGCCCTGGCGAGGCGATCACGGATGGGCTCGTTGCCCGGGATCACCGGCAGCTTCATGTAGCGGTCCAGCAGCTCGGCCGAAGTGGGCAGTTCATCGGCCTTGGCCTTGATGACGAGCGCGGGCTGCTCCGGATCGGTCTTGAGGACCTGTGTTGCGTCGACGGTGAGGCTGAACTCGCTGCTCTTGGCAAGCTCCGCGACCGACGGCACCGTTGGGCCCGCCGCAACGAACTGCTCGGCCAGCGTCTTGTCGTCGAGGTAACCGGCCGCGTAGGGCAGGATGCCAACGTTCGGCAGCTTCGCATAGGCATGGACGCCGGTCATCGTGACGCCTCCGCTCTCGATGTCCCCGGAGATGGGTCCGACGGAGAGCGATCCGATCTCGGCGCTGATACCTACCGTCGAGCGGAGCTTCTTGTTGAGGGCCAGAAGTTGCTCGCGCTCTTCTTTGCTCAGCGAACCGGGGTGCCAGCGGTCCTTTGCCTCCAGCTCGGTGAGGCGTTGCTCGTCGTGGTCGTTCTTCTCGGCGACGGCGAGCTCCTGCTTCTCCTTCTCCGTCAGCTGACCGGGGTGATCCTTGCGCTTCGCGCGTAGTTCCTTGATTCGCGGCGTGGCCTCGGTAGCGGCGATCTGCGCCCTCAGCGTCGCGGCGCGGGCATCGAGGTCCTTGTACTGCTGGCTGTCCTTGGGCAACTTCGACTGCGCGTTCTCGACGGTGCTCAGCGCGGTGCGCAGATACGCGGGCAGGCTCTGACCGATGCCGAGGTTCACGTCGTGCAGCGCGATCGAGCCGATCTGCACGCCGCTGCCGAGCGAGACGCCGCCGATGTCGAGTGAGTCGAAACTGACTCCGAACGCGCGCAGCGTGGCGATCATGTCCTTCATCCGCTGGGCGGCGGAGTAGGGCGGGCGCAGCACGCCGTCGGAGGCGAGCCCCCACAGGTGCGAGACGATTCCAGGAGTCGGAACGCCCAGGTCGGCCGGCGTGGTGATGAGCGTGCTCTTCCAGAACGACATGCCGTGAGTCACCGGCAGCAGCGCGAGGTCAAGCAGCGTCTCGTCGCCCGGTATCGCGCCGTAGAGTCCGACAATGTTGCTCAGCATCTGCCACAGCCGCCCCAGGAACGGTATCGGGACCGTCCCCTCGGGCAGCTTCTGATCGAACTTGCCGATGGGATCGCCGGAGCCGTCCTGCGTCGCGCGGAACGCCAGGCTCTGCAGCGCGAGCCGCGCGATCGCCCAGGCTGCCGAGAACGGCAACGCGGGGTCCACGATGACGAAGTCGTTCATCATGAGGCTGTCGAGCTGAAGGCCCACATAGGACGGCTCACGGTAGTGACGGTCGGAGAACCCCGCAGTGGCCTTGAGCCCGCGCATGCGAACCGGTCCCGACTTGTACGACTTACCCGGCAGGACGAAGTTGACGCCCGCGATCTGCAGATCGTTCAGTGCGATGTTGACGATGAAGCCCTGCTCGAACGTCGCATCGACAGTGATGTGGTTGGCGCCGATCTTCTCGCGGCTCTCGTCGAGGGTGACGCCGAAGATGTCACCGCCGACGACCTGCTGGACGTCGCCGAGGTTGAACGCCTTGAGGTGCATCGTGTAACCGTCCAGCTGCAGCGTGTCGGAGTTGAACAGCATCGGCGCGAGGACGCCGATCGCGCGCCCCGCGATGCCGAGCCAGCCGAAGCTCACCGGCAACCGGCTCGACGGGGTGAGCTTCGGATCGAAGGCCAAGCGCTGCGGCTTGACGTACTCGTTGTAGAGGTTGAAGTGGGCGACGAGTGCGGCGAACTCCGTGTCGCTCTGCGCGATGGTGTCTGCGCGGAACTTCTGCGATAGGCCGAAGACGAATTCGCGCTCGTCCGCGGCGATTGCCAGGTCGATGACGGAGCGCAGGATGAGGGCGTTCGTCGGGGTCCAGAGCCGCTTGTCGTCCAGGCGTTCTCGCAGGGATTGCCGCGTCGGCAGCCGCGGGTCGCGTCCGGTGGCGAGCGTGGTCGGTAGGTCGCGGCGCATCTCCGGAGTGAGGCTGGTCCACAGCGTCGACCAAAGCCCCGGCTCCTCGTCGGTGAACTTCACCTGCTCCTCGGGGGGTAGCGCGCGGATGGCTTGCACGGCGATCCACGCGTCGCGTCGGTTGAAGGTCGCCCAGCCGAAGAAGATCCAAGCGAACGCGCCGTCCGGGACGAGGCCGCGGGCCTGACGCCGCAGCGCGATGAGGTCGCGCAATTTGTTCAGGTCGAGCAGGTCATTGCGTCCGCGTTCACCGAACAAGAAGTCGTCGGGTAGCGCGGCAATGACATCGTTCAGTTTCTGCCGCGCGTCGATGCGCCGAAGGACGGCGGTGCGGTGCGTCTCGTCGTACTCCAACGCCTTGCCGTCCGCGTCGTGATCCCACGGGCTCGCCGCGCCGTGCTCGTCCTGGCCGAGCAACAGGCGGACGGTCCGCAGCGCGTTCTTCTCGCTGTGGTCTGCGTCCCACTGCGTGATGATCTCTTCGGCCTTGGCTTGAAGTTCCTTCGGCGACAAGCCGGGGATCTGAGGCGGGACGGCGATGTACTCGCTGCCCACGCCGGTGTACTCGCCGCTGGAGAACATATCGTCGGGGATGTTGTCCTCGAGGCGGTGTAGCCACTTGCCGTTGTCGAGCTGGCGCCAGTTGTCCTGCGCGACGATTGGTGTGCTGCGGACGAGCAGGTACGCGAAGCGCGCGTCGTTGTCGGTGACCGCCCAGTCGAAGAGGCTGTAGGAGAGCAGCTCGGTTGCGCGGCTGAGGTTCGGTAGCGGCGCACGCGCGCTGAGGACGGTGTGCAGCACCGCCTTGTAGGCGCCGTTGCGGTCGTCGGAGTCGAGGTGGTCGAGGATCTTGTCGATCAGCCCTTCGGAGTCGAGCTGTGCGACGGTCGCGAGGAGGTCATCGGAGACGACTGCCGGCTCGTTGCCGCGCTTCGGCGCAGGCGGTTGTCCCGGCAGCGCGGCCTTGACGGTTGCTGCCACGTCGAGCGGTGCCGTCTTGGTCGCGAGTGTCTGCAGCAGGTCGAGCGCACGGCGAGCGGTCTCGGAGTTCGCGCTGCCCAGGGTCGTGCGGACCTGGGTGACCGTGCCGTCGTTGACGCCCTTCTCCTGCGTCTCGAGCGCCATCTCGCCCTTGACCGCGTTCTGCAGGTCGTCGAGGTCGGTGCCCAAGTCGGGGCCTGTGGCGAACAGGGCGCGGAACTCGGCGCGGCGATCGCTCTGCGTCAACTCGTAGCGGACAGTGGGCCCGACCCGAGCGAAGGTGTTCATAAGGGCACGGCGGGCCGTCGTGCCCAGTCGGTCGGCGCGGACGCCGTGCAACGCTGCCGTGGCTCCCTCGTAGTAGGTGTTCGGCCCGGTTCGTTGCCCCGCGAGCTTTCTGAAGTCGTCTCTCGTCAGCGCGGAGAGGACGGCGACGCACTGCTCGGGGTAGGCGGCGTGGTGTGCGTCGCTGAGCAGTGCGATCTGGATGCGGTCATCCCCGAGCGCGCGGACCAGGGCGCGGGCGACGACGAACTGCAGGGTGGCAAGGATCCGCAGGCAGTTCTCGACCATGTCGTCCTGGGTCTGCGTCCACGGATGGTCGAGCAGCCCCTTGAGCGCTTTGATGTCGCCGCTGTGGTTCTTCGCGACGAGCCGGTCGAGCTGCCGTTCGAGCTGCTCAACACTCGGCTCCGCCGTCTCCTTGGTCGAGTCGGCGGGCGCGGCGTCCTCTGGGGTGGTGGTCGTGGGGGCGACCCCGAGCGCGCCGTCGTCGCGGGCAACATGGCCGTCGGGCAGCGCCTCGCGCGGAACCCACAGCGTGCGACCTTCGCGCAGCGCGTTGGCGATGCCGGCCGCTTCGGACTCGGCGGCCGTGACGTCTGGCCGGCTGCGCAACCGGTTCTGATGCTGGCGCAGATGAACAAGCTCGTGCACGACCAGCGGTTCGACGACTCGGTCGGCCGCCTCCTGGGATACCGACAGATACGTGGCGCTCGGTGTGGCGCGACCGCTGGATGGACCGTTGGTTGGCTCGACGCTGACCCGGACGCGCGCCGGCTCCAGTCCCAGTTCGGGCGCGACCGCGTCGACCAGCCGCTCGATTCGCGCGAGGGCTCGCGGTTCGGTACGGCGCACGCGACCGTGCGGCCCCGCTGTCGTCTCGGTCGCCTTGGTGTCGGTGCCCAGAGTGCGGGTCAACTCCGTGCGGGGGACGCGCAGCAGTGTCCGCCCGACGTCGGCCGCCGTGGCCTTCGCAGGCTTGCTCTGCTGCGCGTCCATCGCCTCACACGATCGTGTTGAGCGGCACCCACGTGTCCAGCGGAGGCGCGAAGCTGCGGCCGGGCAGGTTGGCCTGACCGGCCACCACGTTCCCGACGATCGCCACCGCCTCGACCAGGCCGACCCACAGCGCGGCCTGCCGTTCGCCGCCGCCGAGTACGGTGTTGCCGTTTACGGTGCCCACCGATCCGCCGAGGACGGCCGCGGTCACCTTGGCGCCGTTGCTGACGAGTCGATTCGTGTCAACGGCCAGCGCGGACGTGTGCCGCGCAGTCTGGCGGATGGGTAGGAAGACCAGCAAAGCCGCTCCCGTCGACAAGTGTGCGGGCAAGGCGCAGTCGACCGAGTTCGCGCCGACGCGCACCGACGAGGTGATCGTGTCGGCGAAACCGACCATGACGTACATCTCGTTGATTCGATTGACGACCGCCAGGCGATCGGCCGGAACGTTGAGCGAACTGCTCAAGGTGAAAGAAGCCGTCGGCGGCTGCGCCCCCGGTGCCTGCGTTTGCGGCGGCGTTGCTGGGGGCTGTTGACCGGCTGGTTTTTGCGGCGGTGCCTGGAATTTGACCGTCGCCTGGGCGGTCGGCGACCTTCCGGCCGGTGCCTGGCCGCTGGACGGGGCAGCGCCGGCCGGCGGTTGCTGATCGGCGATGAGCCGGGTGACGACATCGGCCATGTAACCGCGCTTGATGTCGCCGGCGCTTTGTTGGAGCTCCGCCAGCTGCGTGGGGTCGAAATGGGCAACGCCCCGTGGCTGCGCGACGACCTGGGGCAACGGGAACAGCGCCCCGGCCAGGAAGATCTCCAGCAAGACTGTGTCGAACAGGGCGGCTCCGAACAGCCCGGCAGCGGTAGAAAGCGCTGACGGCGAGACACCTGCGGCGGTGTATGAGCCCAGGGTGTCCGTCTTGGCGAAGGTGGACACGTCCACCAGCCAAATACCGCCGTAGCAGTCCTTGATGACGTTGTCGCGAATGCCCACGTTGGCTAGGTGCGCGACGACGACGACGCCGCACGTGAGGCGGCGGAACTCGTTATCGACGATTTCGGCGTCGCCCAGGATCGCCTGCAACCGGCTCACCCCGAGGTGACGCACGGACGCAGCCGTCCACTTGTTCGCGGTCGTCGTCGTGGTCGTGGTCGTGGTCGAGATCGTGCTACCCGCGCTCGCGGCCTGCGGCTGGGTGGTCTTCGCGGTGTCGCCGGGCGAGTTTGGGCTCGTTGGCGATTCGCTGCTGGGGGACGTCACCCACGGCGGTGCCGGTGGCTGACCGGTCGTGGCCGCCGCCGCAGCCCCTGGCCGGCTGGTGCTTTCCTTCATGATCCCGGGTTGCGCCGCGGCCCCTCCCGGCGTCGTGCTCGGCGCCGCGGTGCGCGGGTTCGCAAAGTGCGCCACCGACTGCACGTGCAGGTAGCCAATGAGCAGATGTACGGCACCCTCGGCCGTGAGCGGTACGGTCCGCTCGTGCAGGAACCGGTTGCGCGTCAGCCTCAGTCCCCAGGCGCCACCGGAGGCGAACACGCCAACCCCGAACACGCTGCGCGGCATCGTTTGCGCCTGCTCCGGCGTCGCGTCATGCGCGCCAACGCTAAAGCGGAAAAGGCAGTTGTCAACCTCCAGCACGGCCGAGTTGACCGGACGAATCGCGATCGAGACGTAGCGTCGGCTGATCTCTGCCTCGATCGTGCGGAGCTCCTTGGCGTTGAAGGCGCCGCCCGTGACGCCTTGGACCTTGCCGAGTACCGCCGGGACCTGCGGCATCGTGAACTCGAAGCCGCTGATCGTCACATTGTCGGCGTCGGCCAGGATCATCATGCCCTGGCCGAAGTTCTGCTCGCTGCCCGCCGCGACCGCGATCACCACTGCGTCGTTGCATCCGCGCAGGGTCAGGTTGGAGTGCTTACGTTCCAGAAAGATCGGCTCGGTCAGCTCGTAGGTGCCGGGCGCGAAACAAACCATCAGCCGGTCGCCGCGGTCGGCGACCAGACGGCCCTCGATCGCCTTGTCGATGATCGCCTGCAACCGCGGTGCGTCGGACGGATGGACCTCCAGCGTGCAGCAGCCCCCGACGTCGACGCCGGTGAGCGGCGGGAAGTGCTTGCGGCAGTCCTCCAGCATGACCAGTTGCTGCTCCTGCCATGCGATCACGGCCAGCGGGCAAACCCACTGGTGCGGGCCGTCCGGCGGCTGCGCCTCACGCAGATAGCGGTCCGGATACACGGTGGTCGGCGTGGCTGGACGGACACCGATGCACCAGAAGTCGTCGTTGTGCAGCGATCCACGCGCCGAAGCGGTGATGGTGACCTGCATGCCGGTGCCGGTCAGGCTGACCGGCTTTCCTTGCTGTGCGCCGGTGATGTACTGCTCCCACACCCGCAGATACAGTTGCGGGTTCTGCGTCGGGTCGGTGTATGCGGGCGGAAGCGGCGACGGGAACTGCACCGTCTTCGTGTCCGGGTCGTACGGCGCGGCCAGCACACCTACCACACCGCCCAGCGCGGCGACGTATCCCTCGACGTATCCGTCGACGCTCGCCAGGTCAGCGGTGGATCGCAGCGCTTGCACCGCCTGCCCCGCGCGGGGCCGGTGGTAGTCGTCGACCGGAGTGCGGTCCAGCGTCAGGATCGGGTTGGTGCTGGCGTCGGCGGTCACCCGATACAGAAACGATGCATCGTCGTAGCCCCAGACGAAGTCGAAGCTGCCGTCGGGCTTCACGGCGGTGAGTTGCACCCGGATGCACTGGTTCTCCGCACCCAGATAGCCGCCCGTGCTGGACGGTTCACACGGATTGGCGGGCTTCGGGTCGCCCTCCCAGGTCACCAGCAAGCGTGACTGCGAATTCAGCTCCATCGACGACGGATCGAGGACGAGTCCCTCGGCTAGCCACTGCTTCTGGTCCTCGCCCAGAGCCTGCGCACACGTGCTCGCGTCGGTACTGAGCCGTTCGACGCGCTGCAGCAGACGGGTGCGCGCCGCCCCGTCGGGCCCGCCGAGCGCGACCTCGTACAGCGCCGGGTCCTCAACAGCGGTGACGTCGGTGTCCTGCACCCAGAGCACGATGTGCTCGTGTGCCGGCGGAGTCTCCGGCGGCGGGGGGGCGTCGAGCCAGTCCGGCTGCTTCGAGGTGTTCAAATCCTCGTCGAGTTCCAGTCGCCAGCCGCCGACGTACATCGTCCCGGCGCTGATCATGATGCTGTAGCCGGGCCCGCCGGAGACCGCGTAGCCATCGTCAGGCGTGCCGACCGGGCCGACAATGTCGATGATCTCCGCGCGGCGCTCTTCGATGTCGATGACCCGCTGCTCGTTCTGCTCAGCCTCCAGGCTGACCCGACCCTGTTGCGGCACCACACCGCGGTAGCGGCGCCCAGGGTCGAACGACAGCCGTGCTACATCGGTGGCCATGGTCTGCCTCTCGTCGTTTCACCCTCGGGGTCGGCCGCGGGTAGGTGGATGAGGACGGGACTGAGCCCGATCGGGAGGTATTCCTGCAGCTTGATGAGCAGCGAGCGGTCCTTGATCGCCGCCATGTCGCGGCAGAACACACCCATCTCCGAACCGTCGTGGCTGCCGGTGAGCAGGCTGGGGTCACCGCCGGTGTTGCCGCCGAGGATCGCCGAGTCAGCGCCGTCCTGCAGTTGGGCATAGCCCCACTCGCCGAACCGCCGGCTGACCATGATCGGTGACCCGGCCGCGATCTGCACCGACTCGTAGCGGCGCGGCAGCGCGCTGTCCGTGGACCACGCCGAGAACCGGACGCAGCCGTCTTGCGCGTTCTGCACACGGACAACGTCGTCGAGGATCGACTCGCTGCACTCGAGCCGGTGCAGGTACGCAGGGCCGAGGATCGTGGCCCGGTCCAGTTCGACGACGCCCTCGTCGGTGGCGATCGCGGCATCGGCCAGAGCCCTCGGGTAGGCCTCGGCCAGCAGCTGCCGGTTCAGCGCCACAAGCGCCGCACCGGTCGGCGGCGCGGCAACCGCGGCCATCGTCGAGTCCCGCAACGACCGGTCCTTGAACCGATCCGGCGTGTAAATGAGCGGGCCGTTGATGGTGTTCCGCAACGCCGCTGCGATGTCCTGCGCGTCGGAGAGAGCGACGTCGGTGCGGTCGGTGTGCGCGCTGACGATGGCGGCCGCGGCCGGGTCGAGTTGGCCGGCCAGCCAGGTGGCCAGCGCGTCGCGCTGGTGGTGCAGCGCCGACAACAGCGCATCGGCGTCACGCAACCAGGTGAGCTGACCGGGTTGTTCGGTGGGCAGGCCCTGCACAACGGAGTTCGAGACCGACAGGGTCTCGATGAGCCCCCCGGTTCGGGTGCGGATCGGTCCGGTGATGCAGCGATCGACGACCAGGGTGCGCACCTCGCCCTCGACCCACACCGTCGACGCCTGCAGGGTCTGGTTGTCGAC
>Ga0182041_10000756_pt1 | contig 15625 bp, 13 predicted proteins | sample flu12Cox44000178_FD_125967 | JGI IMG/M metagenome (GOLD analysis project Ga0182041, IMG submission 125967) | Lab enrichment of tropical soil microbial communities from Luquillo Experimental Forest, Puerto Rico - flux8day.12C.oxic.44.000.178 | ecosystem: Environmental > Terrestrial > Soil >...
CATGCCGTAGTAGTCCTTCAACGCGTGCAGCCGCACCCAGGGCAGGCGATAGGCGCCGGTCACGAGGTCCTTGTAAAACGGTTGATGCTGATGCCAAAGAAGTACTACGCGTAAAACCGCCATATTACGTGTACGTTCACGCCCCCACGTGTGATGGGAATGCCGCAGTCTAGCATGGCACTGGATTGCAGCCTGTCTTCTGATTGGTACACTAGGAGCCTGTCGCCTGGCCCGGCCACCGCCGCAAGAATATGACTCAACCGACCGACACCGCCATCAGCATCGTTCGCGACGACGTTTCCCAGCTTTCGGATCGCGATCTTTATCTGTTCAACGAAGGCAGCCACTACCGCATCTACGACAAGCTGGGCGCGCACCTGGCAACGTCGGGCGGGGAGACGGGCACCAGCTTCGCGGTTTGGGCTCCGAACGCGCGCGAAGTGTCGGTGATTGGCAGTTTTAATCATTGGAATCCGCGGACGCACCGGCTGCGCCCGCGCGGCAGCTCGGGAATCTGGGAAGGTTTCATCGCGGGCGTAGGCAAAGGCAGCCTGTACAAGTACCACATCGAATCTCACCATCACGGATATCGTGCGGATAAGACCGATCCAATCGGCTTTTTCCAGGAGAAACCTCCGCGGACTGCTTCCGTCGTATGGGATCTCGACTACACCTGGAACGACGGCGACTGGATCGAACAGCGCGGAGCGCGGAACTCCGTCAAAGCGCCGGTCACGGTGTATGAAGTGCATTTGGGTTCCTGGATGCGTATCTCCGAGGACCACCATCGCCCCTTCACCTACCGTGAGATCGCGCCTCGGCTGGCGGAATACGTCAATCACATGGGCTTCTCGCATATTGAGCTTCTGCCCGTGATGGAGCATCCCTTTTACGGCTCCTGGGGATATCAGACCACCGGCTACTTCGCGCCGACGGCGCGCTACGGGACTCCGCAGGATTTCATGTACCTGGTGGATTACCTGCACCAGCACGGCATTGGCGTGATTCTCGATTGGGTGCCGTCGCACTTCCCTTCCGATGCGCACGGGCTGGCCTACTTCGACGGAACGCATTTGTTCGAGCACGCGGATTCACGCCAGGGTTTTCACCCTGACTGGAAGACACACATCTTCAACTACGGGCGCGCCGAGGTGCGCAGCTTTCTGATGTCGAGCGCGATGTTCTGGTTGGATCGCTATCACGCCGATGGCCTGCGCGTCGACGCCGTGGCTTCCATGCTGTACCTCGATTACTCGCGCAAGGAAGGTGAGTGGATTCCGAACAAGTACGGCGGCCGCGAGAATCTGGAAGCCATCGACTTCCTGCGCCGCTTCAACGAGGAAGCCTACAAGGAGCACCCGGACATTCAGACGATCGCGGAGGAGTCGACGGCCTGGCCCATGGTTTCGCGCCCGGTATACGTGGGCGGGCTCGGCTTCGGCATGAAGTGGGACATGGGCTGGATGCATGACACCCTGGCATATTTCCGTCACGATCCCATTCATCGCCAGTATCACCACAACCTGCTGACCTTCCGCATGCTGTATGGGTTCACGGAGAATTTCCTGTTGCCGCTTTCGCACGACGAAGTAGTGCACGGCAAAGGATCGTTGCTGAACAAAATGCCCGGTGACGAATGGCAGAAGTTTGCCAACCTGCGCCTGCTGTTTGCCTATATGTATGCGCAGCCGGGCAAGAAACTACTGTTTATGGGCGGTGAGTTTGGGCAGAGCAACGAGTGGTCCCACGATCGTTCTCTGGATTGGTGGCTGCTGCAGTTTCCGGTCCATCAGGGAGTACACCGCTGGGTCCGAGACTTGAACCATCTTTACCGAAACGAAAAATCGTTGCACGAGTTGGATACGGACTCGGCAGGATTTGAGTGGATCGATTGCAACGACGCACCGATGAGCGTGGTCACACTGCTGCGGAAGGGCAAGAATCCTCACCACCGCATGCTGGTCGTCTGCAACTTCACTCCCGTTCCCCACAAGAACTATCGCGTGGGTGTTCCCACTGGCGGGTGGTGGAAAGAAGTGCTCAACAGTGATGGCGCCGAATACGCAGGGAGCGGAATGGGCAACGCCGGCGGGGTCATGGCCGAGAAGAAAGAACAGCACGGCCGACCCTATTCCCTGGAACTCACGCTGCCGCCGCTCGGAGGCGTCTTCCTCCGCCCAGAGTAGGCTCGCCTGCCTGAAGATTTGGGTTGTTCCTGAATGTGTTACTTTAGGATCTTAGGAACCGTATAGGCGGCCAGCGCGATGCTGGCCAGGACCGATCCCAAGGGAGCGAACCGACGCGGATTCAAACGCAAGCTTTGCGCGTGTGCTTTCGCGAGAAGATTCTCGATCTGATCCAGCAATGTGATCGTAGCCGTTCCTTTGGCCAGAGCGGCATCCACGGAGTCGGGCTTGCTTTCCTGAAACGACTTGGCACCTGAAACCAGCAGAACCGGTAGTTCCGGACGCAACTTCTTTAACCTGGATGCCAGTTCCACTCCGGTCATTCCGGGCATCTCCAGGTCGGTTACGACGGCATCGACTTTCTTAGACAGGAAAAGTTTCAGGGCCTGGGCACCGCTGGACGCGACCGTCACCTCAAAGCCGTGGCTCCCCAGAAGGTTCTTGTAGAACTGCCGAAAGTCGCGGTCGTCATCCACGCACAACAGGCGCTTGCTCGACATGCCAGTGAACCCCCTGCAGTGGATATAGGGCCGGGGTACGTACTTTGCCGTAGTTAGCTGTGCAGGTTGATCGCCAAAGCAAACCATTTACACCACAGCCACTTACGATCCGCCTGTGGAAGAACTGCTTCGGCACTTTTGCTCTCAGGGTGGAAAAAGTGCCGAAGCTTGCGACTAAGGCTTCCAGTGGCCGATGTAGGCCAACAGGGTGTCGAGGTCTGCGTTTTTCAGGATTTCCGCCACCGCCACGTGATCCAGATGTGGCGCAATCGGCTTGGGATTTTCGGCGATGATCCAGCCCGTCACTGCGACGATCGCAGTGTCCGCTTTGAAGTCCACGGGGTCGACCTTATCGTAGGTATCGCTCGACTTGTGATGCACCTCGACGTAGTGCGAAAGGTCCACCCAGAGATCCAGTGCCGGAATGCCCTGCAACATGAACGGACCATGATCGGTGTCATAGGTGGTCTGCAGCGACAGGCCTCCTCCGCCGATGTCCTTCAACACGGCATCGCTAATGGGCTGCATCGCCTGTTGCAGGTCCTTGCGGCTTTGTAGCTTCCATCCCTTCGGGTGACCGGAGCCATTGTCAGTGTTCAGGACAGCGACGCACCTCGCCATCTCGGCGAGATGGGTTTGCGTGTAGGCGTACGATCCCAACAGCCCCTGCTCCTCGCCGCCCCACAGCGCGAAGCGGATGCTCCGGCGTGGAGCTTTGCCCATTCCAGCAATCGCGCGCGCGACGTCCAAAACCATGGCCGTTCCGGTGCCATTGTCCTGCGCGCCAGTGCCGTAATCCCATGAGTCGAGGTGGGCGCCCACCAAGATCCATTCGTCTGGGGATTCGCTTCCCCGAATTTCCGCGATGACGTTGTTGACCTGGGTTGGCCCGGAGGTCGTGTTGCGCAGTTCAAACCGCAACGTCACCGGTCCCTGCTGCAGACTGCGACGAATGAGCTGCGAGTCCTCCATGCCCAGCTGCGCGCCCGGCAGCACAAACAGGGTCGAGCCCCAGTTGGGATCCGTGGCGTTCAGGACGTTGTTGCGGTCGTGATCGGAGAACACGATCCCGAGCGCGCCGGCGTCGCTCAGTAAGGGGTACGACGCCTCGAGGCCAGGAAACGTCTTCTGCCAGTGGTCGCCGAGAATCTTGCCTTCATCCATGAAGACGATCTTTCCCTTGATCTTGCCAGCGATGGCTTTGAGGTGATCGGCGGAGACATCGTCCACCTCAATCACCTCGCCCTGGATCCCTCCCGCCGGAGTCGAAGGCGACCAGCCCAGCGATTCGATGTGCAGCGGACGCGCAACGGGTGTGATCAACTCGCCGCTAGCAGTACCGCGCACCCAGCCGTTGGCCATCGTGAAGGGCTCGAGCTTGACGTTTGCGATGCCATAGCTGCGGAACTTCGCAGCCGCCCACTCGGCCGCATGATTGTAGGCGGGAGAGCCGGTGAGGCGGCCGCCAAAGCCGTCGGAAAGTTCGCGCAAAGTCTTCATGCCCGGGCCGGTGTACACCGACCCGGTGAGTTGATCTGCGGCAGTACGCACGTCGCTGCTGACAGGAGCTTCGGCTGGTTGAGAAAGGGCCGCTCCCGTCAAGGGGAGCAGCAGGAGAAAGCACACAAGATTGCGACGAATCATCGCACCTTCCAGAAGTTGAAGTTTGAAGATCTACTCAGACTAACGTATATCCTGACCCGCTATCGGGACCGGGTCAGATTCTCACAATGCTGCGCATGATTAGACGCGAATGGTGCGACAGGGATAGCACACGGTTGTGGAACTCTGCCTTGGGCTCGGCTATCGGCATGCTAGACTCGATCTAGGCTTTATAACCCGCGTGCCATGCGGATCCTGACCCGCTATATTCTGAACGAAGTGGTCTCCCACGCCGCGGTGGGGATCGCCATTTTTACGTTCGTCCTGTTCACGAAAGACCTCGGGCACATTCTCGAGCTGGTGGTGCGCAACAGCGCCCCGCTCAGCAGCGTTCTCGAAGTCGTCGCCCTGAGCTTGCCGCTCGCCTTGACCATCACGATTCCGGCGGGCGTGCTGGTTGGGGTGCTGCTCGGCCTGAGCCGCCTTGCTGCCGACAGTGAGATCACCGCCATGCGCGCGAGCGGCATCGGCGTCTGGACGTTCCTTCGAGTCGTCGCGATCTTTGTGCTGGCCGCATGGCTGGTGGCGCTAGCGGATGGCGTGTACCTGGCGCCGGCTTCGCAGGCCGCTCTCGGGCGACTGCAGGACAGGCTCAAGTCGGCACAGGCTTCCTTTGAAGTCCAGCCTCGAGTTTTCTACGAAGGTTTCCCGAAGATCGTGCTCTATGTCCACGACGTGCACGGAAGTCAGCGCGCGGCCGTCTGGAAAGGCGTGTTTCTCGCCGACATCAGCGCGCCGGGCTCGCCGCGAATCTGGCAAGCCGAGCAGGGAGTGCTGGTCAGCGAAGGGCCCACGCAGCTCCACCTGCACCTGATTAACGGTTCCACCCACGAGACCGACCCCAAGGCTCCCGAGCATTATCAGATCTCCAGCTTCCAGCAAACCGACATTCCGATTGAAGTTCCCGCCGCCGACAAGCAGGAGAGCGAACCGGTCCCCATTGGCGAGATGAGTACGCCGAAGCTGCCGCAGGCAGCTCGCACGGCCAACGCCACCGCGGCACGGCTTTTTCTCATCGAATTTCATCATCGCATGGCATTGCCTACGGCCTGCGTAGTGCTGGCCCTGGTCGGCATTCCCCTGGGACTTTCGTCCAAGAAGGGCGGCAAATCTTCCGGATTCGTGCTCGCGATCGGCCTGGTTTTCCTTTACTATTCCGCGTCGCTGATCGGACTCTCGCTGGCGCGCCAGGGGCGCGTCTCGCCCGGACTTGGAGTCTGGTTCGCCGACATCCTGTTCTTATTGGGCGGAGCGTTTCTGTTGTGGCGGGCGGAGCGGCGTCCGCTGGAAGCATCGCAGTGGCTCTCCCTGAAGAACCCTTTTCGCAGGGCCGCGGATGTTCAGGTGAGCCCAGGAACGGCGCCTCGGGGAGGCACGGTCTTTGAGCGAGCCTCTTCGCGCCGGCGGCTGTCGGGTATCGATTTCCCCACCCTTCTCGACGACTACGTGCTGCGCGATTTCTTCGCCTACCTCGGCATGATCATGGCGGCATTCCTCACCCTGATGCTGGTGTTCACCCTGTTCGAGTTGCTGACCGACATCATGCGCAATCACATCTCCGCGCTAGTGGTGGGCGACTACCTGCTAAACGTCGTTCCCTACTTCATTTACAACCTGGCGCAGTATGGTGTGCTGTTGGCTGTGCTCATCACCTTCGGCCTCATGCAGCGCTCGAACGAGGTCACGGCCATCAAAGCAACGGGCATCAGCATTTACCGTTTTATTGTTCCCATACTCTTGATTTGCGCGGTCCTTGCCGCCGGCCTGTTCTTCTTTGACCAGATCTATTTGCCGCGTGCCAACAAACGCCAGGACGCCCTGCGCAACCAGATCAAGGGCAAGCCCGCACAGACCTATTTGCGCCCGGACCGCAAATGGATTTTCGGCGAGCACAACGACATTTACTACTACCAGTTCTTCGACCCCGAACAAAACCAGTTCGCCAGCATCTCGGTCTTCCAGTTCGATCCCCGCAGCTTTGCGATCACGCAGCGTGCCTACGCCGAGCGGGCGCACTGGTCTGAAATCACGCAGCGCTGGATTTACGAGCAAGGCTGGGCCCGCAAACTGAATGGCGACAGCATCGAGAGTTACCGCCAGTTCGACGTCACCGCCTTCGCGCAATATAGCGAACCGCCCATGTATTTCAAGAAAGAGGTCAAGCAGTCGTCCGAGATGAGTTTCGAGGAACTGCGGCGCTACGTTCACGACCTGCAGCAGAGCGGCTTTGACGTAGTGCGTCTTCGCGTGCAGTTGCAACGCAAACTGGCCGTGCCCGTCGTGACCCTGGTGATGGGAGTTCTGGCGATTCCTTTCTCTCTTTCGGCAGGCAAGCGAGGCGCCGTCACCGGCGTTGCCGTGGCGGTCGGGATCGCGGCGGTCTACGAGGTTGTATCTCGCCTGTTCGAGTCCATGGGGAACCTGAGCCAGTTGCCGCCCGGGCTGGCCGCCTGGTCCCCCGATATCATCTTTGCTTTGCTAGGTGCTTACCTCATCCTGAGGGTGCCGACCTAGGACAACACTAGTGCGCAACAATGCCGTATGGGCCGCCACTTCCCGGTACCGTCAACTGCGGAAGGGCGGAAAGGCTACCGGTTGATCCGTTCAGGAAGTAGCTTGAGATCGTGTTGCCGCCCAGGTTGGAAGTAAACAGCCAGAAATTCCCATCCGTGGTTCCATCCGATCGGATTGTAAAAGCCACCGGCCCCGTCCCCGTTGAGACCGCTCCTCCGTTGGGACCGACCGCGGTTAGCGTTCCCGTCACATGGTTCAGGGTGTAGCCCAGGACCTGGCCTCCGTCGTGCGCGAGCACGTACACATACTTTGCGCTGGGGTCGCTTAGCATCGCGATCGGCCCGGTACCGGTTCCGATGATTCCCGCCCCAGTCACTGCAACCAGACTGCCATCGCTGTTGATCATGAATTCGTAGATGTCGTTGGTGCCTTCATTGCCCACATAGAGGAAATTAGAAACGGGGGGTGAGAACACCACTTGAGGGCCGGTGCCCACGGTTACGAACTGTCCAGGAATCGGGCTCAGGTTTCCGCCGGAGTCGTAGGCAAAACCGACTACCGTGTTGTTTTGAAAGTCCGTCACGTAGACGAAGCTGCCCTGATTGCTTACCGCAACCGAAGTCGGTTGGGGAATATTCGTCCCCGGGGCCGCTGGCGGGACGGGAATCGCATTGACCGAAAGCGCCGTCAGTTTACCGGATGCCACCCCGAACACGACCAGCACTCCAGGCGCGCGCATGCCGTTCTGATTGGAACCGGAGCACGTCGCGGAGCCATCCGCGTTGTAGAAGGCTTGACTCGCGACAAACAGGAACTTCCCACTAGGATCCAGAGCCAAACCAACCGGGCTCAGGGTCGCGCAACCCGTCAAATCAATCACGGGGGTCTGTGTTTTGTAGGCAGGCATCGACGTCAAACCGATGCTCGAGATTGCCCCGCCCTTGCCGATCGAGAATGCGCCGACGTCGCCATTTTTCTTGCTGTTGTCGGTTCCAGTGTCAAGAGGGTTGCCGTAGTCCGCCACGAAGGCGAAGGTGTTGGTGGAGTCGAAGATCATGTTGCGCGGCTGCGTTCCGGTGTTGGCGCTCTTGCCGGTCGGTGTCAGCGCCCCGTTGGAAGAATTCAGTGTTCCCTTTCCAAGGTCCACGCTGTAGGCGGTCAACACACCCGGAGCATTTCCGCTAGCTAAATAGACGAATCCCGTTCTCCCCGAACCCCCACATCCCGCCAATCCCAACCATCCAAGTACTGCAAGCACGCCCCAAAGCCAGCCAGACCTCATCAAGATTCTGTTCTCCCATTTTAAGGATTACGAACGCAAGGCCACTGTTGTCGGCCTCAAGCAGTTCAATTTTGAGGGCTTGATTCCCTCAATGGTGTATCAGGAATTTCCCGGAAGAGCAAACTACCACAGGACTTATTGGAATCCGGGGAAGCGATTTGAGTTGCCCGGGAGCACGGAGACATGAGAGCGAACCGGGACCTGGAGACAATTGCGAATTTGTGATCGGATAATTTCGGAATTGGAGGCTGCGTGATAGGACCCAATGCCAAGATCGCAAACCGCAAACTACAAATCAAAAATCCCCTCAGCTCGCCCGCACGGAAGCACCTTCGGCCTTCGGCGCCTCGATCGGATGCGCTGCCTCCAGCGGGAGCCGGATCTCGACCATGAGTCCGCCTTGCGGACGGTTTGCGGCCCGCACTGTGCCCCCGTGCAAACGCACCGCACGTTCGGTGATGGCCAATCCCAGGCCCACGCCGCCGGTCTGGCGGCCGCGCGCGTCGTCGAGACGGTAGAAGGGCCGGAACAACTTATCCAATGCTTCTTGCGGAACGCCAGGGCCCTGGTCGGTGACCCGCACCACGGCTTGCCCGCCGAATTCTCCGGACTCACAAGCCAGGCGGATCTCCACCTCGGTTCCCTCGTGCGTGTACCGCGTCCCGTTGCGCACGACGTTCTCAATGGCGCTGTGCAACAACGACGCGCTGCCCAGCACCGTGACCTCGTCCTGGATCACGCAGACGACGCGGCAGTGACGGCTCTGCGCTTCGAAATCGGCATCGACCGTGATATCTCGAATCAGTTCATCCAGCGAAATTTCGGTGCGGCGCAATCCCTCTTCGCCACCTTCCAGGCGGGCGAGGGTCAGCAGTCGTCCGATAAGTTCGTTCAGGCGGTTGGCTTCCCGCTCGATTCTCTCCAGCGCGCCGAACGCGTCCGGGCCGCTTCGTTGCGTAGCCAGGCCCAGGGCCACACTCAGCCGCGCGAGCGGAGACCGCAATTCGTGCGAAATGTCGTTGAGCAGGCGGGCCTGGGCACTCATTAGATCCTGCAGGCGGCCAGCCATGGTGTTGAAGTCGCGAACCAGTTCGGCGATTTCATCGCGGCGTCCACCCCGCGGAGCCTCTGCGCGCGCGTTCAGATCGCCTGCGGCCAGCTGTTGGGTGGCGGCGCGCAGCCGCCTTACGTCCGAGGTCAGATATCCCGCGAGCAGGTAACACACGAGGCCCGAGACCAACACGGCCAGGAACAGAATCACGAGTCCCGTCCACGGTGGCTTTTGCCGCAGCAAGGGCAGCCATGGCCGGGGCGGCACTTCGGCGACCATGAGGTAACGCTTGCCCTGGCTCGTTGAAATTTCCTGCCTTACAAAGCGCCGCGCCGAGAAGTGCGCCGGCCAGCCGATTCCTTGTGGGTCTTGCCCATGAGTCAGCCGTTGTGCCCATGGCGCAGCGTTGCGCCCGGAGAGTTCGTGCCCCTGCTCATCAAAGAGAAACGCCTGCAGCTTGAGCGTGCTCCTGAACTGATCGGTTCGATGGGCAAGTCCCTGCGACCCGCCTCCTTCGTAGGCTTGCACCAATTGCTCGGCGATATGACTCTTGATGTATTCCCAGAACGGAGACTCCGTTTGTGGGCGGAAGGCCACGGTGGCGACCACCACCAGGGCCACGATCAGCGCCTGCGCCAGCCAGAACGAAAGAAAGATCTTCAGGAAAAGGCTTTTCATCGGGATCCGCTTCGAGCCTTCTCGCGCGGTCTGGCAAAAATATACCCCACTCCGCGTACGGTTTTGATGTGCTCAACTTCGTCGTTATCGCCCAGCTTCTTGCGCACCTTGCTGACGTGCATGTCGATACTGCGATCGAACGGCGAGAACTTGCGGCTCAGCACGGCGCTGACCAGTTCCTCGCGCGTCACCACCCGCCCCGCCTCGCGCAACAACACCTCCAGCAGGTTGAACTCCACCGAGGTCAAATCGACCGGCTCACCCGCGTGCTTGACGGTGCGGGTCGCAGGATCCAGTTCGATGTCCCCGATGCGCAGGACTTCCGGCGGCGGAGCAACGCCAACCCGCCGGTCCGTACCCGCGCGCCGCAGCACGGCCCGGATACGCGCCACCAACTCCCGCGGGTTGAAGGGTTTCGGGAGATAGTCGTCGGCTCCAATCTCCAGTCCAACAATGCGGTCTACGTCCTCGCCTCGTGCCGTGAGCAGCAGGATCGGGATTCGTGAGGTCGCCCGGATGCGGCGCAAAACATCAAATCCACTCATTCCGGGAAGCATGACGTCCAGGACAACCAGCAAGTAATTGCCGGTTAGCGAGCGTTGCAGGCCGGTTTCCCCGTCGTGCACCGCCTCCACGCGGAACCCTTCTGGCGCGAGATATTCGCTGACCAGGCCGCACAACTCAATGTCATCATCCACGATCAGGATGCGGTCCATTCCGTCCCTATTCTGACACCACCTTTTCGGCGTCGTGGTAAAGAATTGTCAACCCGAGTCTATTGACAAAACTTTACTAGGGTTGACCGACTCTTTACTGCCAATTCCGGCCGTCCGTGTTTCCATAGCTGCAAGCCATTTCAGACCCCGGAAGGCAAGACCGGGGCGGGAGGGAGTCCCAATGCAACTCAATCGATTCAAGACCGTCGCTGCCGTGCTGGCGATTGCTCTTTGCGCCACAGTGGCCTTTTCCCAGAGCGTAGTGAAAGCGTCGCATGGCATGGGCCGTTTTGGCGGGCACGGCTTTGGCCCAGAAATGTTTGGCTTCAACGCCGACTACCTCGATCTCAGTGATGCCCAGATGTCGCAAATGAAAGACATCCTGACCAAGGAGAAGCCGACCATCCAGCCCCTGATGCGGCAGTTGATGCAGGGCCACCAGCAGATGCAGCAACTCGAACAGGCAGGTGGGTTCGATGAAGGGAAGGTACGCGCCGTAGCCAGCCAGCAGTCACAGGCCATGACCGAGTTGATGGTGCAGAAAGAACGCATCAAGTCGGAACTGATGACCGTGCTCACTCAGGACCAGAAAGACCGCCTGGCCAAGGTCCAGGCCCGCCGCCAGGCGCGCATGCAGAAGCATCTGCAGGGCGCCCAGGCCGCGCCCCCAGCTCAGTAACGAGATGCCGCTTGCGAGGGGCGGGCGTTTCGCTCCTCGCGTGCACAACCTTCTATCCGGCCGTGGGTTCGATTCCCACAGCGGATCTTAGAAAGGCAGGGTTGACCATGGCCACGGCTTCCACCAACGAAGAACTCATTCAGGCAGTCGCTGCGGAAATGTCCGCGGGTATCGAGTGGGCGGTCGGCGCATGGATTACCGAGATTGAAGCCGCTCTCGACGACCCTGGCTTGACCACTTTCGGCCGGCTGCGTGCGGTGCAGGAGGTTGTTCACCGGTACCGGACTGCGGGCAAGCCGCTCGCGCGCCGCGATGAATTCGTCGCCTAAATCCCTGAAGGGGCCAGCGAAATGAACAGCGAAGTGGTCTATTCCGTTCTTATGGGCATGGGGTGGTTCTTCCTGGTCGGCTGGGCCGTCGCCCTGGTGGTGACCTGCGCTTCAGTCTTCAGGCAAGATCACGGAATTCAGTTCGCTGGACTCTCGGAGAAGGTTCGCGGGGCCATCAAGGGTGGGCCCGGCCATTGAGGGAGCCGTTCTAGCTAGTGCTTCGGGTCGAATGTGAACTCGACCTGGGTTTTGGTTTCGGTGTCCGCGGGAGCGTACTTCCAACGTTTGACAGCCGCGCTGGCGGCTTCCACCAGGACCGGGTTTCCGCCCACGGGCACCACCGAATCCACGGTTCCCTTCGGGGAAATAACAATCTCCAAGCGCACAATACCGCCAATATGAGCTTCTCGCAGAGTCATGGGATAACCCGGCGCTTCCTTATAAACGAGCTTGCGAACTGTCTTGGTTTCCGCGTGGCTGGCGGGCGCCAGCGTCGGCAGTAACGCAAGACAGAGACTCACCAGGACCGAATAACGGCTCAGGGTGCGCCACCATGCCGAAAATGACTGTGTTGAATGCAATGCCACCCTCTGTATACACGTCGTTCCCCTTGGTTCGGCCCAGTGTGAAGTTATGCCACGGTTCTGTCAGTGCGCAAGGTTACCAACGTACTTGGGTTGCGGAGGTGGTCCCGACGCGTGGTCGATGACGGCCGGTCTAGTTGCAAACAATCCCTGACAACCGCCTGCACCGGGCGCTGCTAAAATCGCATCTATTACACGATGCTGCCCAAGAGCCTGCGCCCCCTCTATCCCTACGTGAAGAAGTACCGCCGGGGCTTCCTGGTGGGCACGGTCTGCGTGCTGCTGCTGAATGGGATCGCGGTTCAGTTTCCCCAGGTCATTCAACGAGCCATCAATTACCTCGACCACGGGGGCCGGTCAACGGGACAACTCGGGTTCTACGCCCTGCTGCTCGTCGCCATCGCCGCCGGCAAAGGCATCTTTCAGTTCCTTACCCGCTGGATTGTCATCGGCATCTCGCGCGACATCGAGTTTGACCTGCGCAACGATCTGTTCCAGCACCTGGAACAGCTTTCTTATCCCTACTATCAGCGCACTCGCACCGGCGACATCATGGCCCGCGCCACCAACGACCTGAACGCCGTACGTATGCTGCTCGGCCCCGCCATCATGTACTCGGCCAACACGCTGGTGTTCACCGCCGGCGCGCTGATCTACATGTTCAAGATCAGCCCCAGGCTGACGCTTTACACCTTCCTGCCACTGCCGGTTGCGTCAATCGTCATTCAATATTTTGGCCACCAGATCCATGAGCGCTTCGAAAAAATCCAAGCCATGTTTTCCGAGATCTCGGCCCGCGCCCAGGAGAATTTCTCGGGCGCTCGGGTGATTCGTGCCTACGTGCAGGAGAACGCCGAGGTCCGCCAGTTCGAAACGGCCAATACCGAATACATCGCGCGCAGTCTGCCCTTGGCGCGCCTGATGGGACTGCTGTGGCCAACTCTGGAATTGACCCTGGGGCTGGCGGTCGTGCTCGTGCTTTGGCTGGGCGGACGCGAAGTCCTGCTGAAGCGGATCGACATCGGCGCCTTCACCGCTTTCTTCACGTACATGATACAGCTCACCTGGCCCGTCATCGCTCTCGGCTGGGTGATCAACATCTTCCAGCGCGGAACTGCCTCGCTGAAGCGCATCAACGAAATCATGCAGGAGAAGCCCGAGATCAACGACGACCCGGCTGTGCTGGCCATGGCGGAGCAAGACGAAGTGCGCGGCGAAATCGAATTCCGCGGTCTGAATTTTGGTTACAACGGTACGCCGGTGCTGCACGGCATCAACCTGAGCATCCCGGCTGGCACGAGTCTAGCAATTGTGGGCCCAACCGGCTCCGGGAAAACCACGCTGGTCGATCTGATCCCGCGCGTCTACGACGCCGAGCCCGGAACGGTGTTGATCGACGGCAAGCCCATCCGCGAGTTTCCCATCGACTTCCTGCGACGGAACATCGGCTTTGTGCCGCAGGAGACCTTCCTGTTCAGCGACACCATCCGCGAGAACATTGCCTTCGGAGTCGAAGCCGCAACCGACGAGTCCGTTCGCGAGGCCGCCGACGGCGCAAACATCGCAGCCGACATCGAAGGCTTCCCCGAACAGTACGCAACGGTCGTGGGCGAACGCGGGCTGACCCTGTCAGGCGGACAGAAACAGCGCACCGCCATCGCCCGCGCCCTGATCCGCAATCCGCGCATCCTGATTCTCGACGATGCGCTGTCCAGCGTTGACACTCAGACCGAGGACAAGATTCTGAATCATCTGCGCGAAATCATGCAGGGCCGCACGACCATCTTCATCTCGCATCGCGTCTCGACTGTGCGCAACGCCGACCGCATCGCCGTGTTGCACGGCGGACGCATCGTGGAACTGGGCACGCACGACGAACTCATCGCCCGCGAAGGCTACTACACCGATCTCTACAACAAGCAATTGCTGGAAGAAGAACTGGCCGAGGTGTAGCGAAGAGCCAAGAGCTAACAGCTAAGAGCCGCCTCCATGATCCGCATTCCGACGCCCGAATTGCTCGACACCGACGCCGGAACGCCCGCCGAAGTGGGCGCGTCCCTCAACGATCTGCGCCGCATCAACCGCTGGTTCGGCGGAACCAGCACGACGGTGGACCTGGTTCGGAGAGTTGCGGATTGCGATAGAGGGACGAGCAGCCTTTCGCTTCTCGAAATCGCCGCCGGCTCCGGATACGTTCCTTGCACCGCGCGCGACCGCCTGGCTCGACATGGAATTCGCCTGAATCTGACACTGCTCGACCGCGCCGCTTCCCACCTTGGCTCAGTACGGATGAACAGCGACGGCGCAGTCGTTGCCGACGCCTGCCAACTTCCCTTCCGCGATTCAAGCTTTGACCTGGTGAGCAGCAATCTTTTCCTTCACCATCTGGCTCCCGACGAACTGGTCACTTGCGTGCGCGAAAGTTTGCGCGTTTGCCGCAGGGCTGTGCTGATCAACGATGTCCTTCGGCACCCCATGCATCTCGCCCTGGTGTATGCCGGAATGCCGCTCTACCGCAGCCGCCTCACGCGCCACGATGCGCCGGCTTCGGTCCTGCAGGGCTACACGCGGGAAGAAATGCTGGCCTTGCTTCAGCGAACCGGCGCGGCTCGTATCGAAATGAAGAGCTACTATCTTTTCCGGATGGGAGTGATTGTGTGGAAGCAGTAGAGCGACACCTGGCTGATAGCTTGTGGTTGTGGCTAGGAGCCAAGAAAAACCTAAGCACTAGACGCCTTGCCGGTGCGGCGGCGGCGAAGCGTGCCGCGGCTGGTGACGCTTAACTTCGCATGTCTTAACTTCGCATGGATGTACGCACACAACCCTCACTCCGCGCCTTCGACCTTGCCGTCATCGGCGGCGGCCCTGCCGGAACCTCGGCGGCTATCACGGCCGCTCGCACAGGTGCGGGCGTCGTTCTCCTCGAACGAGGCCGCCTTCCCCGGCAGCGCGTCTGCGGTGAATTCGTCTCGGCCGAGTCGCTCGACCTGCTAAGGGATCTGCTGAGCGATACGAATTCTGATCTGCTTTCCAGCTCGCCACGCATTGCCAAAGCTCGTCTCTTTTTCGACGGACAAACCGTCTCCGCCCCGATTGATCCACCCGCCGCCAGCGTCGCCCGCTTCGATCTGGACTTCGCCCTCTGGCATGCGGCCGAAGGGGCAGGCGTGTGCGCTCGGCTCGAAACCTCGGTCGATCGCATCGCCGGGGATGGCCCGTTCACGCTCTCGACCTCAGCCGGCGAATTTTCTGCCAGGGCGCTCATCGATGCCAGCGGCCGCTGGTCGAACCTGCGCAACTTCTCGGCGAACGGAAATCGCACGACGGGAAGCAAATGGCTGGGCTTGAAAGCGCACTATGCCGAGCCAGACCCGCCGCCTTCGGTCGATCTTTACTTCTTTGCAGGGGGATATTGCGGAGTGCAACCGGTGACGCTGACGGACG
>Ga0182041_10000757_pt1 | contig 15609 bp, 12 predicted proteins | sample flu12Cox44000178_FD_125967 | JGI IMG/M metagenome (GOLD analysis project Ga0182041, IMG submission 125967) | Lab enrichment of tropical soil microbial communities from Luquillo Experimental Forest, Puerto Rico - flux8day.12C.oxic.44.000.178 | ecosystem: Environmental > Terrestrial > Soil >...
CCGTTAGTTCTCCGGCAGAACACGCGAAAAAGCTCCATTACGGGCAAGGAAGCACCCCCAACGAGGAGGGTTAACGATGATCCGCAGAATTTTAATCCTTGGTGCGTCGTACGGATCGTTGTTCGGCACCAAGCTCCTGATGGCGGTTCATGACGTAACTTTTGTCTGCCGCCGCGCTACGGCCGAGCTGATCAACTCACGGGGCACAGAGGTCTGTCTGCAGCTCAGGGGCGAGACCGCCCCCCGCCGCATCCGCTCGACTGAGCTGTCGGGCCGCCTCAACGCCAAAACACCGGAGATGGTCGCTCCATCTGATTATGACCTCGTCGTTCTGGCGATGCAGGAACCACAGTACCTGCACCACGCGGTGCGTGCCCTTCTGAATGGGATCGGAGACGCGCGCGTGCCGTGCCTTTCGCTGATGAACATGCCACCACTCCCCTATCTAAAGCGCATCGCCGGGATTGATCCAGTTGCCGCCGAAGCAGCTTACACGGACGCGCGTGTCTGGGATCGGTTGGATCCATCCCTTATGACGTTATGCTCGCCTGATCCGCAAACGAGGCGTCCCTCAGATGAACCGGCTAATGTGCTCGCCGTCAACTTGCCGACCAATTTCAAAGCGGCGACCTTTGCCTCCATGGTACACAACAAGATTCTGCGTCAGCTCGAGCATGACATCGACGCTGTCACGCTCAACGGCAAGGATGTGCCGGTAAAACTGCGCGTGCACGATTCTTTATTCGTGCCATTCGCCAAGTGGCCCATGCTGCTCACCGGCAATTACCGCTGCGTCACCGCGGGCGAGCCGATTTCTATCCGTGAATCCGTGCAGTCTGATCTCGCGCTGTCCTCCGAGATCTATTCGGCGGTGGAGTCGATCGTGCTCCGCTTGGGCGGCAGGGCCGACGACCTCGTCGGGTTTGATAAATACTTGGCTGCGACCGACAAGCTCATCGCTCCATCTTCGGTAGCGCGGGCAATCGCTGGCGGCGCTACAGCGGTCGAGCGCGTTGACAAGCTCGTTCAACACATCGGCCGTCGTTGCGGCGTCGCGCATCCGGCCATTGACCGCACTGTCGCGTTAATTGATGCCGCACTCGCGCGCACGAAGCTTTCTGCCGCCTAAGTTGGCGGCCTACTTTCTCACAAATTCATCAAAGGGAGTTGCAAATGTCAGGATTTATCGGACTTGCGGTACCTGGTCCCTCGAACATGCCGTTCCGGATCCGGCAGGCCATGGACATTGCGCTCGAAGATCATCGCGCACCTGACTTTCCGAAGTTCACGCTGCCGCTGTTTGCCGATCTGAAAAGGATCTTCCAGACGAAGAGCGGCCAAGTCTTTCTTTTTCCGGGCTCCGGTACTGGCGGCTGGGAATCTGCCATCGCCAACACGCTGTCGCCCGGCGACAAGGTGTTGGCCTCCGTATTTGGCCAGTTCTCGTTATTGTGGGTTGATCTCTGCCAGCGCTTTGGCCTCAACGTCGACGCTATCGATGTCGAATGGGGTAAGGGCGTGCCGCTCGAGAAATACCTGCAGCGTCTGGCCGCGGACAAGGAACACAAGATCAAGGCCGTGCTGGTCACGCACAACGAGACAGCGACGGGAGTCACGTCCGATGTCGCTGGCGTGCGCAGGATTCTCGACGAGCTCGATCATCCGGCCATGCTGTTTGTCGACGGCGTGAGCTCTATCGCCTCGATCGACTTCCGCATGGACGAGTGGGGCGTGGACGTGGCGGTGGCTGGCTCACAGAAGGGCTTCATGCTGCCGACGGGTCTCGCCATCGTCTGCGTTAGTCAAAAGGCACTGAAAGCTGGCGAAACGGCGAAGCTGCCGCGCTGCTTTTTCGATTATCGCGACATGATCAAGACCAATGCGCAGGGCTATTTCCCCTATACTCCGGCAGCGACGCTGTTGCGCGGCCTTCGAGTCTCGGTCGACATGCTGCTCGAAGAGGGTTTGGAGAATGTCTTCGCCCGCCATAGCCGACTGGCCAGCGCCGTGCGCGCGGCTGTGGAAGCATGGGGTTTGCGCACATGCGCACAGGGGCCTGAATGGTACTCCGACACAGTGACGGCAGTCGTTGTACCGGAAGGCTTCGATGCCAATGACGTCATCAAGACGGCCTATTACCAGTACGATCTGTCGCTCGGTACAGGTCTCAATAAGGTCAATGGCAAGGTCTTCCGCATTGGCCATCTCGGCTGGCTCAATGACATAATGGTGATGCAGACACTCGGCGGCGTCGAACTCGCGATGCGCGACGTCGGCATTCCGTTCGAACCGGGCGCGGGTGCCGGCGCTGCGGTACGCTATCTCTCCGACACCGGCCGGGCCATGGATCGCAGCCGAATAGATTTCACGGCCTTAAGCACCGCATCGGCGGCCATTCTCCGGGCACGGGACCGGCTTGGGGCGGATACGGCGGCCCCACCCTGCCGATTCCGCGCAACGACGCTGGCCAAGGACACGACTAATCGAACAGCTCAATGTCAGCTGCGCTTTAGTGAGAGGCTACAAAATGAAGTCCGTCAAACTGGTCTCTTCAGCGGAACGGACCCCGGCGTTCAACGGTGATTATACGATCAAAGCGTCGGATCCCGAGCTGTGGGCCGCGATCGAAGGCGAACATCGACGCCAGCACGATCACATCGAACTCATTGCCTCGGAAAACTACGTCAGTCCCGCCGTCATGCAGGCGCAAGGATCGCAACTGACCAACAAGTACGCTGAGGGTTATCCCGGTAGGCGTTACTATGGCGGCTGCGAATTCGTTGACATTGTCGAACAACTTGCGATTGATCGGGTCAAGAATTTGTTCGGCGCCGAATACGCCAATGTGCAACCGCACTCCGGATCTCAAGCCAATCAGGCGGTGTATCTAGCTGCTCTCAAGCCCGGCGACGTGATTCTCGGCATGTCTCTTGCACACGGTGGTCATCTGACTCACGGCGCCCCGGTCAATGTGAGCGGTAAACTGTTTCGAGCGCTGGGGTACGGACTTGATCCGGACACGGAGGAAATCGACTACGACTCTATCCAGCGACTCACTGAGGAGCACAAACCGAAGATGATCGTCGCCGGCGCGTCAGCCTACTCGCGTGTCATCGACTGGAGACGATTCCGCGAGATCGCGGATTCGATCGGCGCTTATCTGTTCGTCGACATGGCTCATTATGCCGGTCTGGTGGCAGCGCAACTCTACCCAAATCCAGTTGGAATCGCCGACTTCGTTACAAGTACGACGCACAAGACGCTGCGCGGCCCGCGCGGTGGCTTCATCCTCGCGGCCGAGCAGCACGCGAAGGCACTCAATTCGATTGTGTTTCCGGCGCTTCAGGGTGGGCCATTAATGCACGTTATTGCCGCCAAGGCGGTAGCTTTCAAAGAAGCGCTCGATCCGAAGTTCAAAGACTATCAGAAGCAAGTCCTACAGAATTCGCGCACGATGGCGGGCGTACTCACGGAACGCGGTCTGCGGATCGTGTCCGGCGGGACGGATTGTCACATGTTTCTAGTCGATCTTCGATCAAAGAATATTACTGGAAAAGACGCTGAGGCCGCACTCGGTGGCGCACAGATCACGATCAATAAGAATGCAATTCCGCAGGATCCAGAAAAGCCCACAGTAACCTCGGGGTTGAGGGTTGGAGCGGCGGCTATGACGACGCGCGGTTTTGGTGAACCCGAAGCTGTTACTGTTGCCCATTTTGTGGCTGACGTGCTGGATGCTCCGGCTGACACCGCCGTTATTGCGCGCGTAAGCGACAAGGTTCAGGCGCTCTGTGACGCGTTTCCAGTATACGGCAACGGGCGATCTTAACCCGTCCAGGTCGTGGGGACGGTAGCAATGCAGCACACTATCGTGTTTCTCGACCGCGACACCGTTGGCGCCAAGCTGCGGCAACCAAATTTCCCACACTCTTATAGAGAATATGCCGACACGCCGGTCGCCTGTATCCTTGACCGGCTCAGGGACGCAACGATCGCTATTCTGAATAAGGTGCCAATGCGTGCGGAAACGCTCGCGCACCTGCCCAAGCTCAAATTAATCGCCGTTGCGGCAACTGGCACCGACATCCTTGACAAGCTGTATTGCCGGCAGAACGGAATTACTGTGGTTAATATCCGGCATTACGCGTTCAATACTGTACCTGAACATGTCTTCGCGTTGATCTTTGCGTTGCGACGAAACCTGATCGCTTATCGCGAGGACGTGCGCAACGGCGCATGGCAGCGCGCTAGCCAGTTCTGCTTCTTTCCGCATCCGATCCGCGATATCGCCGGCTCGACGCTCGGAATTATCGGTTTCGGTGAGCTTGGCAAGTCTGTTGCTAGGCGCGCGGAAGCTCTCGGGATGCAGGTATTGGCGACCGATGTCGTTGCGCAGCCAGGGCTTGTCGATCTTTTCACCATTCTTAAAGAAAGCGACATCGTCACCCTTCATGTTCCCCTCACGCAGCAGACTCGCAACCTGATCGGCTCTAACGAACTGGCGATGATGCGTCGTGATGCCATCCTCATCAACACGGCCCGAGGCGGCCTCGTGGACGAACAGGCCTTGGCACTTGCATTGAAGACTGGTGTGATCGGGGGTGCCGGTTTCGACGTCCTCAGCAGCGAACCGCCGAAAAATGGCAATGTGCTACTGGGAATCGATCTGCCAAATTTCATCGTGACACCGCATATCGCTTGGGCCAGTCAAGAAGCGATGCGGATTTTGGCGGATCAGTTAGTTGATAACATCGAAGCCTTCGTGGCCGGAAAACCGCAGAACGTGGTGTCAGATTAGAAGCATTATGAAACGACTGCTTTTACTACTCGATTCCGATCCGATGCCGAACGCCTACGACACTATTGTGGGTTATGACGGAGGCGCCGATCACATCGTGGGCTATGGCGGGATCACGCCTGGCAACGTCGGCGCTTTGATTGATGGTGCAGTCTTCACCCGAGGACCGAGTGAAAAGAAGCATACGGCGGTCTTCATCGGCGGCGCCAACATGGCAGCTGGAGAGAAGCTACTCGCGGCAGTAACAAAACGCTTTTTTGGAAATTTTCGCGTGTCGGTGATGCTGGATAGCAATGGTTCAAATACCACGGCTGCCGCAGGAGTTGCGCAGATTGCAAAGGCGGTAGCTCTCGCAGGCAAGAAGGTGGTGGTGCTTGCCGGTACCGGACCGGTCGGCCTTCGTGCCGCGGCGCTTTTCGCTAAGGAAGGAGCGCAAGTAAGCCTGACCTCGCGAGACAAACAGCGCGCAGCAGCGGCGTGCCATTTGATCCAGGCACGCTTTGGAGTATCGCCGATCCCACTTTTGGCTGTCGATAATAACGCGCGCGGTGCGACCATCCGCGGGGCAGACATCGTCTTCGCAGCCGGGGCTATTGGCGTCGAGTTACTGGAGGAACGTCACTGGCGAGACGAATCGACTATCGGACTAATCGCCGACTGCAATGCGCAGCCGCCGCTCGGGGTCGGAGGAATCGACGCAACTGACAAGGGCAATACCCGTCAGCAGAAGCTTGCCTTCGGTGCGCTCGGGATCGGCGGGCTCAAGTTGAAATTGCACCGCACCTGCATCGCGCAACTCTTCCAAAGCTCAGATCAAGTGCTGGACGCCGAAGAGATTTACGCCTTGGCTAAATCCATGACGTGATGAGCAACGATCTCGTGGCTCCGGACGATATACCTCGCGACCGACTCGAACATCGTCAGGGCTGTCGAACCGGTGGTGAAACGCCCCGGTCCAACCAGAGAAGCTCTCTACCAATCACCGGTTCCAAGGAAGACCCATTACATGCCACCCGCAGTAACCGCCCGGGTACATGCTATAGCCGATGGGACAGCAGCCAGAGGTACAATTGAAGTGCTCGCACTGATAGAACCGTTCAGCGGCGTTATTCCGATAGGGTCCAAAAGCGTAATAACCATAGCCGCCTGGGACATAATGTGCGGAAGCCCCAGCCGTCATTGAGTACAGGAATCCAGCCGCGATTGCGGCAGTCGCCAGCGTTCTCATTAGCGCCCCCTAGCTTTCCGAGTCACCGTACAAGGCTCGTTGATTTTTGAGTTCTGCGCAAGCGAGAGATGGTTCCGGACTTCCGCTTCGTTTAGGGACCGGGGCAGTCCAGGGCGACCGGTCCAGGCGCGGTCCGAAGCCCCAGCTCCGGCGGCCATTTTTACGAATGCGCTGTGACGGAGGTTACTGCCCGGGCTGCGAATCAAGTTAGCCGGCATTCTGCGGGGTAGAGGATGAGTCGAATGCAGAGGCAGTCCACATGCGCAAGATCGCATTGTTCGCCGCTGCTATCGTTGTCTTTGTTCTCATTGGTGTCGATGCATGGCTTTGCATCACGTGACTCTGGTTCATGCTTATGCGCTGACGCCTTTCATCGGCTGTTATGCTCTCGTGGCGTTGCGCGATCCGCCTGGTACAACAATCGCCGTGCTAACATCAGACCACAGGCTGCAAGGTCTATTAGAAACGGCACTGGCAATTGGCTACCTGATCGCTTTTCATGGGCAAAAATACACAAATCCCCCAAGTCCCGGAGGTGGGACCTGGACGGTCGACGTTTACAGCACCACAGACATAACCCTCTATTCGCGCCACCGAGCCGCGTTTTGCGGGCGCGGCTGTTTTTCTCCAGTACTGAGGGCCACTGCAGTTGGGGTGGTCTTTTTTGCGATGCTGCCTTACGCGAACGCGCAATACGACCGCCCGCCCATCCTGCGCACAGCCTGCCCGAGGTAAGCTTGCAGCGCCAGCAACCCCAATTTTGACCTCATCGCATGGGACGCCGCCGCAAGTCGCGAGCCGTAGCGATCAACAGACTCGTTGTCGACCTTTCGCATCACAACGACGTCACTGATTTCAGCGCGGTCAAAGCCGCCGGCATCGCCGGGATCATCCACAAGGCGACCGAGGGTGTCGGCTTTACCGATAAGCTCTATGCCGATCGGCGCGGTCGTGCCCTCGGCGTTGGCCTGTTGTGGGGCGCCTATCATTTTCTGCGCCCCGGCTCCACCGCAGCGCAAGTTGATTTCTTTCTGAAGGTCGCCGCGCCAGATAATGCAACGCTACTCGCGCTCGACCACGAGGATGAACGCGTCGCGCTTATTGATGCCAAGGAATTTCTGCTCCGGGTGGAGGACGCGGTCGGCCGCAAGCCCGTGCTCTATTCCGGGTTCCTCATAAAGCAACAGCTTGGCAACAGCATCGACGGCTATCTCGCCGCGCACCGCCTATGGCTCGCCCAGTACGGCCCCCGGCCGGTGACACCGCGCAACTGGCCAAGCGCTTGGCTGTGGCAGTTTACCGGCGACGGGGTCGGACCAAAGCCCCACAGCATCCCCGGCATCGTCGGGTCTGGAATCGACATCAACAGTTATGAACGACGCCGTGAAGCTCGCCGCCGAATGGTCCGGCCCGACCACCGTGGAGCCGGCAACTGCGTAGCGCGGATTGTCACTTATGGGTTTTATCGAACGAGCCCTGCGCGATGTCCGCGGAATGTTCGCGTGCGGCCGTCATCTCGCCCTACAGTTACCGTCGCCCCAAAATGTACTTTGCTTTTATCGGCCGAGGGCTCAATGACCGTGGCGGTCGATCGTCGCGCTTTCCAATATCGAAGTTCGCGTTGGGTCGCCGCGATCGCCAACCGGTCGTTTTTAGCTATCGCGGCTTTATTTACTTCTTCAAAGCGGCTGAGTGTGCGCTCTATCGCAGCGAGACCCTTGGCAGTTACGAGATTAGGATGTGACGACACCGACCGGTCAGGCAGTTCGATGGCTTTGGGCTCAACTTCCTTGATGAAGGCGCGGCTCATGCGATCCTCTTCTTAGGTGCGTCATGACTCTCCGATAACCTCGGGATAGAGAGCAGAGGCGCCGTCCATTGCACCGGTTTCTCGATAGCACATGGGCTCGGCTTCGACATCTAACAGCTTGCCATCGATCACCTTTCCCAGCACCAGCACGTGGTCGCCGGCGGGATGTTCATTTACGACCCGGCACTCGAACCAGGCCAGCGCGTCACGCAACAAGGGTAGGCCAGTGCGGTCCGTCGTCCACTCGGTCAGAGCCAATTTGTTGGCTCGGGCCGAATTGCCGAAATGGTCGGCTAGATCCAACTGACCCTTCTTCAGCACGTTGACGCTGAACGACCGACCTTCGTTCAGCAGTGGATAGGACGAATGGTTCGGGTTGATGCTCAAGGCCAAGAGCAAGGGATCGTAAGAAACCTGCATGACCCACGCGGCGGTGAAAGCATTGTGCACCTCTCCATGGGCTACACCCACCACATAAACGCCGTGCGTCAGGCGTTGAAACAAGGCCGCGATGGATCCGCTCATCTTTCTCTCCAATATCAAAATCTGAAACGCTGCTCACTCGATTATCAACGCAGACGGCCGGCTGGCGCTTGACGGGGGCTACATTTGCGCTCCAACTCGGTAGGCGATGGACGACGAGGCAACCAGCGAAACCCCGATTGTCGAAGGCCGTACGATCGTCACCGCCGAGACGGTCGAGCGGCCAGCGTCTGAACGGCCGGCCCATGACAGCATCAATGGCATCGCCGATTGGATGATCGGCTCGGCACGCCGTATTACGTCCGGTGCGGCGGCGATCGACGAACTCTCCTGGCGGCTCTATGCCGCCGGCCTTCCGCTCTTGCGTGTGAGCCTGCATGTCGGGACGCTCCATCCGCAATATCTCGGCGCCGCCATCATCTGGTGGCGAGACACCGGGCGGACGGTGCGGATCATGCTCAAGCATGAGATCCGCGACCTTATTCCGTATGAGGTTAATCCGGTCCGGCGCGTGCGCGAAGGTGGCGAAACCTTGCGCCGGCGCCTTGACGGGCCGGAGGCGCAATTCGATTTCGCGGTGCTCCATGAACTGAAGGAGCGTGGCGCGACCGATTATCTCGCGCTTCCGGTCGGTGGCGTCTACGGTCCATCGTCCTACATGGTGACCTATGTCAGCGACCGGCCGGGCGGATTTTCCGAAGGCGAGGTCGCCGATCTAAAACGGATCAGCGAGCTGTTGTCCGCCCTAGTCGACATGCACAACCAAAAGCATATCGCCGAGAACATACTCATCGCTTATCTCGGCTCGCAGACCGGCCTACGGGTGCTGGCTGGCCAGATCCGGCGCGGCAGTGGTGAAGCGATCGCTGCCGTTTTGTGGTCGTCCGATTTGCGCGGCTTCACAAAACTCTCCGACCAGGTCGCCGGCGAGGAGGTTATCGCCATTCTGGACCGGGTATTCGACGCCCAGGCCCGCGCCATTGCCAACCACGGCGGCGAGATTCTGAAATTCATCGGCGACGGGCTGTTAGCAATCTTTCCGCTTGCGGCATTCGAAGGAGTCGCCGACGCCGCCAGGAACGCGATGGCGGCTGCGCACGAGGCGTTGGCCGCGGTGCACGCGATCGAGCATGAATCCCTGGGCAGCGAGTCACTCAAGATGGTGGTAGCGCTACACTATGGCACCGTGATTTACGGCAATATCGGCGCCGCCAGCCGGCTCGATTTCACCGTCATCGGGCCCAGCGTCAATCTGGTCAGCCGGATCGAAGCGGTCGCAAAGTCGCTCGACTTGCCTTTGGTCGTCAGCGACGATTTCGCACGCGCGCATGGCGGCGGGCTGCGATCGCTGGGACTGCATAAATTGCGCGGCCTCGACCAGACACACGAACTGTTCGTACCGGCGGCGGATGACTATTCCTGACGCGGCAAGCGATCACACGTTGCTGGCTGACCTTCGCTGATGCTGAGTGATTCTCCGCGGATCACGGCAAGCCGGAGGTCCGTTTCGGGTCATTAGCGGACATCGACGCGCGCCCAGCCGATGTCTGCGTTACCCCCCAAAAAGGGGACATTCGAGAAGCGGGTGATAAGCGGACATTGAGGCGCCTCTGACCGATGTCCGCTTTGCCCCCAAAAGCGGACATGGTTCAGCACGATCGTAAGCAGACATTCCTTAACGCGGTTGTTGCCAGAGCTTTCGTTTTTTCTTCGCTGTCTCGAGGCAGCCAGGCGTGTCCGCAAAATGGGGTCCCTTCCGCGCTAGCATTGCCGGCGCTTGGTTTGATCAGGCGCTGAAGACAAAGCGTGTCCCGGTATACGAGCGCAGGAGCTTGTTCGGCATCTCCGCCTTGACGATTTCGTAGAATGGCTCACCAGTGCAGTGCAGTGGAATGACGTAGTCGATGTCCATATCCTTGATCGCCGTGACTGTGTCGCGCACGTAGTCTTCCTTATAGGGTGCAAGGTGGAAGCCCCCGATGACCGCGTGAACTTTATTAATGCCAGAAGTCGCTTGCGCCTGTTTGATCGCGTTAATCACTCCGCGATGACTGCAAGACGTCAATACAATTAGTCCGCGTCCCCTCAGATTGAATGCCGTAGCGATTTCGTGGCGGAACTGATCTGGAATGATTGCTTGCGTGCGTTCATCTTCGGGAAGCTTGTCTGCATAACATCCCATCCCGTGATCCACGCCAATCTTCATGGCACTGGGCGATAGAAGCTTTTCAAAGCTCGTTTGGTCGATATGACCCGTGGTGAAACCATGATCGGCAATGAGCGCGGGTCCCTCAGCATAAGTTACCGTGAGATTAGCGTCTTCTAACGCTTTTCGATCGAGAGCACCGAAGTCGCCTCGCGCCGGGGGCGCGGTCCACTCACGAGAACAGAACGCCTCCTCACCGCCGATATAGATCGGCAATTTGACCTTTAGTTTGCCGTTGTTTGCTCGCAGGAAACCGGCGAGGCCGCCAAAATGATCGTAGTGACCGTGACTGAGTACGAGGGCATCAAGTCCGGACGGGTCAACCCCTACGAGGTTGGTATTATTGATCAGCGCCTCTGGCGTGAAGCCGAAGTCCACGAGGACATTGCGTGTTTCTGTACCGCGCCGCGTTTCAGCGTGCATCGACAGGCCGAACTCACTAACCAGCGTCTTGCCGGGCGGCTTGTCGCCGCTAACACCCCAGCCAAAGTGTTGGATATCGACATCGGCAAGCTTCCGGCTCGGCGCTACAGCGAATTGGTAGCTATCAACCACTACTCGAACAGCCACGCTATCAAGTTCGGGTACCGAACCGGAGAGCACTTCCGCCTTTACTGGCTTCGAGCCACTCATTAGTGCTGTAATAAGAGCGCCAAACATGGCAGCACCGCCGCCGCACACCACATCGCGTCGATGCATTACGTTGCACTGGCAGATTAACATGGCTAACTCCTCCTTCCCAAAAGGGGCTTTGCTGCATGCGATCTTAAATATCGTTCGTCGGCGTCTGTGCAATTGACGGTTGCTGCGGTTGCCCGGTCAGCGGCCATTGCAAACGTGAGATTGCAGCCGCTGATCGTCAGGAATTAGTCCGTGGTCGGTCTCGCGTCGCCGCATATTCCGGCCCAGCAAAAAACACTAGGATCAATTAGAGGTAGCACATTCAGTCGATCACCGACTGTGACATAACGCGCGGGCAGACAGTCAGGGGATGTCACTCATGTCTGCTTTGGAGTCAAAAAAGTGGACATCGAAGCACGTCCGAGCAAATGGTGCCTTCAACTTAACTGATCGATCAAAACTCTCGCATCGTGAAGGTCGGGAGTGTCAAAGCCCTCCTCAAAGTCGGCATAGATCGCCGCCAGACGATCTCGCGCAAGCGCTTTTTCGCCACGCTCAGCCAATAAACGCGCCATTGAGGTCATGGTCCTCAATACCCAACCGCGCGCTCCCTGTGCTTCCGCAACCTCGAGCGCCAAGCGGAAACAGCCTTCAGTCGCCTCTAAATTTCGCCCGGAGGTGTGAAGAAGAAGCTCGCCTTGCAGCAGGCGAAGTCGGGGTATGTCACCGTGTAACCCAATGTCATTTGCAATGCTGATTGCGCGGCGCACTTCTTGCAACCCTTCATCATAGCGCTCGGCGGCCAGACAGGCTTCGGCATTCATGCGCTTGCCGCGCGACAACCAAATGCGCACGCCAATCCTATCCAGCTGGTTACGTCCCTCTGCCAAGCGCGCGAAACCACCTTTGATGTCGCCCAGATGGACCAGCGCCCAACCCAGATCGATCATCGCCAACGCGCCAGGCTGCGCCAATTTGTATTCCTGGCATATAGGCATCAGCTCCCCTGCACTTGCAGCCACAGCGGCAAAGTCGCGCCGAAGGACCTGAGAATGAGCATTGAAAGATAGCGCGTGCGCCAACGAAGGAATGTGCTGCAGTCTACGAGCGAGCACCAGCGCTCTCTGTTCCAGTTGCAAAGCTTGGTCAGGAAAGCCGAGAACCCACTTTACCGAAGCAAGGACGGTCGTGGCGCAAACGGCTGGATCATGCCCCATATAAAGATACCGGTGCTGAACATCACGTGCTTCATCATATAGCGCCAAGCAACTCTCGAAATGCTTGTCCGCTTCCAAATGAAAACCACGCGCCCATCGCAATGGAGCGGCAGCATGATGAGCCTGCAAGGTGAGTTCAGAATCGTCCAGCTTCCGAGCAATCCGAAATAATTCGCCCGAGATTTCATCCGATTGACTAAGTTCACCTCGAGCGTAGCGGAACAACCAAAGGCTCGTCAGAGGGGGGGGCGAGATCGCGAGACGCTTCGAGTTGACGGGCGACAGTGGTGGCACGCTCCAAGACTTCGCCAACTTCTGGAGCGGCCCACCCATGAATGCTCATTAGGGCCGGCCCAAGTTGGGATAAAATTGCAAGTTCTGTGCGCAAGCGGTCGGCACTCTCCGATCGCTGGGAATTTCTCAGAAGCGCACGGCGAAAATGTTCAATCGCTTCGACATTGGCTCCCCGGTGTGCAGCCTGCTCGCCAGCTGTACGCCAGTAGACAGCTGCCTTTTCGAATCGCTCAGCAGCGTCGCAATGTTGGGCGAGTAACTCTGGCTGGTGCTTACCGACCTCGGCGAATTGGCTTTCGAGCGTCTCAATGATGCGGGTGTGAAGTGCGCGTCGTGGCTCGCGTAGCAAAGTTCCATATGCCGCATCTTGGACCAGGGCATGCTTGAACAGGTAGGTCGAATGTGGTGGCACGCCCTGCCGAAGGAGCAGACCGGCCGCAACGAGACCGTCAAGCGCCGATCCCAACTCAGCCTCCGGCTTGCACGCCACCGCCGCAAGCAGGGCATCCGAAAACTCACGCCCTATGGCCGACCCGATCTGTGCCACCTCCTTTGCCGAACCGAGCCGGTCGAGCCGGGCCATCAGCGAGCCGTGGAGACTTGCTGGAACCGTCAGTGCTGGTGTGACAGCTTCACTTTGCGCCTCCAGTACCGCCTTCGTCATCTCCTCCACGAACAGAGGAATACCGTCGGTGCGCCCAACGATCTCCGCCGTCAGATCTGCGGGCAGCACCTTGTTTCCAGAGATGCGCGCGATGATTGCGGCCGCTTCCGCCTGCTCTAGCCGCTTGAGCACGAGGTTTGTGACGCGCGATTGTCCCGTCCAGGGCGCGTTGAACTCGGGTCGGAAAGTTACAATCAACAGAACCGGAAGAGTTTTAATTCTGTCAACGGTGCGATTAAGTACTTCGAGGCTCGTCGGATCGATCCAATGTATGTCCTCGAAGATCATCAACGCCGGATGCCGACTTGCCACTGTCTCAAGCTGAGCGATCAAGGCTTCGAACATTCTTTGCCGGCGCAGCTGCGGCGTCAGTTCGACCTTGGGGTAGCGCCCGTCGTTGGGTACTGAAAGCATTTCGGCAAAGAGTGCAGCATCTGAGGGTGGTGCAATACTTTGCGCTAGCAAAGCGTCAAGCTTGTCGAGCTTCGTTTGCGGCGTGTCGTCGTGCGCGTGTCCAGCGGCATGCTCGATCTGATTAATGATTGGGTAAAGGGCGCTATCGGTATGTTGTGGGGAGCAGAAGTAACGCAGGCGCCTGTGCGGTTCACCTGCGAGCTGTTCCAAAAGCCCCGCTATAAGGCGAGATTTACCAATACCCGGTTCGCCCAAAAGGAGCACGACCTGACCTTCGCCGCCTTTCGCCCGCGTCCAGCGGCGCGTGAGCAGCTCGAGTTCTTCTTCCCGGCCTACAAGGTCAGTCAGATCGCTTGCGCGGAGCGCTTCGAAGCGACTTTCGATCGACCTTGGTCGCAGAGCCGCCCATGCCCGTGTGGGGCTCGCGATGCCCTTGAGGTCCTTTGATCCAAGATCTGCGAACTCGAAGAGATCACCGAGCAGTTTTCGAGTGCTCTCGGCTATGACAACTTGATTGGGCCCGGCAACGCCTTGCAGCCGAGCCGCAAGGTTCGGTGTCTCTCCAACAATGGCGCGCTCCCGAGCTTCTCCCGATCCGATCAAGTCGCCAACGATGACCAGCCCGGTCGCGATGCCAACGCGGCTCTGCAAAAGGCGATCTGATTTGAGGGCCGTCACCGCAGCGATTAGCTTCAATCCCGCGCGTACCGCCCGCTCGGCATCGTCCTCATGAGCCTGGGGATAACCGAAGTACACCAAAACGCCATCACCCATGTACTTTGCTACAAAGCCACCGAAGCGTTGCACTGTATCGGTGACGCATTTCTGATAAGCCGAAATGACCTCGCGCAAATCTTCCGGGTCGACGTGGGCGGAAAGTGCAGTTGAGCCAACCAGGTCCGAGAACACCACTGTGATCTGACGACGCTCGGCGGTGTCCGCTACTCGCGGGTTTTTCTCGGCGCCTTGGAGATCGGCAATTGCACGCAATAGCTTTCGGCGATGCCCGAGCGACGCAACACCAATCTTTTCCAGGTCTTGATCATTCAGTTCACCCAGAATGGCGAAATCAATGTCGTTTTGAGCAAAACGCTGGATGTACTCGTGCATGCCGAGCTGTTTGAGCCAATCAACAATCTGCTGCATCCCAGGCAGATCGGCGGCGAGTGTAGGTGCGGCCGGCGATCTTCCTACTTTGCTTTTGTTTGTAAGGATACGCCTTTTGACCGGTCCGCTATCGGTATTGCGCCGCCGCATCTGCCGCCCCCGGCAAAAGACCACGCTAACGAGGATGAAAGGCTACCACGCTGAAACAGCTCGAGCGTGTGACATAAGGCTACCAAATCGTCAGGACGGGAATGTCCGCTTGGGTCATAAGCAGACATTCCCACCGAATTAATCGTCACACAAACTACGCCTGTGACCGCCGCTACAGCGAGAGCTCGGATCCTAACGGATCAGGTTTCGTTCCAGTTTGGCGCGACCTGGTGGGAACCTCACCGGTCTGTTGCAATAAGCCCCTGCGATACGCCGACCGCATGATGCGACCGATTTTTCGGCGATCGCCCTGATTTCCGGTGTGTGATCAAGCAGTCGCACCGGATGTGTGACCCGCATGCGCATGGGTCTTGGACCTATATGCACAGGTTCCGAGGCTTAAGCCGGAGGGTGACCTCCGGCTTTAGAAAGTCGAGTTCAGGCTCAGCCCACGTCAACTACTGGCGAAAATCAGTCAACCAATGCGGCGAGCGGCCCAAAAAAAGATCGGGTGGCCTAAGTTGGAGGAAAAGCCTTCCTCTACCACAGAGGCGTGGCTCAAAATCCCAACAATACGAGCGCGTTCGGCACATTGATCCACATCAAAACGTGAACCA
>Ga0182041_10000778_pt1 | contig 15470 bp, 15 predicted proteins | sample flu12Cox44000178_FD_125967 | JGI IMG/M metagenome (GOLD analysis project Ga0182041, IMG submission 125967) | Lab enrichment of tropical soil microbial communities from Luquillo Experimental Forest, Puerto Rico - flux8day.12C.oxic.44.000.178 | ecosystem: Environmental > Terrestrial > Soil >...
AACCGCGAAACTTCTTCAGATTTCATTATCCTTACCTCTCACCATCTTGGTTACTCTTTCGCATTTGAGGAATTCGTGGGCTGCTTCTTTACGCTTTAACGGTTTTTCAAATGTTTCGCGGCAGCGTGTGCGGGTTTGAACCGCTAGGAGAACCCAATGCGCGCTTTTTGTACAAAGCTGATCCGGGACGAGTCCGGTGTTACGGCAATCGAATATGGGCTGATTGCCGCCCTTATCGCAATCGCCGCCATCACCATGATGGCCCTTGTTGGCACCAATCTCACCAAGACCTTCAGCACAGTAGCCAGCGCTCTGTAGGCTTTGTCGGTCGACGCTCGACGGCTCTCGTTGCGCCGTCGAGTGTCGCTCGTCCCGACTTACTGTTGAACAAGGCGGCGTCGCACCGGGCGTCACCGGTGGTTCGGCAGAGAAAACGGGCTGGCGGAGTTGGTCGAGGCGCCGGTCGCTGCAATGTCACCCTCGCGGCTTCACTGGGGCTATGCCCCTCTCCCATGCACTATCGGAGTGCCGTTACTGAAGTGCAACCGCCATGAGTGACACCGTTGGGAGTCTGGGTACCTCCGCTCCGGGATCTTTCAGCACTTTTACGGCTTCCCGGCTGCAACCGTACAGCTACGCTCTAGCGCTAATCTACGCAATAGCTTTCATACGTTTTTATTTGGCCGGGGCGTGGATCGTCGATCACTCGGGGGCGCCCGTCTACGGTGATTTCGCAGATACATGGGTGGCCGGATGGCAAGCGCTGAATGCTGAGGCCGCCCGACTGTATGAATCAGACGAATTCATCAGGATCCAGAAGGCGCTCCTCGGAGCGCAGGATTACGTCTACCCGAATTGGCCTTACCCGCCCACTTTCTTCCTGGTCCTGGCGCCTCTTTCGACGCTTCCTTACTTTTACGCGTTCCTGACCTGGGTTGTGGGAACGCTGCTCGCCTGCCTCGCTGTCGTTTATCTCATCGTGCGACGACCGCCGGCGATCGCCCTGGTGCTGGCATCGCCATTTACCGCCTGGAATTTTTTCGCCGGACAAAACGGGTTCCTGACAGCGTCGTTACTTGGTGGGTCCCTTTTCTTCTTAGAGACGCGACCGATTGCAGCAGGGGTAATTCTCGGTTGTCTGACCTACAAGCCGCAATTCGGGATATTGCTACCCCTAGCCCTGGTCGCTTCCCGACAGTGGCGCGCCGTCGCCAGCGCGGGGGTCGCGGCGGCATTGCTGGCCGCTGCCTCGGTCGCTCTATTCGGTTTCGACACGTGGACTGCCTTCCCGATCGGTTTTATCGAGCAGAGCAAAATAAACCTCGGGGCCGATCCCGACGCCAATTGGGGATATCTCCAAACCGTGTACGGGTTGGTCCGTGGTATGCACGCTAGCGCCAATACGGCCTGGCTGGTTCAAGGATTAACCACACTTGCGACCGCCGTAATTGTTTGCATCGTCTGGCGGTCGCCAGTCCGCTACGCACTGAAGGCGGCAACACTGTCTGCGGCAGCGCTCATTGCTACACCCTACGCCTTTGCCTACGACATGGCAGCGCTTGCGATTCCGGTCGCGTTTCTCGCGAAAGATCAGATCGACTGCGGAGTGCTAAAGGGCGAGCAGACGATCATGATCGCCTGGTTTGGCATGATTGTGGCAGCGCTCTTTGTCATCGGAGACAGTGCCAACCACATCACTTTTGGGAGCGTGCCTCTCGGACCTTTTGTGATACTGACGCTCTTGGCGCTGATCTTGCGCCGCGCCTTTTACCACAGTCCTCAGCCGGTCTTTGCATAACGCTGCAGAGGACGCCTCCCGATCCAATCCAATCCGCGAAGCCTTTCGACCGGTCCTTAAGTGTTTGGAAATCTCGAGTGGTTAATTTTGACGGTGCGAACGGGCATACAATTGGCCTTGGTAATCATCGAGAGTTCATGTGTCGAGCGCTGTGCGAATCGGACTCTCTCGAGAGCCATTTCTGAACGAGCGTTTTCTCGCTCAGGCCGGGTTGGCGGCTCTGGTGGTGTTGGCAATCGCGCTACGGCTGGAGCCGATCCTCGTTGAACCGAGTGCCGTGTGGCCCGACGAAATTTTTCAGGCCCCGGAGCCAGCGCACCGCCTCGTCTACGGCAGTGGTCTGGTGGCGTGGGAATTCCAGCTCGGCGTGCGTTCTTGGCTATTGCCCGGCATCATCGCTGCCTTGATGGAGCTATCCCGGGTCGCTGGTGACGGACCGGGATATTACCTACCACTGATTGCTGGTAGTCTTGCGGCTTTGGGGGCGGCCCCGGTGGTTTGCTCTTTCTTATGGTGCCGTCCGCATTTCGGGGCTGTGGGGGCACTACTTGCCGCGGCCGCGATCTCAGTAGCTCCGGAACTGGTCTATTTCGGTGCCCGCACCCTCACGGAGGTGGTCGCCGGCAATGTCCTGGTCATCGCACTCTATGTGATTGAACCCGGCTATCGGGTGACTTCGTATCGGCGCCTCGTCGTCGGCGGAGCCCTGCTCGGGCTGGTTTGCGTGATGCGGGTCCAACTTGCGCCCGCGATTGCGATGGTAGCGCTGTGGACGAATTGGAAAGCCGACCGCGAGCGTGTTCTCGCTATGCTCATCGGGGCGTCCGCCGTTCTCATTGGCGCCGGAATTCTCGACGCTGTGACCTTGGGCTATCCGTTTGCCTCGCTTTGGCGCTACGTCGTTTACAATCTCTATTACGGGGTGAGCTCGACATTCGGTATCGAGCCCTGGAACTATTACTTCCTCGGCGAGCTCGGCGTCTGGGTCAGCGGGTGCGGAACCTTGCTGCTGCTGGCGAGCCTGGGTACATCGCGGAAGCCGTTGCTGTTGGCGGTCGCTGTCGTCGTTCTTGTTACTCACTCGGCGATCGCTCACAAGGAATACCGCTTCATTTACCCGGCGGTCTTGCTGCTGACGGTGCTGGCCAGCATCGGGCTCGCGCAAATTGCCGGCTGGGCAGGAGATTGGTTGATTGACCGAGGAAAGGCGAGGGCGCCCGCCATCGTCGCGGGCAGCGCCTTCGCCTTGGGTTGGTGGTGCTTGGCCTCCTATCAGGTTTGGAACGGCCCGACTCTTACAGAACACCGCCAGCGTATGCATGACAGGTTGGCGGCCGCGTCTTTTGTCGCACAGAGGCCAGCTGTTTGCGGGATCGGACTTTATGGCCTTAACGGAGAGGATTGGGGAGTTTACGGCGGATACACGTACTTCCATCGGCCGGTGCCAATGTATTGGCCCAAGGACGAGGCCGCATTGGCCGCTGTCGCAAGCGGATTTGACACGCTCCTCTACACGCAACCACCCCCGCCGGCGCTGGGTTTCAACACAGTGCAATGCATTGGTGAAGTCTGCGTCGCGCAACGTCTCGGGCAATGTCGTTCGATACCTATGACACCCATTCCAGTGCCCGACGCTTTACGCGAGATCGCGACGGCACAGGCGACATCCGCCGGCTGGGCGAGTGATGGCAACACAGCATCCGCAGCCCGGCCAGTCTACAGCAGCCGTTGACCGTGCGAAATCTGCGAGATCGGGGGATTGCTGTGTGGCTTTATCGGTTTGGCGTCCCAGGGGCTGGGCTCATCGTCTTTCTCGGCATGTCCTGGCTATACACGTTTGGTGACCGAGGTGTCTACGAGCATGTTTTGACATTGTATGGGATTGTTCCATTTGGGTCTCCGTTTTTAGATATCAGCGGCTGGTTGGCGGTTTGGGAATGCGCGCGCCAGGGTGTCGATGTCGTAGTGGCCAACCCTTGTGACGTGCTGCACCGGGGATACGGGTCCTCGCCGCTTTGGATTGCTGCTTCGGCGATTCCGCTGGGCGTGCGCGACACGACGGCTGTCGGGTGGTTCCTCAACCTTGTCTTCATCGCGTCGTTGAGTTTTCTGTCCTCGCCTAGATGTTTGCGCGAATTGATTCTGGTGTTGGCGGTGACGTTATCCACAATGGTCATTTTTGCCGTGGAGCGCGCCAATCCTGACATCTTGCTGTTCATAACGATTTTGGCGACCGGCATTCTTGCAGAGTATCGACTATCGATGCGGGTGCTCGGTTATTCACTGGCGTTGGTAGCTGCCCTGCTAAAGTACTATCCGATCACGGTCCTGATCATCGTTTTTCGCGAGACTCCATCGGTATTCGTTGCAGTCAGTCTGCTGCTATTGGCCTGCCTTGGGGTGTTTTGGGCCGAATACCATGGCGAGATCGCAAGAGGGCTGTCCTCCATAGCAACGGGGCCGTATGGCACAGACCTATTTGCGGCGAAGAATCTCCCGTTTCTCGTCGGTGAGATGGCCGGCATTGCTGCAGAGCCGTCACGCTGGACATCGCTGGTGCAAAGCGTCGTTGCGGGCGGGCTCTATGCGATCCTGGTCGGTTCAAGTGTCGCCATCTGCCGGAGGCTGTTGAGATCTGGTGAGCTGCGGGCTGCGATAGCTTCGCTCACCCCGCGCGAACGGCTTTTTCTCGTTATTGGCAGCGCGGTGATCGCCGGGTGCTTCTTTGCCGGACAAAGTGTCGGATATCGTGGCGTTTACTTTCTGATGGCCGTGCCGGGATTGCTGGCCATCTCGCGCGCCACCAGTCCTGAGATCCGCAGACTGAGCCTCGGCACGAGTGTGGTCATCGTGCTGCTGATGTGGGGCGAGTGCTTTCGCCTTACGCTTTATCGTGCTCTCGAACATCCTGGGGCACCGGAGATGCTTGCCGGCTTGAAGATCCTGTTCTGGCTTCTTCGCGAACTTGGATGGTGGTGGACGATTAGTGTCATGCTGACGGTACTGGTCGATTTCCTCTGGGATTCTCCGATAGCGCGTTGGGTGCCATCGCGATTCGACCATTCGATTAGTCGGTCACCTCGCCGGATCGAGCGGTTCTTCTGACGGAGTACAGTCTTGCCGATTTCGCCTAATGTCATCCTGGATCCAACGTCGTCTTTTACCATGAGAATTTAGTAAATTTATATGGATGCCGCATCGGTGATGAAACCAAGATTGGAACGTTTGTCGAGATCCAGAAAAATTCCGTCGTTGGCAGCCGTTGCAAAATCTCATCTCACAGCTTTATCTGCGAGGGTGTTGAAATTTCCGACGAGGTTTTCATCGGGCATGGTGTGATGTTCACCAATGATACCTATCCGCGCGCAACGACAGCCGAGGGACGGATACAGGCCGAGGCGGACTGGAAAGTACTCCCCACCCGGGTTCGCCGTCGCGCCTCGATTGGCAGCAATGCGACGATCCTTCCCGGCATCACCATCGGCGAAAACGCGATGATCGGTGCCGGCGCGGTGGTTACCAGCGATGTCCCCGATCACGCAATCGTCGTCGGCATTCCTGCGCGGGTCGTCGGCGATGTCCGCACAGCTGCAGCCAGGGGCGCCTAGTGATGAAGGTTTCTGCTCTCGCCTGCGAGACGGACAACGCGCGGGTTCCGTTCTCTGACCTTTCTCTGCAATGGAAAGAAATCGCAGACGCGGCACGCGTCGATATCGACACCTTGTTCGCGACCAGCAGCTTCTGTCTTGGACCGTTTGTCGAAGGTTTCGAAGCCGCCGTGGCCGATTATCTTGGGGTCCGCCACGCTATTGGTGTCAACTCCGGAACTTCGGCACTCCATCTAGCGCTGATCGCGGCCGGCGTGCGCCGGGGAGACAAAGTATTGGTGCCGGCGAACACCTTCATCGCCACGGTCTGGGCCGTCCTATACGTAGGTGCCGTTCCTGTACTGTGCGATGTAGAGGCGGCGAGCGGTAACATCGATGTGCAAGACGCCGAAAGTCGCATCGATCGCTCAGTCAAGGCAATTATACCGGTCCATCTCTACGGCCAGCCGGCGAATATCGAAGCCGTGCAGAAGCTAGCCGATCGCTATGGTCTTGTGGTCATCGAGGATGCTGCACAGGCGATTGGCGCTCGCTACTGCGGCAAGCCGGTCGGCGGCTTCGGACTACTCGGATGCTTCAGTTTCTATCCCGGGAAGAACCTCGGCGCCGCGGGCGAAGCTGGTCTCGTCACCACCAACGACACCCTCCTTGCCGACCGGGTCAGGGTATTGCGAAATCATTCCCAGACCGAACGGTACACCCACAGCGAACTGGGTTTCAATTATCGCATGGAGGGGATTCAGGGGATCATTCTCGGCCACAAGCTGGCCCGGCTTGATGCCTGGACTGATCAGCGTAGATCCATCGCTCGTCACTACGACTCCGCTCTTACCGGCTTGCCGCTGGCCTTGCCGCGAGTGGTTAATTCGGACCACGTCTATCATCTGTATGTGATCCTGTCGGAGCAGCGGGATACGCTGCGGGCTTTTCTGCGCGATCGCGGGGTCGAGACCGGACTGCACTACCCGTTGCCGATCCATCGTCAGCCCTGCCTGGCGAGTCTAGAAATCGATCGCACAAGCTATCCCGTCACCGATAGATATGCCAGCCGCTGCTTGTCCCTCCCTATGTTCTCCGGCATGAGCGACGCCCAAGCGAACCACGTCGTCTCCGCGGTCCGCTCGTTCTTCGGCTCTCGATGAGGCTGGGCGATCCTCGGCGGTCCGCCCGACCATCCGGCGGCCTGCATTCTGTAAGACTTAATCTGGAATCATCAATGAGGCTCCGATGATGAGTGGCGATTACGCGCTTGGCGCTGTAGTAGCGCGCAAATGAAACATCACCGAAACGGCGGATCAGGGCAGCGAACTGATGGATTGTGGAGGCTGTTATACCTGCCCCAAGTCTACAATACCTTCACGAGCGCGGTCGGCGCGGAATCCGTTATGAAACAACTCGCAGAGCGGTTTGTCCGCCCGCGCCCTGACGATCGCATTCTCGACGTTGGGTGCGGGACAGCCCGCATCTTGCGGTATCTGCCTGTCGCGCGATACGTCGGCATCGATAACAACACAAGATACATCTCAGCGGCACGTGAGCGCTACGGTGTTAGGGGCGAGTTCATTGTCGGCGATGTTGGAGCACTTTCAGCGGACTTAAGTGAGCGTTTCGACATCGTCCTTGCAAGCGGAATTCTGCATCATATTGATGATGCGTCTGCCGAGAGGCTTCTTGCTGCATCTGCTCGGCTTCTCGCCGAAAATGGTCGGATAGTGATTGTCGATCCGGCCTTTGCTCCGGGCCAATCGCCACTTGCTAAATTCTTTATTAGCCTTGACCGGGGGCGTAATGTGCGCACCCCCGAGCATTACCTGATACTTGCCAGAACAAGCTTTGGAAGGGTGCAACCCCATATTTGTGACTTGCACCCTTGGCTGCCTTACACTCAAGTCATTATGGAGTGTCTGGTCTAAGGATCCCTCGAGCCTGGCAATCCCTGAGAGGGCCTTTAGCCGTTTTTCTACAGACTCAAACCACCAGACGCGGCCGTCAATCGCGGTTCCATGACTCGAAATCGGCGCAAAGCAGCACTCCTAGCCTGGCGTTAGCGGCGCGGTAGCGCTTGACTAGCTCGCGCCGCAGTACTTCGGGGAGCGGCTCTGACGGTGATAGTTTGCCGGCATTGATCGGACTCAGTTCACGCGCCAGCCCCGGCATCTCGCTCACTCCCAAGAAGCGATGGAAATTCGCGGCTACGCGCTCCGGGCACCTCGCTAGGTCCTCGTGCCGCAGCACCAAAATCTGTTCTCTTGGAAAGCGATCGTAGAAGCGGACGAGGTGATCGGCATAGAGCCCGCGCGAGAAATAAGAATGAGGGCGGGCATAGCGCAAATTGGGTGCCAGGTCCCGCTCGCGTTGCTCTTCGAGCGCCAGCGCTCGCTCGAATGTCTCAGTCTCCAGCCCGTTCTGCCGCGACCACAGATAGTTTGAGAAGGCGCGATCGACAGGGTTGCGAAGCAGAAAGATCAACTTGACTCGGGGCAGTGCGCGAAAGATGCGCTCCGCCACTTCGGGCGACTCCAAATAGTTGGTGCTCTTTTCGCCGAGCACTCGGCCAGCAGGGAGCGGGTCGAACCATCGGGTCGAGTAGAGATTCACTCCACGTTCCCATAGCGCGTCGACCAGGAAGAATTTGGGCTCCGGCACCATCGGTTCGGCCATCGCCAGCTCCGGATGGCGCTGGGCAAGCGCGTAGAGCCAAGTCGTGCCCGAGCGCGGCGTCCCGCCGATAATGAAGTCCGGAAGACGATGAAGGGGTTCAGGCATGGATAGTTTGGTAATCCTAGTCGCGCCGCCCATTGCGGAGCCCCAAATGGTCCTCAGCCGTATCCGCCGCGACGAAATAAAGCGGTCTCCGCGTGGACTCCACGTAAATGCGCAACAGATACTCGCAGATCGTGCCCAGTATCATAAAAACTATTCCAAAAAATAGAGACAGAATAACCATTATCGTGCTCCACCCGGGCAGAGGATTAAAAAATATTGCATTAAGCAAAAAGTATAACGTTGCCGTAAAACCGATAAGCGAAAAGAAAGCGCCGAGTATTGTTACAGGGCGGGGGATCGTCCCAGAAAACCCGATCAACCCATCGTACATGGATTTGACCATGCGGCCGACGGACCATGCCGACCGGCCGGCGGCCCGGCGCTGACGGTCGTACTCCACTACAGCTTGCCGGAATCCCGTCCAAGCCACCAGACCGAAAATCAGCCGGTTGGCCTCACGCATCTGGCGCACACACTCGACCACCTTGCGGTCCATCAGCAGAAAGCCGCCAGTGGCGAATTTTGATCCTTTAGGCATGGCGAAACGCCGGAGGAGCGTCTCGAAGATCTTGCTGGTGAGAACTCGCCAGTACGAGTCCCCGCGCATCCGGCGACGACCGAACACGACATCGGCGCCTTGGCGCCAAGCCTCGACAAAAGAGAGGATGGTCTCGGGCGGGTCTTGCAGATCAGCCGAAAGGATAGCGACAGCATCAGCATCGCAGAGGTCAAGGCCAGCGGTTTCCGCTGTGTGCGCTCCGAAATTCCGAGAGAGACGTAGTCCACGGAAGCGCGGGGATGCACGGCACTGCTGCTGGATGAGCTCCCACGTTTCGTCGGTGCTCCCATCATCCACCAGCAGGCAACGGTATTCTGCTTCTGACCGAGATAAGAGGACGCGTTCAACTGCTTCGACATAGGTGTCGAAGCATCTTGCTTCATTGTATAATGGGGTAAGGATTTGAACTCTCGGACGATTCATCAACGTGTTCCAGCAACTCACGTCGGCAAAAAATTACTTTGCGGCGATTACGACATGGCACCGAGAACAGGAGCCCATGCGCGCTAGACTGATCAAGAGCTGGTGGACGTCGGAGAGGTGTGCCTCGCTTTCCAGTCCAAGCCTCCCCGATTTGGACAAGAAGCTCAGCAAAAGGGAAAAGACGGAAATCCCATTGGTTTCGAGGATCTCGAAACCTTGAGCAGCGACCAGCGCATGCAGCTCTCCTCTTAAAAAACACCTAGTGCGAACCCGAGTTTCGTCTTCTCCATCCCACATCACTCGGCTACGGGCCGTTTCCACCATCCCGCCTACGCCACCATAGTACAGGAGGCGAGTCAGCAACGCGCCCTCATAGCTCCGATCAGCCAAGAGCAAACGCGCTTGCGGCCGCATCACGCGATGGCACTGAGCCAGTCCGTCCTCATAATCCTCGTTCAAGTAGTATAGTGACTCGATCGCCAGCACTCGGTCTGCCACTTCGTCGACGAGTGGCAGCGTCCTCGCGTCGCATTCGATCAGCACGAGACGTTGCAACCAGCCCTGGTTCTCTGCCAATATTCGAGATCGAAGCCGGGATAATGCTGCAGCAGTCGAGTCAAGGACTACTACCCGCTTAAAGCCCCATCGCAACCACGGAAGGGCATTTCGACCGTCACCGCCTCCGATGTCGACCACCAAAATCTCACGGTCCTCGGGGGCAAACTCTCGTAGGTAGTTATGATATACGGGGGTGTCGAGCGTCGTCATTGCGTAAGGGACGGCGGCGCGTTCGTGAAAATGTGCTCCACCGATGGTACGGTAGTACTCCGTCGACGGATCTTCACGTACCATATCGAAGTGTAGGATACCTTTAGCGATCCGGCCTATTGGCTGATCGTCTGTTCGAAGAATGCCATCCTCGCAATGCAAAGGGCCACCACCTGGACTGGCCAGCACTTCCCAGGCCCATTCGGGTATTCGTTCGGGCTCCGTCCCCTCGATGCGCTCTATTTCTATCATCGGTGTGCCGATCAATTCCGCCAACCCCATCGGTCGCGGCAGAAGGCCCTCGCTCCCAAGCTCTCCTTGAAACTTACTACACCTCGATTAAAGTGCGCGCTTGACGCGCTGGGACCCAGGTCGAGATAACGAAAGCCACGGTTGGCCAAGACATCAATGATTTCGGCGAAAAGGACGGTGACGCCGTGAAATTCACGATGAGAAGCGCGATCGCAAATATAAAACGTGTTGCAGATATTGCGGTTCAGTACGAATAGCAGTACGCTGGCGATTGTTGTGCCGTCCACCTTCGCTGACCAGATACGTAATCGAGCGGGTACGCGCCGGAACAGGCGCTGAATTTCTTCGGGTGTGTGAGTGGGTAGAGCTTCTAATCGTGCATAAGTTTCTGCAAAGAGTTCAAGAAATTCTCCCAGCCCTTCGATGCCGGTCTCGGTAACGATAACGCCTTTTTCTCGGCAAGCCCGGACATAAGAACGCTGGCTTTGCCGGAACAAGCGTTGGTAATTGTCACCTTTCTGGTGATCGAGGGGGATCAGCAACGGCATGGAACGATGAATAAGTTCAAAACCTCGCACATGGAGGGCGAACTCGATGAGTTGGTCCGGTTCGTCATTGTAGGCCGGTGGAGGTAGCGTGATCTCGATTCCCCGCCAATCAGCAACCGTACAATAAAGCTGCAATGCCTCTATCAGGTGCAGACATGCCTCCGCCGGCAGAGATTTTTTCACCGCTGGCCCACCGATCGACGCACCGGCCAATGAGACGAAGATACCGTCCGCCGATAGGGCCCCGGGTATGACTGCCCCGATCCGGGCTCCCCGCATAGCGATCAGATGACGGAAATCATATCTATCTGCGCGATGATAGCCGAGAAAATCAAGGTCGTGAAAAAGAGTTGCATTATTTGAGTCGCAAAGAAACGCCTTCCACGCTGCAGCGTCTTCTTGGCAAAAGGGACGAATGATCCACTCGTTCACTTTAGGCCCGCCGACACTTGATATAACCCTGCAAAGCTTCGTCAAGCCCAGCGGGACCGAGCTCGCCATTGTTCATTCACCTCTCCCAGCGTGGCCGTGGGAAGGTTTTTCGACGAAATATGCTCGAGCAAATCCATTACCATGGAACGAATGCCACGTCCGAAAAACCGCGCCTCGAGCAACCGTTCATGATCATGATAGAAGGGCTTGCAGGCGCGGTAGTGTCGATCGGAGGCTGCATTCAAATATAGCATGTTGGGATGCAGGTTGATGATCTTGAGGCCGGGCCGTTCGAGGTGCAATCGTACAATGTCGAACTCCGTCGCTCCGGTTTTGAGCTCGAAGTGATCGGCAAAGTAGATCGGCAGTTCCAGGACGTCGTATTCCTTCCACACCGGCTGCAGGCCTGGCGTTAGCGGCAATTGGTAGCTGCTGTCATATTCCAGCCCGAGTTCCTGATATAGCGGAATCATCAGCGAGTCATAAAATAAGCTATGGCTGCGGACGCCCTTTGCCTCAGGCGCGAAATTGAGGGTCGTGCGCAGCACATGACGGTATAAATCGCTCTCTTCTATGCTAGCCGCCGCCTGTTCTCCTATGTTGGCGGTGAGCTCCTTAAACGTGGACCCGCTGCGCCGGTAGTTGGGATGAAGCCCACGCTCATGGGGTGCGACGTCGATCTCGCTGTGCGTACAAAAGAAAGTCGCACGTACGCCATGCTCATCGAGAAGAACGCGGACGTCCTCCAATACCAGTGGATCGGCCCATTCGACGTCGACCGTAAAACAGATCGTCTCCGTGTCAACCCCCATCGCGAGAGCCCCCTGTTGGGACGTTGTTTATGCCGATAAACAGCGACGTGGCCGCTACAGCGACGCCAGCCAGCGGCGTCGTCAATCCCAGCATCACAGAGGTCGCTGCAACTGCCGCGGGATCGGCATGGACGAGGCTGAAGGCTGCAACCAGAGCTCCTTCACGCACTCCCCAGCCCGCCAATGAAATCGGCAGAACCAAAGCCAACAGCGCTGGTGGCACGAGAACCACGCAGTCGAGGAGCCGGAGATTGGCGCTAATGGCCAACCCGAAAATATAGATCAATAGCACGCTAAGGAGATGTGAGCCCGCACTGAGCGCAACGGCGACCAGGCTGACTTTCCCGGAACAAAGAGCGAGCCGAAGGTCCCCCGCCACCGTGCCGAGAAAGCGTCCTAGCGAGGGCACCGCATGAATAATCGACGGAGCGGCAGCAATCAATGCGAGGGCCGCTATCGTTCCCGATGCTGCGATCGTCAGTGTCAGAAAAGGCGCAAGGTCTCCCAGTCTGCCCGCGATGATCGGGAATGTCGGAAAGGCGAGAAGAGCAAGGCCGGCGAACCCGAGCAGACGATCGCAAACCACCGATCGTATGGCGGCTGACGCTCCCGTCAGTCGCGCGAGCATAACGCTCCGGGCCATGTCTCCGCCCACCGAGGACGGCAGAACCTGGCCGATCAACAAGCTGTGGCCGAGGAACACGGATAGTGCGCCGGCGCTGACAGCCTCGCCGCCGAGCATGCGGATGATCAACTGCCAGCGCCACACCAGAAGCGCGAATTGCACTGCGGTAACCAATCCGGCCAACCCCAGACCCGTCAGACCGGCGCGAGCTATCAGATCGAGAACGGTACCGATGTGGATCGAGCGGAGAACCAACCACAGCGCGAGAATTGTCACCAGCCACCGAGCTGCAACGATCAATCTGGCACGCGGCAACTCGGGCAACCGACGTGCACAACGCGTCGCCTCAGTCCAGGCGATCGGGTAAAGGACACGGAACATTCGATCAGAGCCCCGCTGTCTCCGTCGCAAGGAGATCGAGCGCACTGAGCACGCGATCCTGCTGTTCCGGGGTTAGGTCCGGGTGTATCGGCAGTTGGAAGGTCGAGGCTGCCGTGCTTTCGGTCCGCGGCAAAGGGGACGCCGCCGGTCGATAGGGCGGCTCCAAATGAGCGGCCATCACGCCGCGACGCGTCGGGACTCCCAATTCGAAGAGGCGATCCATCACCTCGTCGCGGAACCACCCGCTGTTTTCGCGCAACCGGACCTGATAGCTCTGCCAATTTGGCAGCAATCCCGCCGGGGCATGGGGAGCGATCAGAGCAGGGTGCCCGGAAAGATAGGCGTGATAACGGGCGGCGACAGCGCGACGTCTCTCCAGCAAATCGTCCAGCCGATCCAGCTGGGCGAGACCGATGGCCGCCTGAATATCGGTAATGCGATGGTTGTAGCCAATCTCGGAATAGCTTTCGAACTGGGTCGGCGGTGCTCCATGCCGGGCAAAGTCGGACAACGACATGCCCTGCTGGCGCAGGCGGCGGAGCCGCTCGGCCAACGCGCCATCCTCGGTGGTGATCATACCGCCTTCGGCGGTGGAGACGACCTTGCGTGCATGCAGGCTGAACACGGTGACGTCGGCCAGCGCCCCGACTGGCCGGTCGTGGCTGCGGCTGCCGAAGGCGCAGGCTGCATCATCCAGCACGCGCAATCTGTGCCGGTGGGCCAAACTGCAGATCGTGTCAATGTCGCACGGCAGCCCGAGTTGATCGACCGGCATGATCGCCCGGGTTCGATTGGTGATCCGGCGAGCAACATCGGCTGGATCGATGTTGTAGGTAGCAGGGTCGATTTCGGCGAAGACCGGTGTTGCACCAACGTGGCGGATGACATTGACCGAAGCGATGAAGGTCAGCGACGGCACGATCACCTCGTCGCCGGGACCGATGCCCCATGCGTGCAACACCAGGAAAGCCCCAGTCGTCCAGCTCGAGACGCCGACTGCATGCTCCGCGCCGCACAGGTCGGCAAAACGCCGCTCGAATTCGGCCAATCGCGGCCCGCCAACCACCCAGCCACTACGGACCACCTCAGCCGCGGCGGCCGCTTCGGCTTCACCAAAGCAAGGGCGGCTGAAGGCGATGGCGTCGCTCACCCTCTCATCTCCCGGCCGGCAGCGGCATTCTTTCGCCTCAGTCCGCGGGGAGGCGCCAATTGCGGATGTCGTCTTCCTGAAGATTGGCGGGATCGGGATGGTTGGTGCGGAACCAATCGATATAGCGGCTCAGCCCTTGGTGGAGGTCCACCTCGGCAACGAAAGCGAGCGTCTCGCGCGCGAGGCGCGTATCCGCCCGTAGCGCTCCGATATCACCAGGTCGCGGCTCGATGAACAGCGGGGATATGTCCGCTCGTCCGCACAGGCGCGTTATCGATTCAGCCAGCCGCTGCACCGTTACCATCTCGCCATAAGCGATATTGACGACGCGACCGATAAGTGTGTCGCAACTCGCGGCGAGGGCGATCCCTCGCGCGGTTTCCGTCACATAGGTAAAATCGCGCCCGTTTTCTCCCGTGCCGAAAATCACCGGCGGCAACCCGTTCAGTACGCGGATCACAAAACGCGGGATCACCTCGGCCAACTCACCCGTCGCGTGTTCCCGCGGACCATAGCTGTTAAACGGTCTGATAACGATTGTCGGTAACCCGTAAGTCTGCCAATACGCTTTGGCATAGTGTTCGCCGGCAAGTTTGGCGGCACCATAGACGGTAGCTGGTTCACAAACGGTCGTGGTCTCGTTGAGGTCCCCGTATCCGGCATTGCCGTAAACTTCCGACGACCAGCAATAAATTAGGCGCCGAACCCGCCGGCGTCGGGCCACTTCCAGGACGTTCATAGTTCCAGTGACGTTGACACCGTGGTTCTCCAGCGGCCTGCTCAGAGAGCGGCGTACACACTGCACGGCCAGATGGAAGACCAGATCACATCCCTCCGCCGCAGCTTCGATCGCCTGACGGTCGAGAATTGAGCCCTGCACGATCCGCACATCGCCACGGCTCAGCGCCTCGCTCAGATTCGCGCGCTTGCCGGTGGACATGTCATCGAGAACCGTGACCGCCCGGTTCTCGGCCACCAGACGGTCGACCAGATGGCTGCCGATAAAGCCCGCCCCTCCGGTGACCAGGCAACGGCGCATCATTGGGCTGCACGCCGCAATGTTGACGTGGTCCGCAGACTTGTGTCGAGCGACGATTGGGCCTGCTCCAGCATATCCACTATCCGCATTCCATTACGGCCATCCATGATCGACCGCTCTCGACCGGCGATCACATTCCCGAAATGGGCCACCACTTTAGTCAACGGCTCGCAGTCCGATACGCGTGGCGAGTAGATATCGCCGATCCGGTAGCTCGGCATGATATGGCTGCGTTGTTCTTCACGCTGGAATGAGATACCGCTGTCGTAGATCTTGAGCTTTTCTTCGCGGTTCAGATCGTCCCAGACC
>Ga0182041_10000784_pt1 | contig 15412 bp, 11 predicted proteins | sample flu12Cox44000178_FD_125967 | JGI IMG/M metagenome (GOLD analysis project Ga0182041, IMG submission 125967) | Lab enrichment of tropical soil microbial communities from Luquillo Experimental Forest, Puerto Rico - flux8day.12C.oxic.44.000.178 | ecosystem: Environmental > Terrestrial > Soil >...
CGTCAAGGATCCCGGCGGAAAGCCAGGGGTGTCAAAGACTTTCACGAGCTGGGATCGCACACTCGTGGCCACCATCTTAATCTTGCCCGACGCCTCGGCGGCGACCGGCGCATTGAACCAAGCCAAGGCGGACCTGCCTAAAGCGATGACCGGTGCAAGCGCAGAATCGGTGCCCGTAGGTAGCGCTGGCACGGTTGTCTCCGGAATGTCGCCCGACGGCTCCAAGTCACTCTGCGTTCTGCTGTTCACCGAGGGCAAAACATTTACCAAGTACGAAATCACCAGCGACCCAAGAGATCCCGTGTCAGCGGACTTCCTTGTCCCCGTGGGAAAAAGTCAGGACGAACGTATCAAGGCATCTGGTGTGTCGTGATCGGCGGCGGCCCAACGGCATTCGAACGGCGATGGCTGTAACAGCCCGGCGATCGATCAGACCTGGCGGGGCATCGCTGTGCCATCGGTGCGGGCTGCATACTCTTCGGCAATACTATTCCCCCGAGCTTGACGCTTTCGCCGCGCGCTTCGGCGAGCGGCTCTGGATCACCGGCGGCTGGGTGCGCGAGGGACTGTCCGACTCAAATTATCTCGGCGACATCGACTGCATTATCGTCGCCGGCGCCCAGCAGATAAAACAGTTTGCCATCGCTGCGGGATTCGAGCTGAGAACCGCGCCGCTCGGCGCTCCGCGCGTCGTGCTCTGCGACGGCAACCACATGGACGTCATTCCGGTGTCGGGTCCGACCGCCAAAGACGCTGTGCTGCAGGCGATCAGCGCATACAACTTCTCGATCAACTCTGCGGCGGTGAACTACCTCACCGGCACCGTGCTGCGAACGCCGCACAATGCGGAGGATGCGGCGGCCGGCGCGTTTCGCGTCAATGACGGATTCGATCACCACTGCTCCGACCGGGTGCTGGCGCGGGATTTCGAAATCTTTGAAAAATATTACGGGCTCAGGCCGGTGCCGACGCCGCCGACACTGCGGGTGCAGAAGCTTGTGAGGGCCTATGGGGCACGCGAGGGGGGCGACGACGCGACGCAGAGTCTTTGCGCCAGATCGAATGAGGTCGCGCCGTGCCTGCCGACGGCGGCAGAGGCTTGGATCGTGAGGGGCACGGTGCGCTGCGCGCTGCTCGGTCAGATCAAGTACTGGGACGACATCGACGTTATCACCACCGCGTCCGATGACGACATCGTCGGACATCTCGCCGAGGCCGGAATTCCGTTCTCGCCGAATTATTTCGGCACGCCCAAGGTCATCACGCCCAACGGACTCAAGGTCGATATCTGGGCGCTCGGCGGACACACTCTCGAGACTGAACTGTCGGGCTACGCGCACAATCTCGACGCGATCGCGTGGTCAGTCCGCGACCGGCGCATGTGTGATCCGCTCGGCGTGGCGGATGCGGTTGCGCAGCGCCACCTCGACATCAGTCCCGCCTTCATCGGCAATGCTACGGCGCACGACCTGCATTACACCGCGCTGAAGTCAATCTATCTGACCATCCGGCATGCGCTGACTTTCTCGGATCGTGCCGCCGAGGTGATGCGGACGCCGATCGTGCCCGAGCCGTTTCTGATCAAGCACCTGATCCGGCTCTTGCGCGAACTGTGCCTGTGCCTGCCGCCCCAAACGATCTCGCGGGCGATCGCGGCGCTGGAAAACAAACTCGGAGCCTGCGACGCCGTGCGGCTGGTGCACACCTACAGCTGACTCACGGTCCTCGCTGCAAACGCCACGCGTGCCGCGCCCGCCCCCGTTCGCGCAAGGCGTGACGCGCTATTTGAAGAACGGTCATTTGGCCCTATCGAGACAGTTCGCGCACGAGGTCTTAAACACCGTTCGACAGGACCGCTGGCTTCAGTAAATGCTGCGCGGTTGAGCCGGATTGGGCCTACCGGCTCGGGACCGGCTGCCAAGGGACCGCGCCGTCGCGATGGCGCGCTAGGGTCCAAGGTTCCTCGAGCGTACTTTTGGCGCTGCTGTGCGACACATGCACCAAGCTTGAAGCTTGAAGACCCTCTTCGCCGGGTCTGACCGGGCGGGTTAGTCGATGAGGTACTCGTCGGTCATCTCCGGGTCGGGCCGAAGTGGCGCCTCGAACATGCGTATGTTCGCGCCTTCGGCCATGCGGCGCTCCCAATGGTCGTCCATCAGGGCGTTGACCTCCGAGATCTGGTCTGCCGAAAGGTAGAACACCTTCGCCTCGATCCGCCGGTACGCCTTATAGAACTGTTCGGGGTGGACCGGTTTGATGGCCGCCGCCTTCCGCAGCTCGGCGAGCATGGCGTCTCGGTCAGCGCGGCGCATTCTGGGCCGGAGGTCCGGCAAGAGATTGATCATGCCGTCTTCCGAGACCAGCAGGATGACTGTCGGCGTGTCTGCGGCAGAGGCGAGGTACTTCACCGCGGAGTTATACCGTGCACCGCGGGAACGGTCGCCTTCGCTGGTGGCGGTACCGTCCAGAATGACTCCGATGGCGTGGCAAAACCCGGATGGGTCGACCAGGACGGCGCCGTCAATGCCGATGACTTTCCCGACGAGGCTGTCGTCGAGCCAGGTCGGTTCGATGGTCAACGCTTGGCTTTCAAGCCTGGCTGCCTCGTCGGCGGCCCGTTCGGAGATGACGAGCATGGTTCCATGCTCGGCCTTTCTTGCCGACGTGGCGAGCGCCCACAAAGCGTCACTGTCATACTCTCGGAACACACGGCCGCAGATATCGTCGAGCCGCTCGGGCGGCAGTGGCTGGTCGGGCAGCCGCGGCGCTCCGAACTGCACGGTCGCCAGCTGGACGCTGGCGTGGCGTAGCTCCCAGACGCCGTCGCCGAGAACCAGCAGCCGAAATACCGACTCAGACGCTTCGGGGTAGTCAGCCCGCCTCCGTCCGAGTCCGTAGACCTCGTTGCCGTCGGTTAGCAGCGACTCGCCACGGAAGCTGGTGGTCTCCAGCAGCTTCCTGAGTGTCCGGGTTTCGCTGATAGAGACAGGTGCTCGGAGGGTTACAGAGCGTTCGACGTGCTCCGAGCCTGCGTTGGCGAGCAGCAGCGATCCGATGCCCACCCGGCTTTCGTACCGTGTTGTCGCCACTTGGTTTAGTCCGTCGAACAAGTCCGACCCCATCTCGTTGCCGGCCAGCATGGTCGCGGAACGAGTCAGGGCCCTGCCCGCCGCCTTCGCGACACCGGCGGGGTCGGCGTCGATGTCGTCGAGGTCGGCGCCAGCGTACGGCTCGTACAGCGCCCGGCTGCTCAACCGGAGGATCACGTCAACGGCGCCCTGGATGAGCGACCGCGTGACCGGGTAGCGGCCAGAGGCCATCGTGGACGTCAGGTGCGGCGTGTCGTCGAGAACCCACTTCGGGAGCCCCACAGTCGTGAACACAAGGTGCTGGTCTACGGGGGCCGGGAGCCCGACGAAGAACCGCAGGCCCGGCCCGAGCTTTGCCTCGAGCATCTCAATTATGGCGGTGCCGTAGGCGCCGTGGCGGATTTCCTGCTGCCGCCTTTCTTGGAACCATGCGGTGCTAATTTCCAGGGCGCTGTCGGGGTCTTGGTGGTAGAGCTCGCCGGCCCTGTCATGCAGACCGTAAAAGTCGGCCGGGACAACCGGCCCGTCCGCGGGCTCCACACACAACGGAAGGCCCGAGCGGCCCTCTCTCAATAGCCCGATCAGGAAGACCGTCGGCTCGACGGTCACGCCGAGCACCTCCAGCGACCTCTGGAGCGCGATCTCCACGGAACTTCGGAATGGCCCCTGGAAGCCCCACATGAACTGCTCGATGGTGTCGCTTCGCACCCCTGTATGGTGTCATGCCCCGTCGTGGTTATGGCCCGCAGCGACACCTGCTCACTGCCGATGTTCGACAACCACACGCCGGTACGGCCAAACGCATATTTCGATTCACCGACAGGTATTCGTGCCACACTTGTCGATGCGGCTACCACGGTTGACTAGCAAACCCCGACGTCGGAGGTCAGCGTGACGCGCCGGGAAAGAGTCTTGGTCGCGTCGAAACGTGCTCTCATCGTCGCGGTATGTGTGGCGTTGGCTTACCTCTCGGTGGTCGCCCTTTTTTCGTGGGTGCCGCCGATATGGTTCGGTCAACCCGGGTCGGGGGCCACGATAGCCATTGTCGCGGTCGCGCTGACCGTAGTGTGCGTGATCAACTACCGCGCACAAATCCGCGACCGGCCCGGAGCCATCCCCACCGGGGTCATCGTGATCCTCGTGGCATCCAGCGCAGCGCTGGCCTTCAGTTCCTTTTTTCACTGTTACGATCACAAGCACCCCCCGCTTGTCACCGCGCTGATCTGGACGATCGGCGCTATTAGAGGCAGTCGATCGGGAAATTCGTTGGCTGACGGGCATATCTGCCCTGCGGTAACCCCAGCCGCGCTGGACATCGCGCGCACCGCGGGCCAGTTCGTGCTCTACGTCGGCGTCATCGCCATCGTGGCTGCGCTGGTCACTACGGAAATCGACCGGGCGCGGATTAAGCTTGCACGCTCGGTAACGGCGATCGTTGATATTGACGACGATTCCCGGTCAATGGTCACCGCGGTCGCCCTGACTGTGAAGAGGGAGAAGCAGGGCCAACTGGCGCTGATCGTCGCCCAGAGCCAGGTCACTGAGGTCAGCGACCTACGCGGCGAGGGTGCAAGAATCATCGTCGCTGACCTGGACAAGCTCGACAGGCTTGAGTTGCTCCCGTTGTGGAAGAAAATCCACCAGCTTTATCTTTTGTCGGCCAGCCCCGCAACGAATCTGCGCCGTTTGGCGGCCATCGAGCAGCGGATGCGACCGACGACCAGAAAGCATCGCCTGCCGCTCATCCTCCGCGTCGACGATCCCTGGCAGGCCCAGTCCTGGCGTTCCCAGCGATTGGGGGGATCGGACACACTGTGGGCCGCAGAGGTGGTCGGCATCTACGAAGTCACCGCCGACCGCCTCCTGGACCGCATCATTGGCGTAGGGCGAATCACCCGGATCGCCGTTTGCGGCAGCTCACCTCTGACGTTGGCATTGTGCGCCAGTCTGGCGCGTCGACGGCTGGAACACAGTTACTACACCCCGCCGGATGCGCCTCCACTGCCGGCCCTCACCATCGTCGCTAACAACGCCGAAGAGTATCGAAAAGACATCGACATCCACCATCGGCAACTCGGCTTCCCGCCCGCCGACCAGTGGCTGGCCGCGGTGGATGAAGTGCCTTCACTCGCATCATTGATCACTTTGATCAAAGCTGAAAGCGGTGCCGCGGACGCCGAACAGGACGGTCAGATAGACGCCCAAAAGGACGGTCAGGCAGTCGCGGAACACGATGGCCACGCCGAGGCCGAAAACGCCGGCCCCGCAGGCGCCGAAAGTCATGGGCGGACGCTTAGAACAATGGCCATGCGGGTGTTGAGAAGGACGGCCACACCGGCAGGTCGGAGTATGCCCACACAGGCCCAGATGAAGACGCCCACCGCAGTCAAGGAGGGCGACGCGGCGGCTGGAAGGGACGGCCACCCCGACACCGAAAAGAATGGCCGAGCCGCTAATAGAGATGAAGATACCGAACTAGATATCGATAACCCTAGTGTGGCAGTGGTTTTCGCCTTGCCTCCTGGACAGGGCAGCGTCGACGCCATGCTTGGTACCCGGCTAGCCGCCCGGTTCCCGGACATGCCCATCTTCGCGCTGGATCCCAAGACCGACCAGTATGAAGACACCATGGTCCCAATCGTGGGACAGTTAAGCACGTTTCGGCCAGCCATGGACGTGCCGTACGGTCAGGGCCACGACGCCTGGGAACGCGCGGCGATGCTGATCCATGAGCGTTATGCGGCCCAGGCCGGACACCACTCAGACGTCACCAAGCCGTGGGCAGAACTCGACGAATTCTATCGCGGGTCAAATCGCCGCCTCGTGCGAAACACACTGTGGATGGTCGAAAAAATCGCAGGGCGCACCTGGGACACCTTCGGCGGTGTGCCCGATCAGCCCGTCCCCGCCGATTTGGCCGAAGCCCCACCACTGGAGCGACTGGCCGCCATCGGGTTTGACCGCGACACCGCCATGGACATGGCCGAAGCCGAACACGAAGACTGGGTCCGCTATCTTCGCAGGTGGGGATGGCGCTACGCACCCACGCGAGACAACGCCCGCAAGGAACGCCCGGATCTGGTCCCGTGGCACACCCTGGTCAAAGAGAATCCCGACGCGGTGGGTCCCGCCCTCAACAGCCTGGCCACCACGTTGTACTCATTGCGCGAACTGGGCTTCCGGTCGCAACCCGTGTGGCAGCGCTATCGGCGCATCGGCACCGTCACCGCCAGACGGCATCTCAAGCCGTGGACCTGGACCACCGCTTCGGGGGAAGCGATGCGCGCCCGCGCAGGCGACTGGGAGGTCAGCGACGGCGAGGGTGGCAGCTGGTCGGTACGGGACAAGATCTTCCGCTCGACGTATGTGCAGATCGACGGAAACCGTTGGCGCCGAACGGGATGCCTCCGCGCCCGACCCGCGCACGAGGGGGAAACGATCGAAACATTGGAAGGCCAGTCGGTCGCCGCAGGAACCGACTGGGTTGTCGAAGGAACCGAGGGCGAACAATGGGTGGTTCCCCCCGACGTGTTCGCCCGCCAATACGAGCCATTGAATGCGCCTTGACTGCCAGCCGGTCCTATGGCCGGAGGATTCACTCGGGCGGTAGGGGAAGTCCCTGGCACACAACGCGATAGCCACGTTTGGGGGATACCCAGTCGCGCCATTGTTTTGTGGGTCATGTTGTCGGTTGGCTTGTCGCACAACAGTTACGGGCTCGCGGTGATGGGCCACAGCCGCACCGTGCGGTCTAGACTGCCGCAGGCCAGACGCCGGCCGTCGGGGCTGAAGCCACCACCTGTACCGATTGACTGTGTTCGGTCAGCGCTTGGCCGATTGGTTGTCCGGTATTCGGATTTCACAGTCGCACAGTGCTGTCCCCGCCGCCAAGAAACCCGTCAACGGACTTACAGCCCGCGCGGAAGTGTGCGGTCTCTGTCTGTTGCGACAGCGAGCGATGCTCGCCTGCGAGGACCGTCCGTGGCGAGCCGATCTCCTCCCATGCAGATCGACAGATACCAAGCATTGCTCAAACCCTGCGGTTCAAAAAAGTGTGGGCGGCAAGCGGTGAACACGGGCTGTTCAAATGCCCGGGCAGCTCGACTGACGCTATCCAGACGAGCGACGGCGCTTTCTTTTGCCCAGTATGCTGCTGAACGGGGCTTTCCGTTGTCATTATTCGATCGCCTGATAACGCCGTGAGATCCTTTGGCGCTGTGCGATGATCCCGCTATGCGTCCGATTTGGGGCGGGCTGCGTGTCTGCTTAGCGGTCGTTGTCGTGCTCGCTGCAGCCGTCGTCGCCTGCTCCGGATCACCGTCTGCGTCCAAATCGCAGTCGAAATCGCCGCAGCCGACTGCGGGCGCCGCGATCCTCATCGGGCTGTCGTTCTCGCCCGCCGAGCTGAACTTTAGCGCCGGCTCGAACAAGCTGTATGTCAGCGAGGTGTTTCCGGAGTCGGGGGCGACTTACGTGGTGTCGATGTCGGCGCCCGGGAAGGCCCCGGCGCGGCTGGATGAGTCGATCAACGGCTTCAGCACCCACATCGTGGTCAACGGCAGACTCAAGCTTGGCTACGCGTTGATCGAAAAGCCCCCCCTTGCGGGCTCGCCCGCCCTTGGGGGTGTCGTGCGGGTTTTCAACACCGACACTGACACCCTGATTTCGACCTCCACGCAACCGTCTTGCGTAGCACAAGTGCTGACAGTGAACGAAGCGTCGGGCATGGTCTACGGCGGCGGGATGTCGCCTACCGGCGAATGCCTTATCGAGTTCGACTCGGCCGGCCACATCGTTCGGCAGGCAGACGTGGCCCCGCTGAGCAGGACCCAAAACCGCCTGATTCAGCGGATCGAGACCGATCCGGCAACCGGCGATGTGGTCTACATGGACCCTTACAGTGTCGGGCGGGCTGACCAGTCGCTCACTGAGAAATGGCGCACCCCTGTGCCGGGAGCGGGTGTGCCGAGCAACACGGTTTTCACAAGCCAAGGCCAAGGGAACGACATGGGGTTCGAACCCACATCCGGCACGGTGTACGTCAGCGTGTGCGGGGCTGGGGTGATCGCGCCAGCAACGATTGCCATCTACGACGGGCATACCGGCAAGCAAACCGGGCAGTTCACCGGTCCTGGATCGTCGAGTCAGTTCGCTGCCGACCATGATGGTCGCCTGTTCGCGGTGTTTTTCAATTCCGCCGACGTATTCGTCCTGCCCAACGGGGCGTCGACGCTGACCAAGTTCGCCACCCTGACCGACGTTGCCGGACTGAGCCCCGACGACCCCAAATGGCTCGCCGTTGATCCCGTACGGCACCGGTTGTTTGTGTCCCCTGGCGGCACAGCGCAGAGCATCTACTTGTATTCCTACTGACACGATTCGCTTGACCGATGCGCTCGCTTATCGGGGGCGTCGGGCATGTCCGTGGTCGGGTGAAACTCCCCATCGGTCGCCAGCTAAAAGTCCTCACTCCCTTGGTAGCTTGTCGATCGGGGGTTCATTGGTGTCCGCGAATGTTTCGACACGAAGTCTTGAGACCCACTTACCTATCGGGACAGCTAGCATGCGATTCGAAGGAGGGCCCGGGTTGAGCGCGAGCGACGAGAAGACCAAGGTCCGCATTTTCGAGAGCTACGGCTGGCGTGACGCCACCAGCGTCGCAGAGCGGCTCAAGGATTCGCTCAACGCGACCGGCGACTACGACGTGTGGATCGATCGCGATCATCTGAGCGCGGACGACAAGCAGTTTCCGATTCCTTTGCAGCAAGCGGTCACCGATTCCGAAGTAGTGGTCGCGCTCCTCAGCCCGCACTCCGTCCGCGGTCTGTCTGGCAACGACGAAGGGTTGAGTTACTGCTACAACGAGATAAGCCTCGCCGAAGACCTGAAACGCCCCATCGTGCCGGTCCGAGTGCAGAGATTTGACGGGCCAACGCCGTTTTTGATCATCAGATATCGCCGCATCGACTGGCTGGACTGGGAGGACCCGGACGCTTACGACAAGGGACTACGAGCGATCACCGACGCCATCACGATCGTTCGGGAACGCGGCAACTTGCTCGACCCGCGAATCGCTCCCATGTCCGTCAACTTCTCGAAGGAGATGGAGACCGCAAAGGACAGCTTCACCGGGCGTGAATGGCTATTCGACAGGGTGAACAACTGGCTCGACGGCCCCAACTCGTGCCTGCTCATCGAGGGGGACGCCGGCAGCGGCAAAACTGCACTCGTGGCCGGGCTGGTGCGGCGTAACTCCCCTGAGGGGCGCATGCTCGCCTACCACTTTTGCAGCGAGCTTCAGGTTCAGTCCACCGTTGACCCGGCCGCTGTCGTGCGCTCTATCGCGGCGATGCTAGCGACCGCCATCGACGCCTACGCCGAGCAGCTCTCGACTGGCAACCTGGCGCGGTGGCTGGATGCCTCAGACCCGAAAACAATGTTGCGCCAGGGCATGTTGGCACCATTGCGCGAGGTGCCGATGGACCGGACGCACTACATCGCCGTCGATGCGCTGGACGAAGCGGACGCGATCAGCGGCGGCGTCTCGGTGCCCCTGCTGCTGGCCGGTGCTCTCGAGGAGTTCCCGCGATGGTTGAAGCTCCTTATCACCAGTCGTCCGTACCAGGACGTTCGGCTGCTGTTCCCCGAGGCCGAGAGGTGCGTGTTAGGTCAGTCCAACCAACACCATCTGGCCGACCTGCGCGCCTTCATCGCCAATCGGCTCGACGACTCCGAACCGAGCGGTGTGCCGAGCCCGGCGGACCGGGACCGAGCCTGCGCACAGATCGCCAGGAGCGCCGACGGGAACTTCCAGTACGCCACTTTCGTCCTCGATGCGTTAGTAAAGGGCCAGATCACAACGGAGGATCTCGACCGACTGCCGCCCGGTTTGAACGGTGTGTACTACCACCAAGCGCGACTGCGGTTCGACAACCGCGACTACGGCGTGGCGCGGCAGTTTCTGAGTGTCTTGCTCGCGGCACGGGAGCCGCTGGATAACTCTACGCTGAGGATGATCTTGGGGGACCTCGATCAGAACATGCTGCGGGCCGTCACCTGCTTCGCCGTATCTACTTCCGAGGGCTGGCGCATCGCCCACAAATCGATCGCCGATTGGCTGGTCTCCGAGAACGCCGGCGAATTCAACGTCGGCCGCGCGCCGGGACGAGAACGCTTGTTGGCGTACTGCGCGGAGTGGGCCACACACCGCGAACCATATGCGCTCAAGCACGTCATCGCCCACCTACTGGAGGCCGGCAGAACTGCGGATGCGATGGCGGCCGTACAGCGGGGTTTGTTCGAGAAACGGCTCGAGAAACTTCGCGAGCCAAGGCTCGACAGCGAGGATGCGCAAAGGCTTAGCGCGGCGCTCATTGCGGAGGGCAATCTCGAAGACATCGTCAAACTGGCCGTCACGGCCAATACATGGCAGCGCGACGGTGTTGCGGCCGCCCTGCAGTCACCGTCCTCCGACACGCGGTTCGTCGACTGCGTGGTTGGTGAGCTGTTGGTGGTGTCGACGTGACATACCCCGCCGAACAGCTCAACGCACGGTATATCGCGATCCGCGCCGCCGAGGCCAAGGGCCTGACCGACCGACTCGTCGAGGCATCGCGCGAGAAATCGCCGGAGGTGCGCCGAATGCTGGCACCGGTGGTTGTCCGGTTCTGGCGCAACAATCACCAGGAGGGCTGGGTCCTGGTGGAGCGGATCGCCCGAGGCTGTATCAGGTTCGGCGGACTTCCCAACGTCGACGTTCTGGAGCTATTCGGCACGGTCTCAGTCGGTCTTCTGAACGAGGTGCGTCGCGAACCCGAGAACCTACTTCAGCTGGGCCGCGTCTGGAGGGCAACATTGGACCGACTGCTGAACAGTCCGCTCGGCGTCTCCGTGCGCTTGCTGGGTCGAGGCTTCATTCTGCGTTTCATCGCGCATTCAGCCGCCAATGCCCTCAAGAAGCAGCCGAGCTACCAACCCCTCAATTACGCTGAACTGCAAGCAACTTTCGGCCGGCCCGACGACTTCCGTGTCTACTGGCGCCAAGCGCTCGGCTGCCTCGAACATCCCGAAAACGCGCCAGGGGGGATCGAAGAGATCCTGTCCGACTCCGATCTGCCATTCGACCTGTATCTGATGCTGGCGTGCGAGCGGGCACTGATCTACTACGGCGTCAACTCCGAACCGGTGGCAGTCATGCAGGTCCTAGAGAACATTTTCCACAACGGGGCACAGTGGTTCCGGCAATCCGTCCTGTACGTGCTGCTGCACATTTGCACCGGTTGGAGAGAGGTCGAGGCCGGAACACTAGACCGCTACGACGCTTTGACCCTGCAGTTCTACCGCTCCGACAGCTGGCGGCTGCAGACACCGGCCGCCAGCTACAAGTTCACCAATCAACTCTCCTACGCCGACGTCGTGGCCTTTCGCGCGGGCCGTGAGGCACGGGTGCTGCCCGAACTCCTCGACGCGGCAATCGATGCCGGAGATTCCGATCAATTAGCGGAGCTGTTCGCCGCGATCGACAGCATCGCATTCAGCCTGGGCGAGGCCAAGCTGGCGCTGTCGATAATCGAACACGCCTACAGCCGGGGCCGCAAACTTGTGGAAGAGCGGGTCCTCACCAGCCTGGCGGGCGTGCGGCTCCTCAACCAGCGGCAAGCCGACGCATTCGTGCAGGAGCAAATCAGCTTCGCGCGCCTCCCGCTCGACGCGCTCGCTACCCGGGAACCGCCGGTGCGCGCAGAGGACATGAACAGCCTGGTGGACCAGTTCGTTGTCGAAACAATGCTGAATTCCAGCGATTTTCGGGCGCAGCTCTGCCGTGCGTTCAGCAGAGCACTCACGGTACGAACAGTCGATCAGTTTCTCGTGCAGATATTGCAATGGATTCGTGACGAGCTCAGCCGGATGCCGGCTGCTTGAACTCGTTCAGTCGCGGCCCGGCATCTTCGGGGTTTCGCAGCAATAAAGGCAGCAATAAAGGTTGTGGCTGAGGAAAGAATCTCGCTGACCACGCCTAGGCCCTCCCCCATCAACATCGCTCGTCGAGCAACTCGTCGATATAGCGGGTGTTCGGCACGCGGCCTTCTTCCTCGCGGACTAGGCGGCAAATCGCAACTAGCAGGCCATGTTCGGAGTCGATGGTATCGATGTCGCGCATGGCGGTGACGTTAGGCGCGCGAGGGGCGCAGCACACTTCACCTCGCGCTGACTGGTTAGGCCGGCATCGTGGGTTGTCGCCGCGCTAAAGCGTTTATCGGAAACGTGGGTTGTGCCACGGGATGGCGGTTACAGTTCTGGTACTCGCGGGGGGATCGCATCACCGGAGAGGACAACGGTGTCATACGTTCTGGCAGCCCCGCAGATACTTTCGGCGGCGGCTTGGGATCTGTCGGGTATCGGTTCGTCGTTGACCTCCGCGCATGCGGCGGCGGCGGCCCCGACCACCGCGGTGATAGCCGCCGCCGGTGATGAGGTGTCAGCGGCGGTGGCGTCGCTGTTTTCCGAGCATGGGCAGGCCTTTCAGGCGCTCGGCGCGCAGGTGTCGGCGTTTCACGGCGAGTTTGTGCAGGCGTTGTCCTCGGGTGGGTTGACCTATGCGGCCACCGAGGCCGCGAACGCCATGCCGTTGGGGGCGGCGGGGTCGCCCGCGCAAACGCTCGAGCAAGACATCCTGGGTGTGGTCAATGCGCCCAGCCTGGCGCTGACGGGGCGTGCGCTGATCGGCAACGGTGCCGACGGGACGGCGGCCAGCCCGAACGGCGGGTCCGGTGGGTGGTTGTACGGCAATGGCGGCAACGGCTTTTCGCAATCGGGCAGCCCCGGTGTGGCCGGCGGCGCCGGTGGACCCGCGGGGTTGATCGGCAACGGCGGTCTCGGCGGCGCCGGTGGGTCCGGCGCACCGGGCGGGGCCGGGGGCACCGGCGGGTACTTATGCGGAAACGGCGGGGCCGGCGGTGGCGGCGGGGCGGCCTTGCGGGACGGTGGCGTAACCGCCTTCACCGGCGGTACAGGCGGAGCCGGTGGGGCCGCGGGGTTGTGGGGCGCCGGCGGGAGCGGCGGGCAGGGCGGCAACGCCGGACCCAACACTGGGACGCTGTCCACCGGCCAGACCACACCCCTCGTCCTGAACGGTGGCAATGGCGGCGACGGCGGGCGCGGCGGGTGGCTACACGGTCAGGGCGGGGCTGCCGGGCAAGGTGGGGCCGGCAGCGGTCAGAGTCCCTCACTGGCGTCCCTCACCGTCGGTTCGAGCTTCACACTCCTCAACAACACCCCCGGAAGTGCTACCGTCTCCTTCCTCCTCGGCTCCAATGTCAATTCCGTGAGTCCATCGGGTGCGACGCCGACAACCGGCGGCACGATCCCGGTGACGGTCACATTCACGGCCGGCCATACCAGCGGTACCGTCTTGTTCGGACCCCTACCCCTCGGGACCGCGGGCCATGCAGGCAACGCTGGGGCCAACGGGTTGCTGTAGGGCCAAACCAGGGCGATCCGGTTCCGGCGTGCTCGATCAGCGCGGCGACCTCTACCAAGTAGCCGGCCAGCGCTCCCGCGCCTCGGCGGCGGTGAGTTTCACTGACACATCAACCGCGCGGGTGGGCACTTCGATGTGCACTTCGGACTTCCCGAGGACGCACGGTTTGCCCAGGATTAGGCGGTGGTGCGGCGGTCCATGGCTGCCAGTCGTCAACGACCGACGCGCCGGCCGGCGGGGTGACGGTGGGGTAGGGGTTGATTGTGGTGGACATATTTTCGCCCCATTTCAGAAAGGAAGCACAGCCATAGCGCACAGATAGACCTGCATTTACCCTGCTCAGCACAGCGTTTAGCGGTATGGCACCCCGAAGATGCCGGGCGAGCCCAAACGAGTCCAGCCATCTCGTAATACCGACCTGAAAAGGGACAGTCAGGTCGCATTAGCGCGGTGCGTCCACTACCCCTCGACCCACAAAAGAGCGGTTGAGATTCAGGCTGTTTAAAGGCGTGGCAAAGGCGCGGCCGGCGGCCCATCATCAAGTTATGGAAGAGTCATCGAGGACTATTACCCGCGGTTGGCTGATCACGTTGATCGGTATCGCTGTGCTCGCCGGTAGCCTTTTCGGCCTGTGCTTGCCTGTCTATCTCAACTCCTACGACAGCTCGGGTATCCGGGTCAAGTGCGGCAACGGCTATTACGCCGACTTGTTGCAGGCGACGGTTGATGACGAGCGATCCACATCGGGAACTGCGCAGCCCGCCACCGGCTACACCCGTCAATGCATGGATGCGCTTGCACACCGACGCGAATGGTTGATCCCGGTGGCCGCTCTCGGCACCATCATCCTCATTTCGGAACTGGTGGCTTGGTCGCGTGTCGAGTCGCGAAATTCGGCAGAGAACGCGAATGAGTGGTCGGAAGAGCCAATTGACGCTTTGCACGAGGCCCACGTGCTCGATCGCCGCTATCACTCGCGCTGGCAGCCGCCCTCCGACACGACGTTGTGACGCGATCCGCTCCGCTGCTTGCTCGCCGACTTATCCCGCTGGGAGCCGACAATCGAAGCTAGAGCCGGCTGGCTGCAAATGCGGCGGCCTGGTTTGTCATCCCGGTCTGAACGTACAACACGTGCGCGCCCGGGTCTCGGCCCTCGGAGCAGATCGGGTCGTTGGGAACGCACATGTCAATCGTTTTAGTGCGGTAAAGCGGGCTGATCGCCGGGAGCCGGCCGCCCCCGAGTGTCCTCGCGAATGCGCTCTCCGGATTGCCGAAGACGGCGACCGCGGCGACGTGCTGAGCCACCTGGGGTTGCAGATCACCGGTGGCGATATCGATCACGCCCGCGCCCTGGGAATATCCACCGAGCACCATTTTGGTGTCGGGGCAGTTCGCAACCATTGATTCTAGATGAGCAGTCGCGTCGCCGGCTCCGGCTAACGAGCTCCTGACGAAATCGTCGGTGGCGGGGTAGTTGACCGCATAGACCCCGACAGACCGCCCGGGAGCTTGGGACCTAATCGCGTTGACGAAGGACTGGCCGACGCCGCCAACGCCGGGAGGTTCGTTGGTGCCGCGAGCGAACACCACCTCGACATCGGGGCACGGGCCGGCGGAGGCGTGACCGGCGTCGATGAACGCGCTCAACGGCGCTGACGTCAGCGCTACCGCAACACCCAGGATGCGTGCAATGGTTCGTGCACTCATTGGTTTGAAAGTCTAATCGGCGGTCACTGCGCGCTGAAGTGTTGAAAAATCCGCGAGGGCAGCACGTCATCGTCTTCAAAGGCACGCCGACCTGGAACATCAACCAACTACAGGTCAATCCGCTCGTCGCCTCCCC
>Ga0182041_10000786_pt1 | contig 15393 bp, 14 predicted proteins | sample flu12Cox44000178_FD_125967 | JGI IMG/M metagenome (GOLD analysis project Ga0182041, IMG submission 125967) | Lab enrichment of tropical soil microbial communities from Luquillo Experimental Forest, Puerto Rico - flux8day.12C.oxic.44.000.178 | ecosystem: Environmental > Terrestrial > Soil >...
CTTCTTGCGCCACAGATCGCTGTAGATGGCGTAGCGCTGCGCCATTTCGTTGTAGCGGAAGCGCTGCGTAAAGTTCATGCGCCCGCCGTCGGAGTGTTTGCGGATGAGGGCGACCGCCTTCCATTCCAGGTCGGCGGGTGGGCGCTTGGTAGGGTTGTTGAAGTACACCTCGTACTCGATCTTCAGGCGACGAAGCAGCGAGTCGAGGTGCGTCAATTCCTCGTCAATGGTCAACGGGCGCGCGCCTCCGCTTTCAACAGTGTAGGGACAAGCCGCCGCTTGGGGCAGGTACCGCGCGGGCACGAAGGGTGGAGTACAAAAGTAACGGGAAACGTCGCTTCTGGCCACTAGCGGCTAGCTTCTGGCGGACACGAGTTCGGACTTTGAAGTTGCGGTGAGACAGAGGGTTGGGATGCCAGCGGCCAGAAGCCAGCAGCGGTGTGCCTATCTCCCCGCGCTCGACGCCATCTTCTTCACCATCGCCAGCACCAGCTTGCGGTCGCTGTCGTTGAGGCTGGTCGAGTAGCGCCGGATCTGGCTGAGGAAGCGTACTTCGTCCTCAGAAAGCTGGGGCAACGCTTTCGAGCCGTTGCTGTGATTGGAGTCGGAGAAGAACTGAGACAGTGGCAACTCCATCGCGGTTGCGATCTTGGTCAGCGTGTCGAGGGACGGAATGGTGTGCCCGTTTTCCACACGCGATAGGTAGCAACGCAACAGGCCGGTGCGCTTCTCGATGTCGCCCTGCGACATGCCTTTCTGCAAGCGGTAGTTTCGGATGGTCTCGCCGATGTTCATAAGTCGACACGCAACGATCAGGGCCGACGGAAGTTGGACTGCATAGTAACCAGAGTAGTACCTTCTGGCAAGTGGAAATTGCTGGCAAGGAAAACCCGTTCCCCGCCGGGTGTTTGTGCCTTCACGCTGAAGTGACGCCGCAGGCATTCTTGTCAGCCGCGTTGAAAATCAGGGATAGTCGCCCGAACATTCTTAGGTGCGCCGGTGAAGTGCGCTGCGTGGCGATTTCCGCTATCATCCTTCGAGTCATTCTCACGACTGCGCCGCCCGCCCTGGGGCTCCCCGCCCCGAGTCCCGTGGATCATTGAAGTTCCGCACACCCGTTTGAATCCGCGAAAGGAGAGTTGCTATGCCGCAAAAGGTTCGTGTTGCGTCGTGGGTCCGCCGGGAAGCGAAGCCAGGAACAAGAAAAAGCGGTGGCGGATTTTCTCGGGAGGCCTCCCACTGGCTAATGAAGAACCAGCGACGATCGCATGGTTTGCCCTGCAGTTGGCACCGTCGACCTTCGGGATCTTCGACGCATTTCCCGACGAAGCCGGCGCGATGGCGCACCTGGGGGCAGAATTGCCGCTGCGCTTATGGCCAATGCTTCCGAGTGGTTGGCCCAGCCGCCTGAGATCGCGAATGTAGTTGTGATGGCCGCCAAACATCCTGGGGGTGCCGCAGAGAAAGCCGCGTAATTGGTTGGTAGGAAGGGCCGAGCGGTTCCCCGTTCGGCCCTTCTTCCAAATTGCAGGGGCGGAGTTACAATCGGTGGGCGCGTTCCGGGCGAACCCTGTTTCTCTGCCCGCGCGACGGCTCACGGAGAATCCCCATGGCTGAACCTGCAAATACGGTTCCCAATCCGAACAAGAAGCTGGTGAAGGTGTTCGATAGCGAGCAGGAAAGCGAAGCTCTGGTGGTGATGGGCTTGCTCGATTCCGCCCGCATTGCCGCGGACATGACCTCGGTGGACGCAGTGCAGGACATGTTTCCCGGCGTCGGCGGGACCGTAATCCTGGTGCGAGAAGAGGACGCCGATGAGGCGCGCCGGGTGATCGAAGAATTCCGCCGGTCGCCCGATGCCGATGAAACCCAGGAAATCGACCTCAGCGAAGATACGCCAACTGCGGGCTGACCGACTTGCCGTCCAGCTAAAAGCTGAGGGCCCCGTTCAAATCGGTGCGGTAGGTCGCAGCCCCCGCTCCTGCAAGTGTTGGAGCGTCTCCATACGCGGATGTCCGAAGCCGTTGCTCTCTCCGACGGAAATCACTGCCCAACCCGGCTGGAGTGCGCGGACCAGTTCTTCGGTCGTGCTGGTGGCGCAGTTCGTACGCCGACAACAACATCCGTGTCGTTCGGCCGATCACCAGCCAAGCATTCCGAACACGCCCTGGGCGGCACATCGCTACCTTGCGCTGTCCGCAATGGGATGGCTAGCGCGCCGACAAACAACACCGCGCCCAGGGCAAGGAAGATGGAGAGCCACCTGCGGTGGGTGGGGAAATACGCCCCGGCGGCGACAAACGCGATGGCGCCCACCACCCACCAGCTCGAGGGCCGCCACGCCTAGTTCCCGAGGACGATCCCCACGCATACGCCAGCGCCGCCCACAACAAGGATTGGCGCGGCGCTTTCCAGGGCTCTGGGGGACAAGACGGAATGGACTTCGCCAGCGACCCAGCTTCCGACCCGGACGGAAAGCTAGCGAGCCAGCTCTACCACGGTTTCGATGTGGTAGGTCTGCGGGAACAGATCGACCAGGTGCACCTGCTCCAGACGGTAGCCAGCGGCAATCAGCACGGCCAGATCGCGCGCCAGTGTCGCTGGATCGCACGACACATAGGTCAATCGTGGCGCACCCAGCGATCCCAGGCCCCGCGCGACACGCTCGCCCAGGCCGGCTCGCGGGGGATCGACTACCACCAGGTCGGGCCGCAGGCGTTCGCCCTTGGAACGGAGATACTCCTCGACCGTCGCACGCACCGCCTTCACGTTCGGAGGGCAATTGAATTTAAGATCGCCCACCGAACTCTGTGACGACTCAACCGCCACGATGTGACCAAACGACTGCGCCAGTGCCAGGCTGAACAATCCGGCGCCGGCATACAGGTCGAGGGCAAGGCTTCCAGATCTTCCCGTACAGACCACTGAGATCAGTTCGTCGACCAGGAGGCGGTTTACCTGGAAGAAGGAACCCGCGCCTACGCGCAGCAGCCCGGCCTTGGTCTGATAGCGAAATTCGCTCGGGCCGAGCGTCCACTCCAATTGCTCGTCGACATGAATCTGTGCCCTTCGAGCGGCCGTAACCGCTTTCGTGAACACGTAGACGCTCGCGATTTCCGACAGGTCTCTGCGCAGTCGCTCGGCAAAGCTTTGCACAGCCTGCATCTGCGTCTCTGGGCTTTTCCCCCGATCGCAGTGAAGTTCCACCAGAAGCTGCGAATCGTCGCCATTCGCGAACAGTTCGACTTCCCGCAATTCAGCCGACGCCTGGAGGTCGCATCCCAACCTCCACAGAATCTCCATCGCACGATTGATTAGGGGAGAGCTGATTGGGCACGATTCCACCGGCAGGAGTTGGTGTGATGATCGTTTGAGATACCCAAGCGCGAAGCCGGGGTCCACGCGCACATGCAGTCGTGCCCGGTTCCGGTAATGCCACGCAGCTGCCGAGTGCCGCTTGATTTCCCCAGGGAGCTCGAGCTTGCCCAGGCGCTGAAGATTCTCCTGCAGGATCGCAGCCTTGCTCTGCAATTGAAGCTCGTAGGTCGCATGCTGATACTGGCAGCCCCCGCAGCGCTGGAAGTACGGACACAGTGCCTCGATCCGTTCCGGCGAGGGCTCAAGAATCCTCTCCACCGAGGCCCGGGCAAATCCGGGTTTCTCTTCTCCCAATGTGGCGGAAACCTTTTCTCCGGGCAGAGTGAACGGAACGAAAACAGCTTTCCTGCGTCCTTGCTCGTCGGCGGGCAGGCGCGCTAACCCGTCACCGCCGTAGATCAGCTTCTCAATTGTGATGTCCAAACTTCGATTTTATGCTACGGGCGCTGCTGAATTCTGCGTTTGCCACTCGACGGATGCGCTACAATCGCCGCAGAACCCACTGTTTCTGCCGGTTTCCTGGTTTCGCTCCAGGTCGGAATGCGAGCGGCCGCAGATTGCCATGAAACTTTCCGTCGTAATGCCCATCTTCAACGAACGCGCTACCCTCCGGCGTGTGGGGGAAAAGATTTTTGCGCTGCAAGTCCCGTTTGAAATCGAACTGCTTTGTGTAGACGACGGCTCCACCGACTCGTCGCGCGAGATCCTGGCAGCGCTCGAACGTGAGTATGCGCCCGGGCTGCGTGTTCTCCTGCAGCCGCGCAACATGGGCAAAGGCGCAGCTCTGCGTCGCGGCATTCAGGAGGCCACGGGCGATGTCGTCATCATCCAGGATGCCGACCTCGAGTACGATCCCGCGGAGTATCCGGTGCTGCTCGAGCCGCTCATCCAAGGCAACGCCGACGTGGTCTACGGATCGCGCTTCATGGGCGGCGGCCCGCACCGAGTCCTTTATTTCTGGCATTCGATTGGGAACCGGATGCTCACCTTGTTCTCCAATGCGCTCACCGATCTCAATCTCACCGACATGGAAACCTGCTACAAAGCATTTCGCCGCGACGTCATCCAGTCGATTCCGCTCGAAGAAGATCGCTTCGGTTTCGAGCCCGAAATCACGGTGAAAATTGCCAAGCGACGCCTGCGTGTCTACGAAGTTGGCATCAGCTACTTCGGGCGCACCTACGAAGAAGGCAAGAAAATTGGCTGGAAAGACGGCGTGCGCGCCGTATGGTGCTTGTTGAAATATTCCTTCAAGGAAGCGAGAGCGCCCCGGCCGCCGGCGCCTGCTTATTCGGAAAATGAAGCCCAGCAAGGCGAGCCCAACCGCGAAGTCGCCTCCCGCTAGTCATCCAAATTGTCCGCCGTTCATCCTCGAGGCTGTGATAGCTTCGGCACAGCCGGAGGCCGCCCAGTCGCATGTCACCTACGGTTCCTGTCTGCACTCGCTTTGCGCGCCGGCTCATACCGAAAAGAGTAATGGCCCAGGCTGCCGTCCTTTTCGCATGTTTGTGGGCGGGGGCGGTGGTCGATTTCTCGACTCGCGGCGTGATGGATCGCGCGGGAAATGTGAAGTTCCAGGACTTTATTCAGTTCTACGTGGGTGGAACGCTGGCGCGATCGGGACAGCCTGCGTCGCTCTACGACGGGCGCACCGCATTCGCCATGATGCACCAGATCGCACCGCAATGGCAGTTCGCCCTGCCCATGGTTTATGGGCCGCAAGTCGAAGCGTGGTTCATGCCACTAAGCGGCTTTTCGTTCTTAACTGCGGCGGCAATTTGGGTGGCGTTGAGTTCGGTCTTGTATATGGCGTGCTGCTATTGGGTGTGGAAGGCATGTCCCAACCTGACGGCATATTCCTCTTTATTCTGGGTGCTGGCGCTGGCCTATCCTGCATTCTTTCATTTCGTGGTTCGCGGGCAAATCTCCGCGCTACTTCTCGCTTGCTTTACCGCTGCGTTCTTTGCATTCCGTGCGCATCGACCGTTTCTCGCAGGACTCGCTCTCGGATCGCTGGTGTTCAAGCCGCAATTCCTGATGGCGATTCCGATTGTCTTTCTGCTTTCTCGCGCATGGAAACCGCTGATCGGCACGGTTATCGCATCCGTTGGGCAACTTGCGGTGACCTGGGCCTGGTGCGGAACCAGCGTGATGCGGCAGTACGTCGCGACATTGTCGAACCTGTCGAGATTGGTGGCAGCGACTGAAACCACAAAGGCGCACGCACAGATGCACTCGCTGCGTTCGTTTTTCAGTTTGCTGGTCCCTTGGCCTCAGGTCGCGCTTGGCCTGAGCCTGATCGCCTCGGTCGCGGTGATTGTCTTGGCGGCCCGCGCTTGGGGGGTGAGTGCACCGCCAGCAGTGCGCTTTTCGGCGTTGGTGCTGGCCGCGGTCCTCGTGAATCCGCATTTGTTCGTCTATGACCTGTTGGTGCTGGCTCCGGTGCTGATTCTGCTCGCGGATTGGGCCTTGGGCGACCTGGGGCTAGCCGAGTCTGCGAAGCGGGACGTTCTTGTCTGCGGCATCTACAGCGCGTATCTACTGCCCTTGCTCGGGCCATTGACCCTGGTCACGCACTTCCAGTTCTCGGTGCTCGCGCTGGTGTGGCTACAGTGGGAACTGTGGCGCGCTGTGAGCCTTCAAGAACTAGGCCGCCTCTCACATGTAGAACAAGCTGAGACGAGGTAACCCGTATTTCTCCAGCAATCGCTTATGGATGTACTGCTTCAGCAGATGCTCGATCTGTGCTCCCGGCATCTTGTTCCGGTAGGGAGCCAACTCGCGAGCGGCCTGTGCTCGCACGCTGACCAGGTCCGCGTCGGAGGTCGCAGCTAGCAGCGAGGCTAGAAGCTTTTCCTCCAGCACTGTGAGGTGCCGCTCCAGGTCCTCGAGCCGGGTGTGCTTTTTCGCGAGGAGATCGTCGGCCAGTGCCCGAAGTGTGGCTGCCATCTCGCGAGCCAGCGCTTCGGGAGAACTCGCCCCTCCAGAAGGCAGCTTCGCGCGGTGGAGCTGTTCTGAGTTCTTCCGCAGGTAGGCAGCGATGGCATCGGGGTCAAAACCGCGCACACTGCCAGCGTTCGGTCCCGCTTCCGCACCGGTGTTCTCCCGATCCGCCCCCACCGTCGCTTCCTTCAGATCCTCAGCGGCGGCGAGCACTTCCTGCGAGCAGTAAGCGAGACTGTTAATCTTCTTCGACTTTGAGGGGCGCTGGTCGTAGCGGTCGAAAGCCGCATCGATGCCGCGCAGCACGGCTGCCAGCGGGATCCCCGCTTCTTTCCAGGTTTCGATCAGCGCCCAGTCAAGCGTCGAGAGCAGCAAGATTCTGCCCCGCCGGCGCTGAAAGTGCTCCTCGATCTCCGTGAAGTAGTTGAAGTAGTTTTCCAAAATCGGCCTAGGAGGGCATTTTATGCGGGCTCCGTCGAATTCTTACTGCACATTTGCTGCACATTGGTCGTAGGCTTGCTCTAAACGCGCCATGGCGTCAACCTTGGTGCCCTCTTGTTCCAGGCGGATGTAATGCCGACGGACCACCTCGGCGGAATTGCGAAGAATCAGGCAAGCCTTTTCCGGACGCATTCCACATCGATACAGATTCGTTGCCAGCCCACGGCGGAAGAAGGCGTACCAGCCCCTCCACGCGAGATTCGTGCCCTTAATCTTCTTGCGGATTTCGTATTCCGCACGGCGCAGGTTGCTTTGTTCCCACCCATCAGAGAGCAGCTTGACCAGGGGCGCGACCCCAGGGAGCCATTCATCGTTGCCTGTTTTGGTGTCCCTATGGATGCGTATCTTCCTTCTCTCCTGGTCGTGGTCATCCGGCAGCAGCGCCTCCACTTCAGGTCTGCGGAGCGCTAGGAAGGCGTTGATGCCATGGCGACCGCTACAGGTCCTGCCGGGAACAGATTCAGGAATTGCTTGATCTCGTCCAATGTGTATGCGCCGTTTTGCACATCACATACCCGCACATCGCGCAAGCGAAGATAACCAAGATGTGGCTCCAGCCGCCTCGCCGGGGATTGATCCCATCGTGGGTGAAGGACTCATCTGCTTCTGCGAACATGATTAACGCTCGGTCCGAGACGGCGGCCACCCTGCCCGCTTTCCGTGAGGCGCTCAAAGTCCGCCGGTCTACGAGTAGAAGCGGAGCGCACCCTGCCACCAATCAAGGGGTGTCGTGAGCCGGTGCGTCTGTGTTTATTGCTCTTGAGCAACGACAGTTACAAGCGTTGATCGTAGAAGGAACGCAACACGGATACGTTGACATGTTGTCTGACCAGTTATAGGCTGGCGCGTCCGCAGGGAAGGTGCTGCGATGTCGAGTTGGCATGATCGCAGGTCTACCATTCACCCGGACACCCCTGTTCAAGTTGTAGTCCTCACCTGTTCAGTGGCGATTCTGTCCTACCTAGCCGCAAGGATAAGCGGAACTCGTCGTCTTACGACCCGAGATGATTTGGCCCGTTTGGCCGGGTTGTGCATTTCTGGTAGCCGTTTTACTGCTCACCCCCCGTACGATTTGGCCGCTTCTTTTAATTGCCGGGCTTATCGGGTTCGCACTTTACGATGTGCAGGAAGCCCTCCCTACCCGTGCTACCGTTCTGCTACTTCTCGCGGATGCCCTAGAGATCCTTGTAGCCGCATTCGGAGTCAGCTACGTCTTGGGGGGCGTGCCCCGGCTAAAAAGTGTCAAGTCACTGGCGAAGTACGCACTTTTTGCAGTCATTCTTGCACCGATTTCAGTCGCATCAGCAGCTGCCAACGCGCTCGAAGGCGATTCTTGGTGGGTTGGTTTTTTTACCGAGGCGCTGGCCCTCCTGACTTTGACCCCTGCAATTCTGAGTTGGGTGGAGATCGCGGACACTCGATTCGAGATGTCGAAGGTGCGCTACCTCGAGGCCGCATCGATGTGTCTTGGATTGTTAATCCTAAGCTATTTCACTTTCGTTGCATCAGACAGCCAAACCCGGCCAGCAATGCTTTACTCAATTGTGCCATTTCTCTTGTGGGCGGGGTTACGGTTTGGAGTGCCAGGAACCAGCAATTCAATTGCTATTGTCGGATTCCTGGCAATTTGGGGGACTGTGCACAGTCATGGTCCTTTCACGGGCAACACACCTGTGCATGATGTGCTGTCGTTACAGCTTTTCTTATTGGTCGCCGCGAGTTCATTCATGGTGTTGGCTGTAGTCGTCGAGCAACACAGAGCGGCAGAGTGGGCACGGAGTGAAAGCGAAGAGCGACTGCGCCTGGCCGCGAAAGCCGGAAGGATGTTTGCATATTCATGGGATGCAGCAACTGATGTGATCGAACGATCTGGAGAGTCGTCGGAGATTCTCGGCGTAGATCAAGCCACCGTAGCGACCGGCAGGGCCGCCTCGGCAATGATTCACCCCGACGACAAAGACAGAGTCGAGGCTGCACTAGACAAGGTAGCACCCGAACATCCGGGCATTCAGATCGAATATCGCATTATCCGTCCCGACGGAGCGGTAGTGTGGTTGGAAAGGAATAGCCACGCATACTTTGACGACAAAGGGAATGTGAAGCGCATGGTTGGGATGATTGTCGATGGAACGGAGCGCAAGCAAGCCGAACAAGCACTCCGTGAAAGCGACGAACGCCTTCGTTTGGCTGTGCAAGCCGGAAGAATGTATTCCTTCGAGTGGGACGTGGCGACAGACACAGTGGTGCGATCCCCGGAACATGTCAAGGTCCTCAGTGTCGCAGGGCCGCTGCGATTGACCCATCAGCAGTTCGTGGACAAGATCCATCCAGACGACCGCTCACAATTTCTTGCCACGATCGCTGGACTTACACCCGAGAACCCGAGTGGTGAGGTTAGCTATCGGATGTCAGTTTCCGACGGTGTATTTGTTTGGCTAAAGGCCAGCGGGCATGCCTTCTTCGACGGCGAAGGCAGAATGCTGCGCGTGGTTGGTATGGTAGCGGATGTCACCAAGCAGAAACTGTCGGAAGAGGCGCTACGCGCCAGCGAGGCACGGCTGCGATTGGCCCAGTGGGCTGCTCGCATTGGAACTTTTGACTTGGACCTTCGGACGGGGGTGGATATTTGGACGCCGGAAACGGAAGCGCTGTACGGCTTACAGCCGGGTGGCTTTGAGGGGACACTGACCGCTTTTGAAAATCTGATCCATCCCGATGATCGGGAAAGGATCAGGGAATTGACTCACGAGATGATTAGAACCGGACAACCGGCAGAGGAAGAATGGCGCGTGGTCTGGCCTGATGGAGGTGTTCGTTGGATAGCGGGGCGCGCGCAGGTGCTTATGGATGAGTCCGGCGAGCCTTCACGAATGATTGGCGTCAACATCGATGTGACGGAGCGTAAACTGGCAGAACAAGCGCTTGTGGGGATGAGCCGGAAATTGATTGAAGCGCAGGAGCAGGACCGCGCGCGGGTTGCTAGAGACCTTCACGACGATATAAACCAGCAATTGGCTCTCCTCGCAATCGACGTCGAACAACTGAGGCAACGCTTTCCTGATTCCGCTGCTGAGATTAGTAGTGGACTGACAGAGATCAGAGATCGCGTTACTGCAATTGCAGCCGACGTGCAATCGATATCGCATCACCTCCATTCTCCCCAGTTGGAGATTCTCGGCATCGTCGCTGCCATCCGGGGTTTCTGCAGGGAGTTTGCGGCGCACCAGAAGGTTACGGTGGACTTCACACACGACACCATCCCTAAGGGCGTATCACACGAGGCTTCGTTGTGCCTGTTCCGTGTTGTGCAGGAGGCCTTGCACAACGCGGTAAAACACAGCAACGTTCGTCATTACGAAGTGAGATTGGGTGGCTCAGCGAGCGACCTTCATCTCACGGTTTCAGATCACGGGAGTGGGTTTGACACCGGAGCTGCGGTAGGCAGCGGCGGACTAGGGCTCACCAGCATGCGCGAGCGAGTTCGGCTGGTGAATGGGACGATTACGATTGACTCCGAGCCGATGCGTGGCACCAGCATCCACGTTCGCGTGCCGCTCGCATCAGCACCGGATTCGGAGCGAGCTGCTGGATGAAAAAGAGCCTTGGTCTCAACGGGAACACACTGTCGAATGCTCTGCACAGATTCGTTCGAACGATGTCTTTCTCCCGATCTCGCTCACCCGTCCAAGTACATTCCCGCACCAAACATCAATGGCGTGCGTTTTGGCGGGTTGCGCAACAGGCGTTCCCGCTGAATTGCCGCACCGGCTTTACCCTGTGCCCACAAGGTAGGCGTGCACTCTCCACCGACAGCAACTTGAAGACCTTTTTCCGTCGCTGGTTTCACAGCTTGCTCGAGAGGATGGAGCGCGTCCTTCATCCATGGGATGGGGTCACGCCAGCCACGGTCCACGAAGGTCGACATTGAATCGGCAACATCCAAAGGCATGTATCTTTCTGCAGTAGCGATATCCAACCCGCCTGCTTCCAGGCGACGGTGTCGTCTACCTGATCTGTTATGTAGGCCAGCCCCCCGTTCGGGAGTGATTACAACATCGGTCGGATAAGTAACTTGGCCGCCATGGCGTTTTCGGCGAACGCCCCTAGCCTTTCTGGCGAGGAGGAGGGCTCGGCATCCGAGGCCAGAACATCCCTAACAGGTGTGCGGCGGAGTCTGCTGTCCCGAAAGGTGTCCCGAAACTGCCGCATGGGATCACATGACGTTAGGTTTTGTGGGCGAGAACTACTGGAAGCGATTGGGATTGCTGGGCATCACATCGCGGGAGAGAATTTAAACCGCGATACGGGCTGAGGCGCGTGTCTAGGTGTCTTCGCTCCGTGCACGATGAACTGCGGGGCTTGTTGCTAAAGTCGCTCGTGCCGCAAGAGGAAAAAATGGAGAGCCTTACGCAATCCGCGCAGCAACTGTGCAGGGTGCCCGCTACTTCATTGAATCTGCTGGTCAGATTTGGGAGTGAGCTATCGGGGGATAGTTAACCTGAGCGGAGTTTACGGAATTCTTCAAAGCATCCGGCGGCACTGCACAATCTGCTGCACAGTTGCTGTACACCAGCACCCGGTAACGTCCCTGGACACGCACCTAAATCCTTGAAGACACAGCAAGACGCCCTCCAGACCGATTTGTTGAAGTAGTTTTCCGCGCGAACTCAGCGGGAGGAAGAGCGTGCTTTGCCAGAGTCCGGCCTGCTCTGGTTCGCAGATTTTCCGGAGCTCGAGGACGCGGCTGCACTTGGATCGCGACGCGCCGGGGTGTTGCGCTCCCAGATGATGCGCAGGCCCTCCAGCGTCAGATGATCATCCACCGTCTTGATGAAGCGCGAGGCTGTGCCGATCATCGGCGCCAGGCCGCCGGTTGCCAGTACCTTGCTATTGGGGCCCATCTCTTTCAGCAGTTCTTCCAGAATCCCATCGACCAATCCGAGATAGCCGTAATAGAGGCCCGACTGCAGGCTTCCCACCGTGGTCGTACCGATCACGCGGGAGGGCTTGCGGATGTCGACCCGCGGCAGACGGGCGGTCCGCTGAAACAGGGCATCGGCCGAAATGCCAATGCCCGGACAGATCACGCCTCCCATGTACTCACCCTTCGCGGACACGCAATCGAAGGTGGTAGCTGTACCGAAGTCGACCACCACGCAGGGCCCGCCGTATTTCTCGAAAGCCGCCACGCCGTTCACGATGCGATCCGCTCCCACTTCAGCGGGGTTTTCGTATTGCACCGGCATGCCCGTCTTCACGCCCGGCTCGACAAACAGTGGCTTCAGCTTGAAGTAGCGTTCGCAAACCTGCCGCAACGTTGAATCGAGGGGAGGTACAACGGATGAAATGACGATCCCATGAATACCGCCGACATCCAGGTTATCCATGGAAAAGAGATTGCGGAACAATACGCCGTATTCGTCGACCGTGTGTTTGAGCACAGTCGCAACGCGCCACTGTGCCAGCAGACGCTCGTAGCGCGCGGGTTCCGTCGCCGGCTCGCCAGAATGAACCTGGGCGACGCGGGCGAAAACACCGAGAACCGTGTTCGTATTTCCGACATCAATGACAAGGAGCATGGATTCACATAGGGACAGCCCCGGCTGCCCAGGCCGAGCGGAGGTCGGCACAACTATTTCGCTCTCACCGTTCCGCTCAAAACCGTGCGCATCCCGTGCGTGGTCCGCACCTGCAAGAACCCGCGCGCGTCGAGCCCTTCGGTCACACCTTCGAACCCGCCGTTCTCTTCGATGCGCACTTCGCGTCCGCGCACATAAGACGAGCACTCCGCAAACCGCCGCAGCACTGACTCGTGCGAATCGGGCTTGCTGAGAAGGTCGCGATACTCGCGGTCGAGCGATTTTAGCAAAGCGGCCGCCAGTTCCACGCGCGACCAATCGCGGCCTGAGGCCAGTCGGAGCGACGTCGCGACTTCGTTCAAATCCTCGGGGAACTTCGCCTGATTCACGTTGATGCCGATTCCCACTACGATATGGCGCACGCGCGTCGCTTCGGCATTCATCTCGGTGAGAATTCCACAAAACTTCTTTCCTTCCAGCAGAACATCGTTGGGCCACTTGAGGTCAGGATGAAGCGGTGGCTCGATCTCGCGCACCGCGGAGTGGACCGCCAGCCCCACAGCCAGCGACAGGGCAAGTGCTTCCGATGGCGGTAGGTTGGGACGCAGCACCACCGAGCAATAGATCCCAGTCGAACGCGCCGAGTGCCACCGGTTCGCACCCCGCCCCCGCCCCGCTGTCTGCTCTTCCGCCAGGAACACGCTGCCCTCGGAGGCACCAGCCGCTGCAGCCTCCATCGCGGTGACATTCGTCGAGCCGATTTTGTAATAGTGGTGAATCTCTTTGACGAAAGTACCCTTCACCAGCGGCGCCAGGACTTCCGCCAGAAGCAGGTCTGGTACTGTGCGGAGACGGTAGCCTGTCGCCGGGTGCCCTTCGACTTCGACGCCCAGCGATCGCAGTTGCTGGATCAGACGCCAGACCTCCGACCGGCTAATGCCGATCTCGTCTGCGACCTTGGTGCCACTTACGACAACGGTTGCGTGGTCGGTAAGCAAACGAACAATCCGCCCCAGGCGGATGTCGGTTCTCTGTGCGCTGCCGGCGCGAATGCGAGGTGGGCGAGTTAGAGCGGTTTTCGCGATGCGGGGATTATAAACACAGTCGTCGGTCGTTGGTCGTTGGCAAAGGCCTTTTATCAGTACTTGCGCCCTTCGGTTCCTTCCAGGCTTCGGGTCAACAGCAGCGAAACTGTAAGTCCGATACAGAACACGAGAGCGAGAACTCCGTTGATTCGTGCCGCCAGCGTCACGTGGCGGAGCTTGGGCACCGCAGACAGGGGCAGGACAACGAAGTTCATGATCACATAAACAACAACCCCGTAAAGCAATCCGCTAACGACCGGCGCCCGCCTCAGGAATTCGATCTTGCGGCGGGCCAGGAAGAAAACTACTGTCCAGAACAGCGCAATCGTGTAGTGAATCGCGACACCGAGGCCATACGCCGGAGCCCCCATTTCGAAAGCTTGATGGCCAATGAGGCCGCTCGCGATGTAGTGGAAGACCTGCGAAGCAGTCACACCGCGCAGATGGTTGAAGATCAGGCTGTCGGCGATATCGAGGGTCCCGGCGATGAGACCCACACGAAGGATAAGAAACAAAGCCGTGTTCTTCTGTATGGGAGTTGCCGGGGCTGCGCTGCTCATCGCATCACGCTTTCCACCAGTAAACCACGCTCTCCCACCAACAGCGCCCTGCCGCCGACCGGCTTCCTACTCCGGCACCACCCGCAAGCTCATGTCGAGGGCCGGCGCCGAAGACGTCAGCGCGCCCACCGAGATGAAATCGACCCCCGTCTCGGCATATGCCCGGACATTCTCCAGGTTGATCCCTCCGGCGCACTCCACGGGAATTCGCTTCTCGCGCTTCGAGCAGGCATCGACCGCCTGGCGGACGTCGTCCACTGTCATGCCGTCGAGCAGAAGCGCCTCGGCCCCGTGAGCCAGGGCTTGCTCAAAGTCGGCCAGCGAGCGTACTTCAATCTCGATCGGCTGTGATGCCCGGCGATTGTGATGCGCCCGCTCCAGCGCTTGGGCGATGCCACCGGCCAATGCAATATGGTTGTTCTTGATCAGGACGCCATCCGAGAGATCGAGCCGGTGGTTCTGGCCCCCGCCGCAGCGCACCGCGTACTTGTCGAGCAAGCGCAGGCCAGGCATGGTTTTCCGAGTGTCGAGGATCCGCGCCTTGGTCCCGCTGACCGCCTCGACAAACTTCCGCGTGAGCGTGGCCACGCCGCTCATGCGCTGCAGAAAGTTCAAAATGACCCGCTCGCACGACAGAATTACGCGTGCGTTGTGACGGATCACCGCCACCGATTGCCCTTTGTGCAGCCGCACGCCATCGAAGATTTCCAGATGGCTGATGACTTCATAGTGCGAAATTACTGCTCCGTCCACCGTGGCGAACATATCAAGGATGGCTGGAATGATGCCCACGCCTGCCAGCACGCAATCCTGCTTGGCAATCACCGTCCCGGCAGCTTTCTGACTGGGATCGACGCAGGCATAACTGGTTGCATCGCGCGTGGCCCGGTCCTCGAGCAGCGCGTTCTCCAGAATGGCGGTGATGCGGCGGCTGTTCCAGTCCATAAAGTCATCGCCTGGTAGCTGGCAGCTGGCGGCCAATCGCAAAGCCAGTAACCACTCTCAAATCATTGTCATCCCGATGCGTGAGAGAAGCGAGCAAAACAGGAATCTGCAGTTGCTACCAGCCACCAGCTGCCAGCCACAAGCTGATTTTACGTACACCCAAGTTCCTTCTTCTTACTTTGTGTTTTGTCGCGTAGCGTTTCGTTCTCCTGCAGCTGCTTGCGCAGCCCGTCGACCACCGTGGCAGGCGCTTTCGCGGTGAAGCCCGGGTTGTTCAACTGCCGCTCCGCTCCGGCAATGTTCTTCTCGATTTTCTCCAATTCCTTCTTCAGCCGCTCGCATTCAGCGGCGACGTCGATCTTCTGCTCGTAGACCAGGTGCACGTCGAACCGCGCTGTGTGC
>Ga0182041_10000788_pt1 | contig 15385 bp, 16 predicted proteins | sample flu12Cox44000178_FD_125967 | JGI IMG/M metagenome (GOLD analysis project Ga0182041, IMG submission 125967) | Lab enrichment of tropical soil microbial communities from Luquillo Experimental Forest, Puerto Rico - flux8day.12C.oxic.44.000.178 | ecosystem: Environmental > Terrestrial > Soil >...
CGCACGCTGTTCTGGACCACAGCAGATCTGGAGACGAAACTCCTTGGGTTCCAACATTACTATAATGGACACCGAACCCACGCCGGCTTGGAAGGAAGACTGCCCGAGCCGCCTACTGAAAGGTCAGCAGCACGAAAAGACTTCGCGTCCTACCGTTGGCAGAAACATTGCCGGGGGTTGTATCAGACTCCGATCGCCGCATGACTTACGAATTCGCCACCCACAGGTGATGTTCGTCTGGAGCGTGGGTCGCATCTACAAAATGGACCTCTCCGGCAAGATTCTCGGCGCGTTCGGCCGACCGGGACGCTTTGCCGGCACGATCGATTCCATACATCAAATCGCCTGTCCGGATGAGAAGACGCTATACGTCGCGCACACATTTACAGCGCGTTTCGATAAATGGGTCGCGCAATAAGTCGCGACTACAGGTCTCGTAATACTAACGGTTCACCTTCCACGTAGGTGTTGCCATCGCTTCACCCCCAGGTCACTATAGTCCGAACGGATTGCGCAGCGCGGAAATTCGTCACGTGCCTATTGGCCCTTGTGGCTGGCGACTGGCGCTCCGGCCGCTGTACTACGCGCTGCTCGGACAAGGATAGGGCCCTGTTGCCAATTCAGAGGTCCGGCATCCTGGTAAACACCAGCCACGGAAATATGGAACGATATGTGGGCCTGCGACAGTTCAATCTCCGTGCCACGCGGGTGCGAGCCGCTGGGATTGATGGCCCGGTGACGTTTTCCGGCCGTAACGCGCCCATGCAGATCGTCAGCGCCGTTTGACCTCGGGTGATAGGAAAGCGGAAGTGGTAGCATTGAGGCTCTGGAGACCTAAGATGCTACATCTCCGGTTGTTCATCGCGGTATACGCGTTCTTTTCGATTGGTAGTCAGGCACAGTGGTTGAACTATTCCACGCCAGGGACGCCCCGATTAAAGGATGGCAAGCCCAACTTGGCGGCTCCTACGCCCAGGGCACTCGACGGGAAACCGGACCTCTCCGGCGTGTGGATGCATGAGACGACGACCGTCGAGGACGTGAAGCGCATTTTCGGCCACCGCTTCGATGGCGAAATTGCCGGCTCCATCCCCGGAATGGAGGTCGGCACCCAACACAAGTACTTCTTCGACATTTTTGCCGATTTCAAGCCTGGGGAACCGACCCTGACGCCAGAAGCGGTGGAACGTCGCCGCAAAATGTTCGCTGAGCGTGATCCATCCAGGGTTTGCGCCGAGCCTGTCGGCCTTCCTTTCGCCGCATTAGCTTCCGAGCCATTCAAGATCGTTCAATCTCCGAAGGTGACGATATTCCTCTACGAGGCGGGGGGCCTGAATCGGCAAATCTTCACCGACGGCCGCGGGCTTCCCAAGGAAGTTAACCTGCCGGCGTATATGGGCTACTCGGTGGGCCATTGGGATCGCGATATTTTTGTGGTTGAAACCGCCGGCTTCAACGATAAAGGGGTTATGGATTGGAGCGGCCACTTCCATAGTGAAGCCTTGCGTCTGAGCGAGCGCTTCCATCGCCGCGATTTTGGGCACCTGGACATCGAGATGACGTTTGACGATCCCAAGACGTTCGCCCGGCCGATCCCGATGAAGGTCGGCTTCGAACTGCTGGTCGACTCCGATATTTTTGAGATGTTCTGCGAGAACGAGAAGGATGCGAAGCATATGATGAAGAATGACGACGCTCGGAACGGCGTCGGACGGTAAAACTGGTGGAAGTGTTCGGGTTTCCGGTCAGCGATTGGACGGTGCTAGAGGAGCGCGACTCGCGCCCGAACCGAAATCGGCTGCGGCTGGACTGACGCTCACAGATCCAGTGAACTACACCCGACCATGGCACTCCCAAGGTATTGGGTCTGATCCCGAAAGAAGCCCAGTCGGTCGCCGCGACAATCGTGTCTCTTGCCAACATAATGGAGTTAGCTCCTGAGTGACGCGCTAACCGTACACGATCATTTGGAGCCACCTTCCGAACGAACCTCATCCTGGATAGTGGTGGATTGCCGACCACACTATGGATTGTTCTAAAGAACTCACTTCCAACTGAAGCAGCAAATGCACCCCAGAACTCTATCTGTTCCGTTGGCTCCCCTACTCACGATTTTGGAGAATGAAGTAAAATCGATCGAGCCAAGAAGAGAGGCGCCCCCAATATGAAACCTTTTGCACTGTTGATCGTCGGCTTAGCGTTCGCGATCTCCCCCATCGCGGCGCAATGGCTCGATTACCCGACGCCAAATGTGCCTCGCACACCCGATGGCAAGCGGAATCTGAGTGCGCCCACCCCGCGCACCGCCGACGGCAAGCCCGATCTCTCAGGACTCTGGGAACCGGAACCGAATGGCCGTATTGGCGAAGGATCCATTGCCATCGCACCCGGCGATGATCCGGTCACCCCCGAGTTCGTCAACATCGGTTCGCGCCTTGAAGGAGGGTTGCCCTATCAACCCTGGGCCGTGCAGTTGGCCAGAGAGCGGACCAGGGAAGAGCACGGCGCACATGACCCTCTCGGCAATGGCTTTCCAGTTGGCATTGTGCGCCTGCACTCCTACGCCACGCCCCGGAAAATGATCAGAACCCGGGACTGCTAGTGATTCTTTACGAACTAACTCCACTTTCCGGCAAATCTTCACCGACGGCCGCCCGCTTTCTGGCGATCCCAATCCTACGTGGAACGGCTACTCGAGTGGCAAATGGGAAGGCGATGTTTTGGTTGTAAAGACCAACGGATTCCGCGACGGCATGTGGCTCGATTCCGGCGGCAGCCCATTGAGTGAAGGCGCGGTGATGACCGAAAAATTTCACCGGGTAAACTTCGGCCGCCTGGAAATCGAGCTCACTGTCGAAGATCTGAAAACCTACACCAAACCATGGACGGTCAAAATGGTTCAAACAATCAAGCTCGATACTGATTTGCTGGATAAGATCATGCTGGAGAACGAAAAGGACATCAAGCACTTGGTGAACTAGCCGAAGGGCGCTCGCGATGTTGACGCGCCGGCCGAGCTGATCCGTTAGGACTCGTGGCCTTTATCGTCGGGTAGGGGATCAACCCAAGGATTGTGCACGACAGCGCGGGCCTTGAGGTAGTCGGCGGTATCCCGCGAGACGATCGTGAGGCCGTGATAAAGCGCGGTCGCAGCGATGATCAAATCAGGCTGCGAGAACGTATGACCGCTCTTCCGGCCTTCCTCGGCGAGAAGGCGCCATTTAAGCATAATGTCTTCGGTGACCGGGAGCACTCGATCTTCGAACATCGGCCGCACTTTGTTCGTCAACCAATCGTTGAGCTCGGCCCGCTTGGCGGCATCGGGCGTGAATTCAATGCCGAAGCGAATTTCGGCCAGTGTGACGGTGCTGACGTAAAGCTGCTCGAGCGCCTGGCCCCGCACGAAAGCAAGGACTCTTTGCTCCGGTCGCGGGCGCCTTAATTCGGAGAGGATATTGGTGTCAAGCAGCCATGCGGTCACAAGGCCACGTCGCGGACCGGCATCGGCGAGCGGCTCGGTTCGAGCGCAATGTCCCGATGCGGGGAAGCCTGCATCGCGTCGATGAGCGCCTGGCCCTTAAGATTGCCCTGCAAGCGGCGAAACTCCTCGGCGGCAATGACGACGACTTCGTCGCGGCCGCGTACGGTGACATGCTGCGGGCCTTCGCTACGAACCCGGCGGACGAGCTCGCTGAAGCGCGCCTTGGCGTCCTGGAGAAGCCAATGGCCCGAGCGCCGCTTGGGCGACGTTTTGCGCGGCTTCGGCGCCAGGAATGATTTTTTGTTCGATCTAGTCATGCTGACTAGTTTAGCATGAACCCCTCGCGTGTGGTTCCCGGAAACTCCGATCAAATTGATAAATTGGGAGTTGTAGCTCACCAGTCGTTTTCGTTTCGGACCCGTTCTAACGGCCGTTTTCGCCTTCCTGATCGCCTCATATCAGACCCGTGCCGCCCTTCAGTTGGAGATCCTCGCCCTGCGTCATCCGATCGGCGTCCCCAGCGCGACATGTCCCACCCTTAATCGCCGCGCAAAAGAAGCTCTCCACCGAGCTGTGGTTCGCCCATAATCTGTCCGCCCGTAACAACGTTGACTTTCAGCGCGGTCGAGACCAAGAATCGGGGCCCTGCCGACCCTCGTCCTGTTCCTATTCCGTTTCGTGCAGCTCCTCTTCAGCGGTCATGCCGCCCTCGCGATCGAGAACGCCGCTCTCCGCCTCCAACTCGCTGCCCTCCAGCGAAAACGGAAGCGACCCACATTGACCTCCTTCGACCGACTATTCTGGGTGGGGATGTCCCTGCTGTGGACTGGCTGGCGCGCTCCCCTCGTGTACGTCCGAGCCGACACGGTCGTCCGCTGGCAGCGCGAACGGTTTCGCAGGTTCTGGGCTCGGCGATCGAGGGTGAACCAACGCCATCGCGGCCGACCCGCGATCGCCGTCGACATTCGAGGCCTGATCGAGCGGATGGTTGCGGCCAATCCTCTCTGGCGCGCACCCAGGATTCACGGCGAGCTGAAGATGCTCGGCATCGAGATCTCCGAACGTACTGTCTCCCGAATCCTCCGGAGACTGCCGCGGCCGCCCGGCCAGACCTGGAAAACGTTTCTGCACAATCACTTCGCTCAAATGGTTTCGATGGACTTCTTCACCGTGCCCACGATCACCCTCAAGGTTCTGTTCGTGTTCATCGTGTTGGAACATCGTCGGCGCAAGGTGTTGCACTTCAACGTGACGGAGCACCCCACCGCGGCCTGGACGTCCCAGCAGATTCTCGAGGCCTTTTCCGAGCACGACACCCCGCGCTATCTCCTGCGGGATTGAGACGGCGTTTATGGCAGCGACGTTCGGTCGCGTATCGCTTCGCTCCAAATCGAGGAAATCCTCACGGCGCCGCGCCGTCCCTGGCAGAATCCCTACGCCGAGCGGGCTCATTGGCTCGATCCGCAGAGAGTGTCTGGACCACTTCATCATCCTTAATGCCAGACATCTGAAGCGGACTCTGGCTTCCTATTTCAGTTATTACCACGGGTCGAGGACTCACCTCGGGCTGGACAAGCAATGCCCGTCCCCTCGGCAGGTCTCCGGTGCCGGGCGGATTGTTCAGATCTCGCAACTTGGAGGCCTACACCACCGCTATGAACGTATCACAGCGTGAGTGTTTGGGCGCGGACAGAATAATGGCGAATGACAGGTGAAATACCACCTCCCATTTTCCGGCGATCCGCAGGTGCTGGGCTGTGCTCCGAATCCGCGTGTGCCCAACTCCTACCCGGTCACCGTTGAGGGCGCCGAGGTCTGCTTCGAGATTATCGACTTCAGCGGCAATGCCGAAAGTATAAAGCGCGAAGCGGAGCAGGTGCTGGGTCTCATTCGTCAGCAATCGGCGAATCTAGAGAAGAACATCACGATACATAACGGCCAGCTCCGTCAGCATACCGAAACCGTTTTCGATGCCCGAAAGGCACAAACCATGACACAGAATCAGGTTGTTGCGGCGCTCGGAGTACCCGTGAAGAAAGTTGCGGACATACCAAAAACGTTTGCCGTGCCCGCTGTTAGCCGGAAACCCGTTGTTCCCAAGCCGCAAGCGCCGTCTGAAAGGTACTCGCCAGAGCCGACTCTAGATCAAGGAATCTACGAAGAGATCCTCCAGACAATTTTTGATACAGGTCGCCGTGTTCGAGCGGTTACCGAGCACGTATGCCGGCAAGGACGAAGAGACGCTACGCGATCATCTGATTCTGAACCTAGAACCCCGCTTCCAGATCGGCACGACCGGGGAGACGTTCAACAAATCCGGCAAGACCGATATTTTGATGCGTCACGAAGGCAAGAACATCTTCGTGCTGAGTGCAAGTTCTGGCGAGGTCAGAAGGCACACCACGAGACCATCGACCAGCTGCTATCCTACCTGACGTGGCGCGACTCGAAAACAGCGATCGTGTACTTTTTGGACACGAAGGAGATGGCGGCGCCGTTAAAGGCCATCGAAGAAGCCACCCCTCAGCACTCCTGTTTTGTCGCCGCCAAGGGCAAGCGGCATGAATCCTTGCTTAGCTACGAATTCCACCTGCCGGGCGACCACAGTCGTCCAGTGCAGGTCGCGATTCTTTGCTTTCACCTACCGAAATAGGCCAACACTCAGGCTACGGCGTCCCGCGCTGACTCTCCCAGCCGGGCATTATTCAGTTTTAAATCTCTCTAGCACGCTGAGTTTTGTCAGTACTTACGACTAGTCGACCCTCCGTGCCATGGCAGTGAAAACCACGTTTTGCGGGTTGGTTTGCAAGGCGCGAACTTCGCGGCCCCTATCATCGACCACGATTGCTAGATCGACAGCGAGGGCTGGCGTGAAAAGCAGAGCTACAGTGCCCGTGCAATCCGAACTTACGTTGTAGGTGCCCGTAAACGTCCTAGAGGTAACCTTGCCTCCAGGATTAATCGTGTCACTTCCCGAAATGTTTCCTTCGCCATCCGATACAAAAGTCCCGACATCGGCAGCCGGGGCGGGTGCACCGAAGAACCCCTCTCCTGTAAAGCCATAGCGGCCAACTAGGGTCTGGTTGGTGCAGGCATGAGATTCCTCAGCATGTGCCTGGGGAATGATGCTGGCGTGACGATTAAACGCTAAAGCCGTGAGTGCGACAACAAAGATTGCGGTCGCGAATCCAACTTTCATCTTTATGCTCATCATTAGCTCCTTTGGGGCAGCATACCCGGGTTCCGGCAACTGCAACACCAGGTGCTCCTCTTCGTTTTGTCGGCCCTTAAAAGCACCCGCGAAATGCATTTTCAATGCTAAAGTGCGAAAGCGAACCAAACCCTTGTGCAAATACTTCGACCAACGCCTCCGTCAGTGAGTGTTTGGATTCGTCAATGCGTTTCACGTTTTGTCGTGAATATAAGAAGGGAATCCAAGCAGCCGGTTTGCATCCCAATCCGGCTAGCGTCCCGCCTCGCTGACGCTAACAAGCGGCGGTTGCGGCGCACGTAAGAGCAGGAGCGAAGCCCCCCACGAGAAAGCGTCCGACTTCTTGGCCGGACCGACTTTGGCGGGTCCACATCGCCCCGGTAAACACGCTGCTGGATGTCTGCGTAATCCGCTTCCAGCCGTGCCCACTTCAGCCCGAAAACCTCACCGGGCCTCATGCCAGCAAGCAACGCGAGCCTCGCGATCAACCGCTCCCGAACATCCAGCACCGAGCACAACCGCCGCACTTCTTCACCGTCATGACCCGCGTTGCCGCCCTCCTGCATTCCCTCGGCGTAAACAATAACGCCGCCGGGCTCCTTTGCAAATATCCTTCCGCAACCTGTCGGTAGCCAAAATTTCGTTCAGTAGGGCAAGCCGCATTCACGTAACCGCGGGCGGCATCGAATTCCGCATTGCGATCGCCCAAAGGCGCGCGCTTGGTTCTGCCGATTTGCTGCGAGTGGTCCCGACAGATGCCGGTCCCAGCCTCGTCGAAGCCTTTTTCGGCAATGTCAGCGTCCCATGGACAGTTCTTGGAAATCCCCACGAAACCTACGCGCGTGGAAACACGCGGCAAAGAGTTTTTATGCAGTTTCGCGCCACGCGTAGCGATGGTGCAGTCCGCCCAGGCGGGGCATCGCAATCACAGTGGCATTCGCTGTGGGCCTTTGCTCGACCGCCCGTTGCTGTGGCGTGTCCTTTGTTAGCGAATCATGAATGCGATCGTCGTGATAGTACCTCAAGTAGTCGCCAGTCAGCCGGCGGAGATGTCCTTCGCTGATGGCGATGACATGGTCCAGGATCTCGCGCCGACAACTTCCCACCCACCTCTCCGCGATGCCATTTTTGCCAGGGCGATCGGATGCTCGTCTGCTTCGGTTCCAGACCCGTCGCCTTCAACAATGTGATGACGTCATCGTCGAACTTTGAGTCTCGATCCATGATCACGTAACGATAGGGAGTGGACTCTGGAAAAGCTTCGCGCAGTTGTTGGACGACCCAGTCTGCGGTCGGGTGCCGGGTTACATTGAAGTGCAGGATCTTCCGACGGCTGTGCTCGATGACGAAGAAGCAGTAGAGCAATTGGAAGGTCAATGTCGGCACGATAAAGAAATCGAACGCAACGATGGCCTCACGGTGATTCTGGAGAAATGTCAGCCACTGTCTAGCGGAGTCGCTGCGGGGCGTCATGCGCCGCAGATAGCGAGCCACACTCCGTTCGGAGACAACGAAGCCGAGCTTCAACAGTTCGCCATGAATCTTGGGCGCTCCCCAGCCAGGGTTGTCTTGCGCCAAGCGCCGGATGAGCACACGAATCTCTTCACTAATCTTCGGTCGGCCGCTGCGCGGCCACGAGCGCCAACGCCAGTGGAGCCGAAAACCAGTGCGGTGCCAGCTGATGACGGTCGCGGGTTTGACGATGACGAGGACGTCGGCCCAGCGCGGCCACCTACGGCGCAGGATCGTCCAAAAGAGCCTGTCCAGCGGATTCAAGATTGGCCGCGGCCGTTTGCGTTTGAGCACGGCGACCTGCTGTCGGAGGGCGAGGACCTCCAGAGCGATATCGCTCCGATCGCGGAGGAACACGCGAATCGCAGCTAGGATTGAGAGGATGAATGCGAGCACGGAGGAGCCTTGTAACATGGCGCTACGTCTCCGCGGTGGGACTCGAGACGACGCGCTCAAGCTGCTGATTTTCATCGCGATCGGGTATTGGCTACCCACACGGGGCGGGGTTCGCCGGAGCTGCCGCTTTACCGGGTACCGAAGTGCACTACCGATATCACGAGATATTGTTTCGCTCGTGGGCGTTCGATGACGAGAGTAGGGAAGACAGCATCCAATATCAGACGGACCTCGGCAGTCACTCTTCGACCGTCTGCCTGGCGCGCTGGGTGATGACCGTCGGATCTTCGCCCAGAGCTAACAACACCGACCGGTCGAAGCCCTGTGGACCAGTAATGACCACCCTCACTCCACCACGAATGGATCAACAGCAATCCACCCCTCGTATTGCTCTTTGACGTGCCGTCCTTCAGATTCGACAGCAGTTTCGATCCGCTCGCGGCGTGTGGCAGGGATTCCCTTGCAGTCGAAAACGATCAAAGGCATCAGACATTGTGCCTTGACAACTACATCAACAGCATGGTGCGTGACCTTTACAATCGCAATGACCATAGGTGTACCAATATACGCGAACAACTTGAGGCCATGGTCAATGCGCCGAATTTTTATGAGGATTGGGATTGACTTTCAGCCTAGGAAGATGGGCCACGCCCGGAAGCTCTAAGGCGACGGGCCCCTTGTCGATTTGACACAGCAACAGACCTAAGCCGCGCCGACGCTTCCTGTCCACGTTCTGATCCTTGAGCAGTCTTATAAATAGCTGCCGGCAGTGACGCGTCTGGTACAGTGCTTTCGGCCCAGGATCAATGCAGCGACGGCCGTGAAGGCGAGAGTCGAGTAGGATCATTGCAGCAAATGGAAACTCTTGGTCTCGGTATCGTACCACCGGCCCGGTGTCCCTTTGAAAACAAGGCCATCACCCGAGTCAAGAAACATCTGCGCCCCGCAAGCGGCCGATTTTTCGCTTGTTCCCTTCGGCGCGACGATGCCCGACGCCAAGATCCAGTCTACGGCCACAACAAAACCGACTCAAGATGTCTTTGCGACTTTGCCCACGCGACGCATCAAAAATAGAATTTTGCAACTATCTGGATGTTGCGCTCGCCCGTCGTGCCGGAAATCTCTCCGAAAGTCGCGGAGGTGATGGTCTGCGAAATCGGGCTGTTGAAGATCGGCGTGTTGGATAGGTTGAACGCCTCGCCGCGCAGTTCGAACCATTGGCCCTCGTGCACCGGGAACCTCTTGGAAAGCGAGAGATTAAGGATCGTTGCGCCAGGCCCGCGGACGACTCCGGGACCCGCATTGCCGAAGGTGAAGTTAGCCGGCTGTGTATAAGCGCTCACGTCCAGCCAGTGATTTCCAGGTCCCACGATGTGGGAATCGTGGGGAGTGCCGATCACCTGGGCTCGGGCGCTGCGAGCGAGAGTACCCGAACGATCGGTGGTCTTAATCGTGAGCGGGAAGCCAGTGTGGGACAAGAACGTGGCGCCAAACTGCCAACTACCGATCAGGTAGTCTGCCGGTTTGGCCCAGTTCGTGCCAAATCTCCTTCCCTTGCCGAACGGAAGCTCATAGTAGGCCGAGGCCACGAAGTTGTGCTTGGCGTCGGCTAACTGCGGCGCCCATTCCGAGCGGCGGTCATAGAGGTTCTCCATGTAGGCCGATTGAGCTCCGGACTGTCCGCTATCACCGTAGTAGCCGATTGAATCCGACATGCCGTGCGCCCAAGTGTAGGAGATCTGATATTCGATCCCCATGTTGAAGCGCTTGTGCAGCGAGACCTGCATGGCGTTGTACTTCTGGTTGGCTCCAGATTGGGTGCCAGAAATCTGGGTGATTTGTCTAACCAGGTCCGAGTTGCCGGCCAGGTATGGACTCGGCAGCGGCGCTTGGCCTGGAGTTACGAGTTGCTTCTGGAAGAACGGCGTAGCGGCGATCAAGTGTGTGCCGTGCTGGCCGACATAGCCCACGCTGATCACATTGCTGTCAGGCAGTTGATATTCGGCGGTTAGATTCCACTGTTGCACTTCTGCGGGGCGCACATTCGGATCCCACAGGCGAATGTTGGCCCCGACAAAAGCGCCGCGCGAGCCGATGAATCCCTGGTCCACGGTGGAGCCTGGTAGATTGCTAAGGGCAGACTGATAAACAGCCTCGAACTCGGAGTTGATCGGAGGGTTCATGGTGAGCCGCAGGTTGGTGCCTGTGCCCTCCATGAACGATGAGATGGTGTAAGCGCCGCGAAAGACGAGCCTTTTGTCGGTCCCGGCCGGTGTCCACGCAAAGCCGACTCGGGGCTGAAAGTCTTTCTTGTATGGGGCGTAAAGGCCACGGCTGTTGCCGTTCTGCCCGGCGAATTCCGGTTGCCCACTAAAGAGGCCGAAATTCACTTGCCGGTCCTTCACCTCTACCCACGGTGTACTGTAGTCCCAGCGCACGCCCAGATTCAGCGTCAAATTGTCGTGGACGCGCCAGTCGTCCTGTACATAGATACCCCACACACTCTGCCGCTGGCCCCAGGTGTTGCCGTTGCTCAAACCGCGGCCGATATCATTGGGCAGCCCGAGTACGAAATCAGCCTCGCTGACCGCCTTGGAGGTCGGCGACTTTCCGTTCGGCCCCTGTGTATACTGGCCGTTGAAATTGAAAAAGCCGGTTCGGCCATTGTTGCCGGAGTAGAACGCATCCAGCCGCCGGCGCATCAACTGTGCGCCAGTTTTGATCATGTGACGCCCGCGAATCGTGGTGAGGTTGTCGGCATAGTGGAAGGTGCTGTTGGCAAAAAGTTGCTGCGTGCCCACGTTGGCGCTACCGATGTTGCTGGCGTAGGTGAAGCCCTGTGAGGAGCCCTGTAAGGAGGGCAGCCCGGCGCCCACGTTGGCAATGCCAACTTTTTGGGCGATGTCGCCGAGGCCTTTATCTGCTCCGCCGTTCTGATTCATGATGTCGTTCACTCCGACGCGCGCTTCGTTGACTACTGTCGGGCTGAAGGTCCGGGTCCAGTTCAGGACTCCGTTTTGGAACGGCGCGATGAAGAACGTGTTGTACATGAGAGGAAATGAATTTGTTGTGGGATTATCCTGCCGCCCGTTCGAATACCGTCCTGTAAAATCGTCCTTGGCATCGATCTTCCAGTCCAGTTTGAAATCACCCTGGTCGGAATTCACGTAAGAGCCAGAAGTATTCGCCTGATTAAAGCGCAACGCGGTGCTCAGCGGCAACGGATAATAACTTGGGTTATTGAGCAGACCCTTCACCGCTGGGCTGAACAGGTTTAGCGGAATCTGGTTGTTCGGAAAAGGGGCGCGGTTACCACTGGCGTCGGCTGAGAAAGGATTATAGAGCTGAATGGCACCGTTAGCCGGATTCAGTAGCCGCGAAAAGTCCCCTTGGCGGAAGTCCACCGGAATGACCGAGAAGCTTGTGGTCACCGGTGGGAGGTCCTTACGCAGCGCCTCATAATCGGTAAAGAAGAAAAGCTTATTCTTGATCAACGGTCCGCCGAACGTGCCGCCAAATTGATTCCACCGCAGTAACTGACGCGGAATGGCCGGATTGGTATGCCAGTTGTTTCCCCAGTTGTTCGCGTTTAGCTTGTCATTGCGCAGATCCTCAAACACGCTGCCGTGGAACCGGTTGGTGCCGGACTTGACGACCACGTTGATGATGCCTCCCTGGAAATTGCCAAACTCCGCCGAGGCGTTGCTGGTGATCAAGCGAAATTCTTGGATGGCATCTGGATTTGGCTGGTAGGCCGTTTGGTTTTCGCTTGTGAGGTTGTTATCGACCCCGTCGAGCAGGAAGTTATTGCCTTCTTCACGATTCCCGTTGATGTACGGACGCCCATAGCTGGTGCTGCGGCGACCATCGTTGAACGTCGCGGGGTTGGGCGTTAGCACGCCGGGCGCCAGCAGAGTCAATGCCACCGGATTGCGGCTAATCAGGGCCGTATGGTCGATGGTTTGCGGGTTGATTTGCGTCCCCACCTGGGTCGTGTCGGTTTGGAGCAGTGCCGCATCGGCGGTGACGGAGACGCTTTCCTGAACGCCGCCTACCTCCATGGCGATGTCGAGCCGGGCACGCTGGTTCAGGTCCAGATGTAAACGCTCTTGTACATAGGTTTTAAAGCCTTGCGCCTCCACCCGCACTTCGTATTCACCCGCCGGCACACGCGGTAAGGCATAAAAGCCGTCCTCGTTGGTTTTGGTCGGCCACACCGTGCCGCGGTCAAGGTCCTTGGCAAAAATCGTGGCACCAACAATCGCCGAGTTCGATGGATCAGTGACACGGCCAGTAATTCCAGCGCTGGCTTCCTGGGACACTAGAGGCTGCGAGCCGAAGCAGGCCACAGCGCAAAACAATAACATTCTATTGTGCATGCGACACCCCCATCGCGATGCTGGCCATAGTACTACGACACACGCGGCCATGCAAGGTTCAGGCCGGGCCCGAACCGGTTCCACGGCCGAGGCAACGCCATTTAGGGAAGGATGCCTGGATGGCCTAACCACACACTCGGCACTTCCCTCCGGGACACCTCTTGGGGACCTTCGCCTTGGCTGTGGACGTACTCCAGGTGATTCTACAACAGCCGAAACCGCCGCCCGCAGCGTACATCAGGGCGTGCCCCGCTCTAGACCCAGAGCTAAGCCCTATGGCTTTAGCGCACGGCCATCTTTCTTGGTGAAGTGCATTCCCTCCGTAGTTCGTCAATTGGCGCTCGCATTCGAGATCAATTCGCCTTATCGTGCGCTCGCTACGGGCGCTTCTTATTCGTGGCGTAAAGCTATCAACGGATCTACGCGGATGGCGCGACGTGCCGGGACATAAAAGGCAAGCAACGCGATAAAACCGATCAAGGCAGCGGAAGCCGCAAATGTGAACGGATCGGCAGCCGAGACCTGCAGGAGGAAGCGCTGCAGGACGCGCGTCAAGGCAGCAGCGGCGAGCAATCCTACTCCCAAACCGGCCAACACCAGCAACACGCCCTGGCGCAAGATGAGCAGCAGAATGGTTCGTGGCGGGGCACCCAATGCCATCCGAATCCCGATTTCGCGCGTCCTCTGGGAGGCTCCGTAAGAGACTATGCCGTAAATGCCTACGAGCGCGAGCGCCAAACCCAGGAGACCCATCGCGCCAGCCTGGAACGTGCCGATGCGGAATATCAGCGAGCCTTGAGATCCTTCCAGAATCCGCTCCATCGTTCGGAGGTCAGTGACTGGCATGCTGGGATCTCGTAATAGTTTTCTCACGCTGAGATATCGATAGCTGCTTTGCCGTACCGCTGCACCTTGCGACTTGGCGACCTTCAAATCTCGCGGGATCGTGCACTCCCGGGGCAATCGGATCGATTCCTGCGGGGCCGCACGCCATTTTGAACTGCTTTGTGGCGGGCTCAGGCCCTTTTTATGGAGCCGACAAGACGAACAGGTGTCCAGTCCAGGCCGCCGCCTTGGCCGGTGCCCAGCCGAAGTCCAGAACCGGTTCGCCGGATTGCGGCGCGAGGAACTGCACAAGGTCGCGACCATATTCCCACACGACCGACTGGTTTTTGTGTAGGCTGGCGTTCCACGAAGCGGTCATACTGCCGATTGTAGGTTGGCGGGTTGCGGGACGATCCAAATACCGGATTGAGGTTGCACGCGGCGCGCGACGGCTGTCAGAATGGAGGCTAGTCCATGGGGACCAAAGTCACGTGCCCGTCCTGCGGCCTTGAGAGCCCCAGCGGCAATTTTTGCACCCGGTGCGCGGCACGATTGGACGCTACGTCCGCCGAGACGGCGCTCATGGCCGGCGCGGCGCCGGCTTCGCGTTTTGGCTCCTCGACGAGCTTGGATGAAGGCCGGTTCCTTCCCGGCACTGTGCTCGCGGGGCGCTATCGAATCGCGGGCTTGCTGGGGCGAGGCGGTATGGGCGAGGTTTACCGAGCGACCGATCTCACCCTCGGCCAAGCGGTGGCGTTGAAATTTCTGCCCGAGAACCTAGCCCGCGACGAACGCGCGCTGGCTCGCTTCTACAATGAAGTGCGGATGGCGCGCCAGGTAACGCACCCCAATGTATGCCGCGTTTATGACATCGGACACGTAGAGGACGTCCACTACATCTCCATGGAGTTCGTGGACGGCGAGGATCTGGCTTCGCTGCTCCGCCGGATCGGCAGGCTGCCGTTGGATAAGGCGCTCGAAACGGGGCGGAAGCTCTGTGCCGGCCTGGCATCGGCTCACGAACGCGGCGTTCTGCATCGCGATCTGAAGCCGGCCAACATCATGATTGATGCGCGCGGCCAGGTAATCATAACGGATTTCGGGCTGGCTGGCCTCAGCGACCAGGTGCATGGCGACCTGCGCAGCGGCACACCGGCGTATATGTCGCCGGAGCAACTCGCAGGCACCGAAGTCACAACCAAGAGCGACATCTATTCGCTGGGGCTGGTGCTCTACGAGTTATTCACTGGAAAGCGCGCGTTCGAGGCGTTGTCAGTGATGGAGTTGATGGATCTGCAGCAGCGCGCGAGGCCAGTGAGCATTTCGACGCTGGTCAAGGATTTGGATCCGGCCGTAGAACAAGTTGTTCTGCGCTGCCTGGCTCCGGATCCAAAACAGCGGCCGGCATCGGCGCTCTCGATCGCGGCGGCGCTTCCAGGAGGCGATCCGTTGGCGGCGGCCTTGGCCGCCGGAGAGACGCCGTCGCCGGAATTGGTTGCGGCCGCAGGCGAGACGGAAGGTCTCCACCCGCGGGTTGCTTTGAGTTGGCTGGGGGCGGCGCTGGCGGGAGTGGTTGCACTC
>Ga0182041_10000793_pt1 | contig 15321 bp, 10 predicted proteins | sample flu12Cox44000178_FD_125967 | JGI IMG/M metagenome (GOLD analysis project Ga0182041, IMG submission 125967) | Lab enrichment of tropical soil microbial communities from Luquillo Experimental Forest, Puerto Rico - flux8day.12C.oxic.44.000.178 | ecosystem: Environmental > Terrestrial > Soil >...
CTCGACGGCGGCAACCTGCGGAACAATGTGCCGTTCCGCGACAAGGTGATGGCGCTGTCGGCGCCCTTCACCGGCGCGCCGGTAGACTTCGCCAAGACCGAATACCGTTTCTCGACCCTGGCGTTCACCGACAAGGGCCTCGCCCTTCTAAGCGAATCGGACCGGGCCACGCGTCGCGTCCGCACCTGGATTCTTCAACAAGGCGCCGAGCCGCGAAAGTTGTGGGACCGCCGCCAGCAGGATCGTTACGCAGACCCCGGCACGCCCGTGGTCAAACGCACCAGCGGCGTGACGTCCGGCCCCAGCAGCGGAGCCGGATTCGGGCCGGACCCGGTGGCGCAACACGCGCCAATCCTGCAGTATGGCGACGCTATCTATCTGACAGGAGAAGGCGCGTCGCCGGAGGGTGACCGCCCGTTCCTCGATCGCTTGGACCTTAAGACGCTCGCGGCCGAGCGCCTGTTCAGAAGCGATAACCAATCATTCGAAACGGTCGTCACGCTTTTGACCGATGACGGGAAGAGCGTGCTGACTCGGGCAGAGTCGGTGAGCAACACGCCGAACTACTACACGCGCGCGCTGGGCAGCGCGGAGCCGAGACACGCTGTCACGGCCTTCAAAGATCCACAGGAACTGTTCCGCGGCGTCGAGCGGCAGCTCATCACCTACGAGCGCAAGGATGGCGTCAAGCTGTCGGCGACGTTGTATCTGCCGCCCGGCTACAGGAAGGATGTTCGGCTGCCGGTCATTGTTTGGGCCTATCCGCGCGAGTTCTCTGACAGCGACACCGCCAGCCAGGTCGTGGGATCGCCAAACCGCTTCACAATGGTGTCGCCCGGCAACTCGCACATGTACCTGCTGTTCGCCGGCTACGCCATTCTCGACGGCCCGACCATGCCGATCGTCGGTCCCGGAGAAACCGCGAACGACCACTACGTCGAGCAGCTCGTCGCAAGCGCGGAAGCGGCCATTGACAAAGTCGTCGAGATGGGCGTCGCCGACCGGAGCCGCGTTGGCATCGGGGGCCACAGTTACGGGGCGTTCATGACCGCGAACCTGCTCGCGCACTCACGGCTGTTCAGGGCCGGGTTTGCCGAGAGCGGCGCGTACAATCGAACGTTGACGCCGTTCGGATTCCAGAACGAGCGCCGGACGTTCTGGGAGGTCCCGGATCTCTACGGCAAGACGTCTCCGTTCTTCTACGCCAATCAGGTCAAGGACCCCATCCTTCTGACGCACGGCGAAATGGACGACAATTCAGGCACGTTCCCCATCCAATCCGAGCGCTTCTACATGGCGCTCAAAGGGCTCGGCGCGACCGTCCGGTACATCACGTTGCCCTACGAGGCGCATGGCTACGCCGCACGCGAAACCCACCTGCACCTGATCGCCGAGAAGATCGGCTGGTTCGACAAGTACGTGAAGAACGCGGCGCCCAAGACAACGACCGAGCAACCCTGAGGTCGTGAGCGCGATCCTACGGCGTCTGGTAGTAGTCCCGAACGCCCCACTACATTGGGGGTTTGGTGCTCCAGGTCGCCAGTCTGTCCAAGCGATACGGACACCTCGCCGCCCTGAGTGAAGTGTCCTTCGCGATCCGGCCGCGCGAGGTGCTCGGCGTCATCGGACCGAACGGGTCCGGCAAAACCACGCTCTTCGAATGCCTGGGCGGAGTGCTTCCCGCCGACAGCGGCGCACTGTACAAGATCACTCCGGGGGCCCCTACCCCCCGGACCTTCACTCCGGGGGCCCCTTCTCCGCGGACCTTCACTCCGGGGGCCCCTACCCCCCAGACTTTCACTCCGGGGGCCCCTTCTCCGCGGACTTTCACTCCGGGGGCCCCTTCTCCGCGGACCTTCACTCCGGGGGCCCCTTCTCCGCGGATCGACGCCCGGCCGCTGACATCTGCCGAGCGGATTGCGACGGTCTTCTATCTGCCGGACGCGATCGCCCCGTGGCCGGAGCAGACGGTCCGCTGGGTGCTCGACTTCACCGCCGGCTACTTCGGCCGCGCCCAGACAGGATCGTACGCCGCAACGCCGAGCGACGTCATCGGCCGCCTCGATCTTGAACCGCTCCTCGATTCGCGGATCGGAACGCTCTCCAAAGGCCAACGCAAACGGGCGCTGCTGGCCGTCGGGCTCCTCACGCCGCAGCCCATCCTGCTCGCCGATGAACCCTTCGAGGGGCTGGACCTTCGGCAGACACGCGAGATCGCCCAGACGCTCCGACACTACGCTGCAGCGGGCCGCACGATGGTTCTCTCGATCCACCAGATCAGCGACGCAGCCCGCGTGTGCGATCGTTTCGTCCTTTTGAGCGGCGGCCGGACTCGCGGCGAAGGCACGCTCGACGACCTCGCCCGGCTGGCCGCGTCGCGCGCGGAAGTGAGCGCCGGCACCGATCTCGAGGAGATCTTTCTTGCGCTCACCTGAGGGCGCCTGGCGCTGGATTCTCGCCAAGGAATGGCGCGCTCTGGTCGCATCCCGCGCGTGGTGGGTGCTCCTGCTTGCCATGGGACCGCTCGTCGGCATGTCGTTCATCGCCGCCGTGCGCACGTACGCGGAGCTCAGTGGGATGAACGGGACCGCCGTCGGCGTCGGCGAGGCGTTCTCGCCTCTGATTGGCGTCTGGGCACCGACCTTCAGCGCGTGCGAGATCGCTGCCGCGTTCATGCTCCCCTTCGTCGCCATCCGCATCGTCGCCGGCGACCGCCGGAGCGGCGCGCTGAAGTTGGAGCTGCAGCATTCCATGTCGTCGATGGCGCGCATGACCGCCAAAGCTGTCGTCCTGCTCGCCGGCTGGACGATCGCGCTCCTTCCGCCGGTCGTCGCCATCATGATGTGGCGCAGCTATGGCGGCTCGATCTATCCGCCCGAGCTCCTTGCCGTCGCCACGGGCCATATGCTGAATGGCGCGCTCACCATCGCCCTGGCCGCCGCCGCCGCCGCCGTCAGCGAGCATCCGTCGACGGCCGCGATCCTGACGCTGACAGTAACGGTAGGCACATGGGTCATCAGCTTCATCGCCGCCGTGCAAGGCGGGATCTGGGAGCGCCTCGCGAGCTACACCCCGACCTCGATGGTGGCCGAATTCCAGCATGGCCTGGTGCGGCTCGACGTCATGCTCGTTGCCGCGACCCTTACGGTCCTCGGCCTGACCCTGGCCGCGATCTGGACGCGCCTGGGGATCGCCGTCGATCGCCGTATCTACGAATCCACCGCAGCCGGCGCGCTCGCCGCGGCGGTCATGTTCGCATCGGCGTTCGCGACGGCCAGCTGGGACGCATCGGAGAATCGCGCGAATTCCTTCTCGAGAGCGGACGAAGCCGCATTGAGACAGATTCACGAGCCCCTGCGGATCGAAGCACACCTCGCCGCCGAAGATCCGCGGCGAGTCGACCTCGAGCGTCGCGCGCTGTCGAAGCTGCGCCGTGTGATGCCGAGGCTGCAGGTGCAGTACATCGCCGCCACGACAACCGGCCTGTTCGAACAAACGGCGTCCCAGTACGGCGAGATCTGGTATGAGCTTGGAGGACGCCGGGCGATGAGCCGCGCCACCACGGCGGAGAGCGTGCTCGAGACGATCTTCGCGCTCGCGGGCGCGGTGCCCCCTGCCGAGATCGACCGCGATGTGTTCCGTGGCCACCCGCTCGCCGTGCCGCCGCGCGGCGCCGCAGCGGTCTTTTACGGTGTGTGGCCGGCATTAGTCGTGGCCGGAGGACTGCTCACACGTCCAGCGAGTAACGGATTGCTCACACGTTCAGGGAGTGAAAGATGACGCGTTCGATGAACACTCTGGCACTGGCGCCCGCGCTCGTCGCAACCAGTCTCTTGGCCGCTCGGCTCAAAGTCGACCTGAGCAAAGAACAGGTCGGCCGCGCGCCGGTGACGTTCGAGCCCATGGTGGGTACCTGGACGGTCGTCCAGGACGCCGGCGACAAAGTGATCATGGTCGACGGCCGCCCCTGGGTCGCTAGCAAGGACAACCCCACGAAGCTCCTGATCGAAAGCGCGCGCAAGCTGTACGGCACGTCGAACGAAGAGCTGATGGACAACGCGAAACAATTCGCGTACTTCCCGGTCGCCGTGCTCAAGGGCCTCGACAACTTCTCGACGGGCACGATCAGCGTCAAGTTCAAGACGATTGCCGGCGACGCCGACCGCGCCTCAGGCATTCTCTTCAACCTGAAGCCCAACGGCGACTGGCTGGCCGTCCGCTACAACGACACCGAGAACAACGTCGCGCTCTGGGAGTTTCACAACGGGATCCGACGCAACGTGCGATTCAGCGATCGCGCCAAAAAGTTCGTGCCCGACCGCGCGCAGTGGCACGAGCTGAAGATGGCGGTCGACGCGCCTGATGGCGCGAACCGCACCGATTTCAAGGCGTGGCTCGATGGCGAGGTCGCGCTCGAGTACACGCTGGGGAGCACACCCAGCCCTGGGCGCGGCGGCGCCGCGCCTCATCCGGATCTCATCCCGGCGAACAACCCGGTCCTCCAGCCACCGGTCTCAGGGAGAGTGGGCCTCTGGGCCAAGACCGACACCACCAGCTACTTCAAGGACTTCGTCGTCACTTCTTCAAAATAAATCCAGCTTTCCGTGCCAACTGCGATAGACGTTTCTTCCGTGTTCGGTCTCGTCGCAGTTGGCATGTTCACAGCGCAGATTCTGATTGGCCTGCTGCTATCGGTTGGCTACAACCCGGTCCGGAAATGGCCACGCCGGCGCCTGAAGCTTTTCACGTTCCACAACTGGCTGGGCTACATCGGTCTCGCGACCGCATTCACACATCCGCTGATCCTGCTCTTGTCATCGACCGCCGGTTTCCGGCTGTTCGACATCTTCGCGCCCCTGTGGTCTCCGACACAGCCGTTCGAGAACACGCTCGGCGCGATCGGGTTCTACCTTGTCGCCTTCATCGTGCTGACTTCCTATTTCCGCCGCGTGTTCGGCCGCCATCGCTGGAAGCAACTGCATTACACGGCCTATGCTGCCGCAGCTGTCTTCTACGTGCACGGCACGCTCGCCGATCCGCTCCTGCAGAATCGGCCGGTCGATTTCATCGACGCGGAGAAGGTGTATGTGGAGGGGTGCGCCGCGTTGATCGTCGTGGCCACGTTGTGGCGGGTGCGGGCGCGACGAAAGCCGGCCATCGCCTGAGCAGTCTCAGCCGGAAGAAGTCCTGAAAAGACTGATCGCCATCCCCACGAGCACAACGACGACCGCGCCGATCACGTTGTGCCACAGGAACGCGATCGGGAGCGTCCAGGCCACGGTCAGCACGACCGCCACGCCCGCAAAGAGACCCCAGAACGCCCCCGCCGCCGTGGCGCGCTTCGTCAAGATCGCGAGGATGAACACGCCGAGCAGGGAGCCATAGTAGAAGGACCCGTATCGGTTGACGACCTCGATCAACGATCCCTGGTTCGCGGCGTAAATCGCGACCACGCAGGCGAGGAGACCCCAGGCGACCGTCGCGAGCTTTGAGACGCGCAAATAGTGCGCGTCGGGCGCGTCGGGGACCCAGTGCCGCCGGTAGAAGTCGATGATGGTCGCGGTCGCGAGCGCATTGAGTTCGCCGCCGCTCGCCGACATCGCCGCGACGAAAATGGCCGCGACCATCAGGCCAACGAGACCCACCGGCATCCGCGTGGTGATGAACGTCGGAAATACATAGTTGACATCGGTGTACCGCTGGTCGCCCGTCGCTTGCTGCACGATGCCCACGGCGCGGTCCCGAATGTCCTTGACGCGCGCATCGCTCGCGAGAAACGCGCGGCGGTCGTGGCGGGCGGCCGCTTCCCGCCGTGCCGCGAATTCGCGGTCGAAGTCCTGCTGCAACCGGACGTATTCGGCAGCGCGGGGGCTCGCGGCGATCTCGGCGTCGTACGCGCGGTTGAAGAGCATCGGCGGCGTCTGAAAGAGATAGAAGACGAACACCAGCACGCCGGTCACCAGGATGAGAAGCTGCAGCGGAATCTTGACGTACGCGCTCATCAGCAGCGACTGGCGCGCTTCGGCGACGGACTTCGCCGTCAGATAGCGCTGAACCTGGCTCTGATCGCACCCGAAGTACGCCAGCATCAGAAAGAGGCCGCCGATCATCCCTGACCAGAACGTGTAGGTCTCCTTCGGATCGAAGGTGAAGTCGACCGCTTTCAACCGCCCCGTCGCGCCGGCGAGCTCCAGGGCCTGGCCGACCGTGACATGCTGCAGGATCCCGTGAAGGAGAATCGCCACGGCGGCCACCATGCCGCCCACCACGAAAAACATCTGCTTGACATCCGTCCACGCGACCGCCTGTACGCCGCCGATTGTCGTGTAAACGATCATCGGCACGCAGATCACCAGCACGGTGACCGGCAGCCTCCAGCCGAGAATCGCGGACATCACGACGGCTGGCGCCGCGAGCGTGACGCCGAGCGAGGCGGCGCGCCCCATCAGAAAGATGAAGCTGGTGAGCGACCGCGTCCGCGCGTCGAACCGGCGCTCGAGGTACTCGTATGCCGTGTAAACCTGAGCGCGTGTGAAGAACGGCACCACGGTCACCGACAACAGGATCATTGCGAGCGGCAGGCCGAAGTAGAACTGAACGAACCGCAGCCCGGTGAGATACCCTTGCCCCGTGGTGGCGACCAGCGTGACGGCGCTCATCTGCGTCGCCATCACGGACAATCCAACGGCCCACCACGGCAGCGAGCGGTTCGCCAGGAAATATCCGTCGACCCGGTCGGTACCCTTCGACCGGCGTAGCCCATCGACGACAATCCAGCCGATATACGCGGCGACGACGAACCAGTCGAGGGTCGTCACGAAAACAGCTGCCCGAAAGCCCAGAGGACCGCGATAATCACCGCTTCGAGAACGAGCACCCTGAGATAGGTCGACGCCATCAACCCCCGGCCGTCATCTACGCGCCATCAGGCACGTGCCATCAGCCACTCGCCATCAACCGTCACAGGTTTCACAACTGCGCGCTCCGTTCGCGAAGGCGTCGCTCTGCGTCGGCCAGCGCTCGCGTCGCGCTCTGCCACCATGCCTCGTCGGCGGCGAGCTGCAACCGTGAGGCTTCCGCAGCCCGCGCGGTTTCGCTGGGTGCGGGCCCGCCGAGTGTCATCCGGACTTCGACGAAGTGCCGCGGACTGAGAATCTCCTCCAACGCTCGCTCCGAGTACGACACCGGCTCGCCGGCAAGATCCCGCGACGCGGCCGCGAGCAGATCGGCCAGCGGGCGCGCCCGATCGTGCTGGCGTCCCGTGATCAATCGCGCCGCAATCGCATGGGCCGTCCTGAACGGCATACGGTGATCCCGCACGAGTGTGTCCGCCAGCTCGGTCAGCGTCGTCCAACCATCGGCCGCGCGAGCCTCAAGCCTGGCCGCATCGAACTCAGCCGTTGCCATTGCCGCCGCCACGAGCTTCACCGCACGCGTCGCGTCGCGAAAAGTCGCGAAGACGAGCGGCTGGAGATCGTCCTCGGTATCGACGATGTCGCCGAACGGCGTGTTGTGCACGCAGGCGACGATCCCCTGCGCCTGCCCCAGCGCCTTGCTGCCGATCGCGCGGGCGTGCTCGAAGGCGACCGGGTTTCTCTTCTGCGGCATGATGCTGCTCGTCTGCACGAAGCCATCGCCCAGCCGGACATAGTTGAATTCGGCCGTGCACCAGAGCAGCAGGTCCTGAAGGAACCGGCCCAATCCGACGAGCAGCACCGACGCAGCGGACGTCGATTCCAAGAGGTAGTCAACCGTCGCGATGCTCCCGTACGTATTCCCCGTCGGCCCGCAAAAACCGAGCAGATCGGATGTCAACTGTCGGTCGATCGGAAAGCCGGTCCCGGTGATGGCGCACGAGCCCAATGGGTTGCGGTTCGTACGGTCGTACGCGCTCTTCAGCCGCGCTCCGTCGCGTTCGGTCTGCTCGATGACCGCAAGCAAGTAGTGCGCAACGGTCGTCGGTTGGGCCCGCTGCGTATGGGTATGGACCGCGAGCACGGTCTCGCGGTGCCGATCGACCACGTCCAGGAGCGATCGGCGCAGATCGAACGTCGCCGCGATCAGCCCGAGGATCAAATCGCGCTGCCGCATCCGGTACATCGTCATGTCGATGTCGTTGCGCGATCGTGCAGTGTGCAGCCGGCCGGCCACGTCCTCGTTTCCTGGACCGCAGGCTTGGACGAGCAGGCGCTCGACATAGAAGAACAGATCCTCGTAGGTCCCGTCGTACGTCACGCGTTGGACGTCGTCTCGCGAAATGGAATCGAGCGCGTCGCGAACCCGCCTGCCATCGGCGCGCGGGACAATGCCCTGCTCCACGAGCATGACGAGGTGGGCGTAGTTGATCGCGATGAGCGGCGCGAGAAAGAGCTCTTTGGCGTCCTCGAAGTTCTCGTTGAGAACGCACGCGACGTATTCCGGGGCGAATTTCATGGCGCTCGCTTCGTATCAGCCGTCGTAGCGCACGAGGACAATCGTCAGATCGTCGCTCTGGGTCGCGTCGCCGCAGAAGGCCCGTACGTCCGCGAGCAGCCCTTCGACGAGGGCCTCCGGTGACTTGCTCTGGTGGGCACGGACCGACGCCAGCAATCGATCGTCGGTGAACTCATCGCCGGCGGGATTCAGCGCTTCCGTCACGCCGTCGCTGAAGGCGACGACGATGTCCCCCGGCTGGAGCGCCATCGTCTCCTCGTCAAATTGCGCGTTCTCGAAGACGCCCAGCACCATCCCGCCGGTGTCGAGGCGGCGAATCCCCGACGCCGACACGAGAATCGGCGCGTTGTGGCCGGCATTGCAATAGGTGAAGTCTCCGTCCCGGCCCACGATGCCGTAGAACGTCGTCAGGAAGCGCGACTCGATCGCGCGGCGGAACAGGCCGTGATTGAGGCGGGTGATGACGGACGCGGGGCCGGGCTGATGCATGGCTTCAGCGCTGAACATTCCGAGGACGGCGGCTGCCAGAAGCGCTGCGGGCGATCCTTTGCCGGCGACGTCGCCGACGATGAAGCCGAAACCGCCCGAAGGGAGATCGACGTAGTCGAAGAAGTCTCCGCCAACGGCGCGACAGGCGATGGAGGCGGCAGCCGTTGCGAAGAATGGACCCTGGCGCACGGGCGTCGGCAGGAGCGACTGCTGAATCGCCGCGGCGACTTTCAGCTCCTGCTCGAACTTGGCTTTGTCGAGCGCCTCGCGATACAACCGCGCGTTCTCAATCGCGATCGCGGCTTCGGCGGACAGGGTCTCGAGGGCCTGCTGCGCCGGCGTGGAGCGCAGCGTGCCGCGCTCCCGACTGTCGAGATACAGGACGCCGATGACCTCGTCCGCGCCTTTCTGTTCGGCGCGCTCCACATAGCGCACGAGCCGGAGCGGGGTACAGAGCACGTGCCGGATGCCGAGCGCGATGGTGCCGGCGTGGAGTTGGGCGACGTCTCCGTCAAGCAGGTCTTCCACGATCCGCTGTTGACCGGCGGCGTACACCGCTTCGGGAATCTTGCGGCTGGTCTCGAATGTCCGGCCCGACAACGTCACCCGCCCGCGTCCGCGCGCGAGCCTGAATTCGAGCGCCCGCTCCCTGTTCGCCAGCATGATGAACCCGCGCTCCGCGCCCGTGACTTCGATGGCCAGATCGAGCACGAGCGCCAGGACGTCGTCGAGGACGCGGCCGGAGCCGAGCGCGCGCAAGCCTTCGAGGAGCGCCGCCATCTGGCGCAGCTCCGCGGCGGCGAGAACCGCGCTCCGCTCGACCGACGGCGCCTCGTCGTCGACCACGAAGACGATTGCCGTGTCGTCGGACTGGCCGAAACGAATCTGGTCGCCGGGGGCGAGCGTGCGCTCGGCGATGCGCTCTCCGTTGACGAATGTGCCGAATCGCGACTCCCGGTCACGAATGACGCAGGCGCCGCTGTCGCGGTCGAGAGCAATCTCGGCGTGGAGCCGTGAGATATCCGCGCCCGGGAGTCGCAAATCCGTTTCAGTCCGGCGCCCGATGGTGAACAGCGGCTTGTCGATGTTCACAATCCGCCGGCCGAGGGAGTCGGTGACGACGAGGCGCGGACCAGCAGTAGTCATAACTAGAACAGGCGCTCGAAGTAGACGAGCGGCACGTGACGGTAGACGACTCGCCGTACCTCGCGGAAGCCGCATGACGCATAGAATCCGGCCGCGCCGGCCTCCGCGTCGTACGCGTCGAGGCGCACGGCGTCCGCCGGCCACTCCCGGGCGATCGCCACCGCCTGCTCGACCGCGTGGCGCCCGATCCCTAAGCGCTGGAGCTCGGGATCGACCGCCATCGAGAGCAGGTACAGCGCTCTCGCACACGGGGTAAACCAGGCCGTATCGATCGCCCAGGGCTTCTTCGTGGTCAACGCGAGCGTCGCGATCGCCCGATCGCCGCGCTTGGCGACGAAAACGCGCGAGGTCCGCATCGCATTGAGGACGCCACGCTCCGTCGACTCGCGCGACCAATGCCCTTCTCCGTAGACGGCACTGAGGTGATTCGCGGCAGCCGTGAGGAGCGCTGCGACGGCCGCCGCGTCACCGGCCGTGGCGAGCGTGAGCGTGTCGTCCGCAGTCATGGTCACGTTCAGGACCCCGTTAGTACCCAAGCTCGACGTCGACACAATATATTAATGGCCCCCCGGCCACGAACCGCTGGTAGTTGGTCACGAACAACGGGGCGATATCCGCCGGCCCACTGAGCGCCGCCGTGTGTGAGGTGATCGTCACATTCGGCGTCCGCCACAGCACATGATCGGCCGGCAGCGGCTCGGTCTGAAGGACATCGAGCACGGCAGCCGCCAGCCGGCCGCTCGAGAGCGCTCGTGCAAGCGCCGCTTCGTCGACGACTGATCCACGACCCGGATTGATGAAGACGGCTCGTGGCGGTAGCGCCGTCAGCAGCTGTTCGTCGACCAATGCTCGCGTCGCGGCCGTATCAGGGACGACCGAGACAAGGTAGTCCAGATCCGCCGCGAACGCATTGAGGGATCGGCGGCCATGACCGCCGGCCCGATCGTCGCTATGAAAATACTCGTCTACCGCGTCGCAACTCTCGCTGGCGCGCGTGTACCCTCTCACCGCCATCCCGAAGTGTTTGGCCGTCCGCGCAAGGGCGGCGCCGATCGTCCCGACGCCCAGCAGCCCGAGACGCTTGCCCCGCAACGTGCCCGGCGGTCTGGAGTCCCAGCGCCTCTCCTTCTGCGCGTCATACTTTTCCAAGATGCGCCGCTCGTGCGCCAGCATGTAGCCGAACACGTATTCGGACATCAACGCGCCGAACACTCCTCGCGCATTCGTCAGGATGTAATCCTGACCAGCCCGGCGGCGGAGCGCCGGATCGAGAAGCGGCTCGACGCCGGCCCACGTCGCCTGCACCCAGCGCACCGCTGGCAGGACCGGAAGCGCCTTCGCCACGAGCGACGGCTCCCCGAATACGATATCGCATGTGCTCGCCGAGGCCGGCAGCCCCGACGGATCCGTGGCCGAGACGACGTCGAGATCCGGCAGGCAGGCCGCCTCGATCAGACGGCAATACTCACCCGCATGCCTGGACAGGACGAGCACTCGGTGAGGCACTGATCACGCCAGGTTACCGCCCCCCGCTCGTGGTTTTCCGCGCCGGCGCAATGTCCGGAGCCTTGACCGGCTGAGGCACGGTGAGCGTCAGGTTGTAGCGCGCCAGCGACGTGCTGAGCGAGGACGCCTTCGCGATGACTGCGTTGAGATCGGCGATTGCCTTCGGCGCCTGTGCCCTCGCCTCGCTGGCTGTGTTGGTCGTCTGCTCGCCGACAACCATTCCGCCCATCAGCGCGCCCTTGGCCTGACCGATCTTCGCGGGAAGGCTCTCCGTGTTGCCGCGTCCACCGCCGCCTCCGCCCCGGCCTGCCGGCTGCGTCAGTTTCGGCGCAAGGGCATCGATGTCTTTCTTGACCGCGTCGAACGAGGCCTTCACATCGGCCGGGATGTCGGTACGGCCGGCCATATCGGTGGCCAGTTGATTGAGCTGACGCGTCAGCGACGCATGAGCGGCCGACGCGTCCGTGACACGTCCCTGCAACGCGTGCAGCTCCATCGCCGCGTCGTACTGGCGCTTGCGCTCGGCGGACGTGAGAACGACTTCCGGATCGTCGTTCACGCGCAGGGTCTTGCTGTCGGCGACCTTGCCGTCTACGACGAGCTCAATCTTGTAGACGCCTGCAAGCACTAGCGGACCCAATGTTCCGGCTCCGCCAAAGCCAAAGCCGCCCCCGCCACCGCCGGTCGGCACGGCCGGGCAACCCGCGCCAAAGGGGCTAGTCTCCTGATTCGGGCCCTGCCCGCCAGGCCCCCCCGTCCCCTGTGCCTCCTGTCTTTCCCCTCCTGCCCTCTCTGCTCCTCCGGCCCTTCCTGGCCCTCCTGTCTCGCCCGCGGCCTGGCCGCGGCCGGCCGGAGCGGGAGGCGCCGGCGCCGGCGGCACGCGCAGATCCCAGCATGCGGTCTGAATGCCCGGCTTGTTGCTGTTGGCGAGCACGGGGCCCGAAATCTCACGAACCTGGCGGCCGGCTGCATCTGTGACTCTCAGCTTGACGTCCTCAACGGGTTTCTTGTTGATCCATGAGAGCACGGCGGCTTGCGGCGGGTTCTCGCCGTAGAAAATCTGATCGCCCCAGAACTCGTAGTTACGATCGCGCGCCGGCCGTCGATACGTCGCGTACGGGGGCGGGGAAAACAGCTTCGCGTCCCCACCAGCGCCCTGAGCTGCGGCGTACTCCTGGATCGGTTCGAGGTGGTCCAGAATCCACAAGGCGCGCCCATGCGTCGCGAGCACCATCGCGTTGTCCCGCGGCTGAATGGTGATTTCATCGATCCGCACCATCGGGAGATTGGCCTTGACGCGCGCCCAGCTCCTGCCGCGGTCGATCGACACGAACAGGCCGGTCTCCGCGCCGATATACAGCACATCGGCGTTCCTCTGGTCCTCGGTGAGCGTTTTGACCACCTCACCTTTGAGATTCCCCGCCGTCGACTGCCACGACTGCCCGTAGTCATGACTCACATAGACATACGTCTCGAAATCATTCTGCCGATGACCGTCGAACGTCGCATAGACCGTCGCCTCATCGAAGCGGGAGGGCGCGACTTCCGACACCCAGATGCCCTTTGGCAGATTCGGAATATTCCCGGTGACATTCGTCCACGACCGCCCGCCTTCCCGTGACACCTGCACGTTCCCATCGTCGGTTCCGGCATAGAGCAGGCCGGCACGTTTCGGCGATTCCGCGAGTGAGACGATGGTCGGCCACGCTTGAATGCCGTCGTTTTTCGCGATCGCGACGTCGCTTCCCTTGACGCCCATCGTGACGATGTCGTCGCGGTTGGCGTTGGTCGTGATGTCGGTGCCGATGACCTCCCACGTCAGCCCGCGATTCGAAGACCGGTATACCTTGTTGGCCGCGGCGTAAATGATGCTCGGATTGTGCGGCGACATCACGAGCGGCGTGTCCCAGTTCCACCTGAGCGGCGGCTCGCCCGCCGGCGCCTGCGGCCGCATCGAGATGGATTCCCCGGTGACGCGATCGAGCCGTACCATGTTGCCATCCTGCGACTCGCTGTAGGCAACCCGGAAATCGGTCGGATCCTGTAGCGCGACGAAACCATCGCCGCCCTGCACGGTGTACCAATGGAAGCCGGCGATGCCCGCGGCGCCGCGGACGGCGCTCGGACCGCACCAGGCGTAGTTGTCCTGCATGCCTCCGCAGATGTTGTACGGTGTCGCGTTGTCCACGCTGACGTGATAGAAGAGCCCGACTGGCAGATTGTGCACGAAGTTCCACGTCCTGGTCTGATCCCAGCTGACGGCCACGCCGCCATCGGTGCCGATGATCACATGTTGGGGGTTCATCGGATCGATCCAGATCGCATGCACATCGTCATGGATCGAGGTCGTGGCGTTGTTATTGACACGCTTTCCACCGTCGGTCGTGAGATGGAGCTTGACGCCGGCATAGATCACGACATCGGCATCGGTCGGGTCCACCCTGACCTGGCTGAAGTACATCGGACGAGGGTTCTCGTCATTCACCTTCTTCCAGGTCGCTCCCCCATCATCCGATCGATACAGGCCGCTCGCGATGTTGGTGACCGCCGTCGAGAAATTGCTCCGCCCGGGAGGTGGCGGCGGCGCCTCGTCGGGTTCCGGTGCGCCACCGCGGCCGCCGCGGCCTCCGGTCGGCGCCGGCGCAGGGCCTTCAACGAGCACGTAGAGAATGTTGCCCCGCTTCCGATAGACATCGACGCCGATTCGGCCGAGGGGACCATCCGGAAAGCCGCTGCCCTTAATCTGAGTCCAGTGCTCGCCGCCGTCGGTCGATTTCCACAACCCGCTGCCGGGCCCGCCTCCGTTCATGCAACACGCGCTTCGGCGACGTTGGTACATCGACGCATAGAGGATCTGGGTATTGGTCGCATCCATCACGAGATCGTTGGCGCCGGTGTCGTCGTCCACCTTGAGAACGGGCTTCCAGGTCCGGCCGGCGTCGGTCGATTTGTAGACGCCACGCTCGCCTCCGGGGCCCCACAGGCTTCCGGTCGCGGCCACGAACACCACGTCGTTGTCACGCGGGTCGATCACGATGCGGTTGATGGCGCGCGACGTCCGCAGCCCCATGTTGGTGAACGTCTTGCCGCCATCCGTTGACTTGTAGACGCCGTCGCCCCAACCGGTGCTTTGACGGTTGTTCGACTCGCCCGTCCCGACCCAGACGAGATCCGGGTTGCTCTGCGAGACGGTCACGTCCCCAATCGACATCATGCCGACCTGCTCGAAGACGGGCTCGAATGTCGTGCCCGCATTCGTGGTCTTCCAGACGCCCCCGTGGGCCGCGCCGACGTAGTAGATCGCCGGATTGGCCTCGTACACCGCCAGATCGGCGATGCGCCCTGACATGGATGCGGGCCCGATCGGACGAAAATGCAGCGCGTCGAATGGACTCTTGCCCGGCGCGCTCGACGGAGACGAGAGCGCCTGGTCCACGCGACCGACAGCCGTCGGTCCCCCGATGACGGCAACAAGCACGGCCACAAGGAAGACGAATCGAACCAGCCTCATGAAGCAACTCCCGGAATGATCCTGGTATTGAGCCGGAATTGACGATGCTGGCGGCAGATTACACGGAGACCGCGCTGGTTTCAATGGAGGCCGCGGCACGACGGCCTTGACTCCGCCGATCTCCAGTCGCGTGATGACGCAGTAGAGAATAGTCTGCTCCACGCCGCTCATGCCGCGCTGGCTCCTGAAGATCGTGGCAGAGTCGCTTCAATGACAAGACCGGTACTATAACGTGC
>Ga0182041_10000795_pt1 | contig 15305 bp, 14 predicted proteins | sample flu12Cox44000178_FD_125967 | JGI IMG/M metagenome (GOLD analysis project Ga0182041, IMG submission 125967) | Lab enrichment of tropical soil microbial communities from Luquillo Experimental Forest, Puerto Rico - flux8day.12C.oxic.44.000.178 | ecosystem: Environmental > Terrestrial > Soil >...
AATGGTGGAATCAGCCGCCGGATCTGCTGCGCCATCCGGCGCACCTGGACACCAACCAAGGACTCGATCTCTGGTTTGCGCCGATCAGCTATATCGGCGCGCTGACGCCAAGCGCGTTCTGGTGGACTCAGCCGCCAAATCTTTTCCGGCCGATTGCGACGCTCGACACCAACGAGCCGCAATTGCCGTTCGCCAGCTTCTGGCCGCTGGCGACTTCGGCCGCCTTCCGATGGGAGCAGCCGCCGGATCTGCTGCGGCATGCGCCGACGCTGGATACTAACCAAGGGCTCAATTTGTGGTTTGCGCCGATCAGTTATATCGGCGCGCTGACGCCGGGCCAATTCTGGTGGAGTCAGCCGCCTGATCTCTTGCGGCATGCGCCGCGCTTGGACACCAATCAATTCACGCTGTCCTATCCGGGACATATCTTCGATCCGCCGCAAGCGTTGTGGTGGACTCAGCCGCCTGATTTGCTTCGCCATGCGCCGCATCTCGACACCAATCAAGGGCTCGACCTCTGGTATGCTCCGATCGCTGCCGCAGCGACGGCGACGCCTGCGAGTTGGTGGTGGAGTCAGCCGCCAGACCTGCTTCATCAGCCGCCGTCGCTGGCGACAGAAACGCCGCGGCAAGCGACTTGGTTTAGCGCGACTCCTGCCGAGCTTGCCCGCGCATGGTGGAATCAGCCGCCCGATCTTCTGAGGCATGCGCCGCCGCTCGATACGAACCAGGGCTTCGATTACGCCGCCGATCCCATATCTCGCGGGCCGACCATCACCCCGTCGATCTATTGGTGGTCACAGCCGCCGGATCTCTTGCGGCACCCGCCGCACCTGGACGCCAACCAGGGCGTCGATTATTCTTTCGGCGCGCCTGCGATCACTCCGCCGGTCTATTGGTGGGTTCAGCCTCCGTTCCTATCGATGACTCCGCCGGGGCTATTGCCCCTAGAGCCCTACGTTGCCCCAGGATGGGCGTTCACCGGGGCCGGCCCGTTCATCGCCCCGCCGCCCTTGCACCGTCCTGTAGCCTTAACCCAGCCGCCGGGGCTTGCATTGCCGCAGCAGCCTATCCTCGCCGCCACGCCAAAAATCTGGTGGTGGGCGCAGCCGCCGGACTTGCTGCGCCATCCGGCGCACCTGGACACGAACTTCGACCCGATGATTTGGTGGTCTGCGCTGCCGGTCACGCCGGGCATATTCTGGTGGAAGCAGCCGCCGGATCTGCTGCGGCATCCTCCTGAATTGTGGACATGGCAGTATCTTGTCCGGTTTGTTCCGCGCTTCTTCTATCGCGATAGCGCTTTCTTGCTGACCCGCGCGCCGCTTTCGGTCGCCGCTTCAATCCCTCGAAATCTGCTCGCGCCAAGAGTAGTATCGAAGCTGACGGCTACGAACACGATTATGCAAGGATATCGCCGGATGAGCCGATCGGCAGACCTGTGCCCCGCTATCGTTGCAGGCGTCGAGCAGGAATATGTGAAATTCGACTTCGGGCCTGGCGTTGCTCCTGGCGTGACCATCGATTCAATCGTTGCGATCAATTGCTATTCGCTCGACAACTCGGATCCGACGCCGATGAGCCGCATTTTGGGCGGCGCTACGATCATCAATTCCCCGGCTACGGGGCAGCCGGGGCAAGCCCTTTATCAGCTTTTTGGCAATATGATTGCTGGTCTTTACCTTGTGCAAGCCATCGTTCAAACTAGCGACGGGCAAACGCTTTCGGTCGAGGCGCGGTGGCCTTGCGTTAACGCAACCCCATAGAGGAGCTAAAGCTTATGATTCACAAGCATCCAGAGAAGCACCCCGCAGAAACGCATCCAGAGAAGCATCCAGCCGCAGAAAAGCCGCCGCCCGAAGCTGTTCAATTGCCAGCCGAGCCGCCGCCGGTTCCAACTCAATTGCCAGCCCCGGAAGTGAGATACGAGCGCCCGCCCCCAAAAGAGGGAATGGTGCGCGTCAAGATGCCGAAGCTCACCAATGAAGTGAATCATGGAACGACAAGCTATCCGGTCGATAATGACGGAATTGTCGATTTGCCGCCGGAAGCGGCGGAGCATGTGCTTCGTCAAGGCGGCGCTGTTCTTGTCGAGCCGCTGGCGGCGACAGCGGAAGGCACCATGAAAATCAAGCATACTTCCGACCCAAACACTACCCTTGGCTATGGGCAGGATCTCTATGCGCCGGATTCGAATGGCGAGTTGACTATTCCGATATCGATCTTTTCGGATGTCGAGAGCCACGGTTTCATTCCATCAGTTTGATGGTGGTTCGCCATGGTAGCTGCGCCGAACGATTTGACGACTTTGGCGAATGCCCTTACGTGGCTTGGCTGCCCTAGCGACGACGCTTCCGGGACGCTTCAGCGGGTCATCACCGCTGTTTCGACCGCGATTCAGAACACGATCGGACGCAATATCAAGACCGCGTCCTATAACGAGATCTTCGATGGGCGCGGGCGCAGCCGCATCATGGTGTCGAACTGGCCGATCACAGCGGTAGCGTCGGTCACCCTTGGCGAGCTTATGCAGGTTTCGGTGCCGCCGCGGTCGAGCGCTTCGCCGGGCTATACTTTCTCCGATAAGTTCGTCTATGTCGATTCGCCCTATTTTTACGATCCTGGAAAGCGGAATGTGCAAATCGCTTACACCGCCGGGTATACTACGGTTCCGTTCGATATTGAGCAGGGCTGCTTGACCTGGATCAAAGCTATCATGGACGGCGCGAACTATTCGGCGGCGCTTAAGGCGATGGCGGTCGGGCAAACCAAGCTCGATTTCAGCCATGCGGTCACAAAGCTCGACAAGATTACAGCCCTTGCGCCTCCGCAAGTCGTGAGCTTGGTGGCGTCTTATAGAAGGGTGACCCCAACGTGGTAATGCAATGCTGCAATGGTCCGCTCTGCACCGGCTTGAAAGGCTTCAACTTGGTTGGGGCTACAGGAAACGCGCTTTATCCCCGCTTAATCGACCTGTACCGTTCGAAAGATCCGCAGGCGGCGAAGACCGGCACGGTCGGGCTTGGGGCTTATGAAGGGCGAACCGGATCGATTGGCTTCAGCGATCCGTCCGGGCTCGCGCTTCTGTTCCCTGGCATCTTGTGCGCCATTGATCCGCATGGCATCGGGCGCTCGACCGGCGCTATGATGTTGCCCGGCGATGTCGTCAAGCACCCGCAATGGAAGATAACCACCATCGCATTGCCGCTCTATACGATTCGGGACCGGGATATCCTCATCGACGATGAAGGCTACCGCTACGAAGTCGGCATGAATGGCTGGAGCTTGACCGGGTACGTGCTGAATTGCATTCGCCTGGAAACCTGATGGCTGACCTTTCGGATATAACTACTTATTTAGCTCAAACTGCGGCGAATGCTTGCTATCCAAACGGCACGTCGCAGCCGAGCGTTGCCGGTTGCGATATCATCATTTATGAAGGTTGGCCGATTGCCGAGCGCCTTGATCTCGACCTGACCGGTCAGACGCTCGGCCCGAACAAGATTCCAGTTCCGCGGCCTGGCGGCGTTCGGGCAAATGTTTCTATTTATCCGATGCAAGGCACGAATGTCGTGCCGCCGCAAATCCTCGATGCGGTCTATGTCATCGTGCCGCCGGTCTTCGGGCTCACTGCGACGCTTGCCCAGCCAACGATCGGCAATGCCTTCACTGTCACAGTCAGCGGAACGCCGGGTCCTAACGAATTCCTGACAATCGAACTTGACCAGAACTACATCGCGTCGGCGACTGGCTTGACAGTTGGCGAGATCCTAAACGCCTTGGCGACTCAAATCGCCGCTTTTCAGCCCGGCTACACGGCGTCGGTATCTAGCGGTGTGCTGACTATTGGCGGGGCGGCTTATTGCGTGGCCCGCTTGGGGGCGCAAGGCACGCTTGGCAGAGTCATCCACAAGCAGCGCCAGATGATCATGGTCACGGTATGGGCACCGGACCATACATCTCGTACTAAGATCGCTGCCGCAATCGATATCTTGATTAAGAAGCACATCACCGTCACAATGCCAGACACGTCGATGGCGCAGATTTGCTACAACCGAACGAACTTAACCGATGAGCATGAGCCTGTGTCTTGCTATCGCCGAGACCTGATCATCCAAGCCGAGTACGCGACGCTCGATCTCTTTCCTGGCACGGTCATCACATCGGTCACGACCGATCTTGTTCCGCTCGATCCAACAAATCAAAACTTCATCGCGTGCAGGACGGTCGCGTAGGGGAATAGCTATGTCTTACAAGCTGGTCTGTACTTCGGAATTCTATGACGACATCAGCGGCGCAATGATCAATCGCGGCGATGAAATCACCGATTATACGCACCTTGCTAAGCTGGTCGCCGCCAATCGCGAACATCATTTCGTTAAGGTTCAGCTTCTCATGTCGGCTGGACAATGGGATTGGCCGCCTAAGCTTCCGGCGGATCCGGCGGTAGTGACGCCAGCGCCAGCGGCAATGACAACGCCAGAGGAAAAAGCAAAGGAAGATTAAGCTATGCCGGTTTTTCTCGATGGCCAACAGAATCTTGCCGCGCTTACGGTTCCCGGAGTATATGGTGATATTATACTTCCGTCTCCGCTTCTGGTCGGCACCCCTACCAACATCATGGGCGTCGTTGGCGTTGGCTCCTGGGGTCCGACCAACTCCATGATCTATTTTTCCGCGACGACAGACGGCGCGGTCGCGCTCGGAAATCCGACCAATCGCAAGTACGATATCATGACCCATGTCGAGGCGGCGACCCAGGTGGGCGGCGCAATCGGCTTCGGCGCAGTGCGCGTGACCGATGGGTCGGACCTCGCAGCGAGCGGCTTCATGCAAGGAACGCTTGCGCAACAAGCCGCCGGCACCATCACCTTCGTTTCAAACCCGGCGGCTTTAACGACTATTACTCTCGGCAGTACGGTTTGGACTTTCGTAACTTCCGGGGCAATCGGTCCCCAGACTAACATTCAAGCCAACCTTGCTGCGACGTTGGCGCAGCTTCAATCCGATTTGACGGCTTCCCAAGACGCAAGCGTCGATCAGGCGACCTATCAGGCTAGCGCGACAGTCTTGACGATCACGTATAAGACTCCAGGCATAGTCGGCAACTCCTTCAACATCGCGACTTCCGTTGCTGGCGCTTCGGCTTCCGCCACAACCCTTCTTGGCGGCACCGCTGGCACGACAGGCTTGAATATCAGCGCGAAATACACTGGGATTATGGGCAATCAGATCCAATGCTCCATCCAGCAAGGATCCGCGGCCAACTCCTTTATGTTCATCGTCGCCTTTCCCGGACTCCCGCCGGAGCAATACAACAACGTCACCGGCACTGCGGCGGTCGGCACCTGGACCTTCACGACAAATCCAACCGCGTCAAGCACTCTTACCATCGGCACGACAACTTGGACTTTCGTCGCTTCTGGCGCGACCGGCAATCAGACCAACATCGGCGCTTCGCTCTCGGCGACGCTGGCGACGCTCGCCACCCAGCTTAATGCGTCGAAAGATCCGCAAGTCTCGCAGTGCACTTACAAGGTCACGCCAACGACTCTCACGGCGACTTACAAGAGCACCGCGGCTGCTGGCGGCAGCTTCGCTATCGCTACCACCGTCGCGGGCGCTTCGGTCAGCGGCGCGACGCTGACCTATAACGCCAACTCGGTCTGGATCAATGCCGCCGCCGCCATCAATACCGGCACGCCTTCGCATTCGGCCCCTTCCCGCTTTGTTGTCGTATCCGCCGGCACCAGCGCCTTGGCTCCGGTTCTCGGCGTGCCTATCGTTCTTTCCGGCGGCACGGACGGCACGGCGAACATGAACGATTCGTTCTTGGTCGGACAAGACGTGCTGCCTAGAAGCGGCATGTATGTGCTGCGCGGCTCGCTGGTGACCGATTTCGAGCTGATCGATCACTCGACCTCGACGGCGTGGGCGGCGATCTCCTCCTTCGCGCTTTCCGAGTTGATGACGCCGGTTTTCGCGACTGTCAGCGGAGACAATATCGGCAACGCCATCACGACTGTCATAAACTCAGGCAACGATACGCCATGGGCTTGGAATATCTTGGGCGACTGGCCCTATTTCTTTGACGCCGTTAACGGGCTTAATCGGACAATCAGCCCGGCGGCTTTCGGCATTGGCATCCTTGGCAACCTATCGCCGCAGCAATCGCCGCTGAACAAGCCGCTGCAAGGCGTCACCGGCACACAGCGCTCGCAATTCGGGCTTCCTTATTCGGATACCGAGCTTAGCCAAGTCAACACCGGCAGGATTGATGTCATCGTGCCGCCGGCGAACAGCAGCGGCGGCTTTTATTTCAGCTTCGGATCGGGCCGAAACGGCAGCTCTAACACGGCGGCGAACGGCATCGAGTATACCCGCATGACTAACTTCCTCATGCGGACAGCGAAGAGCAAGGCGGCCGGAGCGATCGTCGGGCAGCTTCAAAGCATCCAGCCGAACGATTTGACCCGGCAACGCGCCAAGGCTCTTTTCGACGGCTTTAGCGCCCAGCTCGCCGCGCCGCAAGTCGGGCTCGGAATTGGCGGGCAAGGCATGATCGACCAATGGGCCGTGCAATGCGACCTCAACAACAATCCGCCGAATCTGCAAGCGCTTGGCTACCTGTTCTTGTATTGGCAGGTGCGCTATCTCAATGTAGTTAGATACTTTGTGGTCAAGTTCATGGGCGGCGGGAACGTAACAGTAACAGTCCAAAATACAGCTCCTACCCCGCAGCAATTAGTGACCCCTTAAGCATGGCGAACAAATTCACCATGAAGATCTTCGGCGGCTGCTTTTCGACAAGCGATGGCATCCGCCAATTCAGCGAAGAGACCAAGGTAGTGGACTTGGCATCAACTTAGGACCTTGAGCTATGCCGATAAACGGCTTCAACGTTGGGGCTGATTACAGCCTTTCTTACTTCAGCGGAGCAACCGGAAACCTTCAGGATTTTGGCGATATCCAAGACGTGAAGTTGACAGCGCTCAAGCACGACCTCAAGAACATGCCCTACAACCAAGTGCCGCGGTATGGGTATGTTCCCGATGGCTTCCATGTCACATTCACTATCGTTCGAACGGGTGAAGCGCTGGAGGCGCTGTTCGTGAATTTCTCGACACAATTCAACCAAGGGCAGGTGATAAAGCCGGGCTTCCTAAATAAGACTATCAACAACCCGGATGGGAGCGTCAGTCGGTTTCAGTACACCAACTTCGTCATCTTTCCCGTCGATCTAGGCGATATCACGCGCGAGCGCATCATCACCCAGCGCCTCGAAGGAATGGCGTCAGACATGAGACGTTTAGCGTGAGGCAATGGTAACAAAAGGCCGCCACCCACAAGCCGAGGAACCCCAAAACCCGCCGCAGATTTCCAGTGTCCAAGATGAGCTTGAATTCCGCCGGGCTAGGTATTCCCATATTGAGCGCGAAGCTGACGAACTTGGTCGAATCATTGGCGTGCGTCGGCTTAAGCTATCCGAACAAAATCGATTAACTGCAATGACGCCGGACCTTACCGGGCTGGATGAAATGCAAAATCCAGAAACAGGCGTAACGCAACTCATTGCGCAGCGGTCGCCGTATTTCATCGTCGCGATGGTGTGCGAGATCAACAACGCGCCTATTCCGTTCGCCCGCAATCGCCCCGAGCTGGATGCTGTTTTGGATCGGCTCGATATAGAAGGGATGAGAGCCGCAGGGCGCGCCGTTTCGCGCATCCTTGAAGCGGACGCCGATGAGGGCGAGCCCCTCGATAAAGCAAAAAACTTGTTGGGGATCCCTGGTTCAGAGTGACCCGTTGGCTCGTCTTTAACGGGATCCCTTTCGAACAAGTGCTTTTAATGGAAGAATGGGAGTTGCTGGCCCACTCGATTGTGTTCGGGCAGTTCCATAATGGCGGGCTTGAATGGGATTGGGACCAGATGAATTACGTCAAGCGTCCCGGTGAATAAATGATCTTCGATAATCTTGTTGGCGCAGTAGCGAAGTTCACGGTGCTTTGGCATGGCGCTAAAGTCATAGAGAAAGCCGCCTTGGAAGCGGGCGGCAAGGAATTTTTAAAAAGGGCTCAGGCGGCTATCGGAACTTACGAATATGGCTGGCAGCCGCTGGCTGAAAGCACTGTCGCCCATAAAAGTCGCGGCGACACTCCGTTGCTTGAAACCGGCGAAATGCGCGACTCCGGCAGCTATCAAATTGTAGGCAATCATATCGTCATCGGCTTTTCGGATCCGAAAATTAGATTTCATGAATATGGCACTAAGCACATACCGCCGCGGCCGGTCATCGGCGGCACCATTGATCATCATGGCAAAGAGATCGCACATCTCATGGCGGTCTATTTTGGCGAAGTGTTGGTGGGGACTCTCGCTTCCGGCAACGTCCTTACTTCCATTACCCACATGAACAGCCGTCTCAGGTAAAGCTAGGTGCCTGACGACTCCAAAAAGATGCTGTTCGTCCATGGCATGGAGAATCGCTATGGCGGCGTAAAGAAATCCGAGCTTGAGTCGTCAGCTCTTAAAATCGCGCAATCGCGCGGATATGGCGGCATTGAAGCCGTTTCGAGTGGGCGCGGAAGGGAAGCTCTTCTCAAGTCTCTGTCAGACAAGTCGATAAGCGGTGTTTTTGGATTCTCCCGCGGCGGCAACGAGCTGCGGCGGCTTTTGCAGGATCCGAAGACTTCTGCCGATGTCAGGCAGCACATTAAGGAAGCGATTTTAGTTGGCTCCCCGGAAACAAAGGGGGCTATTCCCGGCATTCCGACGACGGACATTCCTTATCTCAAGGGTGCCGAGCATATGCAGATGGTGCAAACATTGGCCAGAACTGGTCAATTGGGCGCAGCACCAAAACCAGCGCCAGCCCCAGCCCCGTCAGCGCCGTCGCCAGCCGCGCCGCCGCCCCAAGCTCAGACCGGCCCGGCCGCGATCCGTTTTCCGAATCCGAGGCAACCGCGTAATCATAGCGTTCAGATCATCGAGATGACACAGATCGGACAATGGGTTTCCTGGCTTGGTAAACCAGGGGAGGCTAGCGCCGCTTACATGCCGACCGATGCCGGTCCTGGCGGCGGCATGGGAGGCATGGATGCTGGAGCAGCAGTGGGAGGAGCGGCGGGCGGGGCGTTGCCGAGCATGGTTGGCGGCGAGACTTTAGGACAGGCAGCGGCCGGAGGAGCGGCAGTAGGCGGTCGCGGAGCTGCTGCTGGCGTCGGCAGTCACCAAGGCATGCAGGGTCCCTATGGCGGTCCTGGCGGTGGCGTGGATGGCGGTGCGGCGGCTCCTGCGCTAGCCAGGGCTAGGACGCCGTGGCACTCGACGCAGCGTCCTGGCGCGTGGGCGGGGCGGCGCTTCCCGCAAGCGCCGGGGCGCGGCGTGACTCCTTTCCATGACACGCATCCTGGATTCCATCCTGGCGCATATCCGGCTGGGGGCGGCGGCGCGGGCGGGGGCGGCATCGATCGATCCAGGATGCGAAAGGAGCTGGAGAACAACCCAGAGCTTCGCAAACGAGTTATGACCATCGCCGCCAACGAGAATAACGATCCACGGGCGCAGCAAGCCGTCATGGAGTCCATGATGAATCGCGCTTTAATGTCCGGTAAACCCCTATCGGAAGAAGCGCAGTTTACTTGGCGTCGCGGCGACCGCGGTTATTACGACGCCAAAGCGAGCGGGATTCATCGTGGGCAAGCTGCGGTCGCCGATCCGCGGCGGCGCGCCGCGCTTGAAAAACAGCTCGATGCGGTCCTTGCCGGGTCCAACATCAGCAATTACGCGACCGGCAACGCATCTGGCCAGTTTGTCGAAAATCGAATAAGGCAAGGCATGTTTCCGGGCGGCGTCCGCTTTAGGGCTGGCGGAGAAACCTTTGTTGGCGAGAGCAGAGGACAGGGCTGGAAAAAATGGTATGGGCAGGTGGGCAAACAAGGCGGCGGAGATTCCAGTCTCGCCACTTTAGGGCCAGGCGGCGCATTGCCAGCGAATCAAGCAGCTAGGTTAGGCTTTCAGCCGATTCGATCGGGCGGCGGTACGGTTCAAATCAAAAGCCCCAGCGGCGCGACATGGCAGGTAGCCCCGGCGGCGGCTAGGCAATTTTCTGGATTCTTGAAGGACTTGGAAGCGACAGGATATCGCGCGACAAGTAGCGGCGGCTGGAATTATCGAACAAAGCGCGGCGGTGGCGGTCTTTCGCAGCATGCTTACGGCACGGCGATCGATATCGATGCGGCTCATAATCCATTCGGGTCCTCCAGAACCAATATGCCTTCAGAAACTTCCGGGTTAGCTCGGAAATGGGGGCTAAGCTGGGGTGGGGAATGGCGCGGGCGCAAGGATCCGATGCACTTCGAAATAAGCCGGAGACTTGGGGCTGGTGAAGGCGCGGCTGGCGCGGCAGGTGGCGCTGGCGGCGGCGTTGTTGGCGGCGCAGTGAGCGGCGGCAAGGGCGGCGGCATTGGCGCGCCTAGAACAGAACGCCTAATTGGTTCATCCCCGCAAGCGGCTGGCGGCGGCGTCACCTTTACAACGACAAGGCGGGATCCATCGGGCGCAGTTCATGGATACCTCGATGTCGGCGGCCATCGCTATTCCAGCGTGACCGGCGGCGCGCCGGGCGGGGTTCACGTTCCGCATGGCGATTATCGAATCGGGCCGCGCGAATTTCACCCGAAGCTGCACGGTTCATCCTACCATTTGACTGGTCCGCAATATCGCGGTGGCGGCGGCGGGCTGTTCTTTCATCGGGGCGGCATGTATTCTTCACAAGGATGCTTCCATCTTCTGCCTTCGGTCATGGGCGAATTCGAAAAGGATTTAGCGAATTTGCCAGCAAAGCAGCGAGTGTTTCATTACAAGTGATGATGCGGGATGGCTGACTATAGAGTTGCCGTTGAACTGCTCTTGGTTGGCGACATCGTCAGCGCGCTGGCGCGCGTTTCGCGCGCCATGCTTGGCATCCGAACCCAGCAAAGGGAAGTCGAGGCTGCTTTTCATAGGTGGCATGGGGCGCTTAAGCCACTTATCGGGCTGCTTACGTCAGGACTTCTTATTAAGGGATTCGTCGATGTAGCCAAGTCCGCGAACAAGGTTACTGACGAGTTGCTGCGCATGCAGGCGCAAGGGCAAAAAGCAGCCGATATTCAAAAAAACTTGCAGGAAGCCTGGAGAATATCAGCTAAAACCGGCCAGCCGGTCGAGCAGGTTTTGTCCGAAATGGGCAAGACCGGCTATTTCATGGGCGGGGATCCTGAAGCGACTAAAGCTGCTCGTGAATTAGCTATGAAGCTCTCCAAAATGGAGACTTTCATTAGCTTCGTCACCGGCAAGGAGCGCGAAGGGCTACTGGATCCCATTAAGAAGATTCTAGAAGAATCCGGGATGTTAGGGGCGGGGCGCGAGAAAGATCTGGCGCTATTTCTTGAGCAGATTACCCAAGGCATCGCTGCTTCAAAAGGAGCTGTGCTTCCGGCGCAAATTGGTCAGAACGTTCTGTATGGCCGGGCGGCGCGCTATGCGTGGATGTCGCCGGAAGCTTTGGATCCGAAAAAATATCCAGATCCATTTGTGACGACGGTGCTGCCGTATCTCATTCAGAGCTTCGGTGGCATGGGGCGCGGCGGGCAAGCTGGTCCTGGCGCTGCTTTAATGTCGATGTTCACCAAGAACATTCAGGGCACGCTAACTCGTCAGTCAGCTCAAGTCGCTAAGGAGCTTGGGATTCTTGAGGGAGCGAGAGGGCGCTTTCAGAGAGGGCATCTCGCCCAAGAGCAGCTTTATGAAGAGAATCCCTACGAATGGGTGCAAAGAGTCTTATGGCCAGCTTTGAAAGCTCAAGGCACGACTTCTCTTCAAGCCATTATCGCGACTCTAAGCAGGCTATACGGAACGCGCGCCGCCGCCGATCCGGCGATCGCTATGACCTTGATGGGGCGCGGGCGACTCGGGGCGATGGCTCCGATAGAGCGGGAAATTCGGGCGCGAAGGCGCGCGGCTGGAATCGAGGAGGGCTTCGCCATTGCGCAAGAGAGCCCTACCTTTCAAATGGATCGCCTTAAAACCGAATGGGCGAATCTTTGGAAATCTATTGGCGTAGCCTTTAATCCAACATTGGTCGCTCTTCTTAGGGAAGCGGCCGACGCTATCCAAAGCCTTGGCGAAAAAGTGCAAAAGGTCGATCCAAAAACCATTGCGGCTATTGGTGATGCTTTGCTCGGCTTGGCGGCTGGGCTAGGGGCTGCTTCTATTATTCGCCTCGCCGCTTTCGCTGGTCTTCCTGGTCTTATTATTGGACTTGGCACGGCTGCCGCTGCGGCGTCGCCAGAAATAAGGGCGTTGGCTGCCGATGGATTCGAGAAGCTGAAGATCGGGCTTGCCGGGCTTGCCGATATTGGCAGGCACGCTTCGGCTGGGCTGGAACAGGTTTTGACTATCTTTTCCGATTTCAGCCACAAGGTCGTAAGGGCGGTTGAAATTCCGATCGCTAATGCGCTGCGAAGCCTTGGGTTTAGTATTCCGGCGATCACGCCATGGCATGATGAGCGAAGGGGACCGCTTTTCGGAGCGGGCGGATTGCAGCCGGTAGCGCCGCCTTTATCGATGCCTGGGTTGCCGCCGGGCTGGCGACTCCCGCCCGGAATGGGCGGCGGGGTGCCGCCATGGATGGAGCCAATTCCGCAAGGGCCGCCGCCATCGCTGAAGGATTGGCGCAGCGGCATCTCAGGCATTCCTCCGGTTTCGCCATCGACAGGAATATCGATTCCAGGCACGAGCACGCCGCTGCCTCCAACGACATCGCTGCCGTTCGATTTCGGGCGCATGCTGCCGCAAGCCGGACCAACCGGCGGCGGCCTTTTGCATAGGCAAAGTTGGGAGCCCAGCGGAGGCGGCGGAGGCACCGTACAGATCAACAACGTCATTTATCTGGACGGACAAGCCGTGGCGAACGCCGTGCATCAATATTCCATGGCCGACCTTCAGCACCCTCGCCAAGCTCCGATGTTCGATGGTAGAGCTGGATATACGCCGCCTGATTCCGCCTCAGGACTTGTCTAATGGCCGACGATCAACTCATCTTAGCCGGAATTACTTTTCAAAATTACGATTATTGCGTGCCTAGCCACATGCCGTTCGGCGGGCAGCAGGCGATGATCGTGCATAAGCTTCCGGGCGGCAGCCGCGTCATCGACACGCTTGGGCCGGATGAAGACGATATTTCGTGGAACGGCTTTTTCTTCACCCCGAACGCGCTCTACAACTGCCAGCAGCTCGACGCTTTGCGCGGGGCCGGGCAGCAGGTGACGCTGACCTATGCCGGCATGACGCGCAAGGTGGTCATCAAGCATTTCAAAGCTAACATTCGCCGCTATCCGCAATGGATCGAGTATGAGATAAGCTGCACGGTCGCCATCAATCCGTATCTTGGTCCTGTCAGCGGCGTCACGCCGTTCGTGCCGCCGACCGCCGGGGTTGGCGCTGGGGTGGAATTGACCACAGCCGCTGGCGGGCTCGTAGGCGCTACGATAGGCGGAGCGCCGGCCGCCGCGACTGGCGCATTGATAGCCGCGGATCTCGCCACGGCCCAAACGTCGGCGACCGGCGGCATAAGAACAACGTCAAGGTGATGCGGTGGCTACCCAAACAGGCGTCAACCCGCATCGCGCTTGGCTAAGCGTCAACGGCAAGCTCTTTCCTGTCATCCAGGGATCGGCGGTCATGAACGGCACGCGACAAAGCTCGCATTTCAGCGCGACGATCCCGATCAATTATCCCGGTGCCCAGGCCGCATGCGCAGCGCTTTGCGACAACCAGAGCGGCGTCATTGTGCAATCTAACGGCAAGACTGCGCCGCTGGTGATGGGCGAAGCCGATTCCGCGACGTTCAATTACGGGCAAAACGGCACCATTGTCGTGTCCGGCCGGGATAATTCGGTCAGGCTGCACAATAAGAAATGGCATGGCACGCTCCCGGATATGACGACGGTGCAAGTCGTGCAAAAGCTTGCTGGCGAAGTCGGGCTCGGCGTCGTCGTCACCGGCGGCGGCGGAACCATGTTCGGCAAGAAGATCGATGAAAATTATGTCGCCGTCGAAGAGGGCATGTCTTACGCCGCGATCATCTCGAAGTGCGCCGAATTGGATAACGCCCGTTGGTTCGTGGATGTAAACAGCGTCCTGCATTACGAAATCGATCCGCAGCCGAGCGGGGGCTTTTCGGTAAACTATAAGGCTGGACCGCCTGAAATTTCAGATGCTTTTCAAATTTCTGAAGAGCGCAATGTTCAGGCCAGCAAGACCATCCATGTCTTCATCAAAAGCTGGCATGAGGAAGAGAAGAATAGCGTCGTAGCTGAAGCGATAGCTGGCGGCTGCGGCACCGAAGTTCAGTACGAATTCACCTTGCCGACTTTAGTACAAGACCAAGCTCAGAAATATGCGCAAGCCAAAGCTAACGAGATCGCCCGTCATAGGATCACGGTGAATGCGCATTGCGTCGGCGACGTGACCGTCACCCAAGATTCCGGGCTGGCCGTCTCCGGCGACACCGTCTTCGACGGGGTGTATCTTATCGATCAAATTCATCATACCTTTGGGATGTCGGGCCACAAGATGACCATCACGGCAAGGGGCAACCAAGGCGGATTAGGCGGCGCTGTAGTTGTAGGCGGAGCAGGCGGAACGGAAGAGAGCGGCACCGGCGGTCCTCTTGGCGAGCCCGGTTCTGGAGGATAGGGATGAGCGTTCAAAATTATCAATTTCGCAATCAAGAGAGAGGGCTGACCGGCCGCACGAATGAACGTCACGGCTTGGTGACCAGCTACGATCCGAAGAAGCACCTAGCCAAAGTGACCTTCCAGCCCGATGGCGAGGAGTCCGGCTGGCTGCCGATCGAAGATGGCCACATGGGCAACGGTTGGGGCATCCTGCGCGGCCTCAGCCCTGGCACCGGCAAAGGAATCCAGGACCAGCAAAGCCAGGGCGGCCCGGGCGGCGGCAACGGCGGCGGCGGCAATGGCGGCGGCGGTCAGGGCGGCCAGCAGCAAGGGCAATATCAGGGCGACCAAGTCACTGTCGCCTATCATCAAGGCGACCTGAGCAGCGGCAGGATCGTCAAGAGCCTGCATTCCAAAGTCGATACGCCGCCCCAGGTCGAGTCCGGCGAGATGCTGTTCATGCATTCGCTCGGGGCGCGCATGTTTTATAAGAAGGACGGGAGCATTCATATTTACGGCAAGACCTCGAAGCAATCCGATCAGAACCAGGGCGGGCAACAGGGCGGCCAGGGCGGGCAAAGCGG
>Ga0182041_10000805_pt1 | contig 15254 bp, 10 predicted proteins | sample flu12Cox44000178_FD_125967 | JGI IMG/M metagenome (GOLD analysis project Ga0182041, IMG submission 125967) | Lab enrichment of tropical soil microbial communities from Luquillo Experimental Forest, Puerto Rico - flux8day.12C.oxic.44.000.178 | ecosystem: Environmental > Terrestrial > Soil >...
GCCCGCCGGATCGCCTTCTCATCAAACCACGGCTCCGCCCCATGCGGAGTATTCACGATCAACTGAATCCGGTCGCCCTTGATCAGGTCCACCACATTTGGACGCCCTTCCTTCACCTTGTACACGCGCTCCACGCTCAGCCCGGCGTCCTCGATCACATCCGCCGTGCCCGCCGTCGCCACCAGCTTGAATCCCATGTCGGCAAACCGGCGCGCCACGTCTGCCACGCCCGACTTGTCATGATCCGTCACGCTGATGAACACCGACCCCTGCGTCGGCAACTTCTGCCCGGCGGCAATCTGCGCCTTCGCAAATGCCTCGCCGAAGTTGTCGGCCACGCCCATCACTTCGCCCGTCGACCGCATCTCCGGCCCCAGCACCGTATCCACGCCTGGAAACTTGCTCCACGGAAATACCGGCGACTTCACATAATGTCCGCGCCCCGTATCCAAATCCGTCCCGCGCTCCACATACTCGGGCAAAAACTCCCGCAACTTCCCTCCGGTCATCAACCGCGAGGCGATCCGCGCCAGCGGCACGCCTGTCGCCTTCGACACATAAGGCACCGTGCGCGAAGCCCGCGGATTCACCTCCAGCACATATACCTTCCCCGCTTCCGATCCATTCCCCTTCGACCCGCCATTTGGCGAACGCGGAATCGCAAACTGAATATTCATCAACCCGACCACCTTCAAAGCCCGTGCCAGCTTGAAGGTGTAATCGCGCATGCGTCGCATGAGGTGTTCCGGAATATCCACCGCCGGCAGCACGCACGATGAATCTCCTGAATGGATACCCGCCTCCTCAATGTGCTGCATGATCCCAGCAATCACCACATCCTCGCCATCCGAGAGCGCGTCCACATCCACTTCGATGGCATCCTCGAGGAAATGATCGATCAGCACCGGGCGGTCCTGCGAATACTCCACCGCCTCCTTCATATAGTGGATGACCGTGTCCTCGTCATACGCGATCACCATCGCGCGCCCGCCTAGCACATACGACGGCCGCACCAGCACCGGATACCCCACCCGCTTTGCACCCTCGACCGCCTCTTCCAGCGACGTCGCCATCGCCCCCGGCGACTGCGGAATCTCCAGCTCATCCAGCAGCTTTCCAAAGCGCTTGCGGTCTTCGCACAGATCAATCGACTCCGGCGATGTGCCGATAATCGGCACACCCGCCGCCTTCAAAGGCAAAGCCAGGTTTAGCGGAGTCTGTCCGCCAAATTGCACAATCACGCCCACCGAAGCCCCGCCCGCCGCCTCGTGGTCATATACCGCAAACACGTCCTCCAAAGTCAGAGGCTCGAAGTACAACCGGTCACTGGTGTCGTAATCGGTCGACACCGTCTCCGGATTGCAGTTCACCATGACCGTCTCGTACCCATCTTCGCGCAGTGCAAACGACGCATGGCAGCAGCAGTAGTCAAACTCAATCCCCTGCCCGATGCGGTTCGGCCCGCTCCCCAGGATGATGACCTTCTTCTTCGCCGTCGGCGCCGCCTCATCTTCTTCTTCGTACGTCGAGTACAGATACGGCGTGTAACTCTCGAACTCCGCCGCGCATGTGTCCACGCGCTTGTACACCGGCTGCACGCCATGCTTCTTGCGGAAGTGCCGTACTTTTTCCGCCGAGCCCCGACCCTCCAGCCGCCACACCGAAGCCAGCCGCGCATCCGAGAACCCCATGCGCTTGGCTTCGCGCAGCACCTCTTTCGGCATCGATTCCATCGGATGCTTTTCCAGCTCCAGCTGCATATCGTTAATCTCTTTGAGCTGGTACAAGAACCACGGATCAATCGACGTCACTTTCGCCAGTTGCTTCACCGTATATCCCTGGCGCAGGGCATAGCGCACGTAACTGAGCCGCTCCGGATGCGGCGTGACCAGCCGCTGCGTTAGGATCTTCGGCTCAATCTTCTCCGACCCCGCCTTCTTTCCCGTATCAAGCGCCCGCACGCCTTTGAGCAGCGCCTCCTTGAATGTCCGACCGATCGCCATCACCTCGCCCACCGACTTCATCTGCGGCCCCAGGCTCTCATCCGCACCGGGAAACTTCTCAAACTGCCACTTCGGAATTTTCACCACCACGTAATCCAGAGTCGGCTCAAACGAAGCCGGCGTCTTGCGCGTGATGTCATTCGGAACCTCATCCAGCGTGTATCCCACCGCCAGCTTTGCCGCAATCTTCGCAATCGGGAACCCAGTCGCCTTCGAAGCGAGCGCCGAAGAGCGCGACACGCGCGGATTCATCTCGATCACCACCATCCGCCCGGTCTCAGCATTCACCGCGAACTGGATATTCGATCCGCCCGTCTCCACCCCGATCTCGCGGATGACCGCAATCGCCGCGTCCCGCATCGCCTGGTACTCGCGGTCGGTCAAGGTCTGAGCCGGCGCCACAGTAATCGAATCGCCCGTATGCACGCCCATTGGATCGAAATTCTCAATCGAGCAGATGATGATGACGTTGTCCCTTAGATCCCGCATCACCTCCAACTCATATTCCTTCCACCCCAGCACCGACTCTTCAATCAGCGCCTCGTGCACGGGCGAAAGATCCAGTCCTCGCGCCAGCAGGTCCATCAACTCCTCGCGGTTGTAAGCAATACCGCCGCCCGTCCCGCCCAGCGTGAACGACGGACGGATAATCACCGGAAACCCGATCTTCCCCGCAAACTCGAGCCCATCTTTCAGGTTGTTCACCAGCGCCGACTTCGGCACATCGAGCCCGATCCGCTGCATCGCGTCTTTGAAGAACAGCCTGTCCTCGGCCTTCTTGATGGCCGCGATGTTCGCCCCGATCAACTGCGCGTCGTATTTGTCGAGCACGCCGCCATCCGACAACTCGACCGCCAGGTTCAAAGCCGTCTGCCCGCCAACGGTGGGCAGAATGGCAAACCCCGCCCTTGGCGACATCTCGCGCTCAATCCGGACAATCTCCTCCAGATACTCCCGCGTGAGCGGCTCAATGTAGGTGCGATCGGCAATCTCCGGATCGGTCATGATGGTCGCCGGATTCGAGTTCGCCAACACCACCTCGTAGCCCTCGGACTTGAGAGCCTTGCAGGCCTGCGTCCCCGAGTAATCAAACTCCGCCGACTGCCCAATCACAATGGGCCCAGACCCGAGTATCAGAATCTTCGAGATGTCATTTCGTCTAGGCATTAGTGGTCAGTTATCTTCGTTAGGCGAATCCAATGGTTCAATTGTCGATTGGTAGCCCGAGGCTTCAGCGCCACCGCCATTACTGAGAGCGAGCCCCAATTGCATACCGTGCCATCCCTTAGACCCGACCGAAGCAAGGATCCGCTGATGGACCAATCCTAGCCTCCAAAACGTCATCGAGTAGAAATTAGCCGAATGGCCACTATCTCCTGCTTTCCTCCATCATCCTCACAAAATCCTTAAACAGATAATGCGAATCATGCGGCCCCGGCGCCGCCTCGGGGTGATATTGCACGCTGAACAGTGGCAAATTCCGGTGCCGCAATCCCTCCAGGGTGCTGTCATTCAGATCGACGTGCGTCAATTCCACTTCGCTCTGCGGCAGAGAATCCGGATCCACCGCGAAATTATGGTTGTGCGCGGTGATCTCGATCTTCCCCGTCCCCAACTGCTTCACCGGGTGGTTCCCCCCATGGTGCCCGAACTTCAACTTGTAGGTCTTCCCGCCCAGAGCTAGCCCCACCAACTGGTGCCCCAGACAAATCCCGAATATCGGTTGCCGTCCCATCAGCCGCCGGATGTTGTCTACCGCATAACTGCACGGCTCCGGATCGCCCGGCCCATTCGACAGAAACACTCCATCCGGCTTCAGCGCCAGCACGTCCTCCGCCGGAGTCTGCGCCGGAACCACCGTCACCTTGCAGCCCTCCCCGCGCAGCTTGCGGAGAATGTTCTGCTTGATCCCGTAGTCATACGCCACCACGTGAAACCGCGCCGGCTCATCCTTGACACCCACTACCGCCACCGGCTCGTGCGAGCGCTCGCCCACCTCCCACACATAGGGCCGCGTCGTGCTGACCACCTTCGCCAGGTCAGTCCCGTCCATCTTCGGAATCGAAAGCGCCTTCGCCACCAACTTCTCCGGATCGCTCTCAATCGTCGAAATCACCCCGCGCATCACGCCGTGGTCACGTAGATGCCGAACCAGCGCCCGCGTATCGATATCCGCGAGCACCGGAATCTTGAACTGTTCGAGATACTCCTCGGCCACCTGCTGCGAGCGCCAGTTCGAGCTCACCTTCGAGAACTCGCGCACGATCAGCCCCTCGATGTAAGGCTTCGTGGCCTCGTTGTCTTCTGGATTGGTGCCGTAATTCCCGATCTCGGGGTTGGTCAGGACAACAATCTGCCCTGAATACGATGGATCGGTGAAAATTTCCTGGTAACCGGTGATGGAAGTATTAAAAACGACTTCCCCGTAGCATTCGCCTTTGGCGCCGTAACCTTTGCCTCGAAAGATGCGCCCATCTTCGAGGGCAAGGATTGCTTGCATTCCTGCTCCCGGGTGTGGATTTTCGAGATTTTATCAGGGATTTCCGGAAGACCCAACATGGAAAACGCGGCTAGCATGTGGATTTCTTGCCGCGCGCATCAGAACCCACAAAACACATCAGAACGTTAAAAACCTGTCATCCCGAGCGAAGTCGAGGGACCTTGGTTCCTCTGCGCTCTCTGCGGGTAAAAGCTTTTATCGATGTCTTTAATCGAGCCCCCTACTCTCCCACGGCTCGCAGCACATACTCCGTCACCAGCTTCTCCGTCTGCTCATGCATCCCCTTCGTGCTGTAATTCGTACTTGTCACGACCACGCTAAGATCCAGCCCCGGGAACACCATCACCTTGTTCCCGCCATTTCCGCTCATGAAGAACGCCGGATAGCTCTTCTCCCCCGACTTGAACGACTTCAGCCACCACAAGCACCCGTACTCCGTCTCCTCATCAATACGCGCGTGCGGCCGCGTCGAAGCCTTCACCCAAGCCTCATCTACGATCCGCTTCCCGCGCCACTCGCCGCCCCCCCGATACAACTCCGCAATCTTCAACAGCTCCCGGCTCGTCAGCCGCAGCCCACCGCCAGTCTGCGGAACATTCAAGGGTGAATACACCCAAACTGCATCCGTGATCCCCAAAGGCCCAAACAGCTTCTCCTGCGCATACCGGTCCGTCCGCTGCCCGGTCGCCTTCTCTAGCACCTCGCTCAGCGTGAACACTCCGCCCGTGCAGTAGCTGAAATCGTGTCCATACGGAGACGGTTCCACCTTCTCCCCCAGATGCATGCGCCCCCGCACCGGCAAATCCAGAATGAACTGCGCCCAGTCCTCCACCAGGTACATTCGCTCTTCATTTCCGCGCGAGGCATCGTTCCAGTCGTCGCACTCGAGCGGCGAACTCATGGTCAGAAAATCCTCGACTGTGATTTTCTCTTTCCGCGGATCCGGGTTCTGCATCCTCTGCGCCCGCTCCGGCAGCAGCGCCAGCACCCGCGCATCCACGCTCAGTTTCTTCTCACCAATCGCAATCCCCACCAGGATGTCCGTAATACTCTTAGTCGCCGACCGCGTATCCCGCAGGCTGCTCGCATCACCGTCGAAATACCGTTCGTAAACCAGCTTCCCATGTCGCGCCACCAGAACACTGCCAATCTTCTTGAACTCCCCATCCCGGATCGACTTCTCCATCGCGGCCAGAGGAGGCGAAACCATTCCCACCGACTCCGGACTCGCCACTATCAATCCGTCGTCGCCCACCGCCTGACTCGAAGTAGTCTGCGCCCACCCGCTCGCCGCAAACCCGCAAGTCACCAGACACACCACCATCCTCCAGCGCATCATGCCCACTAAGACGCTCGATCGCCAAGAAGGTTGGTTTTTGGGAAAAAGAATCCCGGAAAACTTCTGAGGTGCGTCCGCCTCGCACCCGGCTAGCTACAAGCCGCTAGCTACCAGCCCCGCTGAAAGACTGACGACTACCGCAGTCTTCCCATCTTCTCCACCGGCCAATATCCAAACACCGCCTTGCCGTAAATCAAACTCTCCTTCACCGGGCCAAACTCGCGGCTGTCCCGCGACATGCTCCGATGGTCCCCCAGCATGAAATAACTGTGCGCCGGCACCACCGTCTCCGGGTACGACCGCTCATCCGCATATTCCGGCGGCACATAATCCTCTTCGAGCAGCTCACCGTTCACAAACACCTGCCCGGCATCAATCCGGATTCGGTCCCCCGCCACCCCAATCACCCGCTTGATGTAGCTCGTCGACGGGTCCCGCGGATACCGAAACACGACAATGTCCCCGCGCTCCACCGGCTCCCAGCGGTACACAAACTTGTTGACGAAGATCCTCTCCTGGTCGTCGAGCGAGGGCATCATGCTCGTGCCCTCCACTTTCACCGGCTGATAAAGAAAAATAATGATGAACGCCGAGATCGCCAGCGAAATCACCAGGTCCCGTAGCCACACCGCCAGCGACGGCGTTGCCTTGCGGATTTCCTTGGCTGGCTCCCTCACCCCGGGAGAACTCCCCGTCGTGTACATGCTTCCCCTGATTCTATATGCAACCTCCACACCAATGAAGCCCGTTGCCAGACCAGCCTCTCTTTTTAGCGCTGTCATCCCGAGCGAAGTCAAGGGACCCCGTGTTTCTCAACCGCACCGCCACCAGGACCGCCCCCCGTGCACCCGCCTCCGTCGCCTTGTTACAATATTCCCTCGAGGTCAACCCCAAATGCTGAAGCGTGCAGTCCCACTGGTATTGGTGTTCATGGCCGTCACCCTGACCGTTTCCGCCCAATGGCTGAACCAGTCGGACCAGGGCGTCCCGGCCTACAACTCGGGCCCGCCGCCCAAGGGCAAAAAGCTGCCCCCGATTCTCCCCAAGGAGAACCTCTGGGCCGAGAACGCCCAATACCCTTACCAGACCAAGGCCTACGAACTTGCCGCCAAGATCCCCAATGTGATCCATCAGGAGCCCTGTTACTGCTATTGCGACCGTGGCATGGGACACAACAGCCTGCATAGCTGCTTCGAAAACACCCACGGCGCCCAGTGCGACGTGTGCCTCAAAGAGCTGTACTATAGTTACGCCCAAACCAAGAAAGGCAAGACCGCAGCCCAGATCCGTCAGGGCATTATCAAGGGCGATTGGAAGCAGATCGACCTCGACTCCGCCGCCAGCGCGAACTGAGGCGGAATCGGCATGCGAAAATCGGGATTTAGAAATTGGGGAATTGACTAATTGAAGGAAATCTTGAAGGAGACCCTCCGGCGAAATCTAGCGTTCTTCAATTCCCCAGTTTCTCAATTTCCCATTTACTCAATGAATCAATCTGCGGTCACGCTCGGAAGCGCAATCAAGTCCGAACTCAAGGGAGCAGTTACGAAAACCACAGGAAGACTCTTACATATGGCTCAAAAACCCACACCCAAGAAGTCCATGGCCGACGACCCCCGCGTCGCTCAGGCCATCCAGAACTACGAAACCGGCCTCCGCGCTCTGCAGGAGCACAAGTTCGATAAGGCCAAGGCCGCCTTCCAGAAAGTGCTCGGCGGCCCCAGCAAGGAACTTGCCGACCGTGCCAACGTGCACCTCAACACTTGCAACCAGCACCTGGAAAAGGTCACCCACCAGTTCAAGACCGTCGAAGAGCACTTCGACTACGCCGTCTCGCTCATGAACCTCGGAGACTACGTCCAGGCCCGCGAGCATCTGGAAAAACTCCAGAAACAGTCCCCCAAAGCCGACTACGTGATCTACGGCCTGGCGGCGCTCGACTGCATGACCGGACACGTCGAAGACTCGCTGCGTAATCTCGACGAAGCCATCCGCCTGAATCCGACGCTGCGCTTTCAGGCGCGTAACGATTCCGATTTCCAGAACCTCTCCGAGGATCCCCGCTTCACCGAGTTGCTCTATCCGGACCCGGGAGTCGACGCCGTTTCCGAAGCGACCGTCCCCGAAGAAGACACGTACTAGCGAAATTTCATGGACTCTCGGCCCAACCCGCTGGCGCGGGACTGTTCCGCCTACTCAGCTCCTTTGCGTGTCGTCGCCATCGGCGGCGGCACCGGGCTTTCCACCCTGCTCAAGGGCCTAAAGAATTTCGTTCCCGCGCCGGGCGAACCCTTCCGCCCCTCCACCGACGCCCCCGCCATCAGCGAACTCAGCGCCATCGTCACCGTCAGCGACGACGGCGGCTCCAGCGGCCGACTCCGCAAAGAACTCAACATGCTTCCCCCAGGCGACATTCGCAACTGTATCGTCGCCCTCTCCGAAGATGCTGACCTGCTTTCCCAACTCTTCCGCCACCGCTTCGACAAAGGCTCCGGGCTCGAAGGCCACAACTTCGGCAACCTCTTCTTGGCCGCGCTCACTTCCATCACCAAAGATTTCGCCGAGGCCGTCCGCCTCTCGAGCGAAATCCTTCTCACCCGCGGCCACATCTATCCGGCTACCACCTCCAACATCGAACTTGAAGCTTTACTTGAAGATGGCACCCGCGTCTGCGGCGAGACTAAAATCACCGCCAGCAAAGGACGCATCCAGGAACTCTTCCTCGTTCCACCCGACGTCGACCCGCTTCCCCAAACCCTCGAAGCCATAGCCCGCGCCGACATCATCACCGTCGGCCCCGGCTCGCTCTTCACCAGCCTCATCCCGAACCTGCTCGTGAAAGGAATCTCGAAAGCCATCCTGGGCTCACCCGCCATCAAGGTCTACATCTGCAACCTGATGACGCAGGCCAACGAGAGCCTCGGCCTCACCGCCGCCGACCACATCCACGCTCTCAATCACCACGCTGGAGCCCAGCTCTTCGACTACGCTCTCATCAACCGCAAGCCCGCCTCCGACGAACTCAAAGCCAAGTACGCCCTCGAAGGCGCCGCCCAGATCGTGGCCGACCTTGACGCCATCGAACAACTTGGTTGCTGTCCCGTCCTCGGAGACTACCTCGACGAGTCCGGCCCTGCCCGCCACGCCACCGAAGCCGTAGCCCGCGACGTTCTGGAAATCGCCACCCAGGCGGCAACAACGCCACGCAAGTCTGACCTCAACGCTGCCAGGAGATAGAGCGGGTGGCGTGTAGGTCGTAGCCTGTGCCGGCGGCTTGTAGCTGGTGGCTCATGGCAGAAAAGTGATCTCCCTTTCAACTTTGGCATCCTGAGCGAAGTGAGGCGCGAGCCGAACGGAATCGAAGAACCCCGTGTTCCTTACACCACCACGGTCCTCGAAGGGAATCTCCCTTCGCTGTCTGCCGGGTGCCCCAAGCTTGTGTGTCCTGCTCTCACCTGGGATTCCGCGGCCCCATCCCCGGGAGGTTTTGCCAACGACCGTTCTTAGCCTGCCCTGAGCTGAGCGAAGCGACGAACGACCAACGACTGGTTCCTGACGACTAGCAACTGACGACTGCTATATTTACTTCGATGCCCACACCAACCCCGCCCCGCATCGCCGTCGCCATCATGGCAGCCGGCAAAGGCACGCGCCTCAAATCCAAACACCCCAAAGTCCTCCACGAAGTCGGAGGCAAGCCCCTCCTCGCCCACGTCACCGCGGCCGCGACGCAACTTGTCCCCGCCCACGACGTCTTCGCCATCATCGGCCACGAAGCCGACCGCGTCCGCCAGGCCCTTGCTCACTCCGGCGTCAACTTCGTTTTGCAGGAAGAACAACGCGGGACCGGGCACGCTCTCATGGTAGCCCGTGAAGCCCTCGCACCCTACGATCATGTCATTGTCCTCTCCGGAGACGCCCCGCTCATTACGCCGGCCACCATCGAACGCCTGCGCGACTTCCACCTTCAGAAAAAAGCTGCGATGACTCTGCTGTCCGCCGAACTCGAAAATCCCATCGGCTACGGCCGCGTTCTGCGTAAAACGCCCAAGTCCGACGAAGTGAAAGCAATTGTTGAAGAAAAGGCTGCAACTCATGCTCAGAGAAAGATCCGCGAAATCAACTCCGGCTTCTACGCTTTCGCCGTCAAACCCCTCTTCGCCCGCATCAGCGGACTCAAAACCGACAACGCCCATCGCGAGTATTACCTCACCGACATGGCCGGAGTCTTCACTCAAGCGAAAGCCAAAGTCATCGCCCTAAGAACCGACCACCCCTCGGAAATCCTCGGCTCGAACACCCGTGCCGAAATGATGGACATCGACCAGCTCGTTCGCCTGCAGAAAGCCCGTGACCTCATGGCCGCCGGTGCCAGCATCTTCTATCCGCAAACCTGCGTCATCGACGCCGACGTCGAGATCGGCCCCGACACAGTCATCGAACCCTTCGTCCAGCTCCTCGGCCGCACTCGCATCGGCAGCGACTGTCGCATCCGCTCCTACAGCGTCATCCAGAATTCCGAAATCGGAGACCGTGTCACCATCCGTCCCGGCTCCATCCTCGACGAAGCCCGCGTTGCCTCCGACGCCATCATCGGCCCCTACTCGCACCTCCGCCCCGGCAGCGAAATCGCCGAGGCTGCCCACGTTGGAAATTTTGTGGAAACCAAGAAGATCAAGCTCGGCAAGGGATCCAAAGCCAACCACCTCACCTACCTCGGTGATGCCGAAATCGGCTCAGGAGTCAACGTCGGTGCTGGAACCATCACCTGCAACTACGACGGCGTCCACAAACACAAAACCGAAATCGCAGACGGAGTCTTCGTCGGCAGCGACAGCACGCTAGTCGCCCCGGTCAAGATCGGCAAAGGCGCCTATATCGCTGCCGCCTCCTGTATCACCGAAGATGTCCCAGAAGACTCGCTAGCCCTCGGCCGCGCCCGCCAAACCACTAAGGAGGGCTGGGCGAAATCCAAACGTGAAGCAAAAAGGTAGCGCTCCGGCCTGTCCTGAGCGAAGTCGAAACATCCCGCCGGCTATCTAGAGAGCTTGCCTGAGCTTGTCGAAGGGGCGTCCCCCTCGACGCCTACTAACACCTCATCCTGAGCGAAATGAGGCGCCAGCCGGGCGGAGTCGATCGACCTCGCGCTCCGACGCATCGGCAATGGGTACGGTTGCATCCGCTCGGTGCCCAGATTCCCTATCTGATTTCCATTCGCGTCACAGTATCCCGCTGACTTCAGCCCGACCGCCGCGCCTGAGCGCTCCAGCGTCCACCCCCCGCCCGTGAGCGTGGCTTCGTTCGGCGCTCCATTCCGCGTCCACTGCACCTGCGCCCCAACAGACCCCAGCAGCGCCAGCAGGCAGCCAGCAACTCCCAACAGTGGTCTAAGCACATAAGAGACCTCCTCCAAACTCGTAATGACGAGTGCGGGAAGCCTCTCAAACTCATGTTACACAGCAATGAATCCAACCCCAGACACGGTACCCATGGCCGATTATCCGTCCTTCCCGCGATTGAAAAGCTTTTTTCGCGTCTTTTGCGACCCCTTTACGCTTGAAACCAGCCCTAGCGAAAGACGAACGGCGGCTAAAGCTCCTTCTTGGGATCTCCGCGAAACCTCCGCCCGCTCTGCGTTTTGAGATTCTTTTGGCGCTCTTCTCCGTGCCTCCGCGTCTCGTGGTGAAAGGGCCCGTCGACCTCCCCAAAAAACAAAAAAGGCACGGAGCCAAGCCCCGTGCCCTCGCCAGCCGAAATTTCTCTTATTTCGAAACCGCCGCAAACAAATCGGACTTCATCAAAGCTTGGAACTGCTTGTCATCTGTTTTGAAGTGCAACGTCAGCTTCGAGCTGTCCGAATCCACCGTCAAAGCATCGATCGCCGTCTTCTCCACCGGAGACGCATTCATCTTCTTATAGAGCATTCCTGCCTTCACCAGCGACGACATGGTCGCCGCCGTCATCGAGTCCGACGTGATCACATCCAGATTGAAGTTCACCCCACTGGAAAAATCCATCGTGTAACGCGACCCCAGCAGCCGCTTCTTTACCGTATCGTAATCCGCCACTTTCGATGCATCACCAAGGGCTGACCGCATCATGTTCTGAGTGCCCTGCTGGTCCAGCAAGCTCCACACCGGAGACCCATCCACCGAGGCCATCATGTCCGACATCTGCGGATTCTGGTCCAGCGCCGGCGTATACCCATCCCGTGCGTCCAGCGCCCCCTTCACCGCTTTGTCATCGCCAAACAGCAGCGTGTTCTCGTCCAGGAAGTTCATGATCATGCCGTTGCCCATGGCATACAAATCCGACGTTCGGTACTTCACCGGCATGATCTTCTTCATCCGCATCCGCTTCAGCACCACCTTCGCGGAAAACGACCCTTGCGCCATGCCCACCACGTTCACTCCCTGCTTGCCCGCGTGGTAGGCGGCGAAAGTGAGCTGGTCCACATCGCGCTCCGAGTCAATCCCCACGCCCTTCAACGCGATTTCAAACTGCTTCAAGCTCTCCGGCAACACTTGGTCTTTGAGCTGCATTGCCGTCGGCGAGTCATGCAGCGCCCGGTAGTCCACCGAAATCAATTGCTGAATCTCCGACGGAATCACGGTCCGCACAGACGTGCCTAGCGGCATCGCCCACACCGCACTGGCCGCAAAACACAAGCCCAACACACAACCCACCCACTTTTTCATAGGACCTCTGAGAATAGACACTTGGATGCCGACTCGGCTTTCTGAGTTAACCCGATCGCCATCAATTGTATGCCTGCCCCCCGCCTGCCGTCGCAAACGAAAGTACAGCCAGTCGGTTGACGGACTGGACACCCATCCGGCCTAAACCCCACCTTTCAAAGTTCGTTGCGCCGCGAGCGCGAACCAGTCGCCTCGCGCACTGGCGCTTGAGTCCAACTTGGCGAAACATCCCGATTGTACTCAGCGAGGTCGAGCGAAATCCGCTCGCTATCGTGGATTCTTCTGACCCTTCAGAATTCGCAGGAGCGCAGATATCGTGTTCCAGTTCCGTGTCGTCGCCGGCACGCCGTACAACTTGTCGATCTGGCCAAGATAGCCGATTGTCTTCATGTGGCGGCGGTACATTCCAAACACGAACTGGCCTTGCGAAGCCATCACCCGCACCAACCATTCCGCACCTGAGGGAAACGCGACTGGAAGCGATGCCCGGATACCGCCTGCTTTCGACAGAATGCTCACGAACCGCACCACACCCGAAGGGCACGGCTCGGCTCCAAATGGATTCTCCTTCTCCAGGCGCACAAGATCGCTGCCCTTGCACAGCACAACTTTCGCTTCGAACGGCAGCTTGCGCAGCAATGCAGCGCGAAATTTTGCTCGAGACCCAGGTTTGCGAACCACAAAGGTCCCAGCTGCCCCTACATTTACGACATCGTAAACACTTAGTTCCCTTGCGAGGACACTCGGGCGAAAGCTTCGGTGCCCGCCGACATTGACTCCTCGGAGAAAAACAACCAGAGCCATCCTTGGATTATGAAGAAAAAGACCAGCCGGCGCCACGGCAGCCAACGGCACGCACGCAAAGTGGAGCGAAGAACCTGCCGGAAGCCCCACCCTTACCTCGTGTTTTTTGCGAGGCAGGGTGGGGATTTCAATATTCAGGACTCACCAATCGCGCAGCCGTGCCCAACCGTAGCGGTTCTCGACGGGTGGGAGGCGCAGCGCAACAACTTCGACGAAAAGCACTTCTAGTGACGATTCAGTCCTTCATCCCCAACCCGAAACACAACCGGAGCCGAAGAAACCCCGCCCGCACTCACAATCAGTTGATAAACACCGGGCGTCACCGCAGGGTTCAGCGTGAATTTCACGCTTTCATGCGGAATGCTGCCCACGTTCGTGGAGGTCCAGTTCCACGACCGGCAATAGAAAACCAGCCCGTTCGAACTCTGCAGTCGGATAACGGGAAAGTTCTCGTTGCTTTGCGCATCGTCGCCATAGGCCGACGCGCCCGAGGGTCCGTTCAATTGTTGGCCCCTCAGGGTAAACACGCCATCGTCCCCGCGCTCGACACTCTCAACCACGGGCAAGTAAGCAGGGTTGGTCGATCCGCTGGCCGTGTAGGCATAAAGCTGGTTCCCAAGCCCGTCGCTGAACAGCACCTGCCCATTCGGAAGGACGAGCATCCGAGTCGGGAACGCAGCAAACGTCGGCAGATTCGGGTCATTCAGCGCCGGCCTCACCGGTGAAATTTCGTTCTCCTCCGGATCGAAGTCGAACAACTGTGTGGGACTACTAAAGACGCCCCCGAACACCAGGCTGATTGCCTGCGCCGAAGCTGCGGCATTCGCTGAGATGTGGATCTGATGCCGCGAGTCAATACTGGTGATGACTGCGTTCGGAGGTATCACGTTCGAGTTCCCGTCCGCCTGGCTGACCGACCATGTGACCTGCAGCCCCGCCGTCGAATGGATGTTGCTGATGATGGCGGAGCCAGTAGCCGCGTCACCATTTTGCGTAATCGGATTTGGACCTGCATCCGCCGCCAGCAAAACATGCCCATTCGGCATGAGCGCCGCCGGCGCATCGTCCGCTCCAAAATTGGCGTGCTCGATCCTGCCAAATGGATTGCTCAAAACGCCGTGAATATCAGGACCGGCCGACCAGCTGTTCGTCGTCGTGCTGTACAGCGCTGTGTGCTGATTCGCTCCGATCACGAGCGCCCGCCCATCCTGCAATCGCAGGCCAGGCCCTAGTTCGAAACCAAGCGCCGGGCTGCTCAACAGAGGCAAGCTTCCTCCGGCTGTGCCATCCGCCGGGCTGATGGCCGTCCACTGGTTCTGGGTTGGATTGTAGAACTCGGCGTAACCCTGGCCTTGCGCGACACTCTGAAACAGGTCGTAGGTCAGGATGCCCCCGCCGCTCAAGGCAGTCCAGCCTTCTTCATCGCTGCGGTCGCGGTAGACCTTGGTAGCGGCTTGCGCCCAGGAGTTTGTGTCCACCGAGTAAATGTAAGTGGAATTGTTAAAAATGTTCCCGGCCAGAATGCGGTGGCCCGAGATCAGCATCGAGGGGTCGTCGCCGAAACAGGCCAGCGCAATCCCCCTGAACCGCACCGCCTGACTGGGACCGGTCGACGTTGCATTCGCCGAGATGGTTACCTGGGTTGCCGAATCAACGCTTATCACCGTGGCCCCAGCAGGGATTCCGTTTCCGGTTATCGTCCAAGCCGGCGTGATGCGGTCGGTGGAATAGATCTCTGTGACGACGGGCGAACCGGCTGTAAGCTGAACGTCTGAAGTAACGTTGCGGTGGCCACAGAAGCGCGCGCCCGCCTCAGTGGGGTAAGGGGCGATGGGAGACCAGGTGTCCTTGATCGGGTCGTAGATTTCGCCGGAAGGCGCGATATTGGGGTCGAAGTACGGCCCCGTATA
>Ga0182041_10000815_pt1 | contig 15201 bp, 20 predicted proteins | sample flu12Cox44000178_FD_125967 | JGI IMG/M metagenome (GOLD analysis project Ga0182041, IMG submission 125967) | Lab enrichment of tropical soil microbial communities from Luquillo Experimental Forest, Puerto Rico - flux8day.12C.oxic.44.000.178 | ecosystem: Environmental > Terrestrial > Soil >...
AAGTGTATGTCTGTCGGTATCGGTCGCCAAGCGAATTTAATTCGGTTTCACCGTGAAATAGATCATCCCTCTCGCCAGCCCGCTCACCAAAGATGAGGCGCGGCGGATTGCGCGAATATCGCCAAGCTGCGGAGCTAGTGCGTTAAGCAGTCAAACACGCGACACCGTGTTCCACCGCCTTAAAAATGCCGCTTGAGGTCGTTCGCGCAGACCTTATGTTTTTTTCGGCGATCTGAAAGGGGAGAGAAATGGCTGCACTCTGGGTCACATTGGTTTTGATCGTCGTAACCGCCGTGGGCATTTTGGCGTTCCTATATTTTGTGCAGGTCACCCAAAAAGTGGAAAATGAGAAAAAAATAAAGCTCCAAGGTGTCGTAAAGCATGATTGGCTGCCCACCGGTCGTATCGACTTCACGGCGCGATTTGAGGACGTTGGTAATCAAAGCAAAGACAAACCAGGTGAATTCAAGTTGCTTATAGAAGAACGCAGGATTGTAGAAAGTATTGCTGGAAATGAAAACCTTGAGATCCAATGGAGGCTTGCAACTCTGAGCGAAGCGAAGGCCGTGGTAACCCAGTATCACAAGTACCTATCCGAAAATTCCCTCATCAAATCCGATCCCGAGCTTTTCGCACCGTTACCTGCACGCCATCTGGCCTCATCGCCACCAACAACGAAGAGCAAACAAAGTACGGCCGAAGAAGAGCCACTTCAGCGGAGTGGAGCCGCCCCAGCGTAAATCCGGCCTAGGCGCTGATGAAGCCGCTTCCCGCCGCCGTGGACCGTCGAGGAGTTGGACGCCCACCGTCACGACAAAGCGGGCTTATTTTTTCTACTTTTGACCGCATTATCCGTATTAGTACCCGTCGTTGGTGCCTCTCTTAAGAGCACCCTTTTTATCTATGTACGTGGCTTCTTTATTCTTCGCAGGCGATCCGTGATTTGTTTTAGGTACCACACGCAGTTCTTTGTCCTTTCGTTCAACTACAGGGCGCGGATGCGGATAGTGACCCACTCTTTCCGCTGCTGAAATGCTGAAACCGATGAGTACCCCCGTCGCTGCAATCACAACCGTAATCCAGCAGAGAAAATGACAGAGCAAAGAAGCCACGGCGGTTAACTCGGAGCAGAGCGTGGGCCAAACCCAGCCGGCTAACCGGCAACTCGACTCCTTACCGCATCCAAATTCAATTTAGCTCTTGGTCTGTTCCTGCTCTCCGTTGGTATAGGCTTCGCTTGTGCGAGCACACTAGCCAACGGATCGCGAGCAGCGTGCACACATCATTGGCAACTGGCTCCAGGCGGAGAAGCTGGTTCCGGCTCAACAACGTGGGCAGACGAGGCACGGCGGATTGCGGTCAATATCGCCAAGCTGCCGGACCTGGTGCGTCGAGGGTGATACTCGTGCCAATTCCAATGTCCGCTTTTGGGGGTAAAGCGGACATTGCCTAAACACCCTCCGATGTCTGCTTTTGACCCAAAGGAGACATCGGTGGCGCACATTTGCTGCGGCGCAACTTCAGCCCGAAAACGCCTCTGCGCCGAACACGCGAGTGCGCCGGCGACGCGATAGCAACCATAGCAGGATGATGAGATTGAAGAGATTCCAAATAACCGCATTGATAAATGTCGCCCGGTATGAACCTGTGAGGTCGAAGATAGCGCCGGACATCCACCCGCCGAGTGCCATGCCGAGTAACGTGGCTCCAATCACAATGCCGACGCGCGCTCCTGCCTCGTGAGGCGAGAAATACTCCCGCACGATCACGGCATACATTGGAATGAGACCGCCATGAAAGAGGCCAAATATCCCTGACATGACATAAAGCATTCCAAGATCGTCAAACAAAATATAGGGGAACGTCGCGATGGCCTGTAATGTCGAGAGGATAGCCAGTGTTGTGAGTCCGCCCAACCGGTCAGCAACGGAGCCGGCTATAAGGCGGCTGACAACGCCGAGACCCATCATGAGGGATAGCATCTCAGCGCCCCGTCCAGGTCCGTAACCAAGATCCCCACAATAAGCGACGATTTGGACCTGCGGCGTGGCCATTGTTACGCAACAGCAAACGCCGGCAATCATTAATGTGGCCTGGAGCGCGTTGGGCGAAAGCCCGAGCGCTCGTTGTGCTCCATCGGAAACATCAACCGCGTCAAAGTGGATCGCGGGAGCACGAGGCCTGAGGGCCAGAAATATCAGTGGCAACATCATTACCATCGACAGCACGCCTATGAGGGCATGAGTCTGCCGCCAGCCGACGCTCGTAAGTGCATACTCGATGGCGGGTGGCCAGATCGTTCCTGCGACGTAGCTGCCGCAGGAAACGATGGCGACGGCTATGCCTCGCTGACGAATGAACCAGTGCGAAATATCAGCCATTAACGGCGCGGACGCTGCGGAACTGCCTATTCCAATAAGTCCATACGCAATAGCGTACTGCCATGGTGCGACTGAAAAACTGGAGCTGACGTATCCGAGTCCAAGCATTACCGCGCCAATCGTCAACGGTGTTACGACCCCAAGGCGGTCCGCAAGCCGACCCATCAGCGCACCGCCGAATGCATAGCCACTGAACGCGAATGCAAAGGGAAGTGACGCAGTGGCGCGGTCAATACCAAAATCAGCTTGGACTGCGGGCAACGCGACCACCGGAGACCACATCCCGATGCCCGCGATCGTGCTAAGAAGAAGGGATATGGTCAGCCTAAGCCAAGCGTATGGCGATCCGATCATCGCGGTGCCGTGGTCGGCATTCATCTTTGTTATCTTGGCCCAAATTGTCTGGCTCCAACGCGGAGTTTAGCTGCCTCTTGCTCAAGCGAAAAGCATGGAACGCGGGCCGGCGCGCTGCTGATCGATACGTTAGTCTCGCACACTGGGTGAATTTCGCTCGTTGTGCGGCAAAGCGCTTTTTGGATGCTCGCTTTTGAGGGACAAGCGGACTTCGTGCGGACGGGTTGGAATGTCCGCGAATGACCCAAAGGCAACGTGAGCGGGTCCCTGCGTGGCACTTTACTCGCCGCAATATGCTAGGCTTTGGCAGGCGCGGTTCTCCGACCAGGGAGGAAAACCTCGGCGACAGCGCGTGTCACAACTTGCTCGGCGTTGTAGCGATGGCGTGGCCCCATCGGGCGCGCTTCGTCGCGAATGACGCCGCCAGCCTCGTCGATCAACCCTTATCGCCTCGACGACTAGTCGGGAAGTCGCGTTGGAATTAGATCGAATGAAAGTTGCGATCGTCAATTTGGGTGCCATCGTTTCTGGCAACTGGCGCAGCCCACTTGCCACCGGCGACGCAATCTTAATTACTAACGGTAGGATTACTGGTGTCGGTGGGGCTAGCGATAACGCGATCAGCGATGCCGACGTGGTGATCGACGCAGATGGAATGACCGCGATTCCAGGTCTAATCGACTCGCACGTACATATCACCTTCGGCGATTACACGCCGCGCCAGCGCACGGTTGGTTACCTTGAGAGCTATCTACACGGGGGTGTTACCACCGCCATTTCAGCATCGGAAGTGCATGTGCCGGGCCGGCCGCACGACGTCGAAGGCGTGAAGGCGCTCGCCATCGCACTGCGCAGCGCTGTTTCGGCGATTACCGACCAGGCGGCATGCGTGTGATCGCCGGTTCAGTGATTTTGGAGCCAGGGCTTACGCGCGCCGATTTCGATGAGCTCGCGAAAAAGGGAGTGGGGCTTGCCAAGGCCGGTTTCGGTGCGGTTAAGAACGCCTACGAATATGTACCGCTGGTCGGCGATGCTAAAGCAGCCGGCCTGATCACGACATGTCATACCGGCGGCTCATCCATTCCAGGTTCAACCGCCATAACCGGCGATCATCTGCTCAAGATGCATCCGCACATATCGTTTCATATTAATGGCGGCCCAACCGCCATGCCAGATTCGGATTTCGAGCGCGTGATCCGTGAATCGCAGATTGCCTTACAGGTGTGCACCGCCGGTAATCTGCGCACCACGCTCCTGTGCGCCCGCCTCGCTGAAAAGTATGGCGCATTTGATCGCTTTATCATAGCGACCGACACGCCGACCGGCAGCGGTACCATGCCGCTCGGAATGCTCTACACCATCGCGCATCTTGCGAGCCTCACCGACTTGACGGCCGAGCGGTTCATCTGTGCGGCAACCGGCAGCAACGCCCGGATCTACGGCCTCAACACGGGCTTTATCGCGCCAGGAAAGGATGCCGATGTCGTACTGCTTGATGCACCGGAGGGTGGCACGCAATCCAGTGCACTTGCCGCCATCAAGCATGGAGATATTGCCGCGATCGGTGCCGTGATTTCTGATGGCGTGCCACGCTTTGTCGGCCGTAGCCGCAACACGCCGCCGACGACACGCAGGGCGCGAGTGGTGCGCTCGCGCGTGATGCAAGATTTCGTCGCAGCAGCGCACTAAGACGACAGCAGAAGCAATCCCATTGTTTTTCACAGATTTTCACGTTGTTTCCGTAATTAGGGACGAGCGGACATCTGGTGCCGTATGCGGTCCTCGGCCTGACTGGAGAACCGCAAGAGGTCACAAGCACAATGAAGACGATTTTGGTCCCGACGGAAGACAATAGCGCCATGCACTCGGCGCTAGATACCGCGCTGTTGTTGGCTCAACGGTGCGACAGTTACATAGAAGGGTTCGCGCTTTGGTCAAATGCTCAGTTTGCTGCATTCGACCCGACGGGTGGCATTCCCTTGGAAACGGATAAGCTGGCTGCCGCTCGAGTTGAAAAGCAGGCGCGGCAGGTTTTTGAGTCGTTCATGCAAGAGCACAATGTGCCACGATCTAACGCGAAGACAGAGGCTTTGTCATTCGGCTGGTTTGATAACGCGCCCCATGAGGACTTTGTTGGCAGCTATGGCCGCGTTTTCAATGTGACTGTAATGAGCAGGCCCGGTGCGAATGAGACTTTCGCGCACAGCCGAGCACTGTATTCCGGACTGTTTGAGAGCGGCCAGCCAATACTGTTAGCTCCGCCAGCGCCGCCCCTTCAGATCGCTAGCAACGTTTTGATCGCATGGAACCGGAGTACGGAGCAGGCACGAGCAACTGCACTTGCGGTGCCGCTTCTTCAAAAGGCGAATCGCGTTACAGTCTTGACAGTTATTGGTGGAACTGAAGTGCCAGGGCCTTCCGCCGAACGAGTAATCCACTACCTACGCCGCAACGGAATTACTGCCGAACCGACGAGGGTTGGGCTTGACGGTGGCAATACCGGCCAGGCAATTCTGGCAGCAGCCCAATCTCTAGGCTGTGACCTTCTGGTTAAGGGCGCCTATACCCAAAGCCGATTGAGACAGATGATCTTTGGTGGGGCAACCCGACACGTTTTGGAAAATGCCGACATAGCCGTCTTGCTCGCGACTTGATCCTGCCCACGAGCCGACATCAATTCAAGCGTCGAAAGCGACAACCACTTCTACTAAGCAGCGATTGCCTGAGGGAGAATCGACGCATCGGCGTTGAAGCGCTTGCCTGCGCGCAGGCAGAAAGCCGGCCGTAAGAGTCGTTCGGCAATGACCTCATTGTTCTCATTGTCGCGCAGAACAAAGCGGCCGCGATCGTCGAACAGGACAGACACGTCGGCAGTGTAGCCTGGTTTAAGCGCGCCGATCCGGTCGGTCAGCCCAAGCATTTGAGCGGGATGTAACGTCACCATCGGCACGACCTTCTCTAGGGGAACACCGAGCGCCAGCATCGAGCTCATCGCCTGCGTCAGGCTAAAGCGCGCTTGGCCGCGGAATGGATGGTTCTCGTCGTCGTAGTGCTGCTCTGGCGTTCCGGCCGGGGCTGGCACCTCGGTGTTGTAGCCGTGGATGTCGGCACCCAGAGTGTGCGGCACGATTCCGGCGGCGAGCGCTTTGCAGGCGACGCGGTAGGAGAAATGGCTGCCATGGCCGACGTCGACCTTTAGGCCGCGGTCGAGCGCGGCACGGATGACGCTGTGCACTTCTCCCTGCCGATTGACGAACCCCCCGGGATGGCGCGTGAATGGATGGGCCAGAATGTCGCCTGGCCGCAGCACCGGTATGACCCGCTCCATGATCGTGTCGGCGTCTTCGCCGTTGGCGCCGCTCTCGGGCAGGCTCCAGAGCGTGCCGAAGTGCACGTAAAGCGGAAGATTGGCTCGGCGGCCGATTTCGGCCGACATTTCCAGCACTTTAACGCCCCAGCGCGCGAAGCCCCCGATCTCGGCGTGACCTTTGATGCCGCGCACGATGTCTTTGTTGGCATCGGCGGAGGCAACCGTCGCGTCGATGTCGACACCGGAAGGGCTATAGAGATCGGGGTAATAATGGCCTTCGAGGCCGCCAACTAGATACGCCGAGAGAAAGGCATAAACCTGCGTCTCGACCTGTTCGACGACAAAATGCCTAAATCCTGGAAGTGTCATACACGACGGGCCACCCTGGTCGATGACCGTAGTGACACCGGAGTGCACCCCGACCATGTCGGCGTTTAAGCCGAAGCGGCCAGTGACGTACTGATAGACGTGGGCATGGGTATCGATCATTCCCGGTAGTACCAGCTTGCCGGAAACGTCGATCGTTTCGCGCGCGCTCGACGGCAAGATTGACTCTTCAACTGCGGCGATGCGGCCATCGTGGATTGCAAGGTCACGAACACCGTCAATGTCGGACGCTGGGCAAATCACTCGCCCGGCACGCAGAAGAAGATCGTATTTGGGGTTCTCTGCCATGGGATCCCTCATCGTTCAACGACAGATAACATTAATGTAGAACGAAATTACAAGATGCAAAATCCGCTACCGCAACGCTTACGACCCCAAAAGCGGACATCAGACCTAAATTACGCGACTGTTGAGAATGCGGTCGCTCGCGGCAATCCGCGCGGAGCCATTTTTCGCCAGTTCCAATCGCATCGCTGCGAGATCCTCAGGCGTGCGGACCGACTGTTCGTCTAGCATCCACTGATACGCAAATGTGTACACGAAAGCATTTCGCGCGTAGCGAAGCTGCGAATATTTCATCAGCCGTGCCTGGACCGGGATGTCGTCTTCGAGCATCTCGCGCGCCAAAACATAGCCATCCTCGGCGGCCATCGCCGCGCCCTGCGTCAGATGGGGCGGGACGGTGTGCGCGGCATCACCGCCAAGGACGATGCGGCCGCGGAACCACGGCCACGGCAGCAGCATCGGCTCGATTGGGCCGTAGACGATATCGGAATTCGCATCGAGCGAGGCCGCGATATCGGCGACATAGCTGCGATACTGGGACAAACGCTCTTTGAATAGATCCGGATAATCGGCGCGCGTAAAGACAGCTCCGGGGGACTCCGGGCAGATATGGAAGATGTACATCAGATTATTAGCGAGCGGCATAGCGCCGGTTTTGCTCCCGACACCTTGCAGAAATTCCATACACCTCACGTATTCGGGACGAGCCACTTGCACGCGCCAACCACCATAGCCGGATGGTCGCGGCGCAAACACCGTGCCAACGAGATGAAGTCTTGTGGTCGACCGTATGCCATCGAAGCCGGCGAGCAGGTCGAAGGAGTCGATGCGGCCATCAGAAAATGTCACCGTAACCTGATCATTGTCTTCGTGGATTTCGTTGACCGTAAGTCCGGTGCGGACGTCGGCACCAGCATGCTCTGCCGCGGCCAACAAAATTTCGTGCAATCGCAAACGCGATAGTGCGCAGAACGCCGGTACGGTTTTGTCGCCGAGCAGGAACTTATGCTCGACGATCAACTCACGATCACGATCGAAAATGTACATCCGGTCATAGCTGAATCCGCTCGCCAATATTTCGGGCAATACGCCTAGCGCATTGTAGATGCGCAGCGCGTTCGCGGGTTGGCCGAGCCCGACGCCAGGTACGTCGAAGCCTGGGCGGCGTTCGATCAGGACGACTTCAACGCCCCGCTGCGCGAAGGCAGTAGCAGCCGTCAGGCCTCCGATGCCGCCACCAACAACGAGCACGCGTCCAACATGGCCCATTTTCGTTCAGGCCTGCGGTTTGACTAATCGCGGTTGCTGAGAAGTCCCTCGTTCGCAGTTAAAATACGCGTTACATTAACAACCTCAAGACTGCCAAAACGCTCAGCCTCGACGCAACTACGCTGCTCGCCCGCCCCGACGAGGTGATCGAATAGCCGGAATTTTGCTGCACCGCATATGTTCGCTTTTGGCACAAAGCGGACATTGCCACCGCGCCGAACCATGTCCGCTTTTGGGGGTAAAGCGGACATCGGCCGAGCTCGACGAAAAGCCCGTCCCTTGAGCGCCGTGGGACAAATTTCATGAGCCCAGACAAATAACAAATTGAGAACGCAGGACTGGAAATTTTTTTGCGAAATTTTTTGGCTGGGCGACTAATTTTCCGATTTTATTGGAGAATTGCCTGAGAAAAGAAAAAATTCCGCGACACCCACATTTTATTAGCGGTCCCCGGTCGTATCCACCGGACCCAGTCCTGAGATCGCCTGCAACGCCCGCTCGAATCGCGCGTGAACAAATCTGGAATACACCGCCCGAGATTCTTCCCATACTCTTCTCAGATCGAGAGTCGGGACAGTGCCGCAATACGATTGCCGAGTCGCCACAGAGACTAGCAATTCAATACCATCAGTGTGGGAATCAGCGAGTCGGCCCTCGTCCACTATACTCGGGACCCAGTTTGCGTTTGTCGCCTGACTCGAAATGCGGCCCAGGCGCGACTCACTGTTGTTCAGACAGGTGGTATCGACCGCTAAGCACTTGATCCGCCTCAGTCGATGCTCGGATGCCCCGCAATTGGGAAGCGTATGGGAACGCTGTCGACGCGATTTAAGGTCATCTACTCGCGCGCATTAGCCATCGGCTGTTAGACCAAGCCAGCGCAGCGTCAGCATCGAGGGCGATTAGGCTAAAACGCAGCGGAAAGCGGCAGGCAAAACCCCCATCCATCCGCGATTAGGCGATCCCGCCGCCTTGTGCCGGACCCAGTTAGCGCGACCGCGCTCCCCCGCATAAAGGCCGAACCGCCAAGCTGCCCGTAGCAGACCCTGAACCCTTGTGAAGGGTCTGCGTAGGGCAGCGAAAGGACCGACACCATGTCGCCGATCAGCAAAACCGATCTCGATCAGATCAGCATGACCATCGCTTCAGCGATGTCTCAGGGCTTCGCCCAACTCACTGCGGCGCTGTCTCAGCCAAGGGCTGCGACAGCTCAAGCTAAGACGAGCTATCGTTACAGCGGCTTTCTGCCGAAGGGGCTAAGGCCGCTCCTGCCGATCTCGCCGATAAGGATCGGCAGATCGTTGCTGCCTTCGCTCGACGGGGCTTCAAGGTCACGCTTATAGATCGTTCCGATCCAAAGCTGCCCTTCGATACCCGGCCTTACAAAAAGTGGCTTGAGGTCGGCCGAGTTGTCCGAAAGGGACAACACGGAGTTCGGGGCTTGTTTCACATAACCCAGACCGACGCTTTGCCTCCGGCAACTCCGCTGAAGGGCAAGAAGGCCAAACCGGCTTTGCATCCGGTTAGCTAAATGGTCCGCAAATCGCCACTTGGCCCTGAAGCGGTTAAGCTGCTTCAGGGCATCGAGGCTAGGCGTAAAGCCAAGTCTCGCGCCAGGATCGCTACGCTTATCGCTAAGAAGCGAGGCGACCTTAAACGAATGCCGCTTACCGGCCGCTTAGCTCTTAAGGCCATCGCCGCCGGTAAGTGGTGAACCATCGCCGACTAATACACGGGCTGTCGAGCTATCGCTCGTCAGCCCTTTTTTGTGCCTGCATCGGCGCGCCAGACTCGCTGTTCGGCAGACAGAAGGTCTGCGAAATTCTCCAATGATTTCAGTCGCCATCTGGCTTCCCAGCCCCGCCTTTTCCGGCCGCAATCTTCCCAGGAGTTTCCCAGCGGCGCACAGCCCACTACTCCCCGGTTTTGGGTTTTTGGGGAGCGCATGGGGATGATTTGTTGCGCGGGCAATCGCGTGGGCCATTTATTGCACAGGGACAGGGACAGGCATGTAGCAGGGGCCGTTACTGGGAGCGCCGCCGCAAGGATAGATCGTCTGGTCTGTCGGCACTGGCACTGGTGGCGGCGGCGTTGTCGCCATCTTAACACCCGTTTGAAACAACGCCCGCGAAGCCTGGCGCTGTGCTTCGTCACGTCCTGCTTGCTCCGCAGCCCGCAGATGCGGTTCTGCTTCGTCCTGCACCCGCTCAAGGCATTGCATATACTTGGCAGACATGCGCGGGCCGTAGGCAAGGCAGACGGTGTCCTGTTGTGCTGCCGCTTGCTGGTACATGTTTGGCGGCGCAGTGGTCCCGCAGCCGCCCAGTGACAGCACCGCAATCGCAAATGCGAGTGATGATCGCATTTTTGCCCCTCGCATTCTGGACATTCTAGCGCCATTAGGTGCCAAACAAAAACAAACTTGCAGCGGCAGCGGACCTTTATCAACGGGCAAAGCTAAAACGCAGGAATCGAGGCGCAGGCCGACGTAAACTCAAGCCCTTTCCGCACTTATCTCGCTCTACACTTAAATGCTTGCCCACTAACAACTGGCGCTAGGCTTATGCCTGAGCCATCGGCATTACTGTGGCTTGGCTTATCTGTGCCAGATGGCTTCCAGATAATCCCGCTTTTCGCCCACAAAGCTCGGCTTTAGCTGTCTTAAGCAGTCAGTCAGTGATGGATTGACTGTCGGATTTGCCGTTCATGACTGATGGCAGGGATTTAGGTAAATGGGTGACGCGCTTTAACGGTCTGGCGCGAATTTCTTGGATATATTTGGTTGAGGCGTCCATCCACTGCCTAACGGAATCGACGTGTAGACGCGCCAGATAATCGCGGTCCTCAGGCCTAAAGTCGTGATATGGCTCAATCTGATATTTCAACGTATCATCGACTATAAGGAGAGAGATCTCCTCTATGGTATTGGCGTTATCAAGCGCGCTGTTGTTCGTGACTTCGACCTTTTGTCGCTCGACCAATAGACCCGCAAGCTGCGCTTTGCCGAGAATTGCCTTAATGGCTGCCGAATACTGATTTTTGTTAGTGGCGCGCTGCCGGGCTTCCTCTAGCTCAGCAATCAGGCTTTCAATCGTGATCGGCACCTTGGCCGCTATCTCATCTTGCAGCTCGCGGAGTCGGGCTTGCACTTTGGGGCGGTTGAGTAGCCGATGCGCATTAGCGGAATCGCGGACATAGCCAGTAAGCTCAAACGCCTCGGTGGCGTCACCGCATTTCAGATAGTTGTGGACGAACGCCTCATGGCGGGGGTTTTTGAGCGGAGCCATTAGGGCGTTGTCCCATTCGACCTGGCGATGTAGCCAAAGCTACATTTTGTAATCACCTGAATTTATCAGAAATCCGCTAGAACCTCAAACACATCTGAATGGGGCTTGCTATTGAGTTATACGCCAGCACCGCCGCCAGAGCCAACGACGATTATTGTCGAACAAAAAACGGACGGATCGCCGGACTTCGGCAGCGACTTCAATCCGGCCCTGTTCAATTTCCAAGAACCGATCATGGTGGTGACACAACCGATATTGTTGTGCCTCAACCGTGCATGGTGTTTTTGGGGGTGTCGTAGATCAGGGCGGCGACACCGCACCAACAAAAGCGCGGTTCCACCATTTGCGTGTCGCTTCACGCTTGGCTCGAAGCCATCAAAGTAAAATGCGGGATCGGAGAACCCAGCCGCTTGACGACGGCGGCGGGAAGCGGCGAGCGGTCACGCCAGAAAGTGAACTAGCAGAAAGACCCCCGTAATCGCGCGTGAGCAATTTTAGTGCGATGAGCGGTTCAATGGCGGTTAAGTCTGACGGCAGCCAACGACACTGGACCGGGCAGCCTAGGCAGGCAGGTCGATTGTTAAAACTGACGCTGGCCGGGCACGGATGGTACTGCCCCCGCTCTTTGTACGATAGCTCTTCGTACCATGGCGGGGGCGGGTTTGATGGCGACGGTGTAGGGGCCGAAGGTGTAGGAGCAGGGGTGGGCTGAGTGTCTTGACCGAGGGCTCCAGAGTTGACGAATAGCAAAGCAGCAACACAAAACACAGGGGCAATCAAAGAGCGCATGGCGTTCTCCCCTCGTCACGAAAAAGGATGCGCCATAATCCCTAAGATTGGTAAACGCGGGGTTGAACGTGGTAGTGGGAAGCGGCGACGATCAGAAAAACCCCCGGCACGATCAGCGCTGGGGGTTTTCATTTTGCGGACACAGTGCGGACACGGCGGGCATGACGGGAGACAGACCAAGGAGGCGGGAAGCGGCGAGTTGTCATTTGCGGATTCACAGCAAAGCCGCCAGCAACGGAGAACCAGCGGCTTTGCCTTGTCGCCTTGAACGATGTGTTGCGATGACGCAAAAAATCTACATCCTCAAGGCTGTCAGGACCGGAGAGGAGATCAACCCTGGTCCCGACTTCAAAAATTTGGCCCCGAATTTCAGTCCGGGGTCGCTGGTGAATCGAGCTTACCGGTGCCGGATTGTATGATGCCCAATCACCGGAGCCGTGGTTCCTGGATGCGAAGGCGCGTTGTGCTGGCAGCAGAACCCCTTCCTTAGGGAGCTGCTGCTGCCTGGCACTTTGCCGACTAAGGAGCGTAGGCTGGTCCGCCGTAGGGTGCCGTGACCAGCTGCTGACTACCATTCGGACCACCGTAACCAGTCTCAGCCATCGCTAGTGAAGTTCCACTCGCGACGAGTGCGGCAACAATCGTGAAAGTTTTCATGATAGTGATGAGTCGCATTTTTTTCTCCTTTTGCACATCGGTTTCAGTTACCCGATTGCTCGAATAAGATCGACAAACGGTCACGTTATTCCCGGCACGACGAAAGTTGGTGCATCACTTCAGATAACTTTCTTATCACCAGTTAGTGAAGCTTGTCAGCGAAGGGGGCCTGTCGTATTCGGCTATCCACAAGCTTAGATTCAGCCCCGGCGATGCCGCATCCGCCGTCAGTCAAAGCGGGAGCGCGAGCGGGCTTCTACGGCTCGCGGACGCGCCTGGACTACAGTTCAGGTTGATCAGGTTCGATTCGTATCGCGGTCGCCGAAGCTCGATAGCGCCAGAAAACAAGGTTCCGCGAATCAACCAACGCGGGGAGCCCCAAATTGCGGGGCCGCGCGCAGCCCACGTACTGAATCCGACAATGAACAACACCAGCGCCGCGAACAGGCCGACATTCAACACCGCATCAACCATGCTTTCCCTCCACGAAACGTATTCGAGGGTTGCGGATATTGATCTTTCCTAGGCCGGAAACATTCCCGGCAATCGCGATTGAGTTATTCAAGAAAGCGTGACGGAATTTGCGGTAATGCAATCCAGCCGCGCCTAGTCGCGTGTGAGCAATCTCGCCGCCGACCGTCGCCCCGGCTCATCTTCGTAATAGACGTAGGCTAGTGGCTGCCCGCTCTGGTCGCGCACGGCAAAGGCCGCGCCAATATCCTTTTCAGCGCAACCGGTGTCAGCTGTACGGAGTTCATCAAATTCCTCCGTCAGGCCGATGATGCGCCGTTCCGTCGAGATTTTCAAAGAAAGTGCAACAGGCTGTGCAGCCAGCGAGAGCGTATGAATCTGTAGCCGCCTAATCAAACGTGCTTTCGGTAGATTGTTTGGTGGCCCGACTTGTGGTCGATGTACTCTTCAGCCAATAGGCTGACATTTTGAGAAATTCGTCTTTCAGAACAGGGTCTGTACAGCCCTCTGCGTACTTGATCATTTTAGCGGATTGATGGTGACAGAAATCGGAAAAATCACCTTGCATGGCCGCGCCCAATCCCAAATGCTGCAATGCACCCCGTAATTTGAGTCGTGGATTGTCCTAATTAGGCGTAGGCTCTCGCCAACACCGGCAGAGAAAACGAAGCAACCGAAATTGGGCACCGGTGGCTGAGAGACCGGTTGTGCTCCCGCCTTCACAGGCTTTAGGGGAGCGGAGCATGTAGAGAACGGTCGGATCGCGCGTATGCGGCGGCCCGTCAAGTAATTTGAGCTTAGCGGTCAGCATCGCGATACGCAGATCAGCTTCGCCGCGAGTGAGGTTCCGCTGAAATGCCTCTAGCTCGTAAGCGGCTTCCGCCAATCGCTTGAGCGTTGCGGCCTGCTCCGGCTGGAAGCGGCGAGGCATTATTGCGAGTACGTCACGGCACAAACTGAACAATCAAAGCGGCAGCCGTGATCCCGATCAGGGAGCAGGCCAAGGCAACAATCACTATCTCACGCATAGCTATTTCACTGACGAGATTGTTTTTCAGGCGATGACCCGCAACCGCTGCTTTGACTACAGCGGATGCCCCGCGTGCCACAGTAATAGCGGCATTAGTTCAGGTTTTGGGTGAATCAATATAACGATTGCAGAGGTTGCGACGATGATGAGGTAGGCTGCCAAAATTTCGATATGTAGTTTGCGCTGTGGGCTTATCGTCCCGTGCATGTCTGTCCCCCCGACCCTGGGAGGGACGATGCTAAGGCTCGATGGCTGAAATCCGGCTGATGCGGCCCTGTGAATGGCTTGGAGCAAACTTCTCGTGAGCGTTGCCTTTCAGCCACACAACATCCTCTGAACGCGGCGGCGGAAAGCGGCGTGATGCGAGCGATGCAAAGTTTTGAAAAACAAAGAGCCCCGGCCGGGAGGCTGCTTCCGAACCGAGGCTCCAGGCCGAACCACGCGTGCAGGCGATTTCGTCCAGCCTGCTGCCATGAAGTCAGCTATTTCGGGCATTCGTATGGGCCACTTGGGCCCACATGGCGGCGCAGAAGCGATGTTCTAGTGACTTTGCAAAGCGCGAAACTCTTTGCCGCTGGAATGACCGTTTCACCCCATAGAGGCAGGGGGAATCTATGAACCGGCTGCTGATCCTTGCGATTTTGATAATCTCGACCGAGCCGCTGTGTGCCCAGGGTAAACACAGGAAAGCGGTGGCAGTAGAACCCTTGCCGATGTGCGGCAGCTTCCAGAAGCCGTGCGTATTCAAGCTGCTGAGCAAACCCTATTGTTGGGGCTGCAATACTGCACTCGATCAGGCACGCTTCGTGGCCTGGATTAAAGCCAATCCGTGACACGTGCGTTCCAATGCTGCCGAATTGGCACAAAAGGTGCCGGGCAGCATCGCCGACGAAATGCGTGAAGAGCATCGTCGTCGCGTGCTCGGCGAATGACTGACAGACTAGGGCAGCGGGAAGCGGCGGCGTGTCACCGGATTAGCGG
>Ga0182041_10000825_pt1 | contig 15123 bp, 10 predicted proteins | sample flu12Cox44000178_FD_125967 | JGI IMG/M metagenome (GOLD analysis project Ga0182041, IMG submission 125967) | Lab enrichment of tropical soil microbial communities from Luquillo Experimental Forest, Puerto Rico - flux8day.12C.oxic.44.000.178 | ecosystem: Environmental > Terrestrial > Soil >...
CGCCCTGGACGCTGAGTTCCCACCGATAGCCGTCGGGATCGTGAAACCAGAGACCCATGTGCGATGAACCGGGTGCTTCCGGCCCAATCTCATCCCCCGGATCTTCGATGTCGACCTTGTGCTTTTTCAAATGCGCGAGTGCTTTGCGCAAGATAGACATGTTCGGCAGATGATATGACATGTGGTCGATCGTTTTCGGCGACGGCTTTCCTTTAAAGAGCGCGATTGTGACGTTGTCGTTCCCAACGGCCACTCCATTTTCGAATTCAAATTCTTTGCGCAAACCGAGTACGCGTTGGAACCAGTGCGCACTCTTCGTTGGATTGCGCACCGCCAGGCCGAAGTGCCCGACAACGCCAAGCTCAAACGGTACTTTCATTTTCATATTCCAAATTAACTTCCAGCATGCGAAAAGAGAACGCATCCGAAAATGATTGCGTTGGCATTAATATTATGCGCCGCCATCGCGTCCATGGGGGTGGTCATCATTGTTAAGCCGGCGTTGGCGCACGATCTGACCCGCCTGTTCGCCGACAAGACCGGAATGTGGATCGCCGCCGCGATTCGCGCGGTCCTGGCGTTGGGATTGCTGGCCGCGGCGGCGGAATCGAAAGCGCCGATTTTGCTACGCATTCTCGGTTTAATCATCCTCATCGTGGCGACTGTAATGCCGATTCTCGGCTTAGATCGGCATCGCCGAATGATCGACTGGTGGCTGGGGCGACCGCGGACCGTCCAAATGCTTTACGGAGCAGCGGCGCTCGTGTTCGGCATCGGCTTGATCTACGTGATTCTCTAAATCAGGCGAAGTCCGCGACTGAAAAGCCCGAGCATGAGAAATACTCTTGGAGCATTTGTGCTTCTCGCTACCATCTCCACCAAACCGGCAGCTAAGCCTAAAATCCCGCCCAGTGCCAACGCTCAGCTTCGCCTTCGGGTCCGCTTATTCCGCCGCCGAGATCAACGCCTGCATCGCGATCCGGGACCAATTACTTGCTGAAGCCCAACAGCTTCACACCAGCCCAAAGTAGGCAAGAACTGCATTGGCAAAGGATTTCGTGGAAGGTTGTTTGCAACCCGCGCGCGCGCCCTACGAAGCGCAAATCTTTACCCGAATCAGATCCCGTTCGCGAGCGCAAGCGCTGCTGCGAGGCGGTTCGAGACCGCGTCGCGCAGCTCCGCAAGATCGCGTCTTAGTCGCGTCCCCACAACATCGCGACGGACGTCGTTAGACTGCCGCCCATGTTGAACGTGAGATACCGCTTCGAGTTTGGAATCTGCCGTTGGCCTGCCTGGTCGGTCAGATGCTGATAAGCTTCGAACACCTGTCGAACCCCCGTCGCACCGACGGGATGGCCGTCACCAATTAAACCGCCACCGGGATTCACTGGAATTTCAAACGCAAACTTGCCTTTCATTTTCTCATTACGGACTTGCGGCAATGCGGTCGCACCACTTTTTGCGAGCTCGGCGCCTTTGCCGGGTTCGGCCAGGCCGAGAATCTCGTAAGCCACAATCTCAGTGACCGAGAAACAATCGTGAACGTCGGCGCCATTTAAATCGCGCGGTTTCAAATTCGCCATTCCGAAAGCTCTCTCCGCTGCTTTGCGCGCGATCGAAAATGTCGGCGCGTCTTTTTTGTCGAGCGGCAAATAATCGGTCGCGTGACCAAAACCGAGCAGTCGCGGCGTTTTCTTTTTGTCGCGGCCGATCTTGTCTAAATATTTGCCGGACACGAGGACGAGCGACGCCGAGCCGTCAGTGATTTGCGAACAATCCGAAACTTTGAGTGGCGGCGCGACGCTCGGATTTTTGTCGGATACTTGCGAGGCACAATCGAGGGTTAAATCGGCATCGCGCATTTGCGCCAGCGGATTCATTTTCGCGTGTGCGTAATTTTTCCAGGCCACGGTCGCCAGGTCCGATTCCTTTGCCCCGTATTTGTCGATGTAGATCTGGGCGATACGTCCAAAGAGTTTCGGGAACATGAAATCGCCGTATTCCGGTTTTTCGTTGTGATAATCGGCCGCCGCGCCGAGCACATCGGATCCGTCGAGCGATGACATCGTCTTCTGCTGCTCTGCACCAACGACGAGCACGGCATCGTAAATTCCGCCCATGATCCACTGCGCACCGAGCAGAACCGAAAGCGCGCCTGAAGCGCATGCGGCCTCGGTGTGCATCGTCGGGATCCCGCGCAACTTCGGATCGATCTCTGGAATGAAGGCGCCGAGCTGCAATTGCTTCGTGAACTGGCCGGCATTGAAATTTCCAACCGCGCCCGCCTCAATCTCGCCCGCGTCGATCTTGGCATCGTCGAGCGCTTTCTTGCCGGCTTCGACAATCAAATGCCGAATGGTCTTCCCTTCCTTCTTCATGTTGCGCTTAAAATCGGTGCGCCCGCCGCCGAGAATGTAAACTGACTCGCTCATGCAATTAGCTTAGCCAATCTCGGCGCGCTGTCATACGCGACTCAGCCGCCAAAGCCACTGATCCCGGTGATGTCGCGGCCAACGACCAGCATGTGAATATCGTGCGTGCCTTCGTAAGTGCAGACTGTTTCAAGGTTCAGCAAATGCCGAATGACCGAATAGCGATCCGTGATGCCGACCGCACCCAAAACGTCCCGTGCCCTCCGCGCACATTCGAGCGCCATCCAGGCGTTGTTGCGTTTGGCCAGGGAAATTTGTTCGGGACGCGCCGTGCCTGCTTCCATCATGCGAGTGAGGCGCAAGGCGAGCAATTGAGCCTTGGTGATTTCCTGCACCATCCAAACCAGTTTTTCCTGCACCAGTTGGAAACCGGCGATTGGCCGATCAAATTGCTTTCTCGACTTTGCATAGGCGAGCGCCGTCTCGTAGCAATCGATCGCCGCGCCGATTACTCCCCAGGTTATGCTCACGCGCGCCTGCGATAAACACGATAGCGGCGCGCGCAGGCCCTTCGCGTTCGGCAAACGGTTTCCGATCGGAATGCGACAATTTTCGAACCAGCACTCCGATGTTCGCGACATGCGCAGACTGAATTTTCCTTCAATGTCCTGCGCGCGAAATCCGGGCGCATCTTTCTCGACAATGAATCCTCCGACCTTTCGATCGTCGTCTTTCGCCCAAACAACTTTCACGTCGGCGATCGACGCGTTTCCAATCCAACATTTGCTGCCATTCAAGACATAATGATCGCCGTCTCGAGTCGCGCGCGTTTCCATTCCGGCGGGATCTGAGCCGTGTCCGTGCTCGGTTAGCGCGAAACAACCGATGCGTTTGCCTGAGACCAATCCGGGAAGCCAACGCGTTTGTTGTTCGGGCGTTCCGAAGGAATGAATTGCGTGAATGGCAAGTGCACCCTGGACCGACGCGAGCGAACGCAGCCCGGAGTCGCCTCGTTCAAGCTCCTGCATCATGAGCCCGAACCCCGTGTAACTCACGCCCGCGCAACCGTACTCTTTCAAATACGGCGCAAAAAAACCCAATTCGCCCATTTGCGGGATGAGCTTTTCTGGAAACTTGGCCGCGCGATGACAAGGCACGATTTCCGACATCGCTTGCTCTTGCACAAAACGCCGCGCCCGCTCACGCGCTGCCCGTTCGTTGTCCGTGAGCAGTTCTTCGATGCCGTAATAATCGAGCGAAGTCATTGCCAGCGGCTGATTAAAGCCCAAAGCTTTTCAACAGCGCCATATCTTTTTGGAATGCTGAAACAGTTTTGAAAATTGGCCAGGATAATGGAATAGCACCCATCCATGGCCCGACTTCACGAGTATCAAGGCAAAGCGATCTTGGCCGCGAATGGATTCACAATTCCACGTGGTCGCGCTGCTTTAACTCCTGATGATGCGGTGGCTGCGGCCAAAGCCCTTGGCGGCGAAGTCGTGATCAAGATTCAAGCGTGGACGACTGGCCGGGCCGGCATCGGCGGAGTCGCGTTCGCGAAAAAGGCGGATGAGGTGCGCAGTCACGCGAAACGCATGCTGGCGATGAAAGTCGGAGAATTTCCGGTGGAAGCCGTGCTGGTTGAAGAAAAGATCAACATCGAACAGGAATTTTTTCTGTCGCTTGCGATCGATGACGCGGCCCGCGCGCCGGTAATCATTTTTGCGGCCGGCGGCGGAACCGGAGTCGAAGAGCGCGCCGCATCAGCGCACCGGATCGCTTGCGATGTAAAAACCGGACCGCTTGATTCGGCGCTGAACGAAGCGGTTGATTCATGCGGACTTAGAAAAGAACAAGCGAAGCAACTCGCCGATTCGGTTCGGAAATTATTTGCTGCCGCGCGCAGCACCGAAGCGCGGTCACTCGAAATTAATCCGCTCGTTCTGACGAAGAGTGGCGAATTTGTTGCCGCGGATTGCCGCATCACGATTGATGATTACGCCGTCGCGCAGCATCCCGAATTGAAAATTGAGATTGCGCGCGAGTTTGATCATCCGCCTACAGCTCTCGAACGCATCGCTTACGCCGTGGAACAAAGCGATCACCGCGGAACATTTTATTTCGCTCAGTTGGCGACCGCTGCCGCTAAAGATTCGAAGGGTCTTGCGGGCTTTCATGGCGCGGGCGGCGGCGGATCGATGATGTCGATGGACGCGATCGTGAACGCCGGGTTTACGATCGCCAATTTCACCGACACGAGCGGTAACCCATCCGCGTCCAAAGTTTATCGCGCGGCTCGGATTATTTTGGCGCAACCGGATCTCGTTGGTTATTTCGGATCGGGCTCCGGCGTCGCGAGTCAGGAGCAATATTGGTCCGCTTATGGATTGGCCAAAGCATTTTGGGAACTCGATCTCGATATTCCAGGGGTTATTCGTCTCGGCGGCAACACCGAGGATCGCGCTGTCCAAATTCTAGCGCGAATGTCCAAACTGCTTGGTGCGCGGATTGAAGGCTATCGCAAAACCGACGCGCCCGCGACGATCGCAAATCGGTTCGCCGAGCTGGTTGCAGAAGCAAAAGGCAAAAGCTGGAAACCGCGGAGTCCCCGTGCACCGAAGTTTATCGAGAGTAATTCGGTCACAAAGTTTGAAGTGAAAGGCGGCCGCGTTTGGATCGACAATCCGAAATGGCCGCAGATTCGCACGGCAGTTGAAAGTCATTCCGGCGGTCTAGTGGTTGATCGCGAAGGCAAACCGGCAATAGGATTGCCGAGCGAAGAATTCGCGAACAAAGATTCCGAGCTTGTCGCGTGCGAGATTGAATGTCGGCTCGCCGAGATCGAAGGATTTTATTTGCAGCTTGATGTCCCGGGACTGGACGAACTGATCGGGGGCGCGCGCTAGATGGCGATCTTGGTCGACGAAACGAAACGCGTCCTAGTGCAGGGAATCACGGGACGCGAAGGCCGCGCACGGACGCGATTGATGCGCGAATACGGAACAAACGTGGTCGCCGGTGTAACGCCCGGGAAAGGCGGCGAGAACGTGCTTGGCGTTCCCGTATTCAACACGCCACGGGATGCGGCCAATTCATTGCACAAGATCGACATTTCTGTCCTCTTCGTGCCCGCAGCAGGTGCGAAAGATGCTGCCATCTCAGCGATTGAAGCCGGAATCAAACTTACCGTGCTCGTGCCGGATCGCGTTCCGGTTTGGGACGCCATGGAAATTGCCGCCGCAGCCAAAGCCAACGGCGCAACATTTCTTGGTCCGAATACACTCGGCGTTTTGAGTCCGGGCAAAGCCGTCGTCGGAATGATCGGTGGTCGGGCCGAGAGTGCGCGGCAATGGTTTAAACCCGGAATTCCGAAAGGCGTCGGCGTGATTAGCCGTTCGGGCGGGATGGCGTCAAGCACCGGCTATTATTTAGGACAAGCGGGCGTGCGCATTTCGACAATCGTCCACATTGGCGGCGACGCGGTCCTCGGAATTCGCATTCCCGATGCGGCGCTCATGTTTGAAGCAGATCCGCTTACCGAAGCGATCGTGATCTTTGGCGAAATCGGTTCGTCACAGGAGGAAGAACTCGCCCAGTTGATTCGGAATCGAAAGGTGACCAAGCCGGTGATTGCATATATCGGCGGAAAGGCGGCGCGCGAAGGCACGCGCTTCAGCCATGCCGGCGCAATCATTGAAGGCGGTCATGGCACGCAGCCCGGAAAAGTGAAAGCTTTGCGTGAAGCCGGTGCCACCGTGGTCGATGCTTTCGGCGAACTGCCGGCTGCGGTCGTTGAAATTTTGAAACGAATGAAAGGAGAAAGTCTGATGAGTGAAACCGACAAGAACGCAGTCTGGAACACGGCAGTCACGCGCGTTGAGCCGAATCGCGTTGCCGTGCGCGGCTATGACATCGCCGAACTGATGGGACGCGTTTCGTTCGGCGCGGCGGCATATTTGATTTTGACTGGCGAGTTGCCGAAGCCAGAGGTCGCCCGGTTGATGGACGCGATTCTCGTTTCGTCGATCGATCACGGGGCGACGCCGCCGAGCGCTTTGGCCGCGCGAACGGTCGCTTCAACCGGTGCGTCTTTAAGCGCAGCCGTCGCCGCCGGCATTATGTCGATCAATCGGTATCACGGCGGTGCGATCGAAGATTGCGCGCGCCAACTGAAAGTAATCGCTGATCGTTCTACGCGGGAATCCATTTCAATCGACGAAGCCGCGACCCGCACGCTTGCCGCGATGCGCGAAACTGGCGAACGGATGTCGGGTTTTGGGCATCGCGTTCACACCAAAGATCCACGCACAGTGCGATTGTTCGAGCTCGCCCGCGAAGCGGGCGTGGACGGCATGCACATGAAAGCGGCGCGCGCAGTTGAAAAATCATTCGCCGATGCCAAGCAAGCGTTGCCGATCAATGTCGACGGCGCGATCGGGGCAATTCTGGCCGATCTCGGAATGAATCCGGTGGCCTTCAACGGTATTTTCATGATCGCGCGCGCGCCCGGACTCATTGCGCACGTGATCGAAGAACAGACTCGCGAAAAGCCAATGAGGCGAATCGACCCGGTCAAACACGGCTACGACGGACCGCCGCCGAGAAGAATTTCATCCTAAACAAAGATCGACAATCATGACAACAACGACCCAGCAAAAAACCTACGGCGTTAAAGAAATCGCAAAGCTGTTTCCTAGCTTGATGAAGATCAAACAGAAGTCATTGCGCGAAAAAGTGGCGGCAGTGTGGAGCGAAGCGATCACTACCGGTTGCGGCAAAAAGGGCTGGACCTTTGCCGAATTGCGCGCGGTGAAGTTCACGCTGCTAGCTGGCGATATCGAGATGACGTTCGTGGAGCACTTGAATTCCTGCGCGCGGCAATGTATCGCCATCGCCGACGTGCTTAGGAGATCGTTTCGATGCAGCATTCCGATCCAACGCGATCATCTCATCGCCGGAGCGCTCCTGGCCGATGTCGGCAAACCGCTTGAGTACGACAAGGACACGTCAGGCAAAGTGGTCCAGGGGAAATTTGGACAACGCCTGCGGCACCCGTTCAGCGGCGTCGCGCTGGCCTACAAACACGGAATTCCCGCCGAAGTCATGCATGTGATCGCGACGCACAGCCACGAAGGAGACAAAGTGGAGCGCTCAATCGAGTCGATCATCTTTCATCACGCTGATTTTGTGGACTTCGACATCGCCAAGCTCCTTGGCAAGCGCGTGGGCAAGAAGTAATCTTTGACAAAATCGCCATGGGCCTGACGCTGGTCGAAAAAATTGCCGCACGACACGCGGATGGACTTCCGAAAGGCGCGATAGTGCGCGCTGGCGATTTTGTTTCGATCCGTCCGCGGCACGTGATGACGCACGACAACACCGGCGCGGTGATTCCGAAGTTCAAACAGATCGGTGCAACCAAAATCGCCGATCCGGCACAACCGGTGTTCGCGATCGATCACGACATTCAAAACACGACGCCAAAAAATCTCGAGAAGTACGCCAAGATCGCGGCGTTCGCCGCCGAACACGGCATTGATTTTTACCCAGCTGGCACCGGAATTTCCCACCAGGTGATGGTCGAGCAGGGCTACGTGGTCCCCGGTGCACTGGTGGTGGCGAGTGATTCGCATTCAAATTTATACGGCGCGATGGCCGCGCTCGGCACGCCGGTCGTGCGCACCGACGCCGCAAGCATTTGGGCAACCGGAGTCACCTGGTGGCAAGTCCCGCCGGTCGCGAAGGTCCGGCTCAAAGGAACACTTTCACCCAGCGTTACGGGCAAAGACGTGATCATCACGCTGTGCGGCTTGTTCAACAAAGACGAGGTGCTCAATCACGCGGTGGAATTCGTAGGCGACGGAGTGCTGGCACTTTCCATGTCCGAGCGCATGACGATCGCTAACATGACGACTGAGTGGGGCGCGCTCGCCGGCGTCTTTCCTTTCGATGAAGTCACTGTAAATTACCTTCGGTCGCGCGTCCCCGAGTTCACCAATCCGAACCGTCCCGGAAAGCGCGGCCCGAAAAGCCGATCAGGTTATAACAAGATCGACATCGACACTTGGTGGAAGAATCAAAGCGAGACCAGTGCTGATCCAGATGCCGATTACGCTATCGAACTCGATCTCGATCTCACGAGTGTGGTTCCGCACGTTTCCGGGCCTAACGAAGTGAAAACGATCGTCTCGCTTCCCGAAATCGAACGAAAACACGTCCCGATTCAGAAGGCTTATTTGCTGTCCTGCGTCAACGCGCGGTTTGAGGATTTACACGACGCCGCCGAAGTTGTGCGTGCACGGGGCGGACACATTGCCGACGGCGTTGAATTTTATCTGGCGCCGGCCAGCGCCGAAGTGCAGGCGAAGTCGGAATCGAATGGCGATTGGAAAACTTTAATAGATGCCGGCGCAATTCCATTACCGCCGGGCTGCGGAGCATGCATCGGTCTGGGCCGCGGTTTAGTTCAAAAAGGCGAAACTGCGATCAGCGCTACAAACCGAAATTTTAAAGGCCGTATGGGCGATCGCGAGGCGCTCGTTTATTTGGGTTCGCCAGCGGTCGTCGCGGCGAGCGCGTTGGCTGGATTCATTTGCGCGCCGCAGACATTTTCCGAGCGCCCCGCGGGCATCGCAGTTCGTCGCACCGAAAAGAAAGCGAAGTCGGCGAGTTCGGTGGAAATCATCGCGGGTTTCCCGCCGAAAGTGCACGGCCGTGTTCTTTTGATCGACAAAGACAATCTGAACACGGATGGGATCTACGGCAGCAAACACACTTATCGCGACGACATGACCCCAGAGGAAATGGCGGCAGTCACATTTGAAAATTACGACCCGAATTTCAACGCGCTCTATCAAAAAGGCGATGTCGTGGTCGGCGGATTGAATTTCGGAAGCGGTTCGAGCCGCGAACAGGCGGCAACGGCGTTGAAATTTAAGGGAATTCCCTGCGTCATCGCCGCAAGTTTCTCCGAGACCTACAAACGCAACGCGTTCAACAACGGCTTCGTAGCTTTTGAATGTCCGGATTTGGTGGCGCACTTGCGCAATACGTTGAAGAATCGCGCGCCGACCACAGTTGGTCCGGAAATCACAATCGACTACGCCAGTTCCGTCCTCACCGTTGGCGAAAAATCATTCGCTTTCCCGCCGCTGAGTCCCACCGCTCAGGAATTGATCGTTGCGGGCGGCGCCGAAAATCTGGTTGCTTCCTCTCTTCGCGCGAAAAGGTAAGCTGACTCGCTTGCGAGCGCGACACACGCCGATAACATCGACATCCTATGGCGAAATATCGAATTGCTTGGATGCCAGGTGACGGCGTGGGACATGACGTGATGGTGGCTGCGCGCCTCATTTTGGATCAGATCAAACTCGACGCTGAATACGTGCCTTGCGACATCGGCTGGGAGTTTTGGTGCAAGGAAGGCAACGCGCTGCCCGACCGCACGGTCAAAGTGCTGAAAGAAACGACCTGCGGCCTCTTTGGCGCGATCACGAGCAAACCTCAATCCGAAGCGAAGGAAGAATTGGCGCCTGAACTCAAAGGCAAAGGGCTCGTTTATTTTTCGCCGATCGTTGGGCTGCGGCAGTTGTTCAATCTCCACACCAACATGCGGCCGTGTAAAAGTTATCCAGGTAATCCACTGAATTTTCGCGGCAACAAAGTCACTAACCCGAGCGGCGAAGATGTGCTGATCGATCAAGTCGTGTTTCGGGAAAACACTGAGGGCATGTACGGGGGCGTCGAATTTTTCCCGTTGCCGGAGTCGGTTTACACGGCGCTCTGCGCTAATCCGAAGATGAAGAAATGGAGAGACAAAGCCGGACTCGAGAACATAGCGCTTTCGACGCGGATCATGAGCGTGCAGGGTTGCACTAACATTTGCAAACAAGCGTTTGAGTTCGCGAGGAAAACCGGACGCAAACGCGTCACACTGGTCGAAAAACCGAATGTGCTCCGCGAGACCGGCGGCTTGATGATGCGCTGCTTCCGCGATGTTGCTATAAGTTTTCCCGACATCCGCGCCGACGACGCGAACATCGACGCGATCTGCATGTGGATGTTCAAGAACCCGCAGGATTACTCAGTGCTTGTCGCAGAAAATATGTTTGGCGACATCGTGAGCGATCTATGCGCGGGTTTAGTCGGTGGACTCGGATTCGCGCCGAGCGCGAACTTCGGCGACAACTACGCCGTGTTCGAACCCACACACGGCTCGGCTCCGAAATATGCCGCTCAATACAAGGTCAATCCGATCGCGATGCTTTTAACGACAAAGCTGATGCTTGATTGGCTCAAGGAAGCGGAAAAGGCAGCGCGTTTGGAAAACGCGATCGCCCGGGTGATTAAGGAAGGAAAAATGCGCACTTACGACATGGGCGGCAAAAACTCCACGCTCGAAGTCGCGAAAGCGATCGCCGATTACGCCAGTTAATCACAACATCGACAGCGTCATGGCAAAGCACGCAACTGAATCAAAACGTCTCCTATCGGGCGTTATTGCTGAATGGGCGCGCACGCTGAAATACGAACATCTTTCGACGGAGGCGATCCAAGCTGCGAAATTATTTTGGTTTGACTCGATCGGCTGCGCGCTGGGCGGCAGCCAGCAAGACGACGCGAAGATTTTGCTGAAACACTATCGGGCGATGGGCGGCGGCAACGGCAAAGCGACTGCATTCGTCTCCGGCTTCAAAACCAATCCGGTCGATGCCGCGTTTCTAAACGGCCACATGATCCGCGCAATGGATTACAACGACGTTTATTGGAAAGCGGACCCGTGCCATCCGAGCGATCTCATCGCGGCGCCGCTCGCGCTCTGCGAAAGCGAAGGATTGAGCGGCAAGGATCTGATTTTGGCAACAATCATTGCCTACGAAATTGAAATGCGTCTCTGCGAAATCGGGCGACCCGGAGTGCGCGAATATGGCTGGCATCATGCGACGTTGAGCGCGTTCGCAGCGCCGGTCGCAGCCGGCCGCGTCTTGAATCTCACTGGCGATCAAATGGTCTCGGCCATCGGCATTAGCGCGGCGCGCACGTTTTGTCCGGGAGCAGTGACTGCCGGAAAGCTCACCAACATGAAGAACACGGTCGATCCGTGGGCCGGTCGCATGGGCGCAGAAAGCGCGCTGCTCGCCCGCGCCGGATTTTCCGGACCAGAGCACATCATTGACGGCAAGGAAGGGCTGTTCGCTGTATTCCACCATGTTCAATACAAAGGTCAGCCCGCAGCGTTCGACGACGAGGAATTGGTCAAAGATCTTCCGCATTCACCGAAGTCTCACTACCGGATTCTCGATTGCGGGATGAAAAGTTTTCCGATCGAAGCGCTGAGTCACGCGCCGTTGACCGCGATGATGAAGACGGTCAAAGAACATAAGATCGAGGCCGACGACGTGAAAGAAATCAAAGTCGAAGTGATTGCGCGTGCCGCCGACATCCTCGGCGATCCGCACAAATATCGTCCTGATTCAAAAGAAACGGCCGACCATTCGCTGCCTTATTGCATGGCCGTCGGACTCGTTGACGGAATGGTAACGCCGTTGCAATTCAAGGAAGAACGTGTTCGCGATAGGTCCCTCGTTCCAATCATGGACAAAGTGAAAGTGGTCGCGAACGAAGAATTTGAAGCGCTCTTTCCGAAGTTTCAGCCGAGCCGCGTGACGATTACGACCAATGACGGCAAGTCGCACTTCACGCAGGTCGATGTTCCGAAAGGCGACCCCCGCGATCCGATGACCGAGGATGAGATTGCAGTCAAATTCACCGCGCTCGGCGGCGACGTGATCGGCAAGAATCAATGCATAAAGTTGCAGAAATGCATTATGAGCATTGATACCGCCAAAGATCTCGGCGGGCTTTTCGAACTAACGACGGCTCGTTAAGCCGCTCCGCTTCCTTCGCCCGCGCCAAACTGGATTCCCTGAGCCAGCGGAAGCTCGGAGGAGAAGTTAATCGTGTTGGTTTGTCGGCGCATGTAGCTCTTCCATGAATCGCTGCCGCTCTCACGCCCGCCTCCCGTATTCTTTTCGCCACCGAACGCACCGCCGATCTCGGCACCACTCGTGCCGGTGTTCACATTCGCAATGCCGCAATCGCTGCCAACCGCACTGACAAATCTCTCCGCTTCGCGCACGTCATTTGTGAAAATGGAGCTCGTTAGGCCCTGCGGCACGCCGTTTTGTATCGCGATCGCTTCATCAAAATCGCGATATGTCATCAAATAAAGCAGCGGCCCAAACGTTTCTTCCTGCACAATTCTGAAATTCGGTTTTGCGTTTGCGAGGCACGGCTTCATATAGCAGCCGCCCGGCAAATCCATCGGTTCGCCGCCGTAAAGAACTTCGCCGCCTTCGGCTTTCAGTTTCTGAATCGAATCCTGCACCGCATCGACCGCTTTTTTGTCGATCAACGGCCCCATCAAAGTTTTTCGATCGAGCGGATTTCCGATCGGGAGCGATTTGTATGCGCGCAGTAATTTTTGGCGGACTTTGTCCGCGACCGACTCATGCATGATCACGCGCCGCGTCGAAGTGCAACGTTGACCGGCCGTTCCGACTGCGCCGAAGAAAATCGATTCCATCGCTAGATCGATATCGGCGGTCGGCGCGACAATCAGAGCGTTATTGCCGCCGAGCTCCATGATCGTCCTGCCAAGGCGACCATGAACCGTTTTCGCAACGTTCAGTCCCATCGCGACTGAACCGGTCGCCGAGATCAATGGAATTCGGGCATCGTCCGCCAATTTTTGGCCAACTGTCCTGCGATCTCCAATCAGTAAGCTAAAAATCGCCGGATCAGCTCCGGCTTCGCGGCAAACCCGCTCGGCAATCTTTGTCACTGCAATCGCAGTCAGCGGAGTTTTCTCTGACGGCTTCCAAATTGTTGCGTCGCCGCAAACAGCAGCGAGTGCCGCGTTCCAGGACCAGACCGCGACCGGAAAATTAAACGCAGTGATCACGGCGACGAGGCCGAGCGGATGCCACTGTTCCATCAGACGGTGACTCGGCCGCTCGGATTGAATCGTCAGCCCGTAAAGCATCCGCGATTGGCCGACCGCAAAATCGCAAATGTCGATCATCTCCTGCACTTCGCCTTCCCCTTCGGCGATGATCTTCCCGGTCTCAAGTGTCACGAGCTGGCTAAGCTCGTGTTTCAAATCGCGAAGAGCGTTTCCTAAGCGGCGAACAGTATCACCACGCACCGGTCCGGGAGTTTTTCTCCATTTCTCAAACGCTTCCTGCGCGCGCACGATTGCCCTTTTGTAATCATCGTCCGACGCAGTCCGAACGCTCGCTAGTTTCGTCCCATCGATTGGCGAGAACTTATCGATTTTCGCGCCGCCGCCGCGCCATTCGCCGTCAAAGACTCCTGCGTTATCCCCGCTCAGCGCGAGCTTCTCAAAGACTGATTGCATCGCTATTTGCGTTTGCGGCAATATTGCCGAATTAAACCCATCGCTTCATCCACAACTTCGGCGGTGATATCGAGCGCCGGACGAAAACGAATCGAGCGTTCGCCGGAACGCAAAGCCAGCACGCCAAGATCGAACAAGCCCTTCCAAAATCGCTCGCGCGTGTCCGCATCTGGGAGATCAAACGCGAGGAACAAGCCGCGACCGCGCACAGCAGTGATCATTGGTTCGTAACGCTGCAGGTCGCACAGCTGATCCAAAAAATACGCGCCAACCTTGGCTGCGTTCTCGACCAGAAATTCTTTTTCAATGATGTGCATGTAATGCATCGATCGGACCATATCGGTCAGATTTCCACCCCAGGTCGAATTCAATCGGCTGGGCAACCGGAAGGCGTTGTCGTTCACTTCATCGAGCCGCGGACCAGCCATCACGCCGCATGTTTGGGCCTTTTTCCCAAACGAAAGCAGATCTGGCAGGATGTCGAAATGCTGACAGCACCACATTTTTCCAGTGGCGCCCATGCCGCATTGCACTTCGTCAAAAATGAGCAGGATATCGTTCTCGTCGCAGATTCGTCGAAGTTTCTTCAACCATTCGCCACGGAAATGATTGTCGCCGCCTTCGCCCTGGATCGGCTCGATAATAATGGCGCAGATGTCGATCCGGCGTTTGTCAATCCAATCGCGGATTTCCTGCTCGGCTTTTTTCTCGCGCGCGATCACGTCCTTTTCGCGCTCAGGCTCAGCCAACGAAAAATCGATGTGCGGACACGAGACGCGCGGCCAATCAAATTTCGCGAACAAATCTGTCTTGCGCGGATCGGTATTGGTTAGGCTCATGGTGTAACCGCTGCGTCCATGAAACGCGTGCCGGAAATGCAAAACTTGCGTGCCGCGTTCGCCATGACCGGCGGCCATGTTCTTTCGCACTTTCCAATCCATCGCCGCTTTGAGCGCGTTCTCGACCGCGAGCGCACCGCCTTCGATGAACAAATATTTACTTAACGGCCGCAAGCCGGCAACGCGCGCAAACGTTTCCACAAATTCCGCGTAGGATTCCGAATAAACGTCCGAGTTGGCGACCTTCGCCTTCGCCGCGCGCAGCAGATCGCGCTGCACGTCTGGTTGATCGAAGTAGGGATGGTTAAATCCGATCGTCAGCGATCCGAAGAAACCGTAAAGATCGATCAAGCGATGGCCGTTCGCGGCGTCTACCAGATGCGAGCCGGAGCTCCTTTCCTGGTCGAGAACAATCTTGAAACCATCGAGCAAAATGTGCCTGCTGAGCGTGTCCAAAACACGCGCCGGACCGACAGATTTTCTATTTTTACTC
>Ga0182041_10000833_pt1 | contig 15080 bp, 15 predicted proteins | sample flu12Cox44000178_FD_125967 | JGI IMG/M metagenome (GOLD analysis project Ga0182041, IMG submission 125967) | Lab enrichment of tropical soil microbial communities from Luquillo Experimental Forest, Puerto Rico - flux8day.12C.oxic.44.000.178 | ecosystem: Environmental > Terrestrial > Soil >...
CGTCCCACCGCCGCCCCGCTGTAGCTTGTCAGCGATTCTACATAGTGCGCGTCATGCCGCATCTTCAGCGTGACTGGCAACCCGATCCTCTTCGACACGTTGGATAACCTCCCCCGCGAGCTTCTTGTACTCGGCGGCCCCGGGCGATTTCGGTGCAAAGGTAAAAATTGTTTCCTTGTACGCCGGGCTCTCTTCCAGGCGCACGTTCTTGGTGATCTTCGTTTTGAACAGCACTTCGCCGAACACGCTGCGAATCTGTCCGTGCGTGTCCTTGGAAATATTCGTGCGCTTGTCGTACAGCGTGATGACTACACCCAAAACTTTCAGCCCGGGATTCGGCCGCGCGCGAATGCGCTCATACGTTTCCAGGAGATCGTCGGTTCCTTCGATGGCAAAATAGGCCGCTTGAATGGGCACCAGCAAATGCGTCCCTGCCACCAGCGCATTCACCGTCAGGATGCCCAGGGACGGCGGAGTATCCACAATCACGTAGTCATAATCTTTCAGCACCGGCGCCAAGGCGTCTTTCAACCGGAAAGGCGCGTCAAATTGTCCGGCGAGGACCTGCTCCAATTTCGCGAGCGACAGGCGCCCCGGGCAAAGAAACAGCAGCGGGTCCTTTGTCGCTCTAATGACGGTCGCCATGCCCACGCGGCTGTCGCTGAGCACCTCGAACATGGACGTGGAAATCTCGCCGGAATCGTAAAAAGCAATCGTGGAATTCGCTTGTGGATCGAGATCGATGAGGAGGGTTTTCTTGCCGCGATCTGACAGCCCTGCTGCCAGGTTAATTGCCGTTGTCGTCTTGCCTACGCCGCCTTTCTGATTCGCAATCGCGATGATGGCAGTCATCTTCTTCTTCTGCCTCCGCCCGCTTGCCCTCGCCAATGGTGAAGGGCGCGTACACAAGCAAACCACCAGTTGGCAACTGGGTTCCTATATATGGGTGCCGCCTCCTAAAAACCCCCAAGGCCTAGTCTAACTCTACGTTTGCGACCCGTTCCTTGGCAAGCGAAAAAAGTGCCGTTCCCGTCGAATTTCCGAAGTCGTGTGGAAATTCCAGGCGAATCTACAAGCCCTTGGGGCTTTCTCGGGGAGCCCCCACTACCGGCACCCAGGCTAGAAATCCACACCCCAGAAGTCCGCCGTCGGTTCGTGAAGCTCGATTCCCAGCTCCCATCCTGCCGGGCCCTGGTGCCCCCGCCAGATCAAATACGCGTCACTGGCATTCTGGTTCACTAGGTTGATTACCCGAACCTTCTGCCCGACCGCAAATGCGTGTGGCACCAGCGCCAGGCAGCCTTTTCGGCTGACATCCTTCGTGTACCCTTCGGCCCGGACCACCTTCCCCTCCTCGGTAGACTCGATGGCCAAGCGCACGCGGGAATTGAGTCGCCCCACGCCGCGAATTTCCTTTCCTCTTGGCTCAAATTTCAGACGTCCTTGCAGTGGCACTAGGAACTCCCTGGTGAAAGGATGCGATCGCAGCAGTTCTGGCTTTCTCCTGGGTTCCCAACTGCGGCCGAAACCTCTTGGGGGGAAGGCCGAACGTTTACTGTGGCGCCGCTCTTCAGCGCAGCATATGCAGAGCCTACGGGCACGTTTGCCACGGGTCAATGGCGGTGCGCTCCCGGTACGCCTGCCAGTTAACCCCTGCTGCGCGTCCTTTCTTCTCTTCATTTCTTCATTGGCCTGGCCAATTTGGAGCACTTGCGAGACGGTTTGCTCCTTTGCCATGCCCCGCTTACACTCACATAGCTCTTCGCGCGCACATGTTCAGCCTCCAGGCAGCTCGCCACGAACTTCGCCCCACCATCCGGCTCGCATGGCCGTTGGTCCTTGCCGAGATCGGCTGGATGAGCATGGGCATCGTGGACACCGTCATGGTCGGGCACCTTCCCGATAGCGCCCGCGCCATCGGCTCGGTGAGCATCAGCTCGAACCTTTTTAACGTTCTGGCGTTCTTCGGCGGCGGCCTGCTTATCGGCCTCGACACGCTCGTCGCCCAAGCGTTCGGAGCAGGCCGGCGCGAGGACTGTCACCGCTCCCTCGTCAACAGCATTTACCTCAGCGTGGTCATGACGCCTTTCTTGATGATTCCGGTTTGGTTTTTCAATCCGCTTCTTCGGCGGCTCGACATCGAACCGCAAGTCGCGGCCCTTGCGGTCCCATACATGAAGGCGCTCGCCGTCGGACTTTTCCCCCTGCTCCTGTACTTCGCCGTTCGCCGTTGCCTGCAGGCCATGAACATGGCCGAGCCCATCGCTTTCGCCCTCGTCAGCGCCAACATCGTCAACGCCCTCTTCAACTGGGTCCTCATCTACGGCAAATGGGGTGCCCCGGCGATGGGTGTCGTGGGCTCCGGCTGGTCCACGGCGATTTCTCGCGCGTATTTGGCGGCTGTGCTCGTCAGCTATCTTCTTTGGTACGACCGACGGCATCGCACGGAACTATTGAAGACTCCGGTCGACATCGACTTTCTTCGCATCCGCCGACTCATTTCGCTGGGACTGCCCGCGGCCGTACAAATCACCCTGGAAATCAGCGTTTTTGCTTTGGCCACTGCGCTGATCGGTCGCCTGGGCGCAGTCGCTCTCGCCGGCCATCAAATCGCGCTGAATACTGTCGCGTTCACCTACATGGTCCCCCTCGGGATCTCCTCCGCTGCTGCCGTGCGCGTCGGCCAGGCCATCGGGCGAGGACGCCCCGACTCTGCCGGCAATGCCGGATACACTGCCATCCTTCTTGGCGCCGCCTTCATGACCCTTGCTGCCGTCGCCCTGTTGGTCTTTCCTCGCTGGATCGCGCTCCTGTACACCCCGGATGAAACTGTCATTCGCAGCACTTCCCTGCTCCTGATCGCCGGAGCTGCTTTCCAGTTATTTGATGGGATTCAGACGGTGGCCACCGGTGCACTGCGAGGTGCCGGGGACACGCGCACGCCAATGATCTGTCACTTCACCGCTTACTGGGTGATTGGCCTGCCGCTCGGCGCATGGCTTTGCTTCGGCCGAAACTGGGGCGCTTTGGGGATCTGGTCAGGGCTCAGTCTCGCGCTCATCCTGATTGGTATCGTCTTGTTGTTTGCTTGGCGCCACACGGTGCGGCGCATGAATCGCGCGGCCCCGACTCTTCCCGGTAGGAAAGCGAACAAGCCAGCCTCAAACGACATAAAGGAAGCGGAAGGCAATTCGTAATCCTATAAAGGCGGAGCATCGCTTCGCCACCCTTTTTGTTTGGTGCCGCGAGCCGCCGGAAGAGCGCCTTACGACCGCCGAAGAGAAGAGGTTCCCTAAAAAACGCTGCCTCCCCGTTTGGTAGACCGCAAGGGTCACGAATGAAGGCTCGCCAATCACCATTCACATCTTGTAGCGACCCAGGTCCTCGTCGGAGAGTCCTTCGAGCCAATTGCGGAGCTGCTCGTTGGTGTTGCGTTCAGAAAAAGCACTGGAAACTTTGGAGTTCTTGAGCACCACTTCATCCACGTAGATGGGACAGTCCATACGCAGCGCTAGGGCCAGAGCATCGCTTGGGCGCGAGTCGATCGTCATCATCTGGCCGTCTCGCTCCACCCAAATCAATGCGTAAAAGGTATCGTCTTTCAAGTCGTTCACAACAATCTTCTGAACACGCACTTCGAGGCCAAGCAGCACGTTCTTCAACAGGTCATGTGTCATGGGCCTCGGCGTTTGGACTTTTTCGATTTCCAACGCAATGGCGTTAGCCTCGTAAACGCCCACCCAGATCGGGAGGATGGCCTGGCCTTGTACGTCTTTCAGCACGACAATGGGCATGTTTGTCACGGGGTCCATCATCAGGCCGCGGATCTTCATTTCCACTTCCATGGAGGCCTCCCTTGGTCAAACCATGTGGTCGCCCACAAGGCTGTTTGGCGTCGCCCCGGTGACGCGAACTTGCACGTAGGTTCCCAGAAGTTCCTTCGCATGTGAAGTGAAATTTGCCAGGCGACACGAACTAGTGTATCCCGACCATTGGTTCTCGCGACGGGATTTCCCGCTCACCAGGACTTCAAATGTTTCGCCGATCAACTGCTTGTTGCCGGCGGACTGGATTTCCCGCTGCTTGTCTTGAAGAACCGCAAGGCGGCGGCTCTTCTCTTCTTCGGGAACCACATCGTTCAAGCGCAAGGAAGGCGTGTTGGGCCGCGGCGAGTATTTGAATGAGAACAAACTGTCGTATCTCACTTGATCGAGCAAACTCAGCGTCTCTTCAAAATCGGCTTCGGATTCGCCGGGAAAACCGACGATGATGTCTGTCGTAATCGCGATGGGGCGCCTCGCGCCACGAATCATGGCGACTTTCTCGAGATATTGCTCGCGCGTGTAGGTCCGCTGCATCGCCTGCAACACCTTGGTCGAGCCCGATTGCACCGGCAGATGCACATGCTCGCAAACTTTCGGCTGCGCTTCCATGGCTTCGACGATGTCAAGCGTAAAGTCGCTCGGATGCGAGGTCGTAAACCGCACGCGGCGGATTCCGGGAACCCGCGCGACCGCCAGCAACAGTTCCGCGAAGCGCATTTTGCGCGGCGTCGGGTCCGCATAGGAATTCACCGTCTGCCCCAGCAGTTGCACTTCCGAGTAGCCCAACTCCGCGAGTTGCCGGACTTCGCGCAGAATTGAATCGCTCGCCCGGCTCCGTTCCGGCCCGCGTGTGTACGGCACGACGCAATACGAGCAGGCCTTATCGCACCCTTCAATGATGGTCAGATAAGCGCGAAACGGATTGTCGCGCCGCGTTATTTCCGACTCGAACGTTTCGTCGGTGTCCAGGTCCAGGCCGGTCACCCGGTGGTTCCCCGACTCCAATTGTGCGATCAACTCCGGCAGCTTGCGGTAGCTTGCCGAGCCGCACACGAGGCTTACCCACGGGGCACGTTCAAAGATGCCCTGGCCCTCTTGTTGCGCCACGCAGCCCAGCACGCCGATGATTTTTCCTTCACTTTGCTTTGCGCGGTATTCTCCGAGCCGCGAGAAGACTTTTTGCGCTGCTTTTTCCCGAATGCTGCATGTGTTGTAGAGAATCAGCCGCGCTGCTTCGGCCGTCTCCACCTGCCGGTAGCCGCGCGCAAGCAGCACCCCGGCCACTTTTTCCGAATCGTGGTCGTTCATCTGGCACCCGAACGTCTCCAGAAAAAAAGTCCCGCGTTCCGGCGCCTGTGCCAGCCCTAACGGCGGCCGGACGGACTCGGAACCCTGCCCCGTCAGTCTCCCTATCTCGAAGTCAAACGGTTTATGCATGCGCAATCCGCAGTTTACCACACCTGCTTTTCCGCCGAGGAAATCCGTCGATCCCGTTGTTCTCGAGTCTTATTCGTCGTACAGTTCCCGCTGTCAGTCACCTGCCGCGGCTCATCTCATCGGGAAAGCCGCTCGATTCGAGGCCTCCCCGATCCAATACGGAGGTCCCCCATGCAGAGGACGTCGAGATGCCCGCTACTGCTGTTGTGCTGCCGAGCCTCCTGTGCGCAACCCGCCCGCCTCCTGTTCGCCAGCTGACGTCGAACCACTTTCGGAAACTCGCTGACGTCCCGGCACAGAGGGAGGTCCAGGCGCCCGGCGGTCGTCCTCGAAACGCACCGCGTCTCGGCTCCTGTTCAGGGGAGAAGACGTTGTTCCTGCTTCGCGCCTCGTTTTCTACGAGGCTCTTTGCGCGCGACCTCCGTTCACGCTACCGGCATGGGCCGAGGCTCCCGTTACGAATCAGGCATCCCTGGTGAACAGGTCCGCATTCCCTAACCCCTGTTTCCCGATAGGCAGCAATTGAACAACTTCCGCATCCTATTGGTTGCGCCGTCTTTGGCGCCTATGCTACGGTTCTTACGCCCAGCGGAATTTGGCGTTTCACTGAGGGGTACGTCATTTTTCTGTTCAATACGATTTTAGCGACCAATATTACTGACATTCTTCAGCAGACCGGGGTGGTCGCGCGCGGGGTTCTTGCGCTTCTTCTTCTCTTTTCCCTCATTTCGTGGGCCATGATCTTCCAGAAATGGGGTATGTTTGGCCGCATCCGCCGCCAGAGCAATCAATTTCTGCACGCTTTCCGCGCCACACGCGGCATCCCCAATCCTCAGGCGCTGTCGTCTTCCAGTTCCCCTTTCGCTTCCGCTTACGCCGCCGGCTACCGCGAATTGCAGTCCCAAGTCGGCGGTATTGCCCCGAATCCGCATCCGCCCAAACTCAAGAGCCTGTCGGCCGTTACTGTCAGCATGCAGCTTGCCTCCGCCGAGGAAGTGCGTCGCGTCGAAAAGGGGATGTCCTGGCTAGCAACTACCGGCTCCGTGACGCCGTTCATCGGTCTTTTCGGCACCGTGTGGGGCATCATTGACGCGTTTGCCGGTCTTGGCAGCGCGGGCGCCGCGAGCCTTCGCGCCGTCGCGCCCGGCATTGCGGAAGCTCTGATTACTACGGCCGCTGGTCTGGCCACCGCCATTCCAGCGGTGATCTTCTATAATCAATTCTTGCAGAACATTCGCGACCTGGGGCAACGCCTAGACAATTTCGCCATGGAAGTCACTGCGCAGGTCGAGAAGGCTTTTGACTGAATTTTTAGCGGCCATCCCGCCCGCCGCGGCAACTGAGTTACGAAATCATGCAACTCTCGAGATCCACGCAAACTTCGCTCTCCGAAATCAATATGGTCCCGTTTGTGGACGTGGTCCTGGTTTTGCTCATCATCTTCATGATCACCGCGCCCATCCTGCAGTCCGGCATCGAAATCGACGTCCCCAAAACCAAGACCATCAAAGACATCAGCCAGGACCGCATCGTGGTCAGCATCGACAAAGGCCAGCACATCTACCTTGGCAACGATCCCGTCAACATTCATCAGCTCGGCACAAAGATTCACGCGCAACTGAAAACCACGCGGGAAAGCGTTTTCTTACGCTGTGATGAAACCGTTCCGTTCGGCATTTTTGCCTCCGTCGTCGACGCGCTGCGCGTTTCCGGGATCAACAATATAAGTATCGTGACTGAGCCACTCACGGAGCGTGGGCGGACAAAGTAAAATAACAGTATGGCTACGGCTTTTGCCATTCCGAATGATCTTTCGCTCAAGAGATACTTGTTTCGCTCCGTCGTTTTTCATGCCCTGCTGACCGCTGCGCTCTTGGCCGGCTCTTATCTTGAGCGCCAAGGTGCCTTGTGGGGCGGCCCAGGAAGTCAACAGGCGCGGGGCGACACAAAAGTCAATCTCGTCAGCCCCGCCGGAATTCCCATGCCCAAAGAAGAAATGGTCACCGATAGCAGAACCGTTGACCCCACCAAGAGCCTTCATAAGGAAGACCCAAAACCTACCCCGCCCGAGCCCAAGGCCGACGCCACCAAAATTCCTAAGTTTGAAAAAGAAAAGCCGTTACCGCCCTCCCGCCCGTCTCGGACGCTCGCAAAAAAAACTCCGGAGCCGGATAACGCCATCCCCGGAAGGGGCGGCCGCCCCAACCTTCCAACGGGATACTCTCAGACACCGGGCGCTTCCTCGGGCGCCTCTTCTCCAGGCGTGTCCGCCATTGGTCCGGGAGGCGCGGATTTTGCCGGTCGGTATCCGTGGTACGTGGATGCGGTCCGAAACCGGGTGCAGCAATCTTGGGATCAGACTACCATTGACCCGGCTGTCCGCGCGGTTCACCAGGCCCACAGCGTGATGACATTCAGAATCAATTCAAATGGGAGCATTTCCCATATTCGCTTGCTTCAAAGCAGCGGCAATTCATCCATGGACTATTCCGCCATGCGCGCGCTGCAAAGCGTTGACGTTTTCCGGCCTCTTCCCAACGACTATATGGGAACCTATGTCGACGTTACGTTTGATTTCGATCTCTCGATGATGCAATGAGCTGCTCGCTGCTCGAATGGGCTGAACTTTTCAGTAACCAAAGGGGGGAACTTGTTGAAATCCGCGAGATGTTTGGGGCAGTTGTTCTTCGTTGCCGTCCTTGTTTCGAGCGGCCGTTTCGCCCAGGCGCAAGACCGCATTCGCACCGGCACGGGGCTTGGCCAAACGAAGATCCGCGTGGCGCTCGCCGACTTTGGCCCGCGCGCCGCCAACGCAAAACCTCATGCTTCCCTATTCACCCAAGTCGTCCGTGATGACCTGCAATTCAGCGGCATCCTCGAGCTCGCCAGCCCCAGCTTCTACCCTACTCAAGCGCCCACGGTCCCAGCGGAGCTGCAAGCTCCGGCTTGGATCGCCCAGCCCACCAACGCCAGCTACCTCGGCTTTGGCAATATGACCGAGTCCACAGCCGAGGTCACCATCCAGGCCTGGCTTTTTGACGTGCGCAATCCCTCTTCTCCGCCCGTCATCGGCAAGGTCTATCGCGGCGGTCCTACCGACTTGCAGGTCCGCAAATATGCCCATCAGTTTGCCGACGAAATTATCAGCAAACTTACCGGCGGCCAGCCCAGCGTCGCTTCCACCCAGATCGCTTTCGTTCGCGCCACTGGCAACGGGAACAAGGAAATCTGGGTCATGGATTATGACGGCGCCAATCAGCACCAGCTGACCAGTCTTCGTTCGATTGCCCTCACGCCCCGCTGGTCGCCCGACGGTTCGCGCATCGCCTTAACCTGCTATGCGCCCTACAAAAGCGTCGTCAGCGCGCAAATCTGCATGTACTCCATGGACACCGGTAAGGTCATCGCCTTCCCGCGCTTTCTGGGGACCAACATCACGCCGACGTGGTCTCCGGATGGCACGCAGATTCTTTTCTCTTCTTCCATGCAAGGGAACCCCGAACTCTACGTCTGTGACATCAATTGCAGTCACCCAAAACGTCTTACACATTCCGGCGGCGCGAACATGTCACCTTCGTGGAATCCCAAGACCGGCCAAACAGTCGCCTTCGTCAGCGACCGCGGCGGCACTCCCCAGCTCTATCTAATGAACGCTGATGGCACCGGTGTCAGCAAACTTGACCTTCCCGAGAAAGGTTACGTCATCGACCCGGCGTGGACGCCCAACGGCCAGTTGCTGGCGTTCAGCTGGCGACGCCCGAACGATAACTACGACCTTTACATCGTCGATCCCACCTCCCAGCAGCTCCTCGAATTGACGCGCGATCAGGGCCGCAACGAGCGTCCCAGCTGGGCGCCCGATGGCCGCCACCTTGTCTTCGAGTCGACACGCTCGGGCGAGCGCCAGATTTGGACCATGCTCGCCGACGGCTCGCAGGCGCATCAATTAACCACCGGCGGCCACAACGAGTCGCCCAACTGGTCTACCCATTGAATCTACGGCACAGGAGCCGCTTGATACCGGGGGAGTCGCCCGTGCTTCTTATGACTGGGCCTGAAGTTCGTGGGTGTTGCTCTCCTGGAAATTCTTGTTCCTTGTTGTTAGTTCGCTTGCGTTTTCCGGTTGTCTATAATATATCGTGCTGCGATACATTGCTCGGACCTAGCCTGCTGATGTTAGGATAGCGGGCCTGTTGGGGGACTCTAATCGTTTCAGGAGGATTGGAATGACTCTGGCTTCACGCATACTCCATCGCGCTGGACTGCTCGCCCTGTTCGGCTCCGCTGTGCTTGTTTCCGGTTGCAACAAGAAAGTGACACCACCGCCTCCGCCGCCGGCGCCTGCTCCTGCGCCCGCTCGTCCCACCGTGACGTTGCAGGCCAACCCCACGACCATTAACAAGGGCGAATCCTCGACCCTCACCTGGAACTCCACCGACGCCACGCAACTCTCGATTGATCCTGGAGTCGGGACCGTGACCGCCGAAGGTTCCACAAAGGTCACACCCTCGGATTCCACCACCTACACGATTACCGCTAACGGCCCCGGTGGCTCCGCTACCGCTACCGCCGCGGTTTCCGTGAACGCTCCTGCTCCGCCACCCACGCCGGCTCCCGCAGCGACGCCCTTCGAGCAAGCAGTCCACGATGCTTATTTTGATTATGACAAAGCCGACATACGCTCCGACAGCCGCGAGGCTCTCGCCCAGACCGCGGAGTACCTCAAAGCCAATCCATCGATAAGAATAACCATCGAGGGTCACTGCGACGAGCGCGGCTCGACCGAATACAACCTCGGCCTCGGCGACCGTCGCTCCGCCGCCGTGAGAGAATATCTCGTATCGCTTGGAGTCTCCGCCGATCGCATGAATACCGTCAGCTTCGGCAAGGAGAAACCTTTCTGCCTGGAACACAACGAGACTTGCTGGCAGCAGAACCGCCGCGGCCATTTTGTCAGGGCCAACTGAGCTTCACCTCTGCCTGCTTTGGCGATTACCGATCGTGACTAGAAAGGCCGCAACGGCCGGGCAAACTCTTGCCTGCTTGCGGCCTTCTTAATTAGAGTGGAGACTAATTCCCAGGCCTGTTTTGAAAGTGGGTCCTTGGACCCCTAGGAGGATGTCATGCGTATACGCAACATCGCCGTTTTCAGCGCAGCCATTTTTGCCGGCGCCGTCTGCGGAAGCCTCATCGGGCCCCGCCCCGTCGAAGCTGTCGCCAGGGAAATTATTGACCTCCAGCGCGACGTCACTTCCCTGCTGCAAGGACAAAAAGATCTCTCCAACCAAATGACACAGGATCATACCGTCATCAAGACCATCGTCGGCGGTTTCAATGACAGCATCGGCCGGCTCAGCGGCAACATGGGCTCGCTGCAAAAATCCGTTCAGGACATGCAGGCCAACTCCGGCACGCGTCTCGACACGATGTCGACGCAAGTACAAGGTCTCTCGGATAATCTCGAGGAAATCAAGTCTCGCCTCGGCAAGCTCAACCAGCAGCTGGTGGACCTGCAGAACGCGGTGCAAAACCTCGACTCCAAGATTTCTTCCGGCGGGGCAGGCGCGCCTGCCGCGGCAACGCCTACCGCAAGCGCCCTACCCCCTGGGCCCTCCTCAGGTTCTCTTCCGGCGATGCCGGCTCCTTCCGCCGATACTCTTTATTCCAATGGTCTGCGCGACATTCAGAGCGGCAAATATGAACTCGCGCGCGCCGAGTTTCAGGACTACCTAAAGTATTACGGCAAAACCGATCTCGCTTCGAACGCCCAGTTCTATATCGGCGAAATCGCCTACAGGCAGAAAAACTACCAGCAGGCCATTGCGGAATACGACAAGGTTCTCAACAACTATCCGAGAGCCATCAAGGTGCCCCCCGCCCTCCTCCACCGCGGAATGGCGCTCGTGGAGTTGGGGCAAAAAAGCTCCGGCATCCGCGACCTTCGCGAAGTGGTTCGGCGCTTTCCCGGAAGCGAAGAGGATCGCTACGCTCGCGCCAAGCTCAAGGAGCTCGGGGTCGCCATCTCGGCCTCGCGCTAGCACCCGCTCCGCCATTTCCTCGCGGCGCCGCACGGCCCCGGTACCCCTTCGCCTTACTGCCGTCAGTTCTAGGTTTGCAGCCCAGGAAAAGATTCCCTCTTGCCGTAGTGGCACGCCCCTTGTCGAGCCATGCTCACTTTGCCGTTCACTGAATTCTTTGTTGTTTTCTGCGCGCGATGACGTGCGGGCTGCCAGACTCGGCTTTAGCGTCCATGGAAATGGGCTCAGGCGAACGATACGACCGCGGTAGCGAGTGAGCGGCGGATCTCGGACTGTTCGCAAGCCATGAATTTGCGCCTGAGATGGCCGACCTCATCGCAGCGCCTGCCTCTCCCGCCCGCGGATTGCGCGTCCGCCGCCAAGGAGCCAGCGAAGCGTCAGCCGTCCCGGCTGAGAACCAACGACGCGTTCCGAGCGAACCCTGCGCGTGCGGATCAAAGTGCTGCACCATTCTTGTCGAGCATCAGTCCCTTTGCTTTTTCTTTGCTTCCCATCGAGAGGTTAAGACTCGCGACGGCCACTACAGTCAGCGCGGTCCAGATCCGTGTTGGCTTTTACGGACGACCGGCCATTAGCTCATCGCCACGACGGAGTCACGAATCACGGATTGCGAGTCACCGCTTTTGGCACCAAGTGATAGCTGACGAATGCCACCTGCCTCCCATCAGGCGACCAGGAAGGCACATTGATGGTTCCCTGCCCGCCGAACAGTTTCGCCAGCACGGTGATCTTCGCATCTTGGAGGCTTACTCTTCGAGTGTTTGCGTCGTTTGTTTCTTTGGGTTGGCTGCGAGGGGTTTGTTTCAGAGACATCAGCCGCAGCATCACATCTTTGTTTTCCGGATGGCCGCTCACGTTCTTGTCGTAGGTAAGAAACACCATCCACTCCCCGTTCGGCGAAATGTGCGGGAACCAGTCATTCTCTTCGCCAAACGTGACCTGTTCCTGCTCGCTTCCGTCCGCGCGCATCCGCCAGATTTGCATATGGCCGGTGCGCTCGGAGTTGAAATAAATGTATTTTCCATCCCGGGTGTATTCCGGGCCGTCATCCAGTCCCTTGGCGGTCGTCAGCCGGACCTCTGCCCCGCCCCCCGCGGGAATGGTGTAGATGTCGAAGTCGCCGTTCCGCTCGCCAACGAACGCCAGCGTCTTTCCGTCCGGCGACCACCCATGTAGATAGGAAGGAGAGTTCTCGGTGATGCGCCGCGGCGTTCCGCCGCCAATGGGCACAATGTAGACGAGTGACTCATGGTTCTGTTGCGAATTGTCGCTAATGCCGAGTTGCGTGCCATCGGGCGAAATCAAATGATCGTTGTTGCAGCGCCTCGCAATCCCGGTATCGAGAGCCTGTGGTGTGCCGCCGGTCACCGGAATTTTCTCGAGGCGTCCGTTTCGGTTGAACAAAAGCGTTTTTCCGTCCGGCATCCAGTTAGGCGCCTCGAAGCGCTCCGGCGAAATGTAGACGACGCGGCGGTCGGTTGAGGCCACCGTAACGACTTCGAGCGCGCTGTAGAGCGTAGTTGCCGTGCTGTCACCCGACGCGAGCGGCGCTTCGGAATTCTCCTCCACGTTCGAAAACACCGCTTTTTCGACTAGGTTCGCGTCGTGGCTGCACACGCCGATGCCGACGTAGAACGGTTCTTCGAGCGCGATGCGCGTCGAGCCGCTCGCCAGCCGGAACTCGCCGCTCGCATCGGCCAGCCACATCGAAAAGTATGTGCCGTGCTTCACGATGCGCAGCCGTTTCGGCGCGGACACGTTGGCTTGAATCTCGTGTGTGGCCGCGCCCTTTTCTTCGCGATACTGCAGCGATGTTAATCCGTTCGCGTGCAGCGCCACGTCGGCGTACGCCGAGTCCGCATCCAGGGTCTGCCGCACCATGAGCACGGCTTTGCGATGTTCTTGCGGGCTCTTGCCAAGGAAGGCAATGTCCGCCGTCAACGTCACGTCGCCGGATGCCTTCTTCCACGCAAAGTGGAAGGCGTCGGTGCTGGACCACATGTTTTCGCCGCTGCCCGCGATCGTGTAGGTGTGCTTCGCGGCGTCGTAGTCCACCGCGCCCGGGTGCAGCACGCTGCCGATGTCGCCATGCCCTTCAAAGATGCCCGGGGAGCTTGCCGCTTGGCGCGCCGCTTCCTGCGCGCCAATGACTCTTCCGACCGTAAAGGCCATCGCGAGAACACCGGCTACAGCGAGAACATCCGCCACCGCGGTTGCCCACGGGACCAGTTTCTTACAGTTCACGGCGCATCCCCCAACCTCGAATCGAGAAACGTGACGTTAGTCCGCCTTTCCGCGCTTGTCAATTTGTCCGGAGACATGGTCCTGGTACAGTTTTTGCTCTGTACCAGTGGCACCGGCACCTGCGGGGCGCGGGTCACGGACCACCGATCACCTTCTGGCGATTTCCCTTTTCCTTCTCCGCGTGCTATCTTCGCGGTCTTAGGGGGTTTCCATGTCCGTGAACAGAGTCATCCTGGTCGGCCGTTTGGGCCGCGATCCCGAAACGCGTTACACCGGCAGCGGCCAGGCCGTCGCCAATTTCTCCGTGGCCACCGACGAATCCTACAAAGACCGCAACGGCGAACGCCAGAAGCGCACCGAATGGCACAAAATAGTGGTCTGGGGTAAGCAGGCAGAAATCGCGCAGCAGTATTTGAAGAAGGGTTCCCTTGTCTTCATCGAGGGGCGCATTCAGTCCCGCGAGTGGCAGGACAAGGAAGGTCAGAAGCGCACCAGTTTCGAGATTGTTGCCAACACTTTCCGTATGCTGGGCGGGCGCGCCGAAGCCGCCGCTGCCGGAGCTGCCGCAACGGGCGCAGGCGCGCCACGCGCGAACGACGACTTCGAGCAACCCGCTCCGCCCGAAGAAAGTTACGGTGGCGGCGCGGCTGGCGGCCCCGAAATCTCCGACGAAGATATCCCCTTCTAGCCCGCTCCTCGGGAGGCGTAATTCCGAACGGAGCGACCAAAATTCGCCAACCCACTCTGCAGTCGCGGCCCAAGGCCATGCTTGGGCCTGGCGATCCGCAACTGAAGGAAGCGCCGGTTCCCGGGTTACACGACGGCCAGGCGCTCGCCCGCGTGAAATATCTCTCCATTGATCCGACGATGCGCATCTGGATGGCTGCCGACAGTTATCTTCCCGCCGTCGCCATCGGCGAAGTCATGCGTTCCTTCGGCTTCGCGGAAGTCGTCGAGTCCCGTCATCCCGATTACAGAAAGGGAGACCGCGTCACGGGCGTCACCGGCCTACAGGACTACGTCGTTGTCGAATCGGCGAGACAATGCTTCCAAAAAGTCCCGAAAATCCCGTTCGTCTCGGACACGGTGTTTCTCGGACCTAGGCATCAACGGACTTAAGGCTTTCTTCGGCATGGAAATCGCCGCACCCAAGAAGGGCGAGACGATGGTTGTCTCCGCAGCCGCAGGCGCAACCGGGAGCATCGTCGGTCAGACTGGAAAGATCCGTGGCTGCCGCGTCGTGGGCATAGCCGAAACGGACGACAAATGCAACTGGCTCACAAAAGAGCTCGGCTTTTGACGCCGCCATCAACTACAAACATCCCGGGAAGATCCCGGCATGATGAGCGTGGGCACCGTTCTTCTGAAGCGGCTTCGCGTCGAGGGCTTCCTTCTCCTGGACTACGCTTCGCGCTCCTGGAAGCCGCCACCGAGCTCGGCCAGTGGAAAATGTTCGGCAAGAATCAAAGACCGCGAGACCATCGTGGAAGGCCTCGAGAAAGCCCCCGACGCCATCAACATGCTCTTCACCGGGGCC
>Ga0182041_10000843_pt1 | contig 15031 bp, 9 predicted proteins | sample flu12Cox44000178_FD_125967 | JGI IMG/M metagenome (GOLD analysis project Ga0182041, IMG submission 125967) | Lab enrichment of tropical soil microbial communities from Luquillo Experimental Forest, Puerto Rico - flux8day.12C.oxic.44.000.178 | ecosystem: Environmental > Terrestrial > Soil >...
GGGGACGTCCGGGATTCGCAGGCGGACATCGGCAAAGCCAAGACCCTTCTGGGCTACGCCCCCAGTGTCGATCTCGAGGAAGGCCTGCGCCGAACGCTCGACTGGTGCCGGCGCGAGCTGACGGGGACCGCCCGAGCGTAACGTTCGGCGTCGCTCTCACGCGCGCCCCACGCATGGCCCGGCGCGATTCGGGGACGCCTTCCCCGAAAGCCCATTCGTCCAATCACTTCTGCCGACGCCTCGAACCGCTGAAGAATGGATCTCGGCTTGCCAATGACTCGGCAGGCTCCGGGTCGGCGACATCGATCACGCGTTGGGGCCAGACCTCCCCGCTCTGTGCGAGGCCCTCCCGGAGCCCACTTGCCGACGTCTGCGAGCCGCACGGACCACGCCAAGCCAACGGGCATGTGCTTCCCACCTTCCCCTCGCGGATCGAGCTTGGGCTGCGCCACGCGGGCAGAGCCTACCCATGCAGTGTCATCGCGCGATAGAGGATCAGGTGATTTACAGAGCGATCTCCGCGGAGCGCCAGCAACAGGCGGTGGCATCGAAATTGGACCGACTGTCGATGGGGAGCGATGGCATGGCGGCATTCGCACCGTCTTCCGAGAGCCGGAGCCGACCGCTGGTCACGCGGCGGCGCGATCGACGGCAGACAATCGACGATCTTTTGTTGACCATCACGCGCGCGATCGATCGGCGGGAGGGCTCGTCGGCAATGCGATCGGCGTTCGAAAAAGCCCTTGGACGCGCGCTGCCCGTCCGGGGTGTCCACCTGCGAGACCCGGCCAACCGTTGGTCCCGTTGGTCGGCGCCGGGCGAGCCCAAGAGTGGCGGGGGACCGGGCACCAAGTCGATCGTCGTCGAGGTGCCTGGATCCGAGCCTGGCGGACCGGGCGTTTTGGAGACCACGCTCGACGTCCCCACCGCACTCAGCGACTGGGACTTCCAGATTCTGGGACTCGCGGCGGGCATCGGGGCGTTAGTCCTCGAGGTGGAGCGGTTGCGCTCGCAGCTGTCGCGCGCCGGATTGCTGACCACGGGCCGCACCAGACGCGATGGCGCCGCGCCGCTCATCGGATCCACACCGGTCATGCAGGCGCTGCGGGCAACGATCGAACGCGTAGCGGCAACTGACTTCACCGTTCTTCTGGAAGGCGAGAGCGGTGTCGGCAAGGAACTGGTCGCGCGCCAGATTCACGAGCTGAGCTGGCGGCGCGCGGGTCCGTTCGTCGCCATCAATTGCGCGGCGCTCGTCGAAACGCTCCTTGAGGCGGAGCTCTTCGGCATCGAAGATCGGATCGCCACTGGGGTTCGTGCGCGGCGCGGCAAGTTCGAGGCCGCAGACGGCGGCACGTTGTTCCTCGACGAGGTCTCCGATCTCTCGCCGTCAGCCCAGGCGAAGCTGCTGCGGGCCATCCAGGATCTCGCTGTCGAGCGCGTCGGCGGGAGCGGCGCGCGCCGGATCGACATCCGCATTGTCGCCGCCACGAATCGGCGGCTCGCGGACCTCGTACATCAGAAGGCGTTCCGCCCCGATTTGTACTACCGGTTGAGCGGTGTGGACGTCCGGGTGCCGTGCCTGCGTGAACGGCGTGCCGACATTCCAGAGCTCGCGCGTTACTTTCTGGCGCGCCACCGCACGACGCGGCAGCTCAGGCTCTCGCCGGAAGCCATGGACGCACTCGTCACCTACGCCTGGCCGGGCAATGTGCGCGAACTCGAGCGTCTCGTCGAGCGCACGATTGCGCTGGCAGCGGGGGAGGTCATCGAGTTGGAGGATCTGCCACCCCTCGTCGGAGGAGCGCACGTGTCGGCCTTGGGGCCGTCCCTCGAGCGGAATGACACATTGCGGGCGTGGGCGCGGAGATACGTCCGCGTGATACTCGAAAGGCACGGCGGCCGCAAGCGCGAAACGGCTGGAGCGCTAGGGATCAGCTACCACACCCTCCAGGCCTATCTTCGCGAGCGGTTCGAGGAGCCCTCGACCGAGCGAAGCCGATCGAAGACTGAATCGAATGCGGCGGATAGCTGAGAGACGAGCGGTGCGATCCTTGACCTTCCCGAACGGCGCATAGTACCGTTCCATGTTTCGTTGTCACTCCGGGTCCCTTCGCCGGAGCTCACACGCCGTCCCTAATGGAAACGAGCATCGCCCCATCTCTCCGGAAGACGCCTCTGAACGCCCGTCACCGCGCTTCCGGCGCTCGAATGGTGTCGTTTGCCGGCTGGGAAATGCCAGTCGAGTATTCTGGAATCATTGCCGAACACCTCGCCGTCCGTGAGCGCGCCGGCCTGTTCGACGTCAGCCACATGGGAGAGATTGAGATCGCCGGCAAGGACGCGCTGGCGGCCGTGCAACGCATTTCATCGAACGACGCGTCGAAGCTGCAAATCGGGCAGGCGCAATACTCCGGTCTCATGACGACGAAGGGCACCTTCGTCGACGACCTGCTCATCTACCGCCTCGCCCCGTCGCATTTCCTGCTCGTCGTCAATGCCGGCAACATCGAAAAGGACTACGCGTATATCGCAGGCGAGATCAGGGCGGCAGGCGATGCGGTCGCCGTCGACGCGAGCTCGCGCTACGCGCTGCTGGCCCTCCAAGGTCCAAAGGGTGCCGACGTTCTTCAGCCATTGACCGGCGTCGACCTGGAACACATCAGGTATTACCGGTCGGCGCACGGGGAAGTCGCCGGAGTACGATGCACCATTTCGCGCACCGGCTACACAGGTGAAGACGGCTTCGAAGTCTTCGTGCCGCCTCAGTCAGCCGATCGCGTCTGGCAAGCCATCCTCGAATCAGGCAAGCCGTTCGACGTCATTCCGTGCGGGCTCGGCGCGCGCGACACCCTCCGCCTCGAGGCGGGCATGCGCCTCTACGGCAACGACATCGACGAGACCACGACGGTGCTCGAGGCCGACCTGGGCTGGATCGTCGGCTGGAACAAAGAGGACTTCCTCGGCGCCGGCGCCCTCCGCGCGCAGAAAGCGAACGGGACGGCGCGCAAGATCGTCGGCTTCGAGCTGCTCGAGCGCGGCATTGCGCGTTCCGGTTACCAGGTCCACGTCGCGGGCAGGAGCAGCGCTGCCGGAACGATCACCAGTGGCACGCAGACGCCGTTTCTCAAGAAGGCCATTGGCATGGTGTACCTGCCGGTCGAGCACACGACGCCGGGCACTGAATTCGATGTCGACATCCGCGGGCGCCAGACCCGCGCCGCGGTCGTCCCCATGCCGTTCTACAAGCGCGCGAAATAGGAGCGACGATGGCCTATCCATCCGGCTTCAAATATACGAAGGACCACGAATGGGTTGACCTCGCGGGGGATACGGGCAGGATCGGCATCACCGACTACGCCCAGAACCAGCTGGGAGACGTCGTCTATATCGAGCTGCCGGAGGTCGGCGCGAGGCTGAAGCAAGGGCAATCGTTCGGCACGATCGAGTCGGTCAAGGCGGTCTCGGAACTGTACTCGCCGGTGACCGGCGAGGTCACCGAGGTCAACACGGCCTTGAAGGACAAACCGGAAAACGTCAACAAGGATCCGCACGGCAGCTGGATGATCGCCGTCAAGCTGGCCAACGCCGGCGAAGCCGGCGCGCTGCTCGATGCGACCGCGTATCAAGACCTGGTGAAATGAGCCCTTCTGTCTTCGACTTCGAGCCCTTTCAGTCCCGCCACATCGGTCCCGACGAAGCCGAACGCGACGCCATGTTGAACCTCATCGGCGCGCCCTCGATCGACGCGCTCGTCGATGAAGCCATCCCGGAACGGATTCGGCTCGGGAAGCCTTTGAACTTGCCGGTGGGCCAGGGCGAGCATCAGTTCCTGCGCGACCTTCGGGCGATCGCCTCGCGCAACCGGATCTTCCGTTCGTTCATCGGTCTCGGCTACTACGACTGCATCACGCCAAGCGTCATCCTCCGAAACGTCCTCGAGAACCCTGGGTGGTACACGCCCTACACGCCGTATCAGGCTGAAATCGCTCAAGGTCGCCTCGAGGCGCTCCTCAACTTTCAAACGATGGTAAGGGACCTCACTGGGATGGAGGTCGCCAACGCGTCGCTGCTCGACGAGGCCACCGCTGCGGCCGAAGCGATGACGATGCTCTATCGCGTACAGTCCAAGCGCGTTGGCGCGGGCGCCGGACGGCCCCGGTTTCTGGTAGGCGATTCGTGCTACCCGCAGACGCTCGAGGTTCTCAAAGCCCGGGCGGAACCGTTGGACATCGAAATTGTGATGATGCCGAGCCTTGGCCCGAATGACGCGCGGTTCGACGACCGAGTCTTCGGGACGCTCGTACAGACCCCGGATGAGGCCGGACGCGTCCACGACCTGCGCGGGTTCATCGCGCGCGCGAAACACGCGGGGGTTCTTGTCGCGGTCGGAACCGACTTATTGAGTCTGGTGCTCTTGGCGCCTCCGGGCGAGCTTGGCGCCGACGTCGTCTACGGCAACTCGCAACGATTCGGCGTGCCCCTCGGATATGGCGGTCCGCACGCGGCGTTCTTCGCCACGCTCGAGAAGCACGTGCGTCAGGCGCCGGGGCGCATCATCGGGGTGTCGATCGACTCGCACGGGAATACCGTTTACCGCATGGCGCTGCAAACGCGCGAGCAGCACATCCGGCGGGAGAAAGCGACGTCGAACATCTGCACGGCTGAGGCCCTTCTCGCCAACATCGCCGGGCTCTACGCGGTGTACCACGGACCGAAGGGGTTGACCCGAATCGCGAAGCGGGTCCACGCCTATGCCAAGCTTCTCGAGTGCGAGATCGCCAAGCTGGGGTTCCCGCAGGTCAACGCCCAGTACTTCGACACGCCGCGATTCGACGTCCCCGGTGGTGCAGCGTCTGTGAGTCGGATTCGAAAGGCAGCGCTCGCGTCAAACATCAACCTCGGCTACCGGCAGGATCACAGCATCTCGGTGGCGCTCGATGAGACCGTTGATCGCGACGACATTCGAGCCATCGTCGGCGCGTTCGCCGCGGGCGCGAACAGGCCGGCGCCGACCGTCATCGACACCGCTCCACTCGAACAGGGCGCTGCTGATCTGGCGTTTCCGGAGAATCTGAGCAGAATCTCGTCCTTTCTCGACCATCCCGTTTTCAACAGGTACCACTCCGAGACCGAGATGATGCGGTATATCCGGGGGCTCGAGCGAAAGGACATCGGCCTCGATACGTCGATGATCCCCCTTGGATCGTGCACGATGAAGCTCAACGCGGCATCGGAGATGCTGCCGATCACCTGGCCGGAATTCAGCAAGCTGCACCCCTTCGCGCCCGTCGATCAAGCGGAGGGATACGCGCACGTCTTTCGCGAGCTCGAATCGGCGTTGTCCGAGATCACGGGGTTCGCCGGCGTGTCGCTCCAGCCGAATTCAGGCGCCCAAGGCGAGTTCGCGGGCCTCATGGTCATCCGGGCGTACTTTCGCGACCGGGGGGAAGGCGAACGTGACGTCTGTCTGATCCCGGCATCTGCCCACGGCACGAACCCGGCGAGTGCGGTCATGGCCGGCATGCGCGTCGTCGTCGTGGCGAGCACTGCGGACGGCAATATCGACGTGGAGGATCTGACGAGGAAGGCCGATGAGCACGGCGACCACCTCGCCGCGTTGATGGTGACCTACCCGTCGACCCATGGCGTATTCGAGGAGACGATTCAGGACGTCTGCGCCATCGTTCATAAGCGCGGCGGGCAGGTGTACATGGATGGCGCCAATATGAACGCGCAAGTCGGGTTGACCAGCCCTGCGCTTATCGGGGCGGATGTCTGCCACATCAATCTGCACAAGACGTTCAGCATCCCGCATGGCGGCGGTGGTCCTGGCATGGGGCCGATCGGCGTCGCGGCGCACCTGCTCCCCTATCTGCCCGGCCATCCGATCGTCAAGACAGGCGGCGACCGTGCCATCCATGCCGTGTCGGCCGCCCCATGGGGCAGCGCCAGCATTTTGTTGATTTCCTATGGCTACATGCGAATGCTCGGCCGGGACGGCATGACGGACGCGACGCGCTTTGCCATTCTGAACGCGAACTACATCAAGTCACGCCTGCAGCCGCATTTTCCGGTGCTGTACGCGCGGAAGAACGGCCGTGTCGCGCATGAGATGATCTTCGACCTACGCCCGCTGAAGCAGGCGAGCGGAGCGATGCGGAGCGGAGGAGGCCCGGCGGCTGCGGGAATCGACGAGCTGGATGTCGCCAAGCGTTTGATGGATTACGGGTTCCACGCACCGACCGTGTCGTTTCCAGTCGCCGGGACAGTCATGGTCGAGCCGACGGAGAGCGAGTCCAAGGACGAGCTCGATCGTTTCTGCGACGCGATGATTTCGATCCGGGCTGAGATCCAGGCAGTGATCGACGGCAAGGCCAATCCCGCCGACAACGTCCTCAAGAACGCGCCCCACACGGCCTCTGCCGTGGCGGCCGACGATTGGAACCGCCCGTACTCGCGCGAGCAGGCGGCGTTCCCGCTCCCGTTCGTCCGCGCGCACAAGCACTGGCCGAGCGTGGGACGCATCGACAACGCATACGGCGATCGCAACCTGATGTGCTCGTGCCCGGCAGTCGCTGAATACGTGTGAGGCGATGACGCCCCGCTCGGGCGTGACAGGCGTTCGTTCGGCATAGCCGCTGCCGTTTTCACGCGCCCCAGACAGTTTTTTGAGCGACCTCGCGCAGCGCCTGCGCGCCGTGCGCCCTTTCTCGCAAGCCGTCCAGCAAGGCGCGGGTGACAGGTCCCGGAGCGCCCGTTCCGATCGTCTTTTCGTCCACTCGTACGATCGGGACGACTTCTCGCGTCGTGCTGGTCAAGAATGCCTCGTCGGCGCCAAAGAGATCCCCGTCGCGCATGACCTGCTCGCGCACGGGAATGCCGTGCTCCGCGCCGACTTCGAAAAGGAACCCTCGCGTGATGCCTGCCAGGAGCCCCGCATCGATCGGCGGCGTCAAGGCGGCGCCGTCCCTGACGATGAACAGGTTCGACTGCGTGCATTCCGCCAACTCGCCCCTGTAGTTGCGCATGATGGCCTCGAACCCGCCGCGCTTGAAGGCTTCCTGCATCGCGAGCGCGTTGTTCAACAGGTTGTTCGATTTGATCAGCGGACTGACAGAGCCGGGGTGATTTCGAACGACGTCAACGAGCGCCACCGTCACGCCTCGCTCGAACACCTCGCGCGGCGGGGCGACATGCGGCTTGACGATGACGACGATGGATGGTGTGGGGCAGGCGGCCGGCTCGTAGGTGAGCTCGCCCTGGCCGCGTGTGATCAGAATGCGAAGGTACGCTTCCCGCTCCGGTCCGGTGCCGAGACCCGCGACGCGCATCGTCTCCCGGAAACGTTCGTCGATTTGTGCATCGGAGAGAGGCACATCGAGCGACAGCATGGCCGCCGACGCGCGCAGACGCCGCATATGCCGGTCGAAGAGAAACGGCTGGCCGTTGTAGGTTCTGAGCGTCTCGTAGACGCCCTCGCCGTACAGGAAGCCGTGGTCGAACACCGAGATCACCGCGTGATCTTGATCGAACACGCGCCCGTTGACGTTGACCGTCGCTGCCATAGAGATGAAGCGTAATGCCTGTGCTATTCTCGGCGCAACATGCGCGTCCTGAACTCAGCGCAAATGCGCGACGCGGATCGGCGCACCATCGAAGACATCGGCATCGCGTCGCTCGTCCTCATGGAGAACGCCGGACGCCAGGCCGTCGCCGCGATGGAAGCGATGTACACGGATCTGGCGGAACGCCATGTCGGCGTGTTGTGCGGCCGCGGCAACAATGGAGGCGATGGATTCGTCGTCGCGCGGACGCTGGCGCAGCGCGGCATTGCCGTGTCGGTCTTTCTGATTGGCCGCGTCGCCGAGGTCCGTGGCGACGCGCGGACGAACCTCGACATCCTCGGACGCCTGGGCATCTCGGTCGCCGAGATCGACGACAGCCAGGCGTGGGAGCTTCATTTCTCGGAGTTCAGCGGTTGCACGCTCGTCGTCGACGCCATTTTCGGCACCGGCCTGAACGCTCCCGTGGCCGGCCTCATCGAGTCCGTGATCACGGATGTCAACGCATCCGGCATTCCGGTCGTGGCTATCGACCTGCCGTCGGGCCTGTCGGCCGACTCTCACGAGCCGATTGGACCCTCGATCGAAGCCGAGCTGACCGTTACGCTCGCAGCGCCGAAGCTGCCGCTCGTGCTGCCGCCGGGCGAGATGCGCTCGGGCGACATCGTGATCGCGGACATCGGCATTCCCGCCGAGGTCATCGACGCAGTCGACGGTCCCCGCGTTAACCTGCTGACGCGGGCGGCGACCGAGCGGCTGATCACCCCGCGGGCCGCCGACAGCCACAAGGGCGATTATGGGCACGTTCTCGTCGTGGCGGGCTCGAAAGGCAAGACCGGCGCCGCGCATTTGTGCGCCCTCGGCGCTCTGCGCTCGGGCGCCGGGCTCGTCACGGTCGCGACGCCGGCGAGCTGCCTGAGCATCGTGGCCAGCCTCGGCGCCGAGTACATGACCGAAGCGCTCGACGAAGCCGTGAACGGGCTCGACCCCGACGGCATCGATCGCTTGCTCGAGATCGCTCGCGACGTGATCGCCATCGGGCCGGGGCTGGGCCAGGCCGACGCCACTCGCCACTTCATCAGGCAGCTCGTCGATCGCGCAACCATGCCACTCGTGATTGACGCGGACGGCCTCAACGCGTTCGCCGGGGATCCCGACCGTTTGTCCGGGCGCGAGGGGCGCGATGTGATTATCACGCCGCACCCCGGCGAGATGGCGAGGCTCGTTGGCATGTCGACCGACGAGGTGCAGGCCAGCCGCGTCGAAATTGCGCGCAACTTCGCCGTCGCGCATCACGCGTACGTCGTGTTGAAGGGACATCGCACGCTCATCGCAACGCCGGACGAGCGCGTGTTCATCAACCCGACAGGGAATCCGGGGATGGCCACCGGCGGCACCGGCGATGTCTTGACCGGCATGGTTGCCGCGTGGCTGGCGCAGCTGCTCGACGCTGAAGCCGCCTGCCGGCTGGCCGTGTACCTCCACGGCATGGCCGGCGATCTCGCAGAGGCTGATCGGAGCGAAGTCTCGCTGACGGCAAGCGACCTCGCCGGCCACATCGGAGACGCCGTCCTCGACCTCACCGCGAAGCGCAAGGTGGTCGAGAAGTCGTCGAGCTGAGGTCCGGGGGAGCGCCCCCGGAGCAATCGTTGGTTACGTTGACCACGCATTCAGAGGACGAAACGGCTGCGGCGGCGCGCAGCCTCGGCACCACGCTTGGCCCCGGTGACGTAGTCCTGCTCTACGGTGAGTTGGGAGCGGGGAAGACCGCGTTCACGCGCGGCCTCGCAGAGGGGCTGGGCGCCCAGGGCACCGATGTCAGCAGCCCGACGTTCACGCTGGTCCACGAGTACCGCGGAGGGCGCGTGCCGCTCGTGCACGTCGACCTGTATCGATTGGACAACCCGCGCGAGATCGACGATCTGGGCCTCGAGGAGATTGCCGCCGGGGCCGTGCTCGCGGTCGAATGGGCCGAAAAATTCCCTCAGCGGCCGCGCAACGCGATCATCGTCCGCATCGAGGCGGGAGACGACGACACGCGCCTTCTGACCATCACTCGGATCGATAGTTCGGCGCTTCCTTCGTAATCGCGACGTCGTGCACGTGACCCTCCCGGACACCCGCGGGCGTCACGCGAATCAACTTGGCGTCGCGCTGGAGCGCCGAGATGTTCCCCGCGCCGCAGTAACCCATGCCGGCGCGGAGGCCGCCGACCAGCTGGTGCACCATCGCCGCGACGCTGCCCTTGTGTGCCACGCGCCCCTCGATCCCCTCCGGCACCAGCTTGTCGCTGCCGCCGGGCGCGTCGAGATCGAACTCGTCCTGGAAGTAGCGGTCGCGGCTGCCGCGCCGCATCGCGGCAATGGAGCCCATGCCGCGGTATTCCTTGAAGCTGCGCCCCTGGTAGAGAATCAGCTCGCCCGGGCTTTCATCCGTGCCGGCGAACAGGTTGCCGATCATCGTTGTACTGGCGCCGACGGCGATCGCCTTCGTGATGTCGCCGGAAAAACGAATGCCGCCGTCCGCGATGATCGGCACGTCGTGAACGGCGGCCGCGCGGGCGCAGTCCATGACCGCGGTGATCATCGGCACGCCGATGCCGGCAATGATGCGCGTCGTGCAGATGGAACCCGCGCCGATGCCCACCTTGACGGCATCCACGCCGAGCGCGACGAGCGCGTCCGTCGCTTCGGCGGTCGCGACATTACCGGCGACGAGATCGACGTCGGGGAACCGCCGCCTCAGCGTCCTGACCATGTCGAGCACGTTCTGCGAGTGGCCGTGCGCCGTGTCGACGACGACCACGTCGACGTTGGCTGCGACGAGCGCCTCGGCCCGCTCGACGGTATCCCGGGCGATGCCGACCGCCGCGCCGCATCGCAGGCGTCCGAGCGAATCCTTCGATGCGTTGGGGTATTTCACCGCCTTCTGGATGTCCTTGACGGTGATCAATCCCTTCAACCGGAACTGACTGTCCACGACGAGGAGCTTCTCGACTTTGTGCCGATGCAGGATCTCGCGCGCCGCGTCGAGCGTCGTGCCGACGGGCACGGTGAACAGCGGCTCGCGCGTCATCACCTCGGCGATGGATCGGCTGATGTTGGTCTCGAAGCGCAGGTCACGGTTCGTCAGAATCCCGCACAGCCGCCCCTCCTTGCTCCCGTCGTCGGTGATGGGCACGCCGGAGATCCGGTATTTCTTCATCAGCTCGAGCGCTTCGTAGATCCGGTGTTCCGGGGAGAGCGTGATGGGATTCACGATCATGCCGCTCTCGGATCGCTTGACCCGGTCGACTTCGGAGGCTTGCTCTTCGATCGAGAGATTCTTGTGAACGACACCGAGCCCGCCCTGCTGAGCCATCGCGATAGCGAGTCGTGACTCGGTGACGGTGTCCATGGCGGCGCTCACGAGCGGGACGGCGAGACGGATTCGCCGCGTCAGCCGCGTGCTGATATCCACCTCGGTCGGCACGACGTCCGAGTGCCGGGGCACCAGCAGGACGTCATCGAAGGTGAGCGCGGTAGCGATTTCGGATCCGGTGCCCGGCAACGTGGGCGTGACTTCGGTCTTCAGCATCAAACCGCCGCTCCGTGGCACTTCTTGTACTTCTTGCCGCTGCCGCATGGGCAGGGATCGTTCCGGCCGACTTTCGGCTCGTCGCGGCGAACCTGCTTGATTTTCGCATCGTCGCCGCCAACCCGGGCCGGCTGCTGCGCTTGGCGCCGAGGGCCGAACGGGCTCGCCGGGGGCGGCGCGGCGACGGCAGCCCCGGCAAATGCCGACGGCACCGCTTCGGCTCCGCCGGTCAGAATGAGCGGCGAACGGGCCCGCTTGACCGGTCGCGGCGGCGGCTCATCGCCGAGCACCGGACGCAGCCACCACAAGTACCGGACGATCTCCTCGTCCACTCGCTCCTTCATCCCCTGAAAGAGGCTGAAGCTTTCCTTTTTGTACTCGACCAACGGATCGCGCTGGCCGTAACCGCGCAGACCGATCCCTTCCTTGAGGTGGTCGAGGCTGTAGAGGTGATCCTTCCACTGCTGATCGACGATCTGCAGCATGATGTCGCGCTCAACGCGCTGGAGAATCTCGCGGCCGACCAGCTTTTCCTTCTCCTCGTAGGACGCCAGGATCCGGTGCCAGAGGAGATCGCGAATCTCGTCCGAAGACAAGTCGTCGAACACGAGCTCTACGGTGTCGATGCCGAACACGCGGTTGACTTCACGCTTGAGCGCCTCGAGATCCCAATCCTCAAAATCGGCGGAGCGCGGGGCATACGTCTCGACCATCGAGTCGAGGATGTCTTCCGCGAGATCCATCAGGTACTCACGCGTATCGAGGACGGCCTCATCATCGTTCTCGTCCTTCAGCCGGATGTGCCCCTCGAGAATCTGGCGGCGCAAGGCATACACGTTCTCGCGCTGCTTGTTCATCACATCGTCGTACTCGAGCAGATGTTTGCGGACCGAGAAGTTCTGCGACTCGACCTGTTTCTGCGCGCGCTCGATCGCCTTCGTCACCATGCCGTGCTCGATCGGCACGCCCTCCTCCATGCCGAGCCGCTGCATGAGGCCCGAAATACGGTCCGACCCGAAAATGCGCATCAGGTCGTCCTGCAGCGAGAGATAGAAGCGGGAGGCGCCCGGATCGCCCTGGCGTCCAGCGCGGCCGCGCAACTGGTTGTCGATGCGCCGGGCCTCGTGCCGCTCTGTCGCAACAATATGGAGGCCAGCGAAAGCGACGACTTCCTCGTGCTCGGCATCGCAGAGGCGCTTGAAATGCTCGTAGATCCGGGAGTACTCCGCTTTCGGCACGCGGTAGAAGCCGTCGAGGTGGTAGAAGTAGACGTACTGCTCGTCCTCGAGGAACCTCTCTTCGCCTTTCGGGAGGCGCTCGGCGATCTGCTCCGCGAGACATTGCTGCCGCGCCATGAACTCGGCGTTGCCGCCCAATAGAATATCGGTCCCGCGGCCGGCCATATTCGTCGCGATCGTCACGGCGCCCTTGCGGCCCGCCTGAGCGACGAATTCCGCTTCCTGCGCGTGGTACTTGGCGTTCAGCACGACGTGTTTGTCGACCCCTCCGCCCGTGGTGGTGCCGCGCTTGAGGCCTCGACGGTCGAGCATTCCCGACAGCTTTTCCGACTTCTCGATGGAGACCGTGCCGACGAGCACCGGGCGGCCTTTTTGATGCTCCTCCAGAATCTCGTTCACGATGGCGTCCCACTTCTCGGCCTCGGTGCGATAGACGAGATCCGGGTGCTCGACGCGCCTGAGCGTGCGATTCGGCGGGATAACGACCACGTCCAGGTTGTAGATCTTGGCGAACTCTTCGGCTTCCGTATCCGCCGTACCGGTCATCCCCGCGAGCTTCTTGTACTTGCGGAAGTAATTCTGGAACGTGACGGTGGCGAGCGTCTGATTCTCGCGCTCGATCTTGACTCTTTCTTTAGCCTCGACCGCCTGGTGGAGGCCATCGCTCCACCGGCGGCCGGGCATCAGGCGGCCGGTGAATTCATCGACGATGATGATCTCGCCGTCCTTGTTCATATAGTCCACGTCCCGATGGAACAGGACGTGGGCCCGGAGCGCCTGATTGATGTGGTGGAGCAGCGGCATGTTCGCCGGGTCGTACAGCCCGCCCGGCTGCAGACGGTGGGCAAGGAGCTGTTCCGCCTTCGCCATGCCGCTCTCGGTGAGGGTGACCGTCTTGTGCTTCTCGTCTTTGATGTAGTCGCCCGTCGCCTCGAGCGCCTCGCGATCTTCCGCTTTCGTGTCGCCGCGGGTGACTGCGCCCATTTTGAGGCGCGGAATGATCCGATCGACCTCGTAGTACAGGTCGGTCGACTCTTCGGCCGGACCCGAGATGATCAGCGGCGTCCGCGCTTCATCGATCAGGATGCTGTCCACCTCGTCGACGATCGCGAAGTTGTGCCCGCGCTGCACGTAGTGCGCGAGCTCGAACTTCATGTTGTCGCGCAGGTAATCGAACCCGAACTCGTTGTTGGTGCCGTAGGTAATGTCCGCCGCGTACGCGACCTGGCGCTCGGGATCGATGAGCTCGTGCTGAATCACGCCCACCGAGAGGCCCAGGAATCGGTAAATCTTGCCCATCCACTCGGAGTCGCGACGGGCCAGGTAGTCGTTGACCGTGACGATGTGGACGCCCTTGTCTTCGAGGGCATTGAGATAGGCGGGGAGCGTGGCCACGAGCGTTTTGCCTTCACCGGTCTTCATTTCGGCGATCTTGCCCTTGTGGAGAACGGCGCCGCCGATGAGCTGGACGTCGAAGTGCCGCATGTTCAGCGCGCGCCGGCCGGCCTCTCGAACGACGGCGAAGGCTTCGACGAGCAGGTCGTCGAGCGTCTCGCCGTTGGCGAGGCGCTGTTTGAACTCGACGGTCTTCCCGCGCAAATGCTCGTCCGAGAGCGCCACGATCGCCGGCTCGAGCGCAGATATCTGCGCGACGAGCGGGCGCAGGCGCTTCAATTCACGTTCGTTTTGGGTACCGACGACTTTGGCGAGAAGGGTATCGAGCATCTACAGCAGTGGCGATTCCGGGGGTAAGGGACCTCCGGGGTGGCAAAGTCCAATGCTATCCACTAATTGTAGCAGACTGTCGGGACGAGACATCGATTCGGGGCTTCAACTGGCGCGCCGAAAAGACGTTCACGGAAAACCGCGCGCGTCCTGACAGCTCGCGGAACTCCTGAATCTCTGGCGTCAGTGCGCGGCGGCTGGCTGCGCGAGGAGCTGCAACGGGTTGATCAGTTTCCCGTTGACGAGAATCTCGTAATGGAGATGAGAGCCGGTCGCGCGACCGGTCGAACCGACATACCCGATGATGTCGCCCCGCTTGACCGGCTGGCCGGGTCTCACGGCAAATGCGCTCAAGTGACCGTATCTGGTCGCGAGCCCAAACCCGTGCCGAAGGACGACGAGATTCCCGTAGTCGCCCGAGTACGATGCGGACTCCACCGATCCGTCGGCGGTTGCCAGGATCGGCTGCCCCTTGTCCGTCGAGATATCGATACCCTGGTGAAAAGCGGGCTCGCCGCTGAACGGATCGCTTCTTCCGCCAAAAGAGCCGGTGAGCCACCCTTGAGTCGGCCACAGCGACGGCGTCGCCGACGCGAGCGCCTGGCGACGCTCGACGTCGCGGCGCACGAAGCGCAGACGGCTGTCGAGCCCGTTGAGCAGATCGCGCAGCACACCGAACGTATCCTCTGGAGAAAAAAACGGCGCTTTGGCGATTTCGGACACCGCGGCGTTCGGCTCGAGATTACCGCCGCTTGCGCGCGCTTTCACGAGTGCGGGGAGTTTCTGCATGGCGCGCGCCTGGGCGGGATCCAATCTCGCGCGCGCCCCCAGGTCCGTGATGACGTTCTCGAGCGACTGAATCTGACCGGCGAGCTCTCCGGTTGCCGCCCGATAACTGCTGTTTTCGACGCCAAGCGCCGCGTTGGA
>Ga0182041_10000844_pt1 | contig 15024 bp, 11 predicted proteins | sample flu12Cox44000178_FD_125967 | JGI IMG/M metagenome (GOLD analysis project Ga0182041, IMG submission 125967) | Lab enrichment of tropical soil microbial communities from Luquillo Experimental Forest, Puerto Rico - flux8day.12C.oxic.44.000.178 | ecosystem: Environmental > Terrestrial > Soil >...
CAACAAGACGCCCTCTTCGCTAACCGCGCCCGCCGGCGACCCGCAGCAGGCTTCGCACCGAGTAGCCACGGCTGTAAAAACACGGCCGTCGGCACCCTCGCAAACGAAGACGTCAAGGAACCGCGACGTGCAACAATACCAACTTTTCGAGCGGCTCTGAAGCGGCGCGGCGCCGATGGAGGAGTGGACGCAGGCCGTTTCGCATGGCGCTATCACGGCGGTTGCCGACAACATCATCACGGTTCACACGATCTATTTCTGCGGCAGCGTGACGGCCATCCGCACCCCGGTCGGCCTCGTCCTCATCGATACGGCCAAGCCCGACACAGCTGCCCAGACGCTCGCCGCGATCCGCCGCTGGGACGACACCCCGGTTCACACCGTGATTTACACCCACGGTCATATCGACCACACCAGCGGGATCAAGGTCATCGACGAGGAAGCCGACGCAAGGGGCCGGCCCAGGCCTCGTATCGTGGCCCATCGCAACGTGGTGCGCCGGATGAGCCGCTACGAGGCGTCGCACGGCTTCAACAGCATCGTTCAGGGCCAGCAGTTCAACTACGCCAACTACGTCTACCCCATCGGTCAACGCTGCCCCGACGACGTCTACGACGACACCCTGACGTTCACGATCGGCGGCGAGCGCATCGAGCTGTTCCATGGGCGGGGCGAGACCGACGACGCCACCTTTGCCTGGTTGCAAGCACGGCGCGTCCTGGCGAGTGGCGACTTCGTCATCTGGATGTTCCCGAACGCCGGCAATCCGCGGAAGGTCCAGCGCTACGCACCTGACTGGGCGGCCGCCTTGCGCCGTATGCAGGCATTGCGGCCGGAGGTGCTGATCCCCGGTCACGGTCCCGTGGTCTTTGGTGCGGACAGGGCAAACCAGATGCTCGGCGATGGCGCCGAGGTTCTCGAAAACCTGACGCGCCAAACACTTGAGCTGATGAACAAGGGCTGCACCCTCAACGAGATCCTCCACGCGGTGTCCGCGCCCGCCGAGCTGCTGGCGAAACCCTACCTGCGACCGACATACGACGACCCAGAGTTCGTCGTCCGCGGGATCTGGCATCTCTATGCCGGCTGGTTCGATGGCAACCCGGCACACCTCAAGCCAGCCCCAGAGAGCGAACTCGCGGCCGAGCTCGCCGCCTTGGCTGGCGGCGCCGACAAGCTGGCTCAGCGCGCTGCGGCGCTCGCCGAACGCGGCCATACACGAGTGGCTGCCCACCTGGCCGAATTTGCGGCCACCGCCTCGCCTCAGGACAAGGCGGTCCAGGCCACGCGGGCCAGTGTCCTTGAACGGTGCATGGAGGCGGAAGCCTCGCTCATCGGCAAGGCGATCCTTGCCGTCTACCAACACGACGCGAAGGCACGTTCGGCCTTCTGATGCGCGCGGCGTGCCTGCTCCGCTGACCGCACGATGAAGCAATTCGGCAGGGGCCTTGTTTGAAGCGGCCCTTGGCTCAAACTCGACTGTCTCTTCGCCCCCTATTGTTCACCACGCCTGATGGCTGGCTGACGTGCCAGTTGTAAGACTGCGCGATATCGAAAATTATCGAGATTTTTAAGTAAATTTCCCAGGGTTTTTAACTAGTTTTTAACTAAAGTCATCTGGTCAATCGCGATTATTTGGGGCACAAGGGCAAAGGGGGCTCGGCGCAAGATGGCACGTCTCGAGACGAAAAGCTGCGAACTGAGGAGTCGCCCAGATGTCGGCCCGCATTCTCGTCGTCGATGACAACGCGTTGAACGTCAAACTGCTGGTCGAATGGCTCGAGCACGAAGCTTACGTGGTCGGCACGGCCGCTGACGGCTTCGAGGCGTTGTCGAAAATCGAGGCCGAAGGGCCCGACACCGTGTTGCTCGACGTGATGATGCCAGGTCTCGACGGCTTCGAAACCTGCAGACGCATAAAGGCCGATCCGGCGATCGCGCACATCCCGGTCGTCATGGTGACGGCGCTGGAGGATGTCGACGACCTCGTCAAAGGCTTCGAAGCCGGCGCCGATGATTTCCTCACCAAGCCGTTCAACGGCCGTGAGCTCCTAGCGCGCATACGCTTGCAGCTACGGCGGAAATGGCATTACGAGCAGTCTCAGGTAGACCCGCTGACCGGCGCCTACAGCCGCCGGCACTTCGACGCGCACGCCCCGAGGCTGGCCGCGCGCTGCCGCACCGCGCGCCAACCGGTCGCCGTTCTGATGATCGACGTCGACCACCTGAAGCAGATCAATGACGTGCACGGCCACATAGCTGGCGACCACGTGCTGAAGGAGGTGGGCAACCGCGTCATATCCGCCTTGCGTCCGTCGGATCTGGTGACGCGGATGGGCGGCGATGAGTTCGTCGTCATTATGCCGGAGACGGATCTCGACGCGGCGCTTCACGTCGCCGAACGTTTACGCGGCCGCATCGCCGATGTGCCAATCGAAAGCGTTGCAGTCACTCTCAGCATCGGCGCCGCCGCGTCGAGACCCGAGGCTGAGGAGGAACTCGGCGCAACGCTCAAACGGGCCGACGCCGGCCTCTACCAGGTCAAGAGGGCCGGCGGCAACCGCGTGAGCGCTGACGGCGGTCCCGAACCGCCGCAAGGCTAGGTTCACTCGGCTGGCGACGAGTTCGGTTCAGCGCGGCGCCGGCTCCTTCGTTCCGCCAAAAGTCGGGTAATAGGTGTCATCGACAAAGGCTTCGTCGCCTTCGGTCGGCAATTGCTCGGCATGGCCGAGGGCGCCCTGGATGTCGTTGCCCCAGACCTCGCGCGGCAGCTCGTACAGCACCTCGACACCGTAGCCGTTCGGGTCGCTGATATAGAGGCTGTGGGTCATCCCGTGATTGACGCGGCGATGGAACTTGACCCCCTTGCTGCGCAGAAAGGCGAGCTGCTTGAGCCACGCTTCGCGGTTCGGCATCGTGATCGCGATGTGGTTGACCGCAACCGGCGTCTTGAACATGTCCCAGTCCGCGGGTGGCGCCGGCAGATCGGGGTTCTCGCAGAGCGCGATGTCGTGGTGGTTCATGCGGCCGCCGCCGTGGTCACCGCTGTAGAATCGCATCTTGCCGTTGCGCCGCAGCGACACGCCGACCTGCTTGAAGCCGAGGATCTCGGTCCAGAACCGATGCGATTCCTCGATGTCGCGCACGTTGATCACGAGGTGGTTGATGCCGGTCGGGGTCAGCGCTTCCGCGGGGGCCGCCGGAACGACCGGAGATGTGCCGTCTGCCATTGTAATGCTCCACGATCACACGTTTGCCACTTCTATTACAGAATAGGAAATCGCCGCCCGCTTCGCTAGCCGGCGGTAGTGTCCTAATTTCAGGGCTGGGCACGTCGGAGCATCCCAGATTTCTTTGCCCATGGTCGGGCATGGACAATTCCGGAAACGAGCCAGGCCGCCGTGAAAATCGCAACAAGAATCGTGGTTGAATAATAATCCATCTCTGGCAGACCAGGCCAAATCAAAAGACGCCAAAGCCAGATCCCACTGGTGGCTATGCCCATGACGGAAATGAGCGTTTTTAATTATTCCGTAGAAGAGGCGCCGAGCGCTGCGAATAGAATTGTCACCGGACCAGGAACATCTGGCACGCGTCAATCAACTGTTTGTTCATGACCGCCTCCGCCGATTCGAGCCTCCGCCGCGGGTTTCGGCGCCGATCGTTGCCAGCGCCGCAGCTTGCGGACTATCGACTGGGGGCTGATTGCACACGGCGAAGAACCGCCGCTTCGTGCTCCCCTCGATCGGCGATGACCAGTCATAGCCGCGGGTGGCGGCCGGATGCCCCGCCAATTCGAAGGCGTGCAATACGCCTTCCCATATAGTCTCGCCGTCGAAGGTTGCCGGACGGTCAGCGGGGGCGTGCCTAGCTCGGCGGGAGAGCCCCTGAACGCAGGTGGTCACGAGTTCAGTCCCGATGCAGTCCACGCGCCGCCGGCGCGCTCCCACAGTCGAAAGCCGCCAGCCGCCGCATCATGCCGCCGAGCCTGACGACCGCGTTGGGGAGCGGCGAGTACGGTCGTCGTGCCCTTCTACGCAGCGAATACCTCGCCGCTTTGCCGGTGTAGGCTCGAAGCCGAGCACCTCGCCGACATGACCCATGATGACCGCAGCGGCCCTCACGGCGCACGCGCCACCTCGGTGACATCCGCCAGCTGCGGACGACAAAAAAGCGAAGCATAGAAGGACAGGCGCAGGGTGGCAGATGTCGCGGCGGTTGACAGCTTGGTGCTGTTGTTATCGCTCCCGCAAGGCCGTGCCGTTTTCTTTGATAGGCGATGCGATTTTCGTTGTTTCCCGGAGTCCGAAATTACCTCATAAGCTGTTGAAGTAATTGGCTATTATAAAGTGCAATTGGGGTTGCCAGAGGCGCAGGCGCCATTTTCGTTGTATTTCGCTCCGCCGTCAGCCCGCCGAGCCGCTCTTAGAGGCTCCAGTAATGGGTGCCCGGCGGAACCTGGTTGCGCGCCAGCGCCGATTTGACATCGACAAGCACCCCGCCCGGGGCAATCGCGGCAAAGAGCTTGTCCCACCCTCGTTCGGCAAGAACCCGGTGCGGCACGGCGAGGATCAGCCCGTCGAGCTCGGCGAAATCTTCGAGCGGGACGAGGTCGACGCCGTAGTCGCCCTTGGCCTCGGCCGGGTCGGCGAGCGGATCGCTGACCCGTGCGGCGATACCGAACTCTCGCAATTCGGCGACGATGTCGGGAACACGGCTGTTGCGCAGGTCGGGCACATCCTCCTTGAAGGTGACGCCGACGATGCCGATCCGCGCACCCTTGACCGGGCGCTCGGCGGCGATCAGCAATTTGACCAGACGCTGCGCGATAAAGCCGCCCATGCCGTCATTGATGCGCCGGCCGGACAGGATGACCTGCGGGTAATAACCCGCCGCTTCGGCCCGAGCGGTCAGGTAATAGGGGTCGACGCCGATGCAGTGCCCGCCGACCAGGCCCGGCGTGAATGGCAGGAAATTCCATTTCGTCCCAGCTGCCTCTAACACCTCCTTGGTCGGAATGCCGAGCCGATCGAAGATGATCGCCAACTCGTTCATCAGCGCTATGTTGACGTCGCGTTGAGTGTTCTCGATGACCTTCGCCGCCTCTGCGACCTCGATCGAGGAGGCCCGATGAAGGCCCGCCGGGATGATTTGCCCATAGACGGCGGCAACCCGTTCCAAGGTCTCGGCGTCCTCGCCGGCGACGATCTTGAGGATTGTTTCGAGCCGGTGCTGCTTGTCACCCGGATTGATCCGCTCGGGCGAGTAGCCGAGCTTGAAGTCGACACGTTGCCGGAGGCCTGAGGCCTTGGCGAGCAGCGGACCGCATATGTCGCGGGTCAGACCCGGATAGACGGTCGACTCGAAGACCACGACCGCCCCCCGTTTTAGGCGGGGGCCGATCAGCGCGCAGGCGCTCTGCAGCGGCGCAAGGTCGGGCCGGCGCTCGGCATCGATCGGTGTCGGCACGGTCACGACGAAGAAGCTCGCCCTGTCTAGCGCACCGGGGTCGTCGGTCAGGCGAAGCTTGGTCTCGCGCAATGCCGCCTCGGTCACCTCGCCGGTGGCGTCCTTCCCTTCTCGCAACGCGGCGACGCGCTGCTGCGAGATGTCGAAGCCAATGACGGGCTGGAACTTCCTGGCCAGGGCCAGAGCGACCGGCAGCCCGACATAGCCAAGGCCAATGACGGCAAATCCGCGTTCCATGTAACGGGGCCGCATCCGTGATCAATTCACCCTGTGATAGTGCCGATACCACTCCACGAAGCGGGCGAGCCCGACCTCGATCGTGGTCTGTGGATCGAAGCCGAGATCGCGGCGCGCGGCCTCGATATCGGCAAAGCTCTCCGGTACGTCGCCGGGCTGCATCGGCAGCAACTCCTTTATTGCGGTGCGCCCGAGCAGCCTCTCGAGGACGGCGATGAAATCGAGCAGCCGCTCGGGACGGTGGTTGCCGAGATTGTAGATCCGGTCGGGAACCCCATCTGCCGGCGGGCGATCATGCGCCGCGACCGTGCCGACGACGATGTCGTCAATGTAGGTGAAGTCGCGCGCCATCCGACCTTCGTTGAACACCTTGATGGGCCGTCCGGCGAGGATTGCGCAGGTGAACAGGTAGGCGGCCATGTCGGGCCGCCCCCAGGGACCGTAGACGGTGAAGAACCGCAAGCCGGTCGCCGGCAAACCATAGAGGTGGCTGTAGGTGCGGGCGAGCAGCTCGCAGCTGCGCTTGGTCGCCGCATAGAGCGAAACCGGCTGGTCGACCCGGTCTTCGACATCGAACGGTTGCTTCTGGTTGGCGCCGTACACCGAGGAGGACGAGGCATAAGTGATCGCTGTCAACCGATCGATGCGCCGAGCCGCCTCCAGCATTACCAGAGTCCCCATCACATTGGCGTCGACGTAAGCGTAGGGGTTCTCGAGCGAATAGCGAACCCCGGCCTGGGCTGCGAGATGGATGACGCTGCGCAGGTCCTTGTGACGCTCGACGAGGGCGAACACGCCGTCACGGTCGGCAACATCGAGCTTGGCGAAGACAAAGTCCGGATAGCGCCTCAGCAGGGCCAAACGAGCCTCCTTCAGCCGCACATCGTAGTAATCGTTGAGATTGTCGATGCCCACGACCCGATCGCCGCGCTCGAGCAATGCCTTGGCGACGTGGAAACCGATGAACCCGGCCGAACCGGTGAGAAGGATCGACATGACGGTCCTGGCGCTAGATGACGAGCTCAGACCCGGGCAGGCCGAGAACGGCTTGCCCTATCGCTTCGCCGCACCGCCGACAAGGGATTTCGCGCGGCAATCGCGCGCTTGACGCGACGGGTCAGGTGTTCGAGGCGAAAGGCCAGGCGCGGCTGCTGAAAGACCTGCCACAGCATAGGCTCGCACCGGGTTGCAAAACCTTCTTTGAGCCGGTTGCGTCCCGCCATGAAATCATAAATCCGGGCGCCCGACTGGAATGCGTGTTGGATCGCCAAGGCATGAGTGACAATGCCGGGCCTCTCCCGACGATCGGCGTCGGCAAACCCGCTTTGATAGGCATAAATCCGATCTCCCAGCCGAAAATTATAGAGGTAGCCGATGACCCGGCCGCCGGCGGTGGCCTTAAGGAGTTGCGTCCCGCCGCCGGCGAAGCTGCGCTCGATCAGCAGCCGGTGGAACCGCTCGAAGAACCCCCCGGAGAACGAATGGTTCTTGCCGCGACGCTCCCAGGAAGCACAATGCAACACCTTCAACTCCGCAAAGAAGGTGAGCGCCTCTGCCGTCGTCTCCGCTGCGCTGAGCTGCAACCGGCCGTAGCCCTCGAAATGTCGGAGGGCGCGGCGAAGCTGCTGACGGGCGTTGGCGCTTAGCATCGGGTAGAGCTCGCCGCCACTTGACGACAGCAGATCGAGATCGAGGGAATAGGAAGGGACGACCGTCTCGCTTCGGCCGAGCCCACGGCCCTCGACCGTCGCCTCGGGCAGGCGCAGCACGGAACCGTTGATATAAAGCTCGTCCGCCACGTTGCCGTGATTGGCAAACCACGCGATCGCCGAATCGACGACCCCCGCCTCCTGACCCGCGGGCGCAAGGACGCCGTTGTGCTCAATCGTGATTGCATCGAAGCGCCGGTCACCCGTCTCGTTGAGGTAGAGGGCCCGTGATCGGACCAGCCCGTGCCGGCGGGTGACGCTCGCGCCCAGCAATGCCAACCCGACCGTCTCGCCCCGCGCAGTCCCGCGCAGCAAATTCGGCTGGTGCGCCGCCGGCACTGCGGCAAGCAAGGTCCCGATCCACTGCCACGACATGAAAAAAGACGGCCGGGCGACGGCTTCGAGCTTCCGCCATTCGCGCTCGAGGGCCGCGGGCGGCGGCAGAGCTTCATGGTTGAACTCAACGTCGCCAATCACGCTCGTCTGCTCGCAGCCAGGGCTGTTTAGGCACGAAACCACTTTAAACGAATATCAGGCGCCATGGCGGAAACTCGACCCCCGCTTGATCCGCGCAGAATGCGGTGTGATCATTAACAAAAGCCGGTGTCACTAATGCGAATTCTGCACATTCTCGATCATTCGCTGCCGCTGCAGAGCGGCTATGTGTTTCGCACTCTCGGTATCGTCAATCAGCAGCGGGCGTTGGGCTGGGAGCCCGTATTGCTGACGAGCGGCAAGCATTATGCGCCTGGACCCGTGCGCGAGCGGATCGGCACATGGGAATTCCTGCGCACACCATTGCCGACCGGCCTTGCTGCGAAGCTGCCGTGGCTTCGCGAGCTGAAGATTGTCAGCGACCTCGATCGGCGATTGGACGACGTCATCAGAGAGGTACGGCCGGGAATCCTTCACGCCCACTCGCCGGCCCTCAACGCGCTGCCGGCGATTCGCGCCGGCCGCCGGTTTCGAGTGCCGGTGGTGTATGAGATGCGCTCGCTGTGGGAAGATGCTGCAGGAAGCGGCGGCACGCAGGGCAGAGTCGGGCTGCGCTATCTAGCGACAAAACTTCTCGAGACCCACGCACTGCGCCGCGCCGATGCGGTCACGACGATTTGTCGTGGGCTCCGGGAAGATATGACCGCCCGCGGCATCCCGGGCGAGAAGATCACGATCATCCCGAACGCAGTCGATCGCCAAACCTTCGCCGGGCCCGCGACCCCCGACCGCGTTCTCGCCGGGCGGCTCGGCCTGACCGGGAAAACCGTCCTTGCTTTTTTCGGCTCGTTTTACTTCTACGAGGGCCTGCATTTGTTGTTGCGTGCGCTCCCTCTGTTACTGCAGCAGCAAGCGGACCTCGCTGTCCTTTTCGTCGGCAGCGGCGCGGAAGAGAGCAACCTGCGCAGGATGGCCCGAGATTTAGGAGTTGGCGACAATGTCGTCTTTGCCGGGCGGGTCGCCCATGAAGAGATGCAGCGATATTATGATTTGGCGGACCTCTTCGTGTTCCCGCGCGTGTCGATGCGGCTCACCGAACTGGTGACACCGCTCAAACCGCTCGAGGCCATGGCCCAGGAGCGCATCGTCGTCGCCTCGAGCGTCGGCGGTCACCGCGAGCTGATCCGCGACCGCGAGACGGGTTACCTCTTCCCCCCAAACGAGCCGCAACCCCTCGCAGAGGGAATATTGGCAGCGCTCGCCGATCGGCCTTCCTGGCCGCAAATCCGGGCCCGGGCGGTCGAGTTCATCGACACCGAGCGCTCGTGGGCGCATAGCGTCGCGCGTTACGCCGAGGTCTACGCCCGGGTCCTGCGGCGCTAGACGGCATGCGCAACACCGCCCCGTCGGGTCTTTGCTTACTGATCTTGCAAAACAACGTCGTAAAGCGCGTGATTTGCAACCGCAATGAAACGATTTGAGTGATCAGGCGGTCGTCGTTTGATGCCCGTCTACCGAAACCCGGATTTTCGCTACTTGCCCGCCGGGCTCACCTGCCTCTTTGACACTGCGGTCGAGGGTAGCTTTTTCGCACTGCCAGCATGGTACGATTTGATGGCTCGCCACGGCGTGCCGGCCGGAAGCGAAATCCGCGTCTACACCGATGAACGGCCAGAGTCGGCCATGGCGCTGTTGCTTCGGAGCACGGCGCCGGAGGGGGACTGTTGCCTGAAGAGCCTTGCCAACGCCTATAGCGTCGAACACGACATCATTTCCGGCCCCGAGACGGATCTCGACGCCGGGTTCGCAACAATCCTTTCTGAGATCCTGTCGGAACGGCCACGCTGGGACGGCCTCGGTTTGGCCGAGTTCGAGCCGCTCGATCCGAGCTACCCCGCCGCTGTGCGATCCCTCCGGCGCGCCGGGTTGCTCGTAGCATGCGCGTTCGCGTCCGGCACTTGGTATGAAGAGACCGCAGCGCTGAGCTTTGCCGATTATGTCGCCGCGCGGCCGTCGGAACTGCGCAACACTTGGCGCCGAAAGCAGCGAAGGGTGGACCGCAGCGGCCGCCTGTCGAAAGCGTTCTTTGCGGGCACCCCAAACATCGATCAGGCGATCGCCGATTACCAGACGATCTATGCTGCGAGCTGGAAGCCAGCAGAGTCCTACCCCGAGTTCATTCCTGCTCTGATCCGCCTAGCCGCCGAGCTAGGGGCGTTGCGCCTCGGCATCTACTACATCGACGGCGCGCCGGCCGCCGCGCAGTTCTGGATCCTGTGGCGCGGATGCGCCATTATTTACAAGCTCGCGCATGACAAACGGCTCGACGATTTGTCGCTCGGGACCCTCCTCACGATGGAGATGATCGAGCGGGTGCTGGCGGACGATCACCCACGCGAGATCACCCTCGGTCGCGGCGACGACCCTTACAAGAAGCTCTGGCTTCCGAAGAGACGGGAGCGGTGGGGAATCTACGCCGCCAATCCACGCACGTGGAACGGCCTCGGCTCCGGGTTGAAGCGCGAAGCCGGCAAATTCTATAATCGCCTACGTGGCGAACGAACTTCCCCCTTCAGGTAACCCGTGGCCGCCGTGATTGGGTCTATCGGCGTTGGTTAACCGGGTTATCATTACCATGTCCGGAAAGTGGTCCCAGACTAGGGTTCGCATGACCCGCGAGCCAATAGGCGCGGCTTGACACGGGCCGACCCTCCGGAATGCCGGACCATAGCCCCGCCTCTGGAAATCGAGGTTTTCGACTTCCTCAGTTTTGACCACGTGCATCTTCCCTTCAACGAGGGATACTTGCGGATACTGAGAGCGGCATACCCCCACGACCGCATCTCCTTTCGCGCGGCCAAAGGACACATCGAACGACTGGCGCCGCGCGTAGCCGATCTTACCGAGATCACATTTCAGCCTTGCGGGTCCTTTGCAACGCCATTTGGCCTGTCTCACCATAACCCCCTTGCCGGACGCTGGGGGGCGCTCCAATGCCTAAATTTGATGGCTCAGCACAGCCGCGGGCGTCGTGTTCGCTTAGCCGCGCTACTGGGCTTCAATGCGAGTCTGCTCGCCGTGATTGGGCATCGCTGGCCGATGGTATCCGTTGCGCCGTTACACATGATTCTACACAGCCAGCTTGGCGAGGCGATGGCCTGGAGGTCCCGCAATCCCTTCATCCGTGCCGCGGATCTGCCTTCGCAATTAATGAGGCCACTGCCCCCTTCGGCGCGTATCGTCGCTTTGGAGCTGGGCATGAAAGAGGCTATCGCTCATTCTTTGCCGGCCGTTGCACCGGCGGTCGTAACGCTGGAGCATCCCATTCTCCCCTCGGAATGGACGGCCAGTGCCCCACGAACCCTTACCGAAAAGCTCAAGATAGGATTTGTCGGTCATGCGCGTCGGGCCAAGGGGTTCAATCTTTTCGTGGAGCTCGCCTCTAGCTGCGCTCGACACGACATCGAGTTTCACGCAATCGGCCATTCCTCCCCGGAGACCGATCACCTCGACACAAGTAGATTGGCACGGAGGCCTGCCAAAATGCCGTTGCTCCGCGATGAGTATGTGGCGGCGCTGAAAGAGATCGATCTTGTGTGCTTGCCTTTGCCTGGCCACGTTTATGATTTCACCGGAAGCGGTACAGTCAGTGACGCAATTGCTGCCCTGAAACCGTTGATCGTCTTCCGAAACCGCACAATGGAAGCAATGTTCGCCCGCTACGGTCCAATCGGTTGGCTCGCCGAGGACAGAGATGATCTCATCCGATTGGTTGGCGCCTTCGACCCCGTTGAGGTCGCTCGAAGGCGGCCAGGCTGGGTCAATAATTTGCGAGCAATCCGCGAGGCTCGCCGACCCGAGCTGCTAGCAAAATCTTATGCCGCTTCGATCAAGATGGCCGATCAGAGCCGACGCGACGGAGCGCGGGGATGACTAAGCGGTATAATACGCGGCACGATACGCGATCATCGATCGTCTCTCTCATCCCCGAACATCTGGCGACGATCGGCCGCGGCTCGTCGTCAGCGATGGCTTCTGCCGACAATAATCCGGTTCGTCGACATTCACTCACTCACGCTTGCATCCCGCGGATCCCGATCGGTTACCCCTTTTTCGTACTTTTGGAGATTTAACTGAGATTGTCCAAATGAGTTGAGAACTGGGACTTTTTCAGGCTATTATCCGCCTCGGGAACAAGGAATGCAGGTCCGCGCACTCGCAGAGCCTCAAAGGGGTGAGAACGGGGCGTGATGGTTAAATGTCGACAGCCGGCAGAGTGAATTAGGATATGCGGTTCTTTGACACCATCGGCTCCGCGATCGTGATAGCCTATGATGACCGGCCGGTGCTGACAACAGATGCTTGGATTGACGGCGACGCTTATTTTGGGAGTTGGGGCCTGGATTACGCAATTCCTGCGACGCAAATGCACGCGATCCGGGATGCCGAATACCACTGGTTCTCGCATGGCCACCCCGACCACACGAATATTGCCTCCCTGCCAATGTTGACCAAAGGCGAGTTCCTTCTCTCCGACCACTACGGTAATCGCATGCAAAGGGATTTGACGGCGGCGGGTTACCGGGTGCGGGTTCTGCCCGACCGAGAGTGGGTCCAACTGTCAAAAGGAATCCGCGTCTACTCGATCGCCAACCAAAACCAGGATTCCATTTTGCTGATTGATATCAATGGTCGCCTTGTCATAAACCAAAACGACTCCCCTGAGTTTGGCGAGTCTTTCCGTATCCGACAAATGGCGAAACATTTCAAAGAGGTTTACCTGCTCCAGCTGCATGGTTGGGGCGGAGCGGACATGCTGAACCTGTTCGATCCCTCCGGATATAGGCTCACCTCGATCGCGGACAAACGTCGGCCGATTGCCCCACGGTCTCAGAAAAGCGCCAGAACGATGGGCGCTACGAAGGTCATCCCGTTTTCATCGTTCCATCGATACCAGCGTGAGGATAGCGCCTGGGCCAACGATCTTATCCCGGACGTCGAGGACTACCAAAGCGACGCCTTAGAGAACTGGCCGGAGATCCTTCCTGCCTTTGTCCGGGTCGATTGTGAGACCGATGAAGTTACGCCGATCGATCCGCCGCGGTCGCCTCGCATCATTAGGAAACCGGAAGAGTTTGGCGACAGCTGGTCGGATCAGCTGACAGCAGAGGACAAAGGCAAAATACGGCGGTACTTCTTGGCCCGTGAGGCATTGCAAAAAAACTTTGGATTTATCGAGATTTCAGCAGGCGGATCGAGTGTCACCATCGATCTCAATCGTTCTAAACGCAATGTCGGCCTCCGCTTCGAGTGCCCGCGTCACTCACTGATGAATTGCATCGAGCACGAGCTGTTCGACGACCTGCTGATTGGAAACTATATGCGCACAACCCTCTTCAACGTCGAATCGCTCTATCCGCACTTCACTCCTTATGTTGCCAAGTATGCCGATAATGGAGGCGTCAAGACGATGCGGGAACTCGGGGCATATTTTCACCACTATTTTATGCGTGATCCAGTTGCACATGCTCTGAGGCATCTCGTCAACGGCAGCGAGATGGTGCTGCGCACAACATTGCCGGAAGGGTCAACGATGTTTCGTGCTGCTAAACGTGTTTACTATGGTCTCATGACCCGCTAATTCATCGTTTCTTCGATCCGCGTCCTCGCTGCATCAAGCCGGTACAGAGCGCGGCGACAGACAGCGAGTAGGAAGACAACATTTTATGCCGTGTCGTCCTCAGGCAATTGCCCTGATGCGGATAACCCTCGGGCTGCTGATATTACCTCCTACATCGGTTCGAGCTTCCGATACAGAAATAAACCAGTTGCTCCAAAGACCGGTCGCCAGGGATTGGGTCACCAACGGTGGAAACTTGACCAATCAGCGCTATTCCACGCTGAAGCAAATCGACACGACGAATGTCAAGCAGCTCAACGGGGCGTGGATGGCCCGCCTCAAACGCTCGGGGTTCGGCACCAAGTACTCGGCCGAGGCGACCCCGCTCGTCAAGGACGGGATCATGTACATGGTCACCGGCAATGACGATGTCTTCGCGCTGAACGCCAAAACCGGTGAGATCCTGTGGCAACGCTGGTCGTGGATCGACCCGAAGATATCGGTCGTATGCTGCGGCTGGCTCAGCCGCGGGTTGGCGATGGGCCAGGGCATTCTGTTCGTCGGCCAACTCGATGCCAATGTCGTCGCGCTCGACATCAAGACCGGCAGGGAGGTGTGGAAGACGCCGATCGAGGACTGGCACAACGGCTATAGCATCACTAGTGCGCCGCTCTACTACGATGGCATCGTCTACAGCGGCGTCTCCGGCGGGGAGCTCGGCGTCCGCGGCCGGTTGACCGCCCTCGACGCCAAGACCGGCAGGATTTTGTGGCGGGCATATACGGTGCCGGGACCGGGCGAAATCGGCAGTGATACCTGGCCGGTCCCCAGCGATACTGTTGTGCCCCGCGGGGGCCCGATCTGGAACACGCCGGCGCTCGATCCAGAACTCGGGCTGATCTACTTCGCGACCGGCAATTGTGGGCCCGATTACGACGGGTCGGTGCGCGAAGGCGACAATTTCTTCTGTGCCTCGATCATCGCCCTGAACGCCAAGACAGGCGCATATGTCTGGCATTTCCAGGAGGTCCATCACGACATCTGGGACTACGACGCAGCAAGCCCGGTCGTGCTGTTCGACACCTTGATAGACGGGCAACCGCGAAAAGGAATCGCAGAGGCCGGGAAGACCGGGTGGGTTTATATCCTCGATCGCACCAACGGCAAACCACTGATCGGAATCGACGAGCGCCCGGTGCCGCAGGAGCCGCGACAAAAAACGGCCAAAACGCAGCCGTATCCGCGGGGCGACGCCACCGTGCCGCAATGCGCCGATCCGCAGCCTGACATCAAGAGCGGCTGCATCTTCCAACCTTTCTGGGACGAGCCGGTCGCTCTGCAGCCTTCCGGTCAGGGCGGCACTAACTGGTCGCCGATGCCCTACAGCCCGGACACCGGCTACTTCTACGTACCCGGGTCGATCCGCACCAGCGTGTTTGAGCGGTTCCCGCGGCAATATCGCCGCGGCCATATCTACACGAGCGGCTCGCAGGAAGCGGCTTTCAACACGCCGCTCGCGGGTACCTTTACCGCGATTGACGGCAACACCAACAA
>Ga0182041_10000854_pt1 | contig 14914 bp, 10 predicted proteins | sample flu12Cox44000178_FD_125967 | JGI IMG/M metagenome (GOLD analysis project Ga0182041, IMG submission 125967) | Lab enrichment of tropical soil microbial communities from Luquillo Experimental Forest, Puerto Rico - flux8day.12C.oxic.44.000.178 | ecosystem: Environmental > Terrestrial > Soil >...
CGACATTGCCTTTCAATCCGCTACAATCGCCGGCGCGAAATGACGCCCCTGGTGCCCGTTGAAGGGCGAAACCGGTCGACACCAACGGTTTCGGTAGCAAATTCGATAGCGTCGATAGGGCTGTCACCGCTAACCCATTGATGTAGGAGTGTAGCTCAACTGGTAGAGCACCGGTCTCCAAAACCGGGGGTTGGGGGTTCGAGCCCCTCCACTCCTGCCAGCAGGCAACGGGATCAATTAATCGGACAGCAACACGGCCTAAGATCCGTTTTGTTACGGGCTCTCTCAGTGCTGCCGATGAACCGAGGACCGTTGCCTCTATCCTCGACCGCTCCGTACATTGATCGTCGTAGTCACGATGAAGATTGCGATTTCCAATCCGATCAGGCTAACGGCGACCGGCATATTGGGGGGTGAACTCTCGGGGAAACGAGATCACGAATAGATCCTCTCCGCCGCGACCCAGACCAGGAGGGCGCCCAGGAGCAAACCGGCAACGCAGGTCATTGAGGCTTCTGAGAGTTTGCTCTAGTCGTCGTCAATCTGAAGTTCGAGTACATGATCATCGTGAGCGTCCATGCTGTTCATTGGTAGATATTAGCCCCAAAACGGTTGAGAAATTGTTGTCTGAGGCTAACTTGCGTGCGGGAATATCGGCCTTGAGTGGACGTGCGCGAAACGTTGGGACATGCCTCAAGCCACAACTTCCCCTTGACATGTACGAGGTTTAGCTCGATATCTGGTCGTTTCATTCACCTTACATCGAACGGGACGGACATCTTGCGGATGATCCAGCGATCGGAGACGGTGTCCGTCGAGGTAGCCCAGGTTCCGCCCGCTGCTTCGCAGCGCCAGGCAGGTGGCGCTGAGACAGATCTGATCGACGGGGCAGGTTTCGGGGGTCTGGAAAGGGTGCAAGCAACAAGCCATACGCGGCTGGTTTCATTCCCTCGCTCGAGGATGCGATAGGCTGATGGCGAAGACGAGCCCGGTCGAGTTCTTTCAGCAGGTCCGTCAAGAAGTTTCGCGGGTCACCTGGCCGAGCCGCAAGGAGACCGTCGTAACCACGGCGATGGTGTTTGTGATGGTGTTCATCGCGGCTGCCTTCTTTTTCGTGGTTGACCAAATCTTTTCGGCGGGCGTGCGGTTGATCTTCGGGCTGGGGCACTAGAGTCGGGACATCGCAAATGGGTAGCCGCTGGTATGTCGTCCACGCTTACTCTGGTTTCGAGAAGAAGGTTGCGGCCTCTATCCGTGAACAGGCCGAACAGAAGGGCCTATCAGACAAATTTGAGGAGATCCTCGTCCCGACAGAAGAGGTCGTCGAGGTTAGGCGTGGTGCGAAGGTGAGCTCGGAGCGTAAGTTCTTCCCAGGCTACGTGCTGATCAAGATGGATATGACCGACGAAACGTGGCACCTCGTCCAAAACACCGCCAAGGTCACAGGCTTTCTCGGTGGCCGTGGCCGGCCATCGCCGATTAGCGATCACGAGGCCGCACGCATTATGCACCAGGTTCAGGAGGGGATCGAGCGGCCGAAACCCTCGATCACCTTTGAAATCGGCGAGCAAGTGCGGGTGTGCGATGGACCTTTCACCTCGTTTAACGGACTCGTCGAGGAGGTCGATGAAGAAAAGGCACGACTCAAAGTAGCCGTGTCAATCTTCGGGCGCGCGACGCCGGTTGAACTGGAGTATTCGCAGGTCGAGAAGGTATAGGACAGCGGGGCCAGGGGAGCGGTGTAACCCGGAGAAGTGAATGGCAAAGAAGGTGGTCGGCATCATCAAATTGCAAGTGCCTGCCGGCAAGGCAAACCCATCGCCGCCGATCGGGCCAGCGCTCGGTCAGCGCGGGCTCAACATCATGGAGTTCTGCAAGGCGTTCAACGCTACGACCCAGGCACTCGAGCCTGGCATGCCGATCCCGGTGGTGATCACGGCTTTCGCCGATCGCTCCTTCACCTTTGTCACGAAGAGCCCGCCCAATAGCTATTTCCTTAAAAAGGCTGCCGGGGTCGAAAAGGGATCGCAGACCACCGGCAAAGGCCGACCGGTAGGGCGCGTGACAATGGCCCAGATCCGGGAGATCGCCGAGCAGAAGATGCAGGACCTTAATGCGAAGGACCCTGAAGGAGCGTGCCGTATGCTTATCGGCTCGGCACGGTCGATGGGCCTGGAAGTGGTGGAGTAAGAGATGGCAAAGACCGGAAAGCGGTTGAAGAAAGCCTATGAGGGCATTGATCCGTCGGTGGCGCGGCCGCTTGAGGAGGCGCTCAAACTGATCAAAGAACGCGCCTCCGCGAAGTTCGACGAGACCGTCGAGGTCGCGATGAACCTCAACCTCGACCCGCGCAAGCAGGATCAAAACCTGCGGGGCGCGGTGATGCTGCCGCACGGCACCGGGAAAACCGTGCGTGTCGCGGTTTTCGCGCGCGGCGACCGGGCGAAGGAAGCCGAGGCAGCCGGAGCGGAGGTCGTCGGAGCCGAGGACCTCGCAGAGAAGGTCCAAGCTGGCCAAATCGACTTCGATCGGGCGATCGCCACCCCGGATATGATGTCGCTTGTCGGACGTTTGGGCAAAATCCTCGGTCCTCGGGGATTGATGCCGAACCCCCGTCTTGGAACGGTGACACAGAATGTCGCCGAGGCGGTACGCGCTGCCAAAGGTGGGCAAGTCGAATTCCGCGCCGAGAAGGCCGGCATCGTGCATGCCGGGGTCGGTAAAGCAAGCTTTACCGACGAGGCGTTGGCGGATAATGTGCGCGCCTTTGCCGGCGCAATTACACGCGGCAAACCGAGCGGCGTCAGAGGCACCTATATAAAGAAGGTCAGCGTCAGCTCGACCATGGGTCCGGGCGTCAGGGTCGAGTTGTCCGGTTTGGCAGAGGAGCCGAAAGCTTAGACTGGCGCGGCGAGTCGAGCCAAGGGTTGGAGATCCGAGTGGACCGAGCACAAAAGCAACGATTGGTCGAGAGCTTGCAGCGAGATCTTGTTGACACGACCTGTGTCGTCGTCACCCACCAGACCGGTCTCAGTGTCACCGAGGTAACCCAGTTACGGCGACAGGTACGCAGCGTGGGTGCCAGCTTTCGCGTGACCAAGAACCGGCTGGCAAAAAGAGCTTTGGTAGGCACGCCGTTCGAGCCACTATCGCCGCTGTTCACCGGTCCGACAGCGATCGCCTTTTCGCCCGATCCGGTCGCCGCAGCAAAAGTCGTCGTCGAATATGCCAACCGGAACGACAAGCTGGTCATCATTGGCGGCGGTCTGGCAGGGCAGCAGATCGATGCTGCCGGCATCAAGGAATTGGCGAGCCTCCCGTCGCTCGACGAACTGCGGGGCAAACTGATCGGTCTGTTGCAGGCCCCAGCGGCAAGATTCGCAACGATCTTGCAGGCGCCCGCCGGGCAGGTCGCCCGTGTCCTCGCCGCTTATAGTGAAAAAGAGAGCGAAAGCGGCTAGCTTCGGTTTTCAATATTAATCGGGGATGGAAGGGGTAGTCAGGAGTAAAACATGGCTGATTTGGCAAGACTGGTCGACGATCTGTCGGCCTTGAGCGTGATAGAGGCAGCCCAGCTGTCGAAGATGCTCGAAGAAAAATGGGGAGTTTCCGCGGCTGCACCGGTCGCGGTGGCGGCAGTGGGCGGCGGGGCGGCTGCAGCCGCTCCCGAAGCGGCCGCGGAAAAGACTGAGTTCGACGTGATCCTGGCCGCAATCGGCGATAAGAAGATCAATGTCATCAAGGAAGTTCGGGCCATTACCAGTCTCGGATTAAAGGAAGCGAAGGATCTGGTCGAAGCCGCACCCAAGCCTGTCAAGGAAGGCGTGAACAAGGAGGAGGCGGCGAAAATCAAAAAACAGCTTGAAGACGCGGGCGCGACTGTTGAAATAAAATAGGCTTAAGACGATCTTAACCGATCCGGGCCAGCGTCCGATCGCACTCTGCCGCCGGCCACAATTAGGGTTGGGAAACCGGGGCGCGAACAGTTGCGCACGCCGGGTTTAGGCGCCCCAGATAGGGAATGTTCACCCGCGCCATAATCGCACTCGGAGGCAGATCTACGAGCCGCCGCGGAATGGTCGCCCGGATCGGACGATTTGCATCGCCTTTGGGCCGATGAACGGCGGACCATAAAGGAGCACGCATGGCTATCTCTTTCACGGGCAAGAAGCGGATCCGCAAGAGCTTTGGGCGCGTCGCGGAAGTCGCGCCGATGCCCAATCTGATCGAGGTTCAGAAGAGCTCTTATGACCATTTCTTGCAGATGGGGGTGGTCCCCGAGCAGCGTTCCAATGTCGGGCTCCAGGAAGTCCTCCGATCGGTCTTCCCGATCCGCGATTTTTCCGAGCGTGCTCAGCTTGAGTTCGTCCGTTACGAACTAGAGACGCCGAAATACGACGTCGACGAATGCCAGCAGCGCGGCATCACTTTTGCGGCGCCACTAAAAGTTACACTTCGGCTCGTCGTCTGGGATGTCGACGAGGACACCGGATCGCGCTCGATCCGCGATATCAAAGAGCAAGACGTCTATATGGGCGACATGCCACTGATGACGAAGAACGGCACCTTTATCATCAATGGTACTGAGCGGGTGATCGTCTCCCAGATGCACCGAAGCCCTGGCGTATTTTTCGACCATGACAAGGGCAAGACGCATTCATCCGGCAAATTTCTGTTCGCCGCCCGTGTAATCCCCTATCGCGGTTCGTGGCTCGACTTCGAGTTCGATGCCAAAGACCACGTCTACGTCCGCATCGACCGGCGGCGCAAGCTGCCGGCGACAACTCTGTTGCTCGGTCTCGACAGTGCCGTAACCGAGGAGTTGCGGCCGAGCCGGAAAACTGAAAACAAGCCGCTGCTCCCCAGCGAAGCGGTTGGCATGTCGAAGGAGGAGATCCTTTCCAACTTCTACGGAAAGATCGTCTTCCACCGCGGCCATCAGGGCTGGATGATGCCGTTTCAGGAGGAGCACTTCAAAGGGAAGCTGACGAACGATTTGCGGGATGCCCGCACCGGTGAAGTGGTGTTGTCAGCGGGTGAGCGGATCACACCGCGCGTTGCCCGGCGGCTTCGCGAAGAGGGGCTCACTGAAGTCTTGGTGACTGAGGAGGAACTCATCGGGCGGTATTTTGCCTCGGATCTGATCAACGAGGAGACGGGCGAGGTTCACTTCGAGGCTGGCGACGAAATCACTGCCGCAACACTGGCAACCTTGACCGCATACGGCATAGACGAGTTGCCGGTGCTCGATATAGATCACGTCACGGTCGGCGCCTACATCCGCAACACACTCGCCATCGACAAAAACGCGACACGCGAAGACGCGCTGATCGATATTTATCGTGTGATGCGCCCAGGAGAGCCGCCAACCCTGGAGACGGCCGAGGCGTTGTTCAACAGCCTCTTCTTTGATCCTGAACGTTACGACTTGTCAGCAGTTGGCCGCGTTAAAATGAATTCGCGCCTCGGCCTTCCGGGCGACGATTCAGTCCGCACCTTACGCAAGGCCGACATCCTCGTGATCCTCAAGGTGCTCGTCGGCCTGAAGGATGGCCGCGGCGAGATCGATGACATCGATCACCTCGGCAATCGGCGCGTCCGCTCGGTTGGCGAGCTGATGGAAAACCAGTACCGCGTCGGCTTATTGCGGATGGAGCGGGCAATCCGCGAGCGCATGAGCTCGGTTGAGATCGACACGGTCATGCCCCACGATCTGATCAACGCTAAACCCGCGGCGGCGGCTGTGCGCGAGTTTTTCGGCTCCTCACAACTTTCCCAGTTCATGGACCAGACCAACCCGTTGTCGGAGATCACACATAAGCGGCGTCTGTCGGCATTGGGGCCCGGCGGGCTGACGCGCGAACGTGCCGGTTTCGAGGTGCGCGATGTGCATCCCACCCATTACGGCCGGATTTGCCCAATCGAGACCCCAGAAGGCCCGAACATAGGTTTGATCAACAGCTTGGCGACTTACGCCCGGGTCAACCAGTACGGGTTTATCGAAAGCCCTTATCGTAGGGTGGTCGAAGGGCGGGTCACAGATGAAGTCGTCTACCTGTCTGCGATGGATGAGGGTCGCTACGCGATCGCTCAGGCCAATGTCGAAACCGACCAAGAGGGCCGGATCACGGCCGATCTGACGAATTGCCGCAAAGGCGGCGATTTCGTCATGACCCGGCCGGAAGAGATCGATTTGATCGACGTCTCACCAAAACAGTTGGTTTCGGTGGCGGCGGCGCTCATTCCGTTCCTTGAGAATGACGACGCCAACCGCGCGCTGATGGGGTCCAACATGCAGCGGCAGGCGGTGCCGTTGATCCGTGCCGAGGCTCCGCTCGTCGGCACAGGCATGGAAGAAACAGTTGCCCGCGATTCGGGGGTTACGATCATCGCACGGCGGTCGGGGATCGTTGACCAGGTCGACGCGACCCGCATCGTCATCCGTGCGACGGAGGAGACTTCGACCGCCGCCTCTGGCGTCGACATATACAATCTCTTGAAGTTTCAGCGTTCAAACCAGAACACGTGCATTACCCAACGGCCGCTTGTCACAGTCGGCGATCAAGTTATGGCCGGCGACATCATTGCTGATGGTCCGTCGACCCAATTCGGCGAACTCGCGCTCGGGCGCAACGTGCTTTGTGCCTTTATGCCGTGGAATGGGTACAACTTCGAAGATTCGATTCTGATTTCCGAGCGAATCGTATCCGACGATGTGTTTACCTCAATCCACATTGAAGAATTCGAGGTCATGGCACGCGACACCAAGCTCGGCCAAGAAGAGATCACACGCGATATCCCCAATGTCGGCGAAGAAGCGCTCAAGAACCTCGATGAGGCGGGCATCGTCTATATCGGTGCTGAGGTGAAGCCAGGGGACATTCTGGTTGGCAAGGTTACCCCGAAGGGCGAGTCGCCGATGACGCCAGAGGAGAAATTGCTGCGCGCAATCTTCGGCGAGAAGGCGTCGGACGTTCGCGATACCTCGCTGCGCCTGCCGCCAGGTGTCTCAGGTACCATCGTCGAAGTCCGGGTCTTCTCGCGTCGTGGTGTCGACAAGGATGAGCGGGCTCTGGCGATTGAGCGTGCCGAGATCGAAAGGTTGGCAAAGGATCGCGACGACGAGCGGGCAATTCTCGAGCGGAGCTTTGCTGCCCGGCTCAAAGAGTTATTGCTCGGTCAAATTGCTGTCGGTGGCCCTCGTGGGATGAAATCCGGCAGCGAAATCACCGAAGAGGAGCTCGCCGAATATAGCCCGGCATTGTGGAAGCAAATCTCGATCCGCGATGATGAAAGAATGGCGGACGTCGAGGCGTTGAAAAAGCAAATGGATAACGCTGTCGGTGCCCTCACCTCTCGCTTCGAGAGCAAGGTGGAGAAACTACAGCGCGGGGACGAGCTACCACCTGGCGTGATGAAGATGGTCAAAGTCTTCGTTGCGGTGAAACGCAAGCTGCAGCCCGGAGATAAGATGGCCGGCCGCCATGGCAATAAGGGCGTCATTTCACGTATCGTACCCTGCGAGGATATGCCCTATCTGGCGGACGGAACTCCGGTCGATATTGTGTTGAACCCGCTGGGCGTGCCGAGCCGAATGAATGTCGGCCAAATTCTCGAGACCCATCTCGGCTGGGCTGCGGCAGGGTTGGGCCGGCGCGTCGGTGAGGTACTCGCGAACGTCAAACGCGGTGTCGCCGCCGGGCAATTGCGCGGCCTACTCGGCGAAATGTATCAAGGAGAACAGAAGGCCGAGATCGATGATCTTGTGGACGCGGATTTAGTCGAGTTGGCCGGCAATCTCGTCCGCGGTGTTCCGATGGCGAGCCCAGTGTTCGACGGGGCTCGCGAAGAAGACATCGTCTCGATGCTGGAAAGGGCCGGCCTGTCTTCCTCAGGCCAGGTCACGCTGATTGACGGGCGGACCGGTGAACCGTTCGATCGCCCGGTAACCGTGGGCTACATCTACATGATGAAGCTGCACCATCTCGTCGATGACAAGATCCATGCTCGGTCGATCGGTCCGTACAGCCTCGTCACCCAACAGCCGCTCGGCGGTAAGGCCCAATTTGGCGGACAACGTTTTGGCGAAATGGAGGTTTGGGCACTGGAGGCCTACGGCGCGGCATACACCTTGCAGGAGATGCTGACCGTGAAATCCGACGACGTTTCAGGCCGGACTAAGGTCTATGAAGCAATCGTCCGTGGCGACGACAACTTCGAGGCCGGTATCCCCGAATCGTTCAACGTGCTGGTGAAGGAATTGCGCTCGTTGGGCCTAAATGTCGAATTGGAGCAAGGCGGTTACTGATCGGTCGGGACGCTCCGGCCGAGTGAGCAAGGCGAGAGTTTTTTGTCCGTCATTCTCGCGAAAGCAGGCGTGACGGCAGACCACGAAAAGGGGTCGTTCATGAACGAGTTGATGAACATCTTCGGCCAGGTCAGCGGGACGCAGAGTTTCGATCAGATCCGCATCTCGATCGCTAGCCCGGAGCGCATTCGCTCGTGGTCATATGGGGAGATAAAGAAGCCGGAGACGATCAACTATCGGACGTTTAAGCCTGAGCGTGACGGCCTGTTTTGCGCCCGCATTTTTGGACCTATAAAGGATTACGAATGCTTGTGCGGGAAGTACAAGCGCATGAAATACCGCGGCATTATTTGCGAGAAGTGCGGCGTCGAAGTGACCCTGTCCAAGGTACGACGCGATCGCATGGGACATATCGAGCTCGCGTCCCCGGTGGCGCATATCTGGTTTCTGAAGTCGCTGCCAAGCCGGATCGGCCTCTTGCTCGACATGACGCTCAAGGATCTCGAGAGAATACTCTATTTTGAGAACTACGTCGTCATCGAGCCGGGGCTGACCCCGTTGAAGCAGCATCAGCTGCTCAATGAAGAGGAATACCTCAAGGCGCAGGACGATTTTGGTGAAGACCAGTTCACAGCCTCGATCGGGGCCGAGGCGCTGCGCACGATGTTGTCTGCAATCGACCTCGGCGAGGAGAAAGAGCGGCTGCGGACCGAATTGCGTGAGACCAGCTCGGAGGCACGACGCAAAAAGCTCGTGAAGCGACTGAAGCTCGTCGAGGCTTTCGTCGAGTCGAACAGCCGACCGGAGTGGATGATACTCGAGGTCGTACCGGTCATTCCACCAGAGCTACGGCCGCTTGTGCCGCTCGACGGGGGGCGCTTCGCAACCTCCGATCTCAATGACCTTTATCGCCGGGTCATCAACCGCAATAACCGACTGAAGAGGCTGATCGAGCTGCGTGCACCTGACATCATCGTGCGCAACGAGAAACGAATGCTTCAGGAAGCGGTGGACGCGCTGTTCGACAACGGCCGTCGCGGACGGATCATCACTGGAGCGAACAAGCGGCCGCTAAAATCGCTGTCCGATATGTTGAAGGGGAAGCAGGGAAGGTTCCGCCAGAACCTTCTCGGCAAGCGCGTCGATTATTCGGGCCGGTCTGTCATTGTTGTTGGGCCCGAGCTCAAGCTGCATCAATGCGGGCTGCCGAAGAAGATGGCCCTCGAGTTGTTTAAGCCGTTTATTTATTCGAAGCTCGAGCTTTACGGCCTTGCTAGCACTATTAAGGCGGCCAAGCGCATGGTCGAAAAAGAGCGGCCCGAGGTCTGGGACATTCTGGAAGAGGTGATCCGAGAGCATCCCGTGCTTCTAAACCGGGCCCCAACTCTCCATCGCCTCGGAATCCAGGCCTTTGAACCAGTGCTTATCGAAGGCAAGGCAATCCAGCTGCATCCCCTCGTTTGCACCGCGTTTAATGCGGACTTCGACGGCGATCAGATGGCGGTGCACGTACCGTTGTCGCTTGAGGCGCAGCTGGAGGCACGCGTGCTGATGATGTCGACCAACAACATTCTCAGCCCGGCCAACGGTAAACCCATCATCGTGCCGTCGCAGGACATCGTTCTGGGGCTCTATCACATCACAATGGAACGCCCGGGCGAGAGGGGCGAAGGCATGCTGTTAGGTAGCATCGGTGAGATCGAGCAGGCCCTCGAATCAAAGGCGGTGTCCCTCCACGCTCGGATCAAGGCCCGCTACCGGACGGTGGATGCCGACGGCAGACCGGTGGTGCAGCGCCTCGAGACGACCCCGGGACGAATGCTGTTGTCGGAGATTCTACCGCGGCATCCGGCAATACCCTTTAGTCTCATCAACACCCTGCTGACCAAGAAGGAGATCAGTAACGTCATCGACCACGTCTATCGCCATTGCGGGCAGAAGGAGACCGTCATTTTCTGTGATCGGCTCATGGCACTCGGATTCCAGCAGGCGTGCAAGGCCGGCATCTCGTTTGGCAAGGACGACCTGATCATCCCCGACGCAAAACGGCGTCTGGTCGAAGAGGCTCAGGAGCAGGTCAAGCAATACGAGCAGCAATATCAGGATGGCTTGATCACCCAGGGTGAGAAGTACAACAAGGTGGTTGACGTTTGGTCGCGCTGCACTGACAAGGTTGCCGAGGAAATGCTCAAGATGATCCGGCTCTCCGGCCCCGGTGAACCGGTCAATTCGGTATGGATGATGTCGGATTCCGGGGCGCGTGGGTCGGCGGCACAGATCAAGCAGCTCGCCGGAATGCGCGGCTTGATGGCCAAACCATCAGGCGAGATTATCGAAACACCGATTATTTCGAATTTTAAAGAGGGACTTACCGTTCTCGAATATTTCAATTCGACGCATGGGGCGCGCAAGGGGCTCGCCGACACGGCTCTCAAGACGGCGAACTCCGGTTATCTGACTCGCCGGCTCGTCGACGTGGCGCAGGACGCGATCATCACGGAGGAGGATTGCGGTACCACGCGGGGGCTCACGACGAGCGCGGTTGTCGATGGTGGCGAAGTCATCGCTCCACTCGCCGATCGTATCCTCGGTCGAACCGCGGCGGTCGATACCCTCGACCCGCTCAGCGGTCAAATTGTGCTCCCCGCGGGAGCATTGATTGACGAGGATGCGATCGAGCAAATCGAACGCGCCGGCATTGACACGGTCGCAATTCGCTCGGTTCTGACCTGCGAGTCGCGCATTGGTGTCTGTGGCAAATGCTACGGTCGAGATCTCGCACGCGGGACCGTCGTCAATATTGGCGAAGCGGTGGGCGTCATTGCCGCGCAGTCCATCGGTGAACCCGGCACACAGCTCACGATGCGCACCTTCCATATCGGGGGCGCTGCGCAACGGGGGGCGGAGCAATCATCGGTTGAAGCTGCCCTCGACGGGATGATCGAAGTCAAAAACCGCAATGTCGTCATGAATTCCGCCGGGATACCGGTGGTGATGGGCCGCAATACCGAAGTCGTCCTGTTGGACGAAGCAGGCCGCGAGAAAGCGCGGCATCGCGTTCCTTACGGCGCTAGACTTCTTGTCGATGAAGGAGCCCAGGTCAAGCGGGGCGATCGGCTTGTCGAATGGGATCCTTACACGATCCCGATCATCACCGAGCGAGATGGCGTTGCACATTATGTCGATCTGATCGAAGGCCTCTCGGTGCGCGAGACCCTCGACGAGGCGACCGGTATCTCCTCAAAGGTGGTTGTCGACTGGAAGCAGCAGCCGCGAGGCGGCGATCTACGGCCGCGGATTACGCTGCGCGACGAAGAGGGCGAGGTTCTGACGCTCGCGAACGGGCTCGAGGCCCGTTATTTCATGTCGGTCGATGCCATTCTCTCAGTCGAAAATGGGGCGCGCGTTAAGGCCGGTGATGTGCTCGCGCGCATTCCACGTGAATCCTCGAAGACCCGCGACATCACCGGCGGTCTGCCCCGCGTTGCGGAGCTGTTCGAGGCGCGCAAGCCCAAGGATTTCGCCATTATAAGCGAGAGCGAGGGTCGCGTCGAATTCGGGAAGGATTATAAGGCCAAGCGGCGCATTATCGTCGCTTCGAACGAGGAAGATAAGGAGCCAGTCGAATACCTGATCCCGAAGGGTAAGCACATCAGCGTTCAGGAAGGAGATTATGTTCAGAAGGGCGACCTGCTGATGGACGGGAACCGGGTACCGCACGATATCCTGCGCATTCTGGGGGTCGAGGAGCTCGCGAGTTACTTGATCAATGAAATTCAGGAGGTCTACCGGCTGCAAGGTGTCCGTATTAACGACAAGCACATCGAAGTGATTGTGCGGCAGATGCTGCAGAAGGTGGAAATCACTGAGCCGGGGGACACGACCTTCCTTGCCGGCGAGCAGGTCGACCGCTCCGAGTTTGATTTGGAGAACGCCAAGGTCGAAAGCGAAGGTCTCCAGCCTGCCGACGCTCGACCGGTGCTGCAAGGGATCACCAAAGCAAGCCTGCAAACCAACTCGTTCATCTCGGCCGCCTCGTTCCAAGAGACGACGCGCGTCCTCACCGAAGCCGCGGTCTCGGGACGGATAGATGCTCTGACGGGCCTCAAGGAGAATGTGATCGTCGGCAGGTTGATCCCAGCCGGTACGGGAAGCGTTATCGCCCGGTTGCGTGAAGTTGCTGCCGAGCGCGATCGCGAACTTGCCGCGATTGCCGCAAACGAAGAGCCGGCTCAGCTGGTTGAGGCGGACAAGCAGACCGCATGAGCCCGTTTTCTGCCAAACACGAAGTGTGTTGCAGCGAGAGGACTTGACCGCAGAAAGCCGCAGCACTAGTAATAGTGTCCTGCTCGGGGCTGGCCGTAGGAAGCCAACTAAACGCAGCCCCAAATCAACTAGTGGCTCAGCGGCCCTGTGAGGGACCGCATACATGCTGGCGCTGTGATCTATTGACCCGACGCGATGATCGCGTCGGGCGATTGCTGTGGTTTGACGAGGTCGTGACGATGCCGACGATAAACCAGCTGATCCACAATCCGCGGAGGCCGCAGGTTGCACGCAACAAGGTGCCGGCCATGGAGGCCTGCCCGCAAAAGCGTGGCGTCTGTACGCGGGTCTACACGACTACGCCGAAGAAGCCTAATTCTGCATTGCGTAAGGTAGCGCGGGTGCGGCTGACCAATGGTTTCGAGGTGACAAGCTATATCCCAGGCGAGGGTCACAACCTGCAAGAGCATTCGGTGGTCCTGATCCGCGGTGGACGGGTCAAGGATCTTCCCGGTGTTCGCTACCATATCATTCGCGGCGCGCTCGATACTCAAGGCGTCAAAGACCGCCGGCAACGGCGCTCGAAGTACGGCGCCAAGCGTCCGAAATAGGGAGAAGATCCTATGTCGCGCCGTCGGGCCGCGGTCAAACGCGAGGTGTTGCCGGATGCCAAATTCGGCGACAACGTATTAACCAAGTTTATGAACTGTTTGATGTATGAGGGCAAGAAGTCGGTTGCGGAGCGGATCGTCTACGGCGCGCTTGATCGGGTCGCCAAGCGCAGCGGCCAAGACCCTCTCCGCGTTTTTCATGACGCTCTCGGCAATGTGCGGCCTGCCGTCGAGGTGCGGTCGCGCCGGGTTGGCGGTGCTACCTATCAGGTGCCGGTCGAAGTGCGGGTCGATCGCAGCCAGGCATTGGCTATACGCTGGCTCATCTCAAGTTCGCGCGGGCGCTCCGAGAAAACAATGGAAGAACGGCTTTCGGGGGAACTTCTGGACGCCGCCAACAATCGCGGTGCCGCAGTAAAGCGGCGGGAGGATACGCACCGGATGGCCGATGCCAACAAAGCCTTTTCGCACTACCGCTGGTAGACAAAGCCAAAGATCACTTTCGAGCTTAATTCTATTCACGACGCCGCTTCGGCGGCGCCTCCGGAGTTTCTCTGATGGCACGCACGACACCCCTCGAGCGATATCGAAACATCGGCATCATGGCGCATATTGACGCCGGTAAGACGACGACCACCGAACGTATCCTCTACTATACCGGTCGATCCTACAAAATCGGCGAGGTCCACGAAGGCACCGCGACGATGGACTGGATGGAGCAGGAGCAAGAGCGCGGGATTACGATCACCTCGGCCGCGACCACGTGCTTTTGGCAAGACCATCGGATCAACATCATCGACACGCCGGGCCATGTGGATTTTACGATCGAGGTAGAGCGCAGCCTGCGCGTGCTCGACGGAGCGGTTGCGGTGTTCGACTCGGTGGCCGGCGTCGAGCCGCAATCCGAGACCGTATGGCGGCAAGCCGATAAGTACGGCGTCCCGCGGATTTGTTTCGTCAACAAAATGGATCGGATCGGCGCCGATTTCCCTCGCTGTGTCGCGATGATCAGCGACCGGCTGGGAGCGAAGCCATTAGTGCTGCAGCTGCCGATCGGCGTCGAGAGCGATTTTGCTGGCGTGGTCGATCTCGTCGGGTTTCGCGCCATCATTTGGCGCGAAGAGACGTTGGGCGCGCAATTCGACGTTGTCGAGATCCCACCAGATATGCTCGAACGAGCGAACGGTTTCCGAACAAGACTAGTTGAAGCCGCAGTAGAGCAGGATGATGGGGCGCTCGAGGCCTATCTCGGCGGTGAGGAGCCAAACGAGGCCGTGCTGAGGCATTGCATCCGTAAAGGTACAATCGGCGGCGCCTTCGTTCCCGTCTTGTGCGGTTCCGCGTTCAAGAACAAGGGGGTGCAGCCGCTGCTCGACGCTGTGCTGCATTATCTCCCCGCTCCGACCGACGTAGCTGCTATCAGGGGAGTCAAGGTCGGCACGGACGAAGCCATCGTGCGTCGCTGCTCGGACGACGAGCCCTTTGCCGCGCTCGCCTTCAAGATCATGAGCGATCCGTTCGTTGGCTCGTTGACCTTCATCCGCGTCTATTCCGGAGTGGTCACGGCTGGTAGCCAGGTGCTTAACACCGTTAAGGGCACTCGCGAGCGTGTCGGACGCATGCTGCAGATGCACGCGAACCATCGTGAGGACATCAAGGAGGCTCGCGCCGGCGACATCCTGGCACTGGCCGGGCTCAAAAACTCGACTACTGGTGATACGCTCTCCGA